>OCTA010002286.1_pt1 | contig 17528 bp, 13 predicted proteins | sample 1538991 | NCBI WGS metagenome assembly OCTA01 (sample SAMEA3539302, study PRJEB22396) | soil metagenome | biome: tundra; feature: field; material: soil | place: USA | collected 2010-05 | depth 0.15 m | reverse complement strand
GAACGCGCGTGAAACGCTATGTCTCGGTCGACCCGCAGGTGACGCCACTCGTCAACGTTGCTGCCACGGGGGAAGCCCTGCCCTTTCGGGACGAGCAATTCGATTTCGTGATCTGTACTCAAGTACTGGAATATCTTCCAGACCCTCGGCAAGCTACGGCCGAGATCAGGCGCGTGCTTCGGAAAAATGGAATTGCATTTCTGAGCGTGCCGTCGGTGTTTGTGCGCGACAACGATAAGGAGTGTTGGCGCTTCCTTCCCGAGGGACTGCGATATATCTTGAAAGACTTCGAAGCAGTCGAGGTGCTTCCCGAAGGCAACAGCGTGACTGGCCTGTTCCGGACCGTCAATGTGTTCATGGTTTCCTTAATGAAGCCCAGATTCCTTCTTCCTGTGCTCCAATGGACGGTGGTTCCATTGCTGAACTTTGCTGGACGAGTGCTGGAAAAGCTTGGGGGCAAGAACGACGTTTTCACGGCAAATTTCAGTGTGTGGGCCCGCAAATGAAAACGGAAAGCGCACTCACGCTTGCGCGCGAGAATAATCCGAAATGATCACCCGCCTCCAGCGTGTTTGGGAACGCGCCACAACATCGTCAGCGAAGCAGGGCCTCCGGTTCGATCGCCCGTTACTGCTCTTCCAGAGCGATGACTGGGGACGCGTGGGTGTGCGCGATCGTGAAGGATGGGCGCTGCTGCAGGCGGCCGGTATTCAACTTGGCGAGGCACCGTACGACTTCTACAGCCTGGAAACTGCCGAGGATTTGCAGGCTTTGCGCGGGGTGCTCGGAAAGCACCACGATTCGGTTGGCCGCCATCCATCGATGGGAATGAATTTCATCATGGCCAACGTCGACTTTGATCGTTGCATCGCGTCACGTGGAAGAGAATTAGCGCTGGTTCCGCTCACCGAAGGTCTGCCCGGCCAATGGCAGCGTCCTCGCCTGTTCGAAGCATATCGGCAAGGAATTCAAGAAGGACTGTTCTTTACGGCTTTGCACGGACTAACTCACTTTTGCGCGAAAAGTATCTTGCGAGAGCTCGAAGCTGACGGAGAGCGCGCTGAGTTGATTCGTAAGCTGTGGCGCGCGCAGACCTCGTATATCTACTGGCGAATGCCATGGATTGGATACGAATATTGGGATGCGGAATTGGAGCCCGAACGCCGTTTTCTGTCCCTTGACGATCAGCGGTTGGCAATTCGTCGGGCGGCGGAGATCTATCAGACGTTTTTTGCAGCGGGCCCATTCAGTGCGTGTGCCCCCGGCTACCGGGCAAACGCGGATACCAGAACGGCTTGGTTCGAAGCTGGCATTCGCGTAGTTCAAAACGGCCGGGGAGAGCGCAAAGCACCTTATCTCGATGACCAAGGGATGCTTCACGCGTTCCGCACGATTGAAATGGAGCCCGCAACCAGCAAATGTGATCTGGGAGACCTCACAAGCGATGTTGAAGAGTGTTTTCGCAGCGGATTGCCGGCGATCGTTTCCATTCATTCTATTAATTTCCATTCGAGCCTTCGAGACTTCCGCACTCCGACCCTGGTCTTGCTGGATGAGTTCCTGAAAGCAACCGAGAAGAAGTGGCCAAATCTGCTGTACGTCCACGATGCTGATCTGTTCCACATCGCGACGGAAGGTTTCCACGTCGCGTATGGCAAGAAGATCGAAGTTGGGGTAACCAGCATGGCAGCGAAAAACTAAACGTGAGCCCGCAACGAAAATCGCTGGTTTTGGTCACCGTGGATTGCTTGCGGGCCGATCACTGCGGTTTCTACGGATACTCGCGTCCCACCACTTCATTTCTGGATACGCTGGCCGCCGAGTCTTTCGTCGTGCCAACCGCCGTGATCGCCGGCGCTCCGACCTACTATTCATTTCCAGCAATTCTTGCCTCGCGAATGCCGCTGGCGTTCGGCAGAGATGTGGTCGGCCTGGCGCCCGGCGAAAATACATTGACGACGGCGCTGCGTGAAGCTGGTTATGCGACGGGTGCATTTTCCGCGGCGAATCCCTATATCTCTCCGCGCTTCGGCTACGACCAGGGATTCGAGGTGTTCAAGGATCTCCTCGACTTCGACGCGGCCTCCACTCACGCATCCGATGATCGGCCATCATCAAACGTTTCCAACTCCCGCGGTGAACTCAATCGCTTACTAAAGCGCGCCGCGCATACAGGCGGGCTTAGCCGGTTTTACGACGATCTCTACTTTCAATACTGTGTTCGAATCGCCGCGCCTTCTGTCAACAGCATCGATGCTCTGAGGAGGTTCCCTTCCGCTGAGGCCATAATTGATCAGGCGACTTCGTGGTTGACGTCGGCGGCGGGACGCCCCTTTTTTCTCTGGCTCCATCTCATGGATCCCCATTCGCCCTATTACCCGGCCGCAGCGGCGTTCCGGGAGCTCACTGGGCGGGACTTATCCGCGAGCCGCGCTCGATATGTGAATGAATTCTGGAACCGGTCCGATCTGAAGGCGGCGCGCCTGGAACGGAAGAAAGAATCTATTGTGGAGTTGTACGATGCTGCTATTAGCGCAGTGGACACCCAAGTCGCGAGGCTTGTCGCGTATCTGAAAAATTCCGCTCTTTGGGCCAATTGCACGTTCGTTTTGACCGCCGACCATGGGGAGGAATTCCTCGATCACGGGCGCCGCTATCACGCGCCGGTAAGCCTGCATGAAGAAATCGCGCGCGTACCTCTTCTGATTCGCGTCCCCGCAGCAGCGAAGAAAAGAGTGGCTAAGAGCCCATTCAGCCATCTGCACCTCGCACCAACATTACTTGAAATTCTCGATGTGCCTGCGCCAGAGAGATTCCGCGGGACGAGTTTATGGCGCAACCTCCAACAAGGGGTGCCATGGGACGATCCGGCAATTACGGAGTCCGTTTACGGATGCACCAATCCTTTTCGCGCTCAAGACCGGATGGGGGCAAGACTGTTGAGTGTTCGCAATGCGCGGCACAAGTTAGTCATGCGAGTCGAGCCTGGCGCCACCGAAAAGGTTTACGATCTGGAAGCTGATCCCAAAGAAGAGAACCCACTCCCGGCGGGCGCCGGAAAAGAAATTCGGAAACAACTGTTGCAAGCTGCCCAAGAACACATACGGAAAGTGTCCAGCGGTAGAGATACAACCGCGCGTCTGAAGGCCCGGCTGCGCGACCTTCGGGTAGAATTACATTCAAATTCTCGCTAAAAGGTTCTTGCGGTCGCCGGATTCTCTTGTCAGCTCATGATCACAATCTTCACGCCCTCATTCGCCGACGACGACAATACGAATGCGCAGAATCTGACGGTGAAAGAGGTCGTCGCGCGTTTGGATCCAGCTCGATTTCGAGTCGTCATGCTGGGCTCAGGCGGCCTCGATCCTCGAATCGCTGCACGTCCGAACACGCGAATTCTGGTGTGGCGTAATCGCGGAAATACGGTCCGAATCTTATGGCATCTGTTAACTCATACTCCCGATGTTTATTTTTTCCCACGCGAAGGTCCATTGGACGCGGCCTTTCTAGCGGCCCGCCGCAGGTTTTCTCTAAAGACGGCTCTCGTGGCCTATGTGGTTTCGGGCGGACTCGAAAGTGACGATCGTCCGCTTCTTCGTCGAATGATTCAAGAGTCTGACGTGGTTGCGGGCAATAGTCGCCGCATGACCGAAACGGTCGAAAAGCTTGGTGGCAAAGACGTGCAAACTGTTTATGACGGCATCGACCGGCGGTACTATTATCCAGGTTCCGATACTGGCAATACGCAAACCGGCAACAGAGTTCTGTTCGCAGGCTCCTTTCGCCGCTACAAGCGTGCTGACCTGGTCGTGCGGGAGGCCGCCAGATTTCCCCAATGGGAATTCCGCCTTGCGGGGATAGGCGAGGAGGAATGTGCGTGCCGCAAGCTGGCGCACGATAGCGACTGCAAGAACGTTCAGTTTCTCGGGCACTTGAACGCCGCGCAATTGGGTGAGGAGATGCGACAGGCGCAAATATTTTTCTTCCCCAGTGAAATTGAAGGGCATCCGCAGGTTCTGGGACAGGCTGCGGCATGTGGGGTGTCCTGCATCGCTCGGAGTTCTTACGATCCCGACTATGTAGTTCACGGTGTAACGGGGTTACTTGTTGATTCTGACACTGAGTTGAGCGGAGCCCTCGCGCAGTTGATAAGCGATTCCAAGCTGCGTAGCCGGATGTCTGCGGCGGCCATCAAGCACGCCGCGAAATTCGAATGGGATGGCGTGGCCGGACAGTGGGCGGAAATCATGGAGAAGGCGATTGTTCACCGCGAAAACCATCGGCGCAAACGAGTTTCCTGAACGTGTGCCGTTAGAATACGATCCAGCAGCCTCTCGTAGAATGCCATACAAAAAGCGGCGGGTGTTAATTCTGTCGGAGATCATCTCTCCCTATCGCATCCCGGTATTTAACGCGCTCGCCAAACACGAGGGAATAGATCTGCGCGTGGTGTTTCTGTCGGAAACCGATGCGGGACTTCGGCAGTGGCGCGTGTATAAAGACGAAATCCGTTTTGCGTATGACGTCTTGCCCTCGTGGCGTTTCCGCACTGGTAAATACAATTTATTGCTGAACTGGGGATTGCGATCATGCTTGAAAAAATTTGCTCCCGAAGCAATCATCTGCGGCGGATACAACTACTTCGCGTCATGGGAAGCACTGTCGTGGACGCGTCGTCACGAGGCTGAACTCATCCTGTGGTCGGAGAGCAACCGGCACGATGCTCGGGGAGGACAAGCCCTGGTCGAGTCGCTGAAAGCCCGTTTTCTAGCGGGCTGCGACAGATTCGTCGTGCCCGGAAGGGCTTCGCGCGAGTATCTCCAGTCGCTGGGATCGACACAGGAAGACATCGTGATTGCGCCCAATGCTGTCGACAACAATTGGTTTCGAATTCAGGCGGACAGCATCCGGGACCGTGCGTCTGAATTTAGAGCGAAGTATGGATTGCCGGCGCGCTATCTTCTTTTCGCGGGCCGCTTGGTTCCTGAAAAAGGTGTTTTTGATCTTCTTAACGGGTATGCCAAACTGGAAGGGGACGTCCGATCCAAGGTAGGATTGGTGTTCGCGGGCGACGGGCCGTGCTTGACCGAACTGGAGAGGCAGGCGCGGCGCATTAACCCGGGAATTACTTGTTTTCCCGGTTTTGTGCACCGTGAGGATCTTGCCGGTCTCTATGCTTTTGCGGAAGCCTTGATTCTGCCGACGCACAGTGACCCCTGGGGTTTGGTCGTGAATGAAGGGATGGCGTGCGGGCTTCCGGTTATCGTGAGCAGCGTCGCCGGCTGCGCTGTTGACTTGGTCGAGGACGGATGGAATGGCTACATCGTGCCTCCACGGGATTGGGAGAGACTGAGCGTGGCGATAGATTCTCTGTTGAGAAATCCCGTGCTCCGACAACAGATGAGCCTACGAAGCTTGGAGCGAATTCGGGACTATTCTCCAGAAGCATGCGCGCAGGGTCTGGCGGCAGCCGCGATCTCGTTCGCAGGGCAGGCCCGATGAACTCGCTGAAACCCTGGCAATGGGCGGGCCTGACGCTGGGAGTGCTCCTTGTCACATATTCTGTTTTTTCCCATCTTCAGTATTTCAGCAATGTTTCGTTCCTGGGCGCGATCTTGCTGATCGAGGTCATCGTCGCCAGTCTCTGGAAATATGACCAGCGTTTTTTTGTTTTGCTGATGATCGCATTTCTCTGGGCCGGCATGAACGTTCCTTTGTCGGGCGCATGGACCAGTGCTCGCTGGGCCGTGCTGTCCGCGGGGGCGCTGGTGGGCTGTCTTTCCTGGATGAAGAGTTCCCGGCACGGATTCAGATCGTTTCACCTGCTTGCTCTTTTCTGCGTGGGTGCGGCATTTGTTTCGGCTACTGTTTCGCCGCTTCCGCAGATGGCTTCCTTCAAGGCTTTGAGCCTGCTTCTGCTTTTTCTCTATTGTGCTTCCGGTGCTCGCCTCGCCGTTCTCGGCCGCGAGGAGCGCTTCTTTCATGGTGTGCTGTGGGGATGCGAGATCGCGGTGTATGCCACGGCGATCTGTTATTTCGGCCTCGGTCTAAGTGTTTGGGGCAATCCAAACTCTCTCGGCGCGGCGATGAGCATTGGAGTCTTCCCAATTTTATTGTGGGGATGGTTGACCAGCGGTGGCTCTGCGCTCAAATTCCGCAGACTGGCCGCCCTGTTTCTTTGCGCCTACCTGATCTTTTTTAGCATGGCACGTGCCGGCATGATTTCCATGATTCTGGTTACGCTTGTCCTTTTCCTTTGTCTGCATCAATACAGGTTGCTGGTGAAGGTAGTAGGGCTGGTTTTGCTTCTGGTTGCGGTGAGCGGAGTGCTGGCTCCCGAGAGGTTAAACAAATCTGTGGGGAACATGAAGGATGCGCTGCTTTACAAAGGACACAAGGAAGAAGGCCTGCTCGGTTCACGGCAAACGCCGTGGCAAAAGACGATTGCAACTATCAGAGAACATCCGTGGTTCGGCACAGGCTATGGCACAAGTCCAACGGGCGACGACCCCGGGCTCTCCTTCGGAAAGTTCGCTTCCAGCGCGGAGACGGTTCGCGAGCACGGCAGCAGCTACATGACGATCGCAGAGTGGGTCGGTCTGTTGGGCGTCATGCCCTTTTTGGCCCTGGTGTCCCTTACGGCATCCAATGTTTGGCGAGTTTGCGCATGGATGAATCGGAACTCCGACGCACGCCATTATTCGATTCCCTTGGCAATGGTTGTGCTATCCGGGCTTGCGCATGCCAGTTTTGAAGATTGGCTATTCGCGGTGGGTGCATATCCTTGCGTGTATTTCTGGGTCTTTGCATTTCTACTCGCGGATCTCCTTCCCGCCACCGTGGAAGTTTCAACCTCTCCTGTCTTTGTCCGACGTTCTACGTCACTCCCAGGCTTTCGAGTTGTCGTGCCCAATCGATGATCCGATTGTTCATCAATGGCCCTGCCGCGAGTGCGGGCGGTGGCCTTACCTACTTGCGCAACGTGCTCCCTCAGTTAGTGCGGAGAGGCGACGCCGAAACTACCGTCCTGTTGAATCCGGCGCTGCGCCGTGAATTTTCAGAGCTTCGAAATATTTCATTTGTTGAAACCCCGGGGTCCTTTAAGGCCCTTCGCCGTTTTTTTCATGAGCAAACGGCGCTTCCGCAACTGATTCGACGTAGCGGCGCGCAAGTATTGATTTCTGCCGGAAACTTTGCGCTTTGGCAGTCGCCCGTCCCCCAGATTCTGCTGTCCCGCAACTCGCTTTACACCTCCGGCGATTTTGTCCGTGATGTTCGCGCTCGCGGCGACCACGCGATCTGGGTGGATACTTTGATCAAGGGATGGTTAGCCCGCCAATCCATAAGCTGGGCCGACATCACGGTTGCTCCGAGCGAAGCATTTGCCCGAGAACTCAGCTCCTGGAGCGGCAGGGAAGTAGTCGCGATTCACCATGGATTTGACGCCGATGCGTTCACGAGCGATGCGACGCCGTTGCCGGCCGAGGTGCAAGCTCATCTTGAAGATGGGGAAGATGCTCTCCGTCTGCTTTTTGTGAGCCACTACAATTACTACCGGAACTTTGAGACGCTATTGCGGGCAATGCCGCTTTTGAACCGGCGTTTGAAAGGAAGAAGAAGAGTAAAACTCTATCTCACCTGCCGTTTGAACTCGCGTGACAACCCGGGAAGTTATAAGACGGAGGCCGCATCGTCTCTATTGAGTGATTTGCGAGGAAAGTGCGACATCGTCGAAATGGGGAGCATTCCCTATCGCTCTCTGCACCATCTTTATCGCGCCTGCCACATTTATGTAACGCCGGCTTACGCTGAATCGTTCGCTCATCCGCTGGTCGAAGCAATGTCGAGCGGCTTGCCGGTCGTGGCGTCGGACTTGGCAGTGCATCGGGAAATTTGCGGTAGCGCGGCGGTATACTTTCCGCCTTTCTCTGCGGAGGAGTTGGCGAACGCCGTCGTGCGCGTCTATGAGGACCAGGGGGTAGCAACTAAGTTGTCGCAGGCGGGACGCCTGCGCGCAAAAGATTTTAGTTGGGAGGAACACGTTGGGCGTTTGCTCACCCTGGCGGCTGGCCTCATCCACACGGTGACGGGGGCTGGATGAACTCTGCCGGAAGGGCACTCGCTGGAACCGTGGCATTGGCGCAATAGTATACTGACGTTCTGCAAACAAACAGGGAGTAGAAGGAATGGCCTCGGATCGCGAAACCCGTGAGACAAGTCAGCAAGTGCATCAGTCGCCGAATCCCGCAAAGCGGGTTGAGATCCTGGAATGTACGTTGCGTGACGGCAGCTACGCGGTCGATTTCAAGTTCACCGAACGTGACACGCTGATTTTGGCTGGCGTCCTGGCGAAGTTGGGATTCAAGTGGATTGAGGTTGGACACGGGGTGGGGTTAGGAGCGGCTCGCGCCGGGAAAGGCTCGATGCCCGCGACGGACGAGCGTCTGATCGAGTCCGCCAAAAATGTCGCAGGATCCGCAGGCTCGAAGATTGGCGCCTTTTTTATCCCGGGCATAGGCACAGCAGACGATCTGAAATCTGCCCGAGCCGCAGGTCTGGATTTTGTGCGCATTGGCTACAACGCTCCCGAGATCGAACAAGCCTACCCCTACATCGAGCTTGCCCGGAATCTGGGACTGATCCCGTTCCTGAACTTCATGAAAACCTATGGCGTCACGCCGCAGCAGTTTGCGGAAAAGGCAAAGGGCGGCGAAGCGGCTGGAGCGGAGGGGGTCTACTGCGTCGATTCGGCCGGAAGCATGTTCCCGGAAGATGTGCGTGCTTATGTGAGCGCAACCCGCGAGATTTGTGACTGTGCGATCGGCTTTCACGGTCACAGTAATTTGCAGTTTGCGGTTGCCAACAGCGTCGAAGCATTTCGCTGCGGCGCGACTATGATCGACGCGACTCTCTACGGCCTGGGCCGAAGCGCAGGAAACGTCCCGACCGAAATCGCCGTCGCCGTATTCAAGAATTTAGGAATCGAAACGGGCATTGACCTCTTTGACGTAATGGACGCAGCGGAACAATTTCTTGGACCGCTGATGTCGCAGATGCAGCTCTACGACATGATGTCTGTAGCTATGGGATACAGCCAGTTCCACTCTTCTTTTCTGCCGAAAGTGGTCGCGGCGGCAAAAAAACATGGTGTCGACTCCCGTCGGCTTGTGATCGCGATGGGGAAGCTCAATCCAGTTGAAATGGACGAAGGCGACTTGGAGCGCGTGGCGCGGAGTTTACCGAAGGCGGCGCGGAATGCTCCCAGCGAGGAATTGATCTCCTTCTGCGTGCCGGGCATTTCGGACGACTCGATCAGCAGCTCAGTCCAGGCTGTACGCTCTCTGGTCGATGGGATGAGTGTTACATGTGCCAAACGGAGAGCGAAGCCGGTCCTCGAACTCGTGCCTTCGGAAAGCCCCAGTCCTGATCTGGTGATGGCCGACCTGGTTCTGGCGGAAGACACGACGGTGGTAGGCCGAGTAACCTACGGCTCTTTGGACCTGCTGGAGCAGGTTTTAAGAATTACCAAAGACAGCATCGCGTTTTATCTTCTGGATTTGGATGGCGGATCATGGGGCAGTGATCACTCGGCAATCATGCGCAATATCGTCGGCGCCGACCGGGTGGTGCCGATTCACTCAAAGCATCTGCGGGCCGCATTTGAAGAGGAGCTTCTGTTGTGTGTTGCCCACCGTCACGGAGATTGTTGTCTACTCGTGTACGGCAATCCGCCGATCGAGTCGCTGGTGCGATATTCCCAGATCTTCCGCAGTGTTGCCGTTCGGGGAACCTTGCCGCCTGAGGCGCCTTCGAACGCCTGGGAGATCGCCGATTTTTCAGATCGTATGCACCTGGATCTCGGGCTCACTACGGCCCTCTTTCTTTGTCCTCCAAGCGCTACGGATGCCGTGGCGGTCGATCAACTCATGTCGGCGGATGGCATCTTCATCACTGCCGGATATTTCCCGCGCCTGAGTCAAGAGCTTCCCAATCGAACCATCCTCAGGCTCGACCCGAGCCAGGCCTACCGGGGCCAAGTAGCGCGCTGGACGGGCATTTCCATGATGGTCACCGCTGCCCAAAAGGCCAGATTGGCGATTGCCGGATGACGATTCGAGATCTCGTCTTAGATCGGATCTATTTAGATCGGATCCGTGTTTCCGGCTCCCACGTATTTCTGGTGGACGCTTCTACGGGTCGCGAACTTACCTACGCACAATTTCACGACCAGGCGTGCTCCGTCGCTGCGTATCTTCAGGCGCGTGGAGTTGGCAGAGGAGATCGCGTTGCCACCGTAGTACCGAACTGCACGGAACTCGCAATCCTGTATTTTGCCTGCCTGTACTGCGGAGCGACCATCGTTCCGGTGAATTCGAATCTGAGCCTCTCTGAGGCGCAGTATATTCTTGCGAACGCCAAGCCAAAATGCACGGTGGCGAGTTCTTCTGCAATCCAGAGGCTTGCTGGCGCGCTCCAAGAGCCGGTTGCCTTATCGACCGCCCAGGAGCCAATTACCTCGGCCATAGAACCTGCGATCATCCTGGATCGGCTCGGAGATTCGTCCAAATTTATGCCGCCGAGTGAAGCCAGCGACAGTGGAGGCAGCGACGGCGACCTTGCAATCATTGTCTATACCTCGGGTACAACGGCAAAGCCGAAAGGTCTGGCACACCACATCGGCCGGATGGCACGCAATGCAACCGCTTTCGCAGAAGCGCAAGGAGTGGATGCCGGCTCCCGGTTTTACCTCACCTTGAGCATGGCCTATATGGGCGGCATCTATAACTGTTTGCTACTGCCATTTGTTGTAGGAGCCAGCGTCGTTGTCGATCATGTCTTCGATGCCCGGTCCAGTCTGACGTTCTGGGAAAAAGCGAAGAAGTTTCAGGTAAACACACTGTGGCTCGCGCCCACCGTTCTCTCGATCCTCCTCAAAATGGATCGCGGCCATCAAGGCGAGGATTTCTGCCGGTCGTCCATAAAAAAGACCTTCGTTGGTTTTGCCCCGCTGCCCGCCAAGGTGAAATCCAGCTTTGAACAACGTTACGGAATCAGGGTCACCGAGAGCTATGGGTTATCGGAAATATTGTTTGGCACCGCACGTTCCAATCCCCGTGTCGAGCGCCAAGGCTATGTGGGCGAGTCTCTTCCGGGAATTCAGTTTCGTGTGTGCGGCGAAGATGGGGCTGTCCTTCCATCGGGCGCGGAGGGTGAGATTCAGGTTCTGACTCCGGACCTGATGGCCGGCTATCTCTCCGAAGACGGCGCGCTGCAAACGGTGGATGCCGGCGCCTGGTTTTCTACCGGAGACTTTGGGCGCCTCGATGAGAATGGTTCGCTCTTCATAACCGGCAGAAAGAAGGACCTGATCATTCGCGGCGGAATCAACATCAGCCCTGCCGCGATCGAGGAAGTTCTCCTCCACGCGGCCCACGTGAGCGATGCGGCCGTCGTGAGCGTGCCGCATGAGATCTATGGTGAAGACATCGTTGCGGTTCTGAAGCTCGAGCCCGAAACCAGCCTGGACTCGGTTCTCGAATCCATTATGACGCAATGCAAGCTGACGCTGGCAGCGCACCAGCAGCCTTCCCGCTACATGGCAATCGACGAATTCCCGCGTACATCGAATGGTAAGATTCAAAAAGTTAGGTTGCGGGAGTTAGTGTGGGAAAAACTCCAGGTAGGTTTCCAGGCCCCGACAACTGAAAATGCCGTATCTTCACAGAGCAGGGCACCAGCGCATGAAAATCATTGACCTCTCGTTGAGTCTCCATGAAGGCATGATGACGTTTCCAACGCACTGGCACCCAGTCGTGGAGATCAGCATTCTGGGGCGGCACGGCATCGAAGGCCGTGAGACGCGCAAGCTGGTATTGGGCACGCATACCGGAACGCATACCGATGCACCGTTGCACTTCATTCCGAACGGCAAAGGCATCGACGAAGTCCCGCTCGATGTTCTGGTCGGAGAGGCGACTGTGGTGAATTTCGCTCCCGCCAAACCGAATCAGGAGATTGGGATTCCCGCGCTCAAGCACGCCCTCAAACAAAAGCCGGGCGTAAAAGTCCCAACCCGTCTGATCTTACGCACCGATTGGTCCGACTACTTCGGCCAGATGCCGTATTACAACAATTATCCCTACTTTTCACAGGACGCTGCGCGCTGGCTGGTGGATGGCGGCTGCCGTCTGATTGCCATGGACACTCCTTCTCCCGATAATCCGGCTCACTCCCGCGGGAGTGGAAACGATTCTCCGAATCATAGGATCCTCTTGGGCGCGGAAGTCGTGTTGGTCGAATATCTTTGCAATCTCCGTTTGTTATCCCAGCAGGTCGTAGAACTGATTGTGCTGCCCTTGAAAGTGAAGGGCGCCGACGGATCTCCTACGCGCTGCATCGCCATCGAAAGGTAGTGCTTTGAAGCAAGAAGTCTCAAACTGGGTGGTGGAGTGGTTTTCCTCGCGCGGCAAAGTTCGTTGCGAAGCGCGGGAAGCCCTCCAAATTGACTATCTGCAATCCGGTTTGCTGAGTTCCTTGGAGATCGTGGAATTTGTTGCGGAGCTGGAAGATCGCTTCGGCGTGCAGTTTTCGGAAGAGGAGATGCAAGACCCGCGATTTTCTACGATTGGGGGCATCGCGCAACTAGTTATCGCAGGTCTGAATCGGGCCGAATCGGAGCAAGCTGATTCAGATCACACTGGTCAGGAACGAGTGGACCAATCGACTAAAGTGTAAGCGCTCGCGGAATTACTCGCACTGATGACAACCGAAACGAATCTGATTCTGTCGAACGATTCCCCGGCATCTGATTCCGTGAAGCCGCGCCCAAGCAGCCCGAGCCTGCATATCCTGATGCTGACGCCGTTCTTTCCTTTCGCCTCGAACCCCGTTTACGGCAGCTACGTGTCCGAACCGATTCAACGATTCGCCGAGTGCAACCTGCGCTCGACTGTGATCGGAGTGTCTCCTCTGTATCGGCAACGCCGGCGTCTTCCTGGTGTGGAAGGCGAATGGCTGCACTACCCGCAAATTCCAGGCAACCTCGGATTGCCGACTGCCGGCATGTTTCTTTACCGCCGCTTGTTGCACCGTGTCAGGCGATTGCATCAGCAGCAGCCGATCGACATCATTCACGCCCATTCCGCCTTGCCATGTGGACACGCCGCATCCTTGCTGGCAGAACGGCTTCACGTGCCCTTCGTTGTTACTATCCACGGGCTTGATGTTTTCAATGCTTGCTTTGAACCGGAAACTCCCGCGGCGAAGCGCCGCGCCAAACTCTCTGCCGAGGTCTATCGGCGCGCAGGGTCGGTCATCTGTATCAGCTCCGCGATTGAAGCCATACTGAAAGACGGCATTCAGCAGCCGGTTCCGAGCTGCGTGATTTATAACGGTACGAATCCCCAGATGTTCTCGCCGGAAGAAACAGCAACCCGAGAGCAAGTCCTAAGTATTTTGATGGTGGGCAATCTTCTCCGTGGCAAAGGACATGAGATTGTGCTCAGGGCCATGGCTCAGGTCACAGCCCGTTTTCCGGACTTGCAATGCAAGATGATCGGAGAGGGTCCCGATCGAAACCGTTTCGGCCGTCTCGCCCGCGACCTCGGCATTTCCGACAAAGTCTCCTTCATGGGGCGGCAGGATCGCCAGGCTGTCGCGAAAACGATGCGTGAATGCACCATCTTTGCGTTGCCCAGCCGGTTCGAAGGTTTGGGGTGCGCGTACCTTGAGGCGATGGCTTGCGGTAGGCCGGTGATCGCATGTGAAGGGCAGGGCATCGGCGAGATTATCCAGCATGGCCACAATGGTTGGTTGATCCCGGTTGACGGCGTCCAGGAGATGGCGGAGGCATTGTCACGATTGCTCAGTTCGCCGGACTTGAGAACTCGCATTGGCGCCAATGCCAGACAGACGATCGTCAACGGCCTCACAACCATGGATCAAGTTCGCCGGTTGAACGATGTATATCGGGACGTCGTGAGGCAATGAGCACCTTGAATCCCGCTGTCGCATCTTCGAAGGTGGCTCTTGTCGACTTGACGGAGAATGACCTGGAGGAACTGGCCGGCTTCGTCGCCGCGCGATCGGGGCGAGCCTCGGACGAAACTCTCAAGCACTTGACGTGGTTGTTGCTCGACAATCCTGGCCGCCAGGAACGGGCTGCGCTGGGCTGTGGTGTGCGCTCATCCGCCGGCGCCTTGGTCGGCTGCATTTTGTACCTTCCACAGATGTTCGTGTTTAAGCGGAGTCCGTTGCTCATCCTGGGCTCGAGCTGTTTTTATGTGGATGAATCGCATCGCGGCTCGGGCGGGGCGCTGTTTCTTAAGTTCACGCGTGCGGCAAATACATCGCCATTGTTTGGGAATTCCGCGAATGCCATTGCGGCGCAACTGTGGAAGGCGCGGGGAGCCAGTCCAATTCCCGACTCAGACCATGAACTGCTGGGAGTGGTGCACTGGCCGCCTGTGATCGAGGATCTCGCCGCACGTCGCGGAGCCGGGGAAACGATTTCCCGCGCAGTGGGAACCGCCACAACATGGCTGCGGCATGTTCAGAAGTTAGAGCTTCCCCTTGACCGAAACAGTGAACTAGAACTGCTGTCCTCGATCGATGATGTCATGGACTTACCGCTTGACCGGCCGGCGGAAAGGCTGACCGCCCTCAGAAATGAACCGTACATTCGCTGGAGGTATTTTTCGGGAAGGGACCCGTCGATCGCACTGTTTACTTTCCAAAACCGGCAGTCCTTAAGGGAAGTATTCGTCGCGGTGAATGAAAGGCCTCGAGGTCTCCGGGGGACGATTCGTTCTCTAAATGTGCTGGACATTTTTCCGAAGGTCTCGCCCGATTCAATGGTAGCGATCGTTGCCGCACTGCATGAACGATATCGCAACGACATCGATATGGTTGTCCTGCGCTGTCAGGATGCGGCATGCCAGAAGGCATTGGTTGCAACCGGTTTTCGCCGGCGCGCGTTCGAATCGCCGAACGGCTGGCTTCTGGACCGCCGAGCCCTGCTGCCGACGCAGGATTGGTACTTTGTCCCGGCGGACGGCGACTGGATTATTTGAATGGGTGTCGGAGAGGAGCTTGGGGTTGAGAAATGGGCTTGAGAAATGTAGCCCGTAGTCTCGTGCTCAAGGCGGTGTCCGGCGCGCGTCTAAACGAGCTCGCACTGTCTCTGTCGAAGCGCAAGGCGGACAGTTCCCGAATTGTAGTCGTGGAGATGCACGAAACCTTAAGTGCACATGCCGATCAGCTTCGGCGGCAGCTCGATTGGGTGGCCGAACACTTCACCTTCATCGATCCCGAATCTTTCGCGCATGCATGGGAGAAGAAGGTCCGTACCTGGCCCGGATCGAAGCCCGCCGTTTTGTTTACCTTTGACGATGGACGCGAGTGCAACTATCGGGTCGCGGCGCCCCTTCTCGAGTCCTTCGGTACACGAGGAATTTTCTTCGTTGTTCCGCAATTCATCGGCCGCAGTGCCATAAACAAAGATGCCAGAGATTTCTACTATTCGAAAATTGATATTCGCAAGCGCACACCCGCCGCAGTCCAGCAGGATGCTCAGCAGGATGAAATTTGGAAACCGATGACGCCCGAGCAGTTGGCCGATCTGGCTCGGCGGGGACACTGGATCGGCAATCACACCTTGTCGCACGTTGCTTTAGCCGGACTATCGGCTCCCGAGTTGCATCGTGAAATCGATGAGAGTTGCGAGCAGATCGCCTCCTGGACCGGCAAGCCTGTTTCCGCATTTGCCTGGCCTTATTCATGGGACGCGATCGATCGCGATTCCTGGGCGCTGGTCAAGGAATCCCATCGCTTTTGCTTTGCCCCATGTCCCGGGATAGCGGACCTTGTTCGAGATTCGCAGCATCTGATCTGGCGCAAGGAAATTGAATCGTACTACCACTCATCGGAGTATCGGTTTATGTACTCCGGGTTAGTCGATCCGATCTGGGCCGCAAGGAGAAAGAAACTCAGGAAAATGCTTTGCCATTAAGTTGGGAGTCTCTAACGTATGTGCGGGATCTTCGGCATCTTCACTCGGAATGGAGGCATCTCTCGGGAAACTCTCAAGACTGCTGTTCGCTCCCTCGCACATCGCGGGCCCGACGATTCCGGCACTGTCCTAATTGCAGGCAGTCCTGACCGATGCCAGATCGGTTTTGCACATACCCGCCTTTCCATCATCGATCTCTCGCCTCTCGGCCACCAGCCGATGCAGGATGAGCCTACCGGCAACTGGATCGTCTACAACGGCGAGATCTACAACTTTCGAGAGCTCCGCGCCGAACTCGAAGCCGCTGGCAATCGCTTCCACAGTCATTCCGACACTGAGGTAATTCTGACCGCTTACCGGATGTGGGGCGAGGATTCTTTCGCCCGGCTGCGTGGTATGTTCGCGCTTGCGCTCTGGGACGCCTCGCGGCAAATCCTGCTATTGGTGCGCGATCCCATGGGGATCAAACCCCTCTACTACTACCACTCCGACAAATATTTTCTTTTTGCCTCCGAGGTACGAACGCTGCTTCACACGGGTTTGGTGCCGCGCAAGTTGGATCCGAACGGAGTCTTCAGCTTCCTGGCGTTCGGCTCTGTGTATGAGCCATCGACGATTGTCGAAGGAGTTACGGCGGTTTCTGCAGGACACATCGTCTCTCTGGAAAAAGAACGCTTTCAGTCGCGCGCATACTGGGATCCTTTGCACCTCTCCGACTCACCGGTCCAAAGCGGCCGCATTCAAAACGCCGGCCTACAGAGCGACGATGGCGGCGCAGAGCGCGACCTGCCCCGACTTCTTCGCGATGCCGTGCTGTCGCACCTGGTCAGCGACGTGCCGGTGGGAGTATTTCTCTCCGGCGGCATCGATTCGAGCAGCTTGGTGGCAATCATGAACCAGGCAGGTGTGCGCGCCACAACTTTTTCACTCGTGTTCCGCGAGCAAGAGTTCAATGAAGCGCAGCATTCCCGAATGGTCGCCCGCCTCTACGGCACTGATCATCACGAAATTCCGGTTTCGCAAGCGGATGCGCTCGCCGCCCTGCCCGAAGCACTACGCGCCATGGATCAGCCCACCATCGATGGAATCAATACCTGGCTGGTCTCGGCCAAAACACGCGCCGCTGGTGTCAAGGTGGCGCTCACCGGGCTGGGAGCGGACGAGATGTTCGCCGGGTACCCCAACTTTCGTCGTGTGCCGCGGATGGAGAGGGTCGCCGCGAATTTCGCAAAGCTGCCGTCCGTGATACGCCGGCCTTTGGCAGCCTCCATCGCGCTCCTGGCCGGCAAGAGCGACCGCAATCGCAAAATCGCCGAGCTAGCCTCCGGCGAAAACGCGACGGTGCATCCCTATTTCCTGGCACGAATGCTATTCACTGCTGCGGAGCGGCGAGCTTTGTATGCGGGAGACTACGAAGTTGCGGACCGGGAGATGGGAATTCTGTTACAGGAGTCCGTCACCGCGAGCATTGCCCTCGACCCGGTGAATCGTGTTTCCTATTTGGAATCGCGATGGTACA
>OCTA010002285.1_pt1 | contig 17533 bp, 11 predicted proteins | sample 1538991 | NCBI WGS metagenome assembly OCTA01 (sample SAMEA3539302, study PRJEB22396) | soil metagenome | biome: tundra; feature: field; material: soil | place: USA | collected 2010-05 | depth 0.15 m | reverse complement strand
CTCAAGCGGCTGATGCAATAAGGAACGCGATTCTTTGCGTCACAACCTTCCGGAGAAAAGTGGGTGTGCGAATCGTTAGTCGGAGAATTTTGTGCAGGGATGCGAATGAACGGCAAAGGTCGAGATCGTGAATTGGGTATGGGGCGCGAGATCACCCGTCGCGATTTCCTGAATGGAATAAGCATCGCCGTTGGAATGTCCCTCCTTGCAGCAAATTCCACCTGGCTGGAAGCCTTCGGCGTGCCACAATCGCCGTTCGCACCGGAGAAGGATCCCGCTTATTACCCGCCTGCAAAGACTGGCCTCCGCGGCAGTCACGATGGTTCTTGGGAAGTTGCGCATGACTTGCGCGATGGCAGGGACAAAGCTTGGGCCGCGTCCGTGGATGAGGGTGAGTCGTACGATCTGGTCGTCGTCGGTGCTGGATTAAGCGGCCTGGCGGCGGCCTACTTCTATCGCAAGTTTGCTGGGAAACAGGCCAAGATTCTAATCCTCGACAATCACGATGATTTCGGCGGGCACGCCACGCGCAATGAATTCCAGGCAGGAAAACGATTGCTGCTTGGATACGGTGGGACCCAGTCGATCGAGGCGCCGGGCAACTATAGCAAGGAAGCGATTGGGCTTTTGCAAGAGCTGGGAATCGACGTGCGGCGCTTCTTCAAGTACTACGACCAAAAATTGTTTGACTCGGTGCATTTGAAAGAAGCCGTCTTCTTCGATAAAGAAACATTTGGCACAGACCGCCTGGTGCCCCAGAAGGGCCTCCACTATTTCGGCGTCGACTTTACACTGGAGAATGTCTCCCCGATGCCAATCGCAGAAGCCGCCCGCAAGGATCTCCTCTGTCTGCAGCACGCCAGCGTCGATTACATGCCAGGCCTTACTCCGAAGCAGAAAAAGGCCAAGTTGATCAAGACCAGCTACAAAGATTTCCTGCTGCAATCTGTCAAGGTCCATCCCGATCTGGTCAAAGTGTTCCAGAGCTCGACCCACGATATATATGCCGTCGGAATTGATGCCGTTTCGGCGTATGACTGCGCGAGTGAAGGATTTCCAGGCTTCAAGGGAATGAATCTCCCCAAGAGCCATGAAGAAAATCCTGAGCAAGATGAGCCCTACATCTTCCATTTTCCAGACGGCAACGCTTCCATTGCCAGAATGCTGGTGCGCTCCCTGGTGCCCGGCGCTCTTCCCGGCCACACCATGGAAGACATCGTCACTGCCCGGGCAAACTATGCTCGCCTGGATGATGCCTCCTCCACGGTTCGCATTCGCCTGAACAGCACCGCGGTGAGAGCCCGGCACATCGGAGATCCAGATCCAGATCCAAAGACCGCGAAGGAAGTCGAAGTAACCTACGTTCGCGGCGGACAGGCCCACCGCGTCCGCGGCGCGAACTGCGTGCTCGCTTGCTACAACACGGTCATTCCCTATTTATGTCCGGAGATGTCAGACAAACAAAAGGAAGCTCTCGCTTACTGTGTGAAGGCTCCTCTTGTCTACACCAACGTGCAAATCGGCAACTGGAAAGCATTCCAGAAACTCGGCATTAGCGCGATCTACGCTCCGGGAGCATACTTCAGCAACGTTACATTGGATTTCCCGGTCTCCATGGGCGACTATCACTACCCTAGTTCGCCGGATGAATCCTGCCTGCTTCACCTTCTTCGCACTCCCTGCGAGCCTGGGCTGAATTGCAAGGACCAGTACCGAGCAGGACGGTGGGAACTGGTCAACACGAAATTCGAAATCTTCGAGCGTCAGGTACGAGATCAACTTGGTCGCACACTCTCAGCCGGCGGTTTCGATCCCGCTCGCGACATTCAGGCAATTACGGTCAACCGCTGGCCTCACGGATATGCCTACGAGTACAACGCATTGTTCGAGCCTCTCGACCGGCCGGCGGCGGAACGTCCGTGTGTGATTGGCCGGCAGCCCTTCGGGAGAATCAAGATCGCGAACTCCGACGCTGACGGTCATGCCTACACCAATACCGCCATCGATCAGGGCTATCGCGCCGTGCGCGAGATCGTCGGAGCGTGAGCGCCGGACTGACTCCGACCTCTGGAGCACAAACTCAACTGTCACTTCGGGCACGGCTGTCTCATCCGGAGTTCGTCTTGCTCGGCACAGGCCTTCAGCCATAGCCCGAGAAAGTCGCGGAGTTCATCCGGAGGCTGGAGCCACAATTGCGCCGCCGTCTCCCGCCAGATGGGACGCACCAGGATGGTGAGGCCGCGGCCCTGCATGGCCTGAAAAGCGGATTCGTCGGTGGCGTCGTCGCCCAGATAAGCCACCGGCGTGCCGGGATTGATTTCACTGAGGAAATCACGAACCGCAATACCCTTGTCGGCTTCGGAAGGGCGAATTTCCACCCCACCGTCGAAATTCAACAGGTCGAGCCCGCTGTTTTCCGCAATGGGGCGCCAGCCCAGCAAAACGCGGGACTGAATATCCGCCGCGTCGGTTTCGCTGAGCCCACGCCAATGAACGGCAATGCTTCCGGCCTTGAACTCCGTGACGTGGCGCAGTTGCAGGTAGCCGAGCCAGCGATCGGCATCCGACAAGCCATTGAGCGTTCGATCATCGAGCCGAGGCATCTCCATACTCCCATTTGTCCTCAGGCGCTGCAGCCCATGGATTCCCCAAACTTCGGGACGCGGATGAATATTGAGAAGCGGGAGAATTTCGCCCGCTTCACGCCCGGAGACGACAATCACTCGCGTCCGGGCGTTGCGTACGATCTCTTGTAGCAGGAGCAAGACTCCGGGATATGGGTATGCCTGATCGCGCTCGACATGGAATGGCGCCAGCGTTCCGTCGTAATCGAGCAACAATACCGCCTGCGATGCCTGGGCGAGAGTTTGCAGAAACGGCGTGAGCTGCGATTCCACTTCTGGCCTCAACCGGTTGCTCCTTTCTCTTTTCTTTTTCTTACGGCTCGCGAACCTCGAAATCAGACTGCATGCAACTTGGCGCGTGCTTTCTCCTGCGCGTCCTCGGGCGCATCCAAGCGGACCTCGCAAAGTTCCGTGATCAGGTTTCCGGCCCAGCGGTAAATGTTGTTCTCCTTAATGACCTTGCGCATGCGATGCATACGCAACTGTTTGTCTTCCGGCTCCATCTCTAAAGCGGCGCGGATCGCGTCGGCGGTCTGATCGATGTCGTAAGGATTCACCAGCAAGGCGTCGCGCAGTTCGCGGGCCGCTCCGGTGAACTGGCTGAGGATGAGAACGCCGCGTTCATCCCGGCGCGCGGCGAGAAATTCCTTGGCTACGAGATTCATTCCATCGTGCAGTGAAGTCACCAGGCAAAGATCGGCGGCGCGGTAATAGGGCTCGATTTCCTGATGGCTGTGCTGGCGCTTAAGGAACACAATGGGCTTCCACTTGCCGCTCTGGAAGCGCCAATTGATGCGGTCCGCCTCGGCTTCCACTTCGGCGAACAAGTCGTGATAACGCTTGATGTGCGTGCGGCTGGGCGCTCCGATCTGCACGAACGTGAATTTTCCCTGATAGCTGGGATACTTCTCGAGGAACCGCTCAATCGCGAGGAACCGCTCCAGAATTCCCTTGGTGTAGTCGACGCGATCGACACCAATCCCCATCAAGGTTGCCTCCACGCCCAGACTCCGCATTAGAGCCGAACGTTCGATATAGTTGGAGCCCTGATTGTTGTTTTCGGCAGCATCATCGCCGCTGAAGGCAACACTGATGGGAAAAGGCCGGACCATGGTGCGGTGGTCCTGGCGGAGCACGGAAAAGTGCTCCCAGTCCACGCGCGACTCGACCACGCGGTCGACGGTCTCCAGAAAGTTATTGCAATGCGACTGAATGTGAAATCCAATCAGGTCGGCGCCGAGCAAGCCATCCACCAACTGGCGCTGCCAGGGGCAAATGCCAAAGGCTTCCGGATTCGGCCACGGAATATGCCAGAAGATGGCCACGCGGGCATCCGGCCGCTTTTCCTTGAGCAGCCGCGGCAGCAACGCGAAGTGATAGTCCTGAACCAGCACCACAGGCTTCGCGACATTCTCGATTTCCTCGAGCACGGCGGCAGTAAACTTGCGGTTGACATCCTGGTAGTACTGCCAATCGTCCGCCCGAAAAAGCGGGCGAGTGTGCGCGATGTGGCAAAGCGGCCACAGCCCTTCATTGGCAAAGCCGTAGTAGTAACCTTCTTCTTCCTGTTTGGTTAACCAGACACGGCGCAAGCTGTAGCGGGGATCCTCGGGAGGAACGCGCAAGCGGTCGGCAGCGTCCACGACTTCGGTGTCGGCATTGCCGCTGCCGTGCGCGATCCAGGTGCCATCGCAGGCGTTGAGCACGGGTTCGAGCGCGGTAACCAAGCCGCTCGGCGGAACCACCACTTCCACCGTCTTCCCGTTTCGCTGATGCATGTAAGGCTCGCGATTCGAGACCACGAACACGTGGCCGCCGTCCAGACGGGTGCGGAGTTGCACCGAGAGACGATCCGCTGTCCACATGGATTCCCCCGCCTCGCGCAGGCGGGCCTCATTTTCGGCGGCATTGCGGGCGTGGTTGAGGCTCTCCGCCATGGTCGCAACTTCGCGCGCCAGCGGCCGGAACATGTCGAAGTCCGGCACTTCCTGGCGGAAGGAAATCTTTCCCGTGCGGAGCGCGCGCATCCACAGCGCCGCCCGTGCAATCGGGCCGGCGATGCTCCAGCGGACAATCAGCAAGGTAATGAGAACGATGAGGAAGACCTGAGCCAGCACACGGAAAAATGTTTGGCGCCAGACGAGAAGGATTTGCGCACGGATGTAGCTCGCGTCGTGCACCACCGCCAAGCCGCCCACCACTTCATCCTGACGGCGAATCGGCAACGCGAGAATGTGCACCGGCACGCTTCCCAACCGGACGAACGAGCTTTCTTCGTGACCCTCCATGATAGCCTGCGTTACCGGCGGCGGACTCCCGCTAAGCAACTTCACGAGTTCCGGAGTTACGTTTACTAGTACGCCCTGCCGGTCGTAGATGCCGACGCCCAGCAGGTGCTCCCGGTTTCCGAAGCGCTGCACCAGGCGCTGGAGTTCGTTGTTCGGAACTGTGCTCGGAACTGTGTTTGGAGTTATGTTCGGGACTATGCCCGAGCCTGTATTGTCCGCGCCTGTATTCCATGAACGCTCGACGTTGCCGACGAGACTTTCACCTAGCATCTCGGCGCGATGCTCCAGATCGCTGCGCAGAGCGCGCTTTTGGCCCAGCACTTCGTAGTAGGAAAAACCCGCCGAAACCAGCGTAATGCCGAGAATAAGAGAAACAATGAGACGAAAACTAAACAATCGCATGCATGGGCCTCCTGCCGGGAACTTACCGTGAAGCAAGCGGGACGAAGCGACGGCGCTCAGATGGATCGTTCGTCAAGTGCAGATATTGACAGCATACGAGTCTGAATCGCTTAAGTCCATGACGAGAACCTCGGGGCTGCGACCAGGATCTGGTTGCGGCGCGGTTGCGACATAAAAACCATCGCAACCGGCCGGGACCAGAGAAACTGAACTACTGCTGATCTTTGTTGTGCTTTTGATCGTCGGGCGCTTGTTCCCGAGACTTCCCGCGCTCTGGCTTGCAGCCGCAAGAGCGCACGTTGCGTGCCAGGACCGAGAAGTCCCTTTTCTTGCTGCAACATAACTTGCCGCAGAGTTGCGAGGCGGCGACTCGTCACTACCCCGTGGGATGTAAATTTTCCAGTTGCTGCTCGAAAGGAAGAAACGGTGGAGGGACGGGCGTCTCGCGAGTCTGCCCTGTCTTGCCGAAGCCCCGAGCGGAGCCGAGGGGGAAGTCGAAAGGTCCAAGCCGGGCGGGGCCGCCCGGCTCTCCACTAGCACGACATATCAGACCCTCGCACCGCTAGCCTAGCGCCGATGGCAGTTTTCAAAGTCCTCTACCTCCTATAAAGATTTTTCATCACATTCGCGCTGTGAGCGGTCTCACTGACACAAGAGCAAGTTCCAGTGAAACTCGCAAGGTCTGCTGGACTCTTGGGGATCCTGCCTGGCACTCCAGTTGAGGAGTATCCGCACATGGAAATCCTTGCGCTCGCGCCGGAACAGAATCGCGGATCGCTCTATTGGGCAACTGTAGACGTTCGCACCAAGCCGCTGGGAAAATCCGAGGCTGGAATTTTGAGCGCCGCTGCGGAGCGTCCGTCGCTGGTTGGTACGGTAAGCAGTTAACTGACTAAGATCGCAAGTTTGCCTATAAGTTACAGATAAATAAGCGTTTGCGGTCATCACTTGGATGTAACTGAGATGGCGGAGCTGTACTTTAGGAGCGGTAAAGCGGTGCTGGAAAACACACTCTCAAACCATCAGGCATTGGGCAGCGGCATTCTCGGCGAAGCTTTGCTCTTCGGCGAAAAGTCTTTGCCTTCCGTGCAGTGGTACGCAGTTTCGGTTCGTCCGAGGCACGAGAAGCTCGTGACTCGGCATCTCGAACACCAGGGATTGAACCACTTTCTTCCGGTCTACCGCAGCGTGCGCCGCTGGAAGGATCGCCGCAAGGAATTGGACATGGCCCTGTTCCCCGGCTATGTCTTCGTGAACCTCAATCTTCGAGACCGTTTGCGCGTTCTTCGGGCGCCCGGGGCTGTACAATTCGTGACCTTCCAAGGCCAGCCTGCCGTAATTCCAGACTCCGAGATTCGCGCGCTTGAATCCAGCCTGTCAGCAGGTCTGCGGCTGCAACCTCATCCCTATCTGCACCAGGGCGCGAGAGTCCGCCTCAAGCGCGGGCCTCTCGTGGGTGCGGAAGGAATCATGATCCGCCGCAAAGAACGCTTCCGCTTGGTGCTCTCGATCGATCTGATCATGCGATCGGTGGTGTTTGAGGTGGATGAAGCCGACGTCGAACCTATCTGATGCTGAGCGCTCTGCCAAGCAGGTTGGGTGCGAACGCCCGAAGGATTTCATGCCCGGCCCTGGGGTCAAATAAACTATGTTCGACCACAAACAGTTGAAGAAGAGTATCTCTTGTCTTGCCTGTGCGCTCTTGTTTTGCGCGGCTGCCTATTCACAGCAGGAATCCCGACACCGTGTAGCGCAGCCCGATATCATCTCGGACAATCTTGAGAAGGCGGCGGCTTCAGCCGATCAGATTCTCGAAGTCGTGAACAAAGAGGCTGGTCTGATGGTCGAGTTTAAGCGCCTTCTTGCCCAAGACGCGGGGGCGAGCGGGCAGATCCTTGCAGAGTCCGATCTGACGGATGGAGCGGTAGCCGATCGCCTGCGCTCGGACTTGCGTGCACGCGTGCTCGCAACCCGCCTCCTGCAGCGGTATGGCTATCTCGTGCCTCGATTGAACCCGGACTCTGAGGTAGCCGCAGAGCAGAAGCTCGTGCGGCAGGAGCGGGCTCAGATGCTAGTCGACCGCTCGCTCCCGCCTTCTTTTCCGGAGAGTCGCGAAAGTTTGCCGGTGAACCCGACGGCACCAGCACCAGCGCAAGCACCGCGTTCGTCGGTGCCCTTGCAACGGGCCGAGGATGCTTCACCCAGCCAAATGACGCATCCGGATGGCACAGGCCTGTCGCCGGATCAACGCTCAGGATATCCGGCCAGTCTGGCAGGGCCGGAGACCATGCTGGCTGCGGCGCAGGTTGATACAAATCCATCGTTGAGCGGGACGCCGCATATAACCGGGTACAGGAGTGGGCAGAATCCTTCGCTTCCCTCCAGCAGCCCAGGAGATCTGCAGTCGCTGTCTCAGTTGGATCAATTATCAAGTGGCGCCGGGATGCCACGCACAGGGCCGGGCTCACCGCAATATCCAGCCGGGCGCGATTCTGCTCCTGCGGGCACTGCCGGGGCGGAGCAAGTGAGGATGGTACGTCGCCCGAATCCTTACGCAGATGTGCCTTCCTTATATGACCTTTATGTGCAGGCGGGGGCGAGCAATCGGCCTCTCGAGAGATTTGGTCTCGATGTTTTCCGCAAAGGAACGACAAATCCGGATTATATCCCCATGGATCTCCCCGTCGGACCGAGCTATGTCGTTGGTCCAGGTGACAGTCTCTCGATTGATCTCTGGGGAGGGGTTTCACAGCGACTGCTGCGCACAGTAGACCGGCAGGGACGCGTGGCTCTGCCGGAAGCGGGGCCGGTCCTTGTCTCCGGACGAACGCTCGGCGATGTACAGGAAATGGTCCAACGCAGCCTGAGAACACAATTCCGCGACGTATCCGCAGACGTTGCGCTGCTTCGGCTGCGCTCGGTGCGTATGTATGTGGTTGGCGATGTTACTTCACCGGGCGCGTATGACGTGAGTTCACTTTCCACTCCGCTGAATGCGCTGTTCGTAGCGGGTGGTGTGACATCGCAGGGCTCTCTCCGGCGGCTTCAACACTATCGAGGAAAACAGTTGGTTGAAGAAGTGGACGCGTATGACCTATTGCTCCACGGCATTCGGGGGGATCTGCAACGAATTGAGAACGGCGATTCCCTGATGGTACCGCCGCTTGGGCCGGTGGTGACAGTAGAAGGCATGGTGCGCCGCCCCGCAGTCTACGAGTTGCGCAATGAGAAGACACTCATCGACGTACTCGATCTTGCGGGAGGAATTCTACCCGCCGCGGCATTGCGGCACATTGAAGTCCAGCGCCTGGTAGCGCATGAAAAGCGCACGATGATGAGTATCGAAATCGGCGACACCAGCGATTCCGAAGTGGTGCGCGCGCAAATGAGCAAGTTCGAAGTACAGGATGGGGACGAGATCCACATCTTTCCGATTGCGCCTTATAACTCAGAGTCGATCTACCTCGTAGGGCATGTCTTGCGTCCAGGGCGGTATTCCTACAAGCCGGAGATGAAGCTCACCGACCTGGTGACTTCGTATGCTGACCTGCTTCCGGAACCTTCGACCCGTTATGCCGAGATCATTCGGCTGCATGCACCGGACTACCATCCAGTTGTGGAAACCTTTGATCTAGCAACCGCTCTCGAACATCCCGACAGCGCGCCCAAGCTAGAGCCACTCGATACTGTACACATTTTCGGGCGGTACGACTTCGAACCGGATCCAGAAGTGCTGATCACCGGGGAGGTCCGCGCGCCGGGGTCGTATCGCACGTCTGGCCAGCAGCATTTACGCGATGCGATCTATCAGGCTGGAGGTGCGACACCGGATGCTTGGCTTGATTCGGCACAGCTATTCCGCCGGCAGCCAGACGGGACCACACGAGTCTTTAGTATCAACTTGAGTGACGCACTCGCGGGAGATCCTTTGAATAATGTCTTGGTCCAGCCGCGTGATCGGATCCTTGTGCATCGCCAACCGGAAGAAGTTTCGCCACGCAGCGTGTACGTGAAAGGCGATGTCGCGCGGCCGGGCCGCTATCCTCTGGCTGTCAATATGAGCGCCTCAGACCTGGTGCTGGCTGCTGGCGGATTGCTGCGAAGCGCGAATCCCGATGGCGGCGACCTGACGCATTATGCGATCTCTAATTCTTCCGGGCAGCGCGTGCCGGCCGGACACCAGGACCTGAATCTGGCTGCCGCTCTCGCGGGAAAGGAAGACCAGGACTTACCGCTCCGCGACGGCGATGTGTTGACCGTGCCCCAACAGGCTAGCTGGAACGATATCGGCGCGACGGTCACCCTGCGCGGTGAAGTCGGCAAACCAGGTGTTTATGGCATCAGGCCGGGCGAACGCTTGAGCTCGCTAATGAAGCGCGCCGGCGGGCTCCTGCCGACAGCGTATCCACGCGCAGCGGTATTCGAACGAGTCGAGGTTCGTGATCTTCAGCAGAAGAGTCGGCAGGAGTTGATTGAGCGGGTCGAGCAGGAATCCACGGTGGTGAGGACTTCGGCATCCACGTCGGGAACGGAGGAAGCTGCATTGCAACAGGCCGCCATGCTGCAACGCCAGCGCGTATTGGATGCCCTGCGAAAAGCTCCTGTGTCGGGACGGCTTGTCATACATCTTCGCCCGGACCGCAAAGACTTTGCGGGATCGCCTGAGGATATCGAGCTTCGCGCCGGCGATTCGCTCACCATCCCCAAGCAGCCCGGAGCCGTGCTGGTCATCGGGCAGGTCTACAACTCTAACGCCCTCACTTTTATGCCGGGGAGGAATGCCGGCTGGTATCTATCCCGCGCGGGAGGCGCAACCCGGCTTGCAGACAAAGGTGCAATCTTCATCGTCCGCGCGGACGGCTCGGTGACGAGCAAACAGGGCGGCTATTGGTCCGGCGGTGTGCTTTCGGCGACGACGGGTCCGGGCGACACGATTGTGGTACCGGAGAAGCCGGCGCTTGGCAGCAGTACTATGAAAAACGTTCTGTCCATCGCGCAGATCGCGGCGTCTACCGCATTGGTTGCAGCGATTGCGGTTCCGTAAGCGCAGGCGGATGAAACTCTGGATTCTTGCAGTGCTGCTAGTAACTCTTTTCGCGATCGAACGGGGCACCGCTCAGACCGATTCACAGACGCCTTCGCCCGCGCTGGAGGTGAAAACTGAATCGCCCCACAAGAATCAGACGACGTTCTTGCCCGCTGGAGAGGATCCAGAAAATCGGCTGGTGAAGCCCTTTATCAAACATCTCGCGCTCGACCAGGAACAGTTCTGGACAGCACCGTTTCATTTGCACTGGCCAGATGCGAAGGTTCTCGCTCCCTTCGCCGCTTTCACAGCAACGCTCCTGGCAAACGATGCTGCGATCTCGCGGCAGATTCCCGATGACGCTTCGCAGATCTCCCGAAGCAAGAAGATTTCCGAATACGCCACCTATTCGCTCATCGGCGTTGCCGGCGGTTCTTACCTCTGGGGACATTTCGTTCACAACGGCCATCTGCGCGAAACCGGGTTTCTAGCCGGCGAGGCCGCTCTCAATAGCACGGCGGTAGCATATTTGTTCAAAACCATGACCCAGCGTCCCAGGCCGCTTGAAGGAAACGGAGAGGGGACGTTCTTTCAGGGTGGAGCGTCATTCCCCTCCGAGCACTCCGCGGTGGCCTGGTCGGTCGCGAGCGTGGTCGCGCATGAGTATCCTGGGACGCTAACGAAGATCGCCGCTTACGGCCTAGCCTCCACGGTGACGCTGACGCGCGTTACCGGCAAACAACACTTCTCTTCCGATGTTGTAGTGGGCAGCGCCCTCGGATGGTATTTTGCGCGCCACATCTATCGCGCTCATCACGACCCCGAACTCGGCGGCGCGGGATGGGGCAATTATCAAGAAGACTCAGACACTGGAGAGAAGGTTCACAATCCCGAACACATGGGATCGCCATACGTGCCTCTCGATAGCTGGGTCTATCCGGCGGTGGAGAAGCTGGCAAGCATGGGCTATATCGGCACTATGTTTCTCGCGTCGCGGCCTTGGACTCGCCTTGAAACCGCGAACTTGCTGAACGAGGCCAAAGGTAAACTGGAGGCAGACGGAAGCTCTCCAGAAGCAATCGCCGCCCTTGAACTTCAGCTCGAACAGGAATTCGCATTCGAATTGGGACTCCTCGACGGCAGATCGAACAATTCGGCGAAAGTTGAATCGATCTACACCCGAGATGTATCGATCAGTGGGGCGCCACTGAACGACAGCTATCATTTCGGCCAAACCATTGTCAATAACTTCGGCCGTCCCTATGCAGAGGGCTTCAACACTTACGACGGTTTCTCGGGCTACGGCACGGCAGGACGCTTCACCCTTTATGTTCGGGGTGAGTATCAGCATTCACCTTCCGCACCCGGCTATTCACTCCCCATTCGACAAGCGATTGCTACCGTTGACCAAAATCCGGTCCAGCCAGCTGTTCCGGTTGCAACCGTAGATCAGTTCAGGCTGCTCGACACTTACGCCGCAGTGAAAGCAGACGGATGGAATCTCTCGTTTGGGAAGCAGAGCCTATGGTGGGGCCCCGGTGAGGGCGGCGCACTGCTCTTCAGCGACAATGCTGAACCTATTTATACCTTCCGGGCGAGCCACACGCCCTTGGAGCTTCCCTGGATTTTCCGGCGGCTCGGCCTGGTCAAATTCGATTTATTCTTTGGAAAACTATCGGGCAATGAATTCCCCCCGCGACCGTTGATTCACGGGGAAAGGATTAGTTTCAAAACCACGCCAAATTGGGAAATCGGAATCGAGCGTACAACTGAATTCGGCGGCGTGGGCCGCGCACTAACCGTGGGCGCGATCTGGGAGAGCTACGTGGCTACTAAATCCTCTTTCGAATATCCGGCCAGCCGAAATCCCGGTAAGCGGACCATAGGGCTCGACTTCTCTTATCGCCTTCCGCATGTCCGCCATTGGCTCACGCTATACGCAGAGGGGCTTGTACCCGAAAGCAATCCCTTCAATGTTGACATGAGCAAGAACCCCATCTATTTCCCGGCGCGAACGGCGGTGCGATCAGGGATGTACATACCCCGATTGCCGCGCTTGCCAAAATTGGATTTTCGAGTCGAAGCCGTGTACACGGATCCTCCAACCCCGCGGAGCAGGAGCGGCGACTACGTCTATTGGGACGCCTTTTACCACGACCTGTACACCAACAAGAACAACCTGATCGGCGACTGGATTGGACGAGAAGGGATGGGTTTCCAAGCATGGAGCACCTATTCGTTCACTCCCCGAATTTCACTACAACCTGCTTACCGGCATGCCAAGGTCGCTGAGGATTTCATTCCTGGCGGAGAAACGCTAAACGACGGCTCGGTAAAGTTTAACTGGCGGTTGCATCGGGACTTGAGCTTGTCGGGCTCCGTCCAATATGAAAAATGGCGCGCACCCATCTTAGCGCCGACCGCGCAAACCAACTGGACGTCAACGGTCGAAGTCACATTCTGGCCAAAATTCTGAAGAGGAACCGTGTCATTGCTAAGTTCACAATTTAGCCATTTCCGGCGACGCCGAATGTGCGAGTTCTTGCGTGAGTTCAAAATATCCAAGGACACGAAGGTGCTCGATTTAGGAGGGACTGCCCAACTCTGGACGTACGCAGAGGTGCTGCCTGATCTAACGATCGTAAATCTTGGAATCCCACAGAATCCTCCCCTACAAGACAAGGTGCGCTGGGTAGAGGCCGATGCCACCCGATTGCCTTTTCCCGATGGCTCCTTTGATGTTGTGTTCTGCAACTCCTTGATCGAACACCTGGGGAGTTATGAAAAGCAAAAACTCCTGGCTGGCGAAATCAAACGGATGTCCAAGCGCTACTTCGTTCAGACTCCCAATCGTCGTTTTCCTTTCGACATGCACATGCTCGTTCCCTGCTTCCATTGGCTTCCGAAATTTCTTCAGAGACGCTTGGCCCGCTTAACCGTCTGGGGGCTAATTACCAAACCATCCCGTGAAGCTGCGGCCGCTTATGTTGACGAACTGCGGCTGATGACCTTCCAAGAACTGCATTCCCTGTTTCCGTCGGGCGCCATCGTCCGTGAGAGGTTTATGTGGATGACGAAGTCGCTGTATGCCCTGTCGCGCTGACCCGCAATAGCGTCGGCCAAGCGTCCAGGAAGAGATTGTGAAGCAGACGAATGAATCCACAGCTCGCGTAGTGGAAAGCCCGCCGGAAATCGAGCCGGTCCCTACCAGTTACCAGGACGAGCAGCTCGCCCTCGATCCTGACCGCGACGGTGCGGAATGGCTCTGGCTTCTGTGGGAACGTCGCGGATTCCTGGTGCGTGCCACCGTCTGGGGCTTTATCTTGTCAACCATCGTCGCCTTCGTGATTCCCAAGCGCTACGAATCGACCACCCGCCTCATGCCGCCCGACTCGCAATCCGGATCGGGCATGGCCATGATGGCGGCTATGGCAAGCAAGGGAGGCCTCGGCCTGAGTTCGCTCGCCGGCGATCTATTGGGCATGCGGGGCTCTGGCGCGCTCTTCGTCGAGATCCTGAACGGGCGCACCGTCGAGGACCGGCTCATCGACCGCTTCGATTTGCGCAAGGTTTATCACGACCGTTACTGGCAGGAGGCCCGCAAAACCCTGGCACAACGCAGCGACATCTCCGAAGACCGCAAAAGCGGGGTGATCACAATCACGGTCACGGATCGCGACCCCCATCGCGCCGCCGGACTGGCGCAGGCTTACGTCGAGGAACTGGACCGATTGGTGGCGCAGGTTTCAACCTCTTCCGCGCGCCGCGAGCGCGTGTTCATCGAGCAACGCCTGCTAGCGGTGAAGCGGGACCTGGATTCGGCGTCTCGGCAGTTCAGCGAGTACGCCAGCAAGAACACCACGATTGACGTTACCGCCCAGACCAAAGCGACAGTCGAAGCCGCTGCCAGGCTCGAGGGCGAAATGATTGCGGCCCGGTCGGAACTCGAAGGCTTGGAACAGATCTACACGAAAAACAACGTGCGGGTGCGCTCTCTGCAGGCCCGCGTAGGCGAACTGCGGTCGCAGCTCCACAAGATCGGCGGCGACACTTCAGATCAGGCGGCCGGCAAGTCTAGTGCGCCGCAAGAGTTTCCCTCGATTCGCCAGTTGCCTTTGCTGGGTGTGAAGTGGGGAGACCTCTATCGCGAGACCAAGATCCAGGAGACCGTCTACGAACTGCTTACTCAGCAGTACGAGCTGGCCAAGATCGAAGAGGCAAAAGAGATTCCGGTGGTCAAGGTGCTCGATGCGCCGAACCTGCCGGAGAAGAAGTCGTTCCCGCCGCGGCTGTTCATCATAATCTTCGGCGCCGTGCCCGTGATGTTGGGGGCAGTCGCTTGGATTACAGGTCACGAAATCTGGATCCAAACTCCCGACTCTCACCCCGGGAAAAAACTTGCACGCGGTTTGTGGCACTTGTCCAAGCGCCAACGGAGTTCTAACCCATTGAGGTGGGTTCTGAATATCGGTAAAGACGCTGGAACTCACTGACACCCATATGGATTCCGAGGCGCAAGGCAGCAAAGGGCGGTTCGCACACGGCCCACTGATGCAAATGGACATCAGACATCCCTCTTCGGAAGCGCTCCAGCGCATCTTGAGACGGTTGATTCTAGCCACCATCCTCGGTTGCGGAGTGTTCACGACCCTGTGGTACGACCGGCCTGATTTGCTGGTGATGGGTATCCTTCTCTCGTTTGTGCCGTTCATCCTCCTACGCGCCAAACGCGGGAACCTTTCAATTGATTTCTTTTCGCCAGAGGTCGGGTTTCCGCTCGTTTACGTGGCGTACATGTTCTCGACGACAATAGACCTGCCGGTCGTCTCGCAATTCAATATAGCAATACCCTGGACCCAATGGATTTACTACAGCGTAGGCCTGGCTGCATACCTCGTGGGCGCCGCGTCTATCCGCGCGACTTCGCCACCTTGCATTCCGGTCACAGGACCTCAGTTTTGGAATCTAAGCGGGTTTAAGGTTTCCGTGTTGCTTCTTGTGGCAATGGGCTTCATGGGACGCCTCGTAAAAGTTGCGCAGTACGGGTTTCCGTTATTTCACCCTGAAGAACAAGAACTGCGGGTGAAATATGCGGGCGGCTACATGGGCACGCTCACTCTCGCTTTCGAAGCTGCGTTTCTGTGCCTAGTATTGTTTCTGATCGTATGCAGGCCCTCCTGGAAAAAACGAACGTTTATCATTCTACTGATGCTCCTCCTGGTCTTCGATTCGCTGACCGGCGACAGTCGAGGATGTATCATGCGCATTTTCATTGCAAGCCTCGTAATTATCCACTACGTATACTCACGGCTCAGGCTGCGCTCACTAATAGCCTTCGCGCTGGTAGCGGTGATTCTGGTATCCGGATTCGGGACATACCGTGACATGTCCGTTTTTGGCGACGTCCACATTCAAGGTCTGGAGGGTAAGGGGTTCACCTCCTACACATTTTGGCTCGCCAATATCTATGAATCGTTACGTGTGACGACAGAGAGTTTTTACATGTTGACGAGGAACGTGCCGGTCCACGCCTCCTACACGTATGGGACAACTTCGCTGGCGGTTCTAGCCATGCCGTTTCCTGGACACCAGCCCGGACCCGGCGAACTAATGCAAAAAGAACTAAACATGGATTTTATCGGCTTTGGTGCAGCGACCACGATCCTCGGGGCGCTCTATCTAGATGGTGGCTGGATCGCCATTGCCTTGGGAATGATGCTCTGGGGCATGCTCGCAAAGTGGCTTTACGTGCGTATGTTGGGTGCGAGTAGTTTCTTTTGGGTCCTGACCTACGCTTATTTCGAACAGAACCAATTCAAAGCGATAAAAGACTCCATGTTTCCGGAGCTTGGTCCCCTGTTTGTGGTGTTGTACTTCGCTCTGGTGCATTTCATTGCGAGTGGCAAGTGGCGGGACTATTTGCATGGAGCGCTGAGGTGCTACGAAGCGCGACCACGACAAGCGTAATTCCTGATCGAATGTACGACAACATGGTATCCATCCTTCTGGTCTGTTACAACGCGAAGCATTTTCTCCCGGATTGTCTCAACTCGATTCGCGACAGGGTCACTGCGCCATACGAGGTCATTCTCTTGGACAACGCTTCGGCAGATGGCACCGCGGACTTTGTCCGAACCGAATTCTCGTGGGTGCGCCTGCTGCGCAGCGAAGAAAATCTCGGATTCACCAAGGGCAATAACTTTGCCGCGCGCTATGCACGCGGGAAGTATTATCTGCTGCTCAATCCCGACACGGTGTTGCTGTCTGACATCGCGCCGGCCATTCGACTGCTCGAGTCCGATCGTCGCGTTGGCATCGTCGGCGCCGAGATGTACGGCGCAAACCACGAACGTCGTTCCTCCACAGGTCACTTCCCTCGGGCCATGCTCCTCTGGAAGTTCGGTTGGCTCTGGTCAGATCCGCAAAAACGTCCATATGGTGAACCCAGTCTGAAGGCGTTTCAGGTGGATTGGGTGGAGGGCTCTTTTCTGCTGACGACAGCCGAAAACTGGCGTGCGCTGGGTGGTTTGGACGAGAGCAATTTCTTCTACGGGGACGACGTTGAGTTCTGCCGCAGCACGGCCGACCATAGGTTAACCACGGTGCATTGCACTGACATCAAGTATGTTCACTTCGGAGGCTACGAAGCCAGCCGCCTGGCATACATCTACGCAGGTTTTCGCAGATATCACCGAAAGTTTTCCAGCTATCCCGAGCAGTTGCTTGCCGATGCGATTTTGCGTCTGGGTTTGTTCGTACGAATCGGAGTATTTGGGGTGCGCTATCTGATCACTCGAGATAAGTCGGTGGGAGAAAAGTTTCGACGATGCATCCAGGTACACAAGAACTGGAAGCAAACCAACTCCGTCGCGCCCCGCTTCAGCTAAAGTCAGGATGGATATTTACAGCAAGTTGGAACGCGTCCTCAGCCGGCTCAAAGGCCGTAAGTACGAGATTGATCGCCGGATCCCTATATCTTTGATACTGGCTGTCATGCTCCGCCGCCTAAGCTGGATGCTCCGGGGTCTCTTCAGAACGCTTCTCTTGCAGGGACGGCCCAAGCCTGTATTCATCGCTCCCAACGTGAATCTACGCAACGCGTCCCTGGTGCACTTTGGGAATGGAGTCACGTTAGATCGCGGCGTTATTATCGACGGGCTCTCGACCAACGGCATCAGGCTTGGCGATAACGT
>OCTA010002284.1_pt1 | contig 17536 bp, 16 predicted proteins | sample 1538991 | NCBI WGS metagenome assembly OCTA01 (sample SAMEA3539302, study PRJEB22396) | soil metagenome | biome: tundra; feature: field; material: soil | place: USA | collected 2010-05 | depth 0.15 m | reverse complement strand
GGGGCTGGCTGCTCGAGGCCGCGCGCCTCCATGAAACCCTGGGGGCCTTGCCGGCCGCGATCGCCGCGCTCCAGCGCCTGCGCGCCTCCGACGAGGAGGATCTGGAGGCGCTGGGCGAGCTGGCCAGACTTCACGAGGCGCTGGGGCAGGCGCCCGAGCTGGGCGCGGTGCTGGCCGAGCGCGCGCGCCTCACCGACGATCCGCGACAGCGGGCGGCCCTGTGGTCTCGCGTCGGCGAGCTGCGCCTTGGCCGGCTCGACGATCTAGATGGCGCCGCCGACGCCTACCGGGAAGCGCTCGACGCCGCGCCCGACGACGCGCTCGCGCTGTCGGCGCTGGAGGCCATCGAAGATCGCCGGGAGGATTGGTCGACGCTGCAGGAGGTCCTGTTGCGCCGCCTGGGCGCCGTCGCCGGCCCCGATCAGGTCGCGGTCCTGCTCAAGCTGGCGCGCAACGCGGAGCAGAAGCTGTCCGACGTCGACCAGGCGGTCGGATTTCTGCGCCAGCTTCTCGACGTCGAGCCGACCAACGGCTTCGCCTACCTCGAGCTCGAGCGAATCTTGCGCGCCAACGATCGTTGGCACGATCTCGTCGACGTGCTCGGCCAGCACGCGGACATGGAGGGTTCGGCCGGCCGCAAGCCGACCGAGCTGGCGCTGCGGGTCGCCATAGCCGACGTCTGGGAGGCGGAGCTGGACTCGCCCGAAAGCGCCGCCGAAGCGCTCGAGCGGGTCCTCGAGGTCGCGCCGACCAACGTGGCGGCTCTGCTCTCGCTCTCGCGGCTTCACGAGAAAGCCGAGCGCTGGGACGACGCGGGGGCCGCTCTGGAGCGCGCCGCCGAAAATGCCAGCACGCCGGCCGAGATCGCCGAGATCCAGTTCCGCAACGCCGGGACGTTGCGTGCCAAGGGGGCCGACCCCGGCGAGATCGAGACCGCGCTCTTGCGGGCGCTCGACGCCGACCCCGGCCACCGGCCGACGCTGGAGGCGCTCGAGACGATCGCGCGAGACGCCAAGGACGAAGAGCGGCTGGCCCACCTGCTGGCGCTCGGCCTCGAGACGGCCGTCGACGACGACGAGCGCCGGCGCCGCCTCCGCGAGATCGCCGCGCTCTACAGCGGACCGCTCGCCCAACCGTCGGCCGCGCTGCCCTACCTCGAGCGGCTGGTCGCGCTCGATCCCAAGGAGATCGGCGGCCGCGAGCAGCTCGCGCTGGCGCTGCTCGGCGGCGGCCGGGTCGACGAGGCGGCGCGTATCATCGGCGAGCTCATCGGGGAGCTCAGCAAGGCCAAGCGCGGCAAGGACACGGCGCGCTGGCACACCCGCCTGGGCGCGATCGCCGAGGCCCGCGGCGATGTCGAGGCGGCGGCGGCCAGCTTCAACGCGGCCTACAAGCTCGATCCCAGCTATCCCGCCACCATCGCCGCGCTCGGCCGTCTGGCCTACCGTCGCAGCGACTTCGACGCGGCCCGAAAATTCTATCGCTCGCTGCTGCTGCAGAATTTCGACGGCGCGACGGCCGGCGTCTCCAAGGCCGAGGTCTACCTGATGCTGGGCCGCATGCATGTCCTCGCCAACGAGATCCCCAAGGCCAAGAACATGTTCGAGCGCGGTCTGGAGATCGACGCCAACAACGTCGACCTCAAGGCCGCGCTGGCGGGCTTGGGCTAAGCCACCGCGCTACTTCGGGGCGCAGCGTTTTCCGGCGCGCGCGGCAGTCCGCGCGAGCGGGGTCTCGCCAGCGGCGGCCAGCTTCTCGAGCGTCGCGCGGCCGCTGCCGGGATCGCAGAGAACCGCGAGCGCCTCGACCGCCGCGGTCTGGAAGGGGTGGCGGGTGTCGGCGGCCAGCGCGACCGCGACCGCGACGGCCTCCGCGCCGCCCAGATGCGCCACGGCGCGCAGGGTGGCGACCGCCACACCCTCGATGGCGAGATCCGCCTCGGACTCGACCACGATCCGCCGCAGCGCCGTCACCATCTCGCCGGCGGTCGCCGGGCCCCCCAGCTCACCGAGGAGGCCCGCGGCCAGCTCGCGCAGCGAGGCGTTGTCGGTGCGTCGATCCAGCGTGTGCAGGAGAACGACGTGGGCGCGCGGATCCTTGCAACGGGCGAGGCCGACCAGCGCCGCCCGACGAACCTCGTCGACGTCGCGCTCGGTCGCCCGGAGCAGGAGATCGCCCGCGCCGGCGCCGCAGAGTCGGCCGAGCGCCTCGATCTCGGCGCGACGAACGAACGGCCACGGCTCCTGCTTGGCGCCGGCGATGAGGGCGGCCGTGGCGCCGGTGTCGGCCTGGTTTCCCAGCCCCGACGCCGCGGTCTCGCGCACCCTCGGATCCGGATCTTCCAGCGCCGCGCGCAGCGCCGGCCGGGGATCGACGGCGGCCGCCGGGGCGCCCGCGCCGGTTTTCAGGTCGCCGAGCTCGCGCGTCGCCAAAAATCGCAGGACAGGATCGTCCGATCCCGTCCGCAACCCCACCAGGACCGCGGGATCGCCCCCCCCGCCGAACACCCCCAGCGCCATGATGGCGCGACCGCGAACCTCGAAGGCCCGGTCGGGCGCCAGCGCCCCCCGTAGCGCGGCCAGCGCGGCGGCGCGACTGCCGGGATCGCGCTTCACGCTCGCCGGGAACAGACGCAGGAGATCGGCGGCCCGTCCGGACGCGCGATCGTCCTTCTGCTCGGCCTTCGCAAAGGCGGCCAGCACCGGATCGGCGCGCAGGTGCCCCGACCGGCCCAACGCCTCGACGATCTCGCCGCGCAGCGCGGGCGCGCCGCTGCCGACCGCGGCCAGGAGCGCGCCAGCGGCCCTCTCGTCGTCGATCCCGCCCAGCAGGCGCGCCGCCCGCGCGCGATCGTCGGCCGACGCGATCGCCGACGAGAGCAGCTCGCCGAGCGGTGAAACCGCCAGGTCGGGCACGCGCGCCAGCGCGGCGCCCACCATCCGCTCTTCCTTCTCGCTGGCGCCGCTCACGGCCGCGGTGAGCGCCTCGAGGACGATCGGATTTTTCGGGACCGGCTCGAGCGTCGTGAGGGCCTCGACCAGGCACTCGCGCGCGGCTCCCTTGGCCGTCAGGACCGCCTGGGCCGCCGGCAGCACCGCCGCCTCGCCGAGCCCGATCACCAGCGGCAGGCGCGCCGCGCAGTCGGGGGCGGCCGCCAGATCGCTCACCAGCCGGTTCGCGCCGTCGGGTCCATCGGCGTTGGTGAAGATCGCCAGCTCGCCGATGGCCGTGGTGCCGTAGCTCTTGGGCGGCGCCGCGCCGGTGCCGTGCACCACCTCGGTGACGACCACCGTCAGGCAGGACGACACCATCGGCTTCGGCAGCGGAACCCAGTACGGATCGCGCCAATGCGCCTGGTCGGCGGCCGGGTCATCCGGGATCTCGACGTCGAAGCGCTGCTCGGGCGCGGGTCCCAGCGCGATCTGAAACCGCCGCAGGCGATTGCCGGTGCGGAACGCCGCCAGGCTCGCGCCGTCTCCCGGCAGGATCCGCAGGCCGGCGACCGCGTACCCGGCCGCGGCCGCGCGGGCGGTGAGGAACTCCCCGCGACCGTCGCTGCCCAGCCCCTCGGCCCAGGAGGTCGCCGGATTGCCGTCGTCGAGCTCGACGGGCGCCGTCAGCGCGCGCGCGTCGCTGCCTGCCGCGCGCGTGGTGGAGGCGGCGATCCAGTGAAAGTCGGCGACCGGGCGCCCCGCCGGCATCGCCGGATCGCCCCGGTGCGCCACCAGCTTCTCGATGCCCGGCGGCGGCAGCGGCGCCAGGATCGGGCGGAAGCGTCCGGCGTCGAAGTCGTAGGCACGCGGAAACAGCCGCGGCGGCTGGCCGTCGCAGCGGGTGATCTGGGGCGCGGTCTGATACTCGGTCACCCGCTCGGGGGTCACCTCGACCCCGATCGCGCTCTCGCCGTCGACGTCGCGGGGACCGGTGGTGCCGGACCAGAGCACCCGCCGCTTGCTTCCCCCACCTCCATCCACCTCGCCGATCCAGACTTCTTCGCCGGCCGTGCCGCGGATCGGAATCCGCAGCTCCGCCAGCCGGTGGCCCGCGACAACCAGCTCGCGCAGCGACGGGGTTCCGCGCCGCAGGGCCGGCGTCTTGGGATCCAGGTGGACGATCCGATCCGCGCCGTTCCGGATCTCGATCGCGCCGCCGGTCCCGGCGGTCAGTTGCAGGGTAGGTGCCGCCAGAGCGGCAGCGGCCAGAGCGGGGGCGATGGCCAGTGTGACCAGCGCAGCGAATACGCGCATACCTCCGGATAACATGACATCTGCGCTATATAGAAGCCCCCATGAAAACCGTCGCGGGCACTGTCGCAATTTTGGGCCGTCCCAACGTCGGCAAGTCCACGCTGCTCAACCAGATCGTCGGCGAAAAGCTGGCGATCGTGACGCCCAAGCCCCAGACCACGCGGAACCGGATCCTGGGTGTTTATAACGCCGAGCGCGGCCAGATCGTCTTCGTCGACACGCCTGGGGTCCACGGCGCCAAGAAAGAGCTGAACCGGTTCATGGTCAGCGAGGCCCTGGGCATCATCCCCGAGGTGGACGCCGCCCTCCTGCTCATCGAGGCCGGCACCGACCGTCCGGGGGACGCCGAGGACGCGATCCTCCGCGGCCTCTGCGACGCGCATTGTCCGGTGATCCTCGCCATCAACAAGGTCGACACGCTGAAGGACAAGGCGTCGCTCTTGCCGGCGCTCGAGCGCTGGAACGAGCGCAAGGAGTTGCGCGCCCTGGTCCCCATCTCCGCCCGCAGCGGCACCAACGTCGATCGGCTGGTCAGCGAGCTCTGGGCGCTCCTGCCCGAGGGGGCGCCGCTTTACGGCCCGGACATGCTGACCGACCGCACCGAGAGATTCCTGGCCAGCGAGCTCATTCGCGAGCAGCTCTTTCTGACGCTGCGCCAGGAGGTCCCGTACGCCATCGCCATCGAGGTCGACAACTGGGAGGAGCGCGCGTCCGACGTGGTGATCTCGGCCAACATCGTGGTCGAGCGCGAGAGCCAGCGGGCGATCGTGCTCGGCAAGGGTGGGGCGATGATCCGCGAGGTCGGCACGCGCGCCCGCGCCGCGATCAGCGATCTGCTGCAGCGGCCGGCGCATCTCAAGCTGCACGTCAAGGTCCAGCCCGACTGGACGACCTCGCCGGCGGCTCTGGCCGCGCTCGGATACCGGGCGTGAAGTACCACGCCAGCAAACGTCCCGGGCGCGCCAAGCGTCCGGCGCCGCCCGCCCGCGCCAATCCCGCCGCTCCCGGCGAGCCGGCGGAGACCGTCGTCGATGCGGTGCAGCCCGTGCAGCCCGGGTTTACGCCGCGACGTGGCCTTCGCGGCCGGCCCGACCCGGATCGTCCCGAGCTCCCTCTGGTGGCGCTGGTTGGCCGACCCAATGTGGGGAAGTCGTCGCTCTTCAACCGCCTGGTTGGTGGGCGGCCGGCGCTGGTCGAGGACGTCCCGGGGGTGACCCGCGACCGCCGCTACGGCGTCGCCGACTGGGGACCCAAGGAGTTTCGGGTGGTCGATACCGGCGGGCTCGATCCCTCCGCGGCCGGGATCCTGGGGGCCATGCGGCAACAAACCTTGCGCGCGCTCGACGAGGCCGATCTGGTGGTCTTCGTGGTCGACGCGCGCGAAGGCGTGACCACCGTCGACGCCGACGTGGCGAACCTGCTGCGACGTTCGGGCCGGCCCGTGCTCATCGCCGCCAACAAGGTCGACTCCGATCGCGGCGAGGCGGCGGCGGCCGAGGCCTTCTCGCTGGGGTTCCCGGAGGTCTTCTCCGTCTCGGCCAGTCACGGCCGCGGCATCGGGACGCTCCTCGACGCGGTGGTCTCCAAGCTGCCGCCGCCCAAGCCCAAACGCCAGGACGAGCCCGCCGCCTCGGGCGCGGCCGGCGCGGCGGAGCCCGTCGGAGCCGAGCGCCCGACGCCGTTGCGGCTGGCGTTCGTCGGCAAGCCCAACGTCGGCAAGTCGTCGCTGGTCAACTGTCTGCTCGGCGAAGAGCGGGTGCTGGTCCACGACCAGCCGGGGACCACCCGCGATCCGATCGACACCCCCTTTTCCTTTGCGGGACGCGAGTACGTCCTGGTCGACACGGCCGGGATGCGCCGCCGCCGGGCGATCGACACCCTCACCGAGCACGTCGCCGCCAAGATGGCGCGCGATCAGCTCGAACGGTGTGACGTCGCGGCGCTCGTGATCGACGCGCGGATGGGCGCGACCGCCGAGGACGCGAAGCTCGCCAGCCTCATCGAGGAGTCGGGGCGCGCCGCGCTGGTGGTGCTCAACAAGCGGGATCTGGTGGGCCGCGCCGCCATCGACGCCAAGGTCGAGACCACCCGCGAGACGCTGTCGTTCCTGAGCTACGCGCCCGTGCTGCTGACCTCGGCGGTCACCCGCGGCGGCGTCACCGCGATCCTCGGCGAGGCGACGCGGATCTTCGAACAGGCCTCGCGCCGGATCTCCACCGGCGAGCTGAACCAGCTCATCGAGGAGATCGTCGCCCACAAGCCGCCGCCGGCCGGTCGGGCCGGCCGCCATGTCCGCATCTACTACGCGACCCAGGCGGGCGTGCGCCCGCCGACCTTCTTCGTCAGCACCAACCACCCGGCCGAGGTCGCTTATTCGTACCGCCGGTTCTTGGTCAACCAGCTCCGCAAGGCCTACGGATTCGAAGGCGCACCGCTGCGCCTCATGTTCCGCGCGCACAAGCAGAAGCTCCGCCAGGCGCCGCCCAGCGCTAGAAAATCCACGAAAGGCGGGCGGTCACAGAGAAGATGAAGGGCGAGTTGCCGAACTCCCGGGGGTTCTCGAGCAGATCGAGCGGGCCATACAGGTACTGGAAGCTCAAGCCCGCGGTGACCCGGTGGGTGATGAAGTAGTCGCCGCCCGCGCCGAGCTCCGAGACCAGCTTGTGTGGCACCCGCGCGACCACCGCGCCGCCGATCTCCACGACGCCAATCTCGAGGTCGAAGTAGGGGACGAGGCGCAGGATGTCGACCGTATAGGTGACGCCGACCAGCGCGGCGCCGGTGTGGATCGTCCCCCCCGGCAGGCCCGTCTGCGCGTTCCCGCTCACGGAGTGAACCGAGCCCTCGAGCGAGGCGCGGACCGCCCAGGCGTCGAGAAACCCGTATTCCAGGTCGAGCGCTGTGGCGTCCCCCCAGGGTGTCCGCCCGTCGACGCTCACCCTCGCCGCGCCCTCGCGCAGCGACAGCTGCCACTCGTCCCGGCCGGCCGCCCAGGCGTTTCCCGCGGTCGCCGCCCAGATCGAGAACGCAACGAAAGCGGCCGCCAGCCTCACGCTGCCCCGACTATACATGCGATGCGCCAGGGGCGATGCCTCCCCACCCATTTGACCGGCCGGGGTGGCTCTGTTATCTCCCCCTCCGGTGCCAAACAAGAAGCTCAGCAGGAAGCAGCTCCGGCAGCCGGACGAGTTCATCGGGTTTTGGACCCGGACGGCGTCGGCGGTTGACCGGTTCGCCTCGTCCCACACCCGGGCCCTGATCATCGGCGCCACAGCGCTGGGGACAGTGGTCGCCGGCTCGATCGTGATCACGCAGCTCGGCGAGCGGCACGCGATCGCCGCGTCCGACGCGCTCGATCGGGTGGAGAAGATCGAGACCGCCGATCTCATCGTCCCGGGCGCGACGCCCAAGGACGATGGGCTCCCGCACTTCGCGACCGAAAAAGAGCGGCTCGAGGCGGCCCTGCGGGAGCTCGACGGGACCTTCGGCTCCACCCACAAGCCCCTCATCGACGAGGCGATGCTGGCGCGCGGGAACCTGCTGCTCGACCTCGACCGAACCGATGAGGCCGTCGCCACCTACGAGAAATTGCTGGCCGGCCACCTCGACAACCACCTGCGCTTCTTGGCGCGAGAAGGGCTCGGCTACGGGTACGAGCGCCAGGGACGGCTCGACGACGCGCAGCGGGTGCTCTCCAAGCTGGGCGACGACGCCCGCGATATGGACGGGTTCTACAAGGACCGCGCGCTCTACCACCAGGCCCGCCTGGCGGAGCTTCGAGGCAACCCGGCAGACGCCGCGAAGCTCTATAAAGAGGTGCTGGACAAGAACCCCACCTCGTCGTTGCGCGAAGAGATCACGAATCGCCTCGCCTCGCTCGAGCTGAAGTGACCGTGCGCGGGATCCTCGCGGTGGCGGTGGCTGCCGTGACCGGCTGCGCCGCCGCGACCGCCCGGCGCGTGGAAGGGGTCGAGTCTCCGGCACACCCGGCGGGCGTGCTGCATCTGGTCTGGCGCTCCACCTTGCACGAGCACGGGCTGTTCGAGCCCGCGCCGGAAGAATGCGCCACCGGCACGCTCGCGGGCGGCCACCTGGTGATCGGGACGCGCGCCGGAAACGTCGCCGGCATCGCCCCCGCGACCGGCCACGTCGATTGGGTCACCGGCGTCTCGGGGGGCGTGGACAGCACCGCCCGCTACGACGCCGCCCGCGGCCAGGTCTACGTGGGCGCGGACGACGGCACCTTCTACGCCATCGATCCCAGCTCGGGCGCCATCCGGTGGACCTACCACGGCAAGGGCGCGTTCGAGCGCCCGCCCGAGATCGGAACCGATCTCATCTACGTCAGCAGCGCCGCCGACCGCGTCATGGCGCTCGAGGCCGCCACCGGAAAATGGCGCTGGCAATATGAGCGCGAGATGCCCGAGGGCTTCACCATCCACGGCTATGCGGGCGCACGCCTGTCGGGGACGCAGCTTCTGACCGGCTTCGCCGACGGATATTTCGTGTCGCTCTCGGCGCAGAGCGGCGAGGTGATCTGGGCGCGCTCGCTGGCGACGGCCTCCGAACAGTTCGTCGACGTCGACACGACGGCGACGCTGGCGGGAGATCTGGCCTACGTCTCGTCGTACTCCGGCGGCCTGTACGCGATCGACCTGCACGACGGGACCACCAAGTGGCGCCTGGGCATCGAAGGGGTCGGCGACGTCACGGTCTCGGACCGGCGCCTCTTCTTCGTGGCGCCCCGACAGGGACTCCACTCGGCCGATCTCGATGGGCACGTCCTGTGGCGCCAGGGGCTGACCGAGGCCGGCGATCTGACCCGACCGCTGGTCGTCGGACGCTATCTCATCTTCAGCGGCAGCCGCGCGGGGCTCTTCGTGGTCGACCGGACCGCCGGCGATCTGCTGGAGGTGTTCAATCCCGGCCACGGCATCTGCGCGGCGCCGACGCTCGACGAAGCGCAACAGCGCCTCTACGTGCTGTCGAACAGCGGCTCCCTCTACGCGCTCGACCTCCAGTAGCGGGCCGGCCGAACGCGCCGGCCGCGTGCGACCCGACCGAGCGGGCCGAGCCGCGACTTACACGCCGCGGGCGAAGGCGTGGGTGCCCTGCGCTTCGATGCGACGGACCAGCTCCTTGATGCGCCGGGTGCCGCCCGCGTCGCGCGCCTTCCACTCGACGCCGAATCCGTTCTCGCCGCCCGGGTGACCCTTCCAGGCCACGCGCGCCGACAGCGGCATGGCCACTTCGGCGCCAGGAGGCGAGACCTTCAGGACCACATCACCGATGGTCGGCAAAGGCTCCTCGGTCCGAACGAAAGCGCCGCCGCGGCCGATGTCGCGCAACGTGCCGGCGTTGTCCTGCAGGATGCCCTGCACCTGCCAGAGAACGGGTAGCTCGACGGGCAGCCGCTGGTGCCGGCGCGCGACCATCTCGGCGGAGTCGCCGCGCGCCACGCCCAGCAGGTACGCGCGCGCCTGCGTCTCGGTCTCCAGGAACTCGATGCCGATCCCGGCCTTGACCTTGGTGCTGTGCTTGCCGGGCCGTCGCCAGGCGACCTGTCCCCGAATCAGGGTGGGGCTGCGCCTGCGACCGAGCCGGATCGCCACCACGACCGTCTCCCCGATCGCCAGGGCGCGGCGGGTGGGATAGAAGATGCCCCCCTGGGGGAGCTCGGGCAGGTAACGGGACAAAAATGCGGCCCCGCTGGGAAAATGCGCCTTGAGGATGGTCATGTGGGGAAGTGAAGGTGATCGTATTATGGAGATCCGAAGTTTTGTAAAGTGCCTTGCAGAGAGCAACCCGTTTGGAGACCGCGAGCTTCGACTACTTCCTTCCGCCCGATCGCATCGCGGCCGCGCCGACCGAGGCGCGGGACGCGGCTCGCCTCCTGGTCATGGAGCGGGCGACCGGCGCACGCAAACACCTGCATTTTCTGGATCTTCTCGCGCATCTACCGCCGCGCGCCCTGCTGGTGCTCAACGACACGCGGGTCTTCCCGGCGCGGCTGCGGGGACGAAAATCCTCCGGTGGGGCTGTCGAATTTCTGCTGACGCGTCGCATTTTGAATGAGCCGGCCGATCCGGGCCGGTTCAGCGAGCGCTGGGAAGGGCTGACCCGGGGCCTCGGCCGGCACCACGCGACCGGCGCCATCGACGTCGGCGGCGGCGTTCAGATCGAGCCCGGCGAGCGACGCCCGGCACACGACGGCTGGGCGACCCTGCGGGCATCGGGTCCTGGACCTTCGCTCCTGGCGGCGCTGGAAACGATCGGCGAGGTACCACTGCCGCCCTACATCGAGGCCGCGCGCCGTCGGGCCGGCCGCGACGCGCCGGCGGTCGACGACCGAACCCGCTACCAGACCGTTTACGCGGCGGCACCGGGGGCGGTCGCCGCGCCGACGGCGGGCCTGCACTTCACGCCCCAGCTGCTGGCGGCGGCGGTCGCGGCCGGTCACGAGATCGCCTTCATCACCCTGGACGTCGGTCCCGGCACCTTCCGACCGGTCAAGACCGACGATCCGGAGCGGCACCAGATGGACGCCGAACATTTTCGAATTTCGGCCGAGGCCGCGGCGGCGATCGCCCGGGCCCGGGCGGCTGGGCGGCCGGTGGTCGCGGTCGGCACCACGGTGGTCCGGACCCTGGAGGCGTCGGCCCGCGCACACGACGGCGCGGTCGTCGCCGGGCAAGGGTCCACCGATCTGTTTCTGCTGCCGGGCGCGCGCTTCGAGGTCGTCACCGACCTTGTCACCAATTTCCACCTCCCCAGATCGACGTTGCTGATGCTGGTGGCGGCGTTCGCGGGACGCGAGCGGGTCCTCGAGGCCTACGAGGAGGCGGTGCGGCTCGGCTATCGTTTCTACAGCTACGGCGACGCCATGTTCATCACCGGACGCTCACCGTGAACGCGGGCGACGGGTCGAACGCGTCGCCGCCGCTGGGGGCCTTTCGCGTTTCGGCGCGAGCGGGCCGGGCGCGGGCCGGGGTGATCGAGACGGCGCACGGCCCCATCGAGACGCCCGTCTTCATGCCGGTCGGCACGCAGGCGACCGTCAAGGCGCTCTCGTCCGGCGATCTCGAGCGGCTCGGACCCCGGGTCATTCTGGGCAACACCTACCACCTGGCCCTGCGGCCGGGGGCCGAGCGGATCGCGGCGCTCGGCGGCCTGCACCGCTTCATGGGCTGGTCGCGGGCCATCCTCACCGACTCGGGCGGATATCAGGTGTTCAGCCTGCGCGCGCGCCGGACCGTCGACGACGACGGCGTGACCTTCAGCTCGCACATCGACGGGGCGCCGCAACGCCTGACGCCGGAGCGGGCCATGGAGATCCAGGCGCTGCTCGGCAGCGACATCGCGATGGCCTTCGACGAGTGTCCGCCCTCGGATGCGCCGCGCGAGGTGATCGAAGCCGCCATGGCGCGCACTACCCGCTGGGCCCGCCGCTGCCTGGCGGTCGCGCCGCCGCCGGGACAGCCGCAGCTTCGCTTCGGGATCGTCCAGGGGGGCGTGCACCTGGATCTGCGCCGGGCGCACCTGGGCGAGCTGGCCGCGCTGCCGTTCGACGGCTTCGCTCTGGGCGGGCTCGGCGTGGGGGAGGCGCCGGAGATCATGCACGGCGTGATCGACCAGGTGGCGGCGGAGATGCCCGCCTTGCGGCCCCGGTACCTGATGGGGGTGGGAACGCCCGAGGACATCTGGCAAGCGATCGGCGCCGGGATCGACATGTTCGACTGCGTGATGCCCACCCGCAACGCGCGCAACGGCCAGCTCTTCGTGCGCGGTGGCCGGCTCAACATCGCCAACACCCAGCACCGCGGCGATCCCCAACCGGTCGAAGAGAGGTGCGCCTGCGAGTGCTGCGCGACGTACAGCCGGGCCTACCTGGCGCACCTCTATCATGCCAAGGAGCTCCTTTATTATCGGCTGGCGACGGTGCACAACCTCGAGCACTACTTGAACCTGGCGCGGCGGGCGCGTTCGGCCATCGAGAGCGGCACGTTCCCGCCGACGCCGTGGTAGACGGGTAGGGCAATGGCCAAGCGGGTGGGGGTGATCCTTTCGGGCTGCGGCCGCCGCGACGGCAGCGATCCGGCCGAGGTCCTGCTCGCGCTGCTGGTCATCGAACGCGCGGGCGCGGTGGCCGTCTGCGCCGCGCCCGACGGCGATCAGGCGGTCATCGTCGACCATCTGGGCGGCGCCGCCACGGGCGCGCCGCGCAACATCCGTAGCGAAGCGGCCCGCCTGGCCGGCGCGCCGATCCTGCCGCTGACGGCGCTCGACGCGGGCGCGATCGATGCGCTGCTGATTCCAGGCGGGGAGGGCGCCGGAACGCTGCTGTCGAACTACGCCGACAAGCACGAGCTCTGCCAGGTCGATCCCGAGATCGCGCGCCTCCTGCGCGCGTTGCTGGCGGCGCACCGGCCCATGGGGTTCCTCGGGCTCTCCGCGCTGCTGGCGGCCCGGGTCCTGGGGCCGGTCGCGGGCGTCCGCGTGACGCTGGGCCCGCGGGGGACGCCCGCGTCGAAGCACGCCGCAATCATGGGGGCCGACGTACGTCCGTCGACCGTCGACGACGTCATCGCCGACCAGAAGGCGCGGGTCTACACCTCGCCGGGCTTCCTGGTGGAGGGGGCGCACCTGGCGGGCGTCGCGCGGGCCATCGACCGGCTGGTTCGCGCGGTGGTCGCCGGCGCCAGGGATCGCGCGCCGTCACCGATCGTCCCGGGTACGGGAGACGGCCGGTCGCCGCCCGTCGCCCCGAAACCTGAGCCCGCCGCCAGCCGCGCCCCGTCCCAGGCTCCCGCGGCGCCTCCCCGGCAGGTGTCGGAGATCGAGCCCCGCCGCCGCCCGCGGCCGCCGGGACGTCCCGAGCGGCGCTAGCGAACACGATCGCCGGACTGTCGCCGGGCGCTACTGATCGAGACCGCGGTTCCGCTTGATCTGATCGAGAACCTTGCCGTACTCGACCTCCCAGGTGGAGGTTCCTTCTTCCAGGTTCTTGATCCGGCGGCGGACCTCTTCGTCGAGCTCGTCGTCGACCTGCATGTGCTTCTTGAGGATGTCGCCCATCCGCTTTCGCAGGACGGTGTCCTCGACGTAGATCTCCTCGATGTGGGGCGACTGCATGAACGACTCGATCATCTGCGTCGTCATCCACTCGAGCCCGTCCTCGCCCAGGCCGAACGCTTTCTCGCCGGCCAGCGTGCGCTTGATCTTCCCGAACTGCTCGTAGGGCAGGTTGCGCTTTTGCAGCAGATCCTTGGCCTTCTCGGTGATCTCGCGATCGACGCGCAGGTACTCCTTGAGCACCGCCTGGACGTCCATCTCAGCCTCGGCCCGGTCGGTGACCTCGATGTCGCCCGAGTCGACCAGACTCTTGACGATTTCCGTGCCCACCAAAGGAATTTTCCCGCTGTAAAGCCGCATCTTTAACGGGCGTTATAGGGGTGACGTCGCGGACAGTCAAGATGCGCGGCGCGGCGATTTCGTGTCAAACTTCCGCGTCAGGTGCTTTTCCCGATCCGCGACCACAATCCGCGCACGCGGTTTCCCGCGGTCACGCTGCTCCTGATCGCCGCGAACGTCGTGGTGTTCTTCTTCGAATGGCAGCTCGATGGACGCGCACAACGCCTTCTGACCTTGCAGGCGGGCGCCATCCCCTACGAGATCGTCAACCACATCGACGTCGGGCCGCGCGACTTGCTGCCGGTCCCCGGCTCCATCTGGACCTCGCTCTTCCTGCACGGCGGCTGGCTGCACCTCATCGGCAACATGTGGTTCCTCTGGCTCTTCGGCGACAACGTCGAGGAGGCGATGGGCTCGATCCGCTACGCGATCTTCTATCTCCTGGTCGGAACCGTCGGCGCGCTGGCTCAGTGCTACGCCAGGCCCGATTCGATGGTGCCGATGATCGGCGCCTCGGGCGCCATCGCGGGCGTGCTGGGTGGCTACGTGATGCTGTACCCGCGCGCCCGGATCGAGACGCTGGTGATGATCCCGTTCCTCTGGCCGGTCATCGATCTGCCGGCCTGGATCTTTCTGGGGATCTGGTTCCTCACCCAGTTTCTGCTGCCCAACGGGTCGGGCGTCGCCTGGATGGCCCACGTGGGCGGCTTCCTGGCCGGGCTGGGGGCGGTGCGCCTGCTGGTCCGCTCGCGTCCGGGGCCGCCCATGGCCACGGTCGAATACATTCCGCCGCCGCGCCTTCATCGCGGATAGCCTGCCTGCGCTGCGAATTCGGCGAATCGGACTTGACAGCCAAGGCGCGGCGCGCAAAATCGCGGGCCGTCCGTCGCGCGTTTTCGGCGCCGGGCATGGCGGATTAGCTCAGCTGGTTAGAGCAGGCGTTTCATACGCGCCGGGTCCGGGGTTCGAGTCCCTGATCCGCCACGACGAGGTCCCGATGAAAACAGTCACAAAGCCTTGGGGGCACGAGCTGATCTGGGCGGTGACCGACCGCTACGTCGGCAAGGTCCTGCACATCAAGGCCGGTCAGAAGCTGTCGCTGCAGTACCACCTGAAGAAGGACGAGACCGTCATGGTCTGGTCGGGGCGAATGCAGTTCGAGCACTTCGAAGAAGGGCAGGCGCCGCAGTTCAAGGAACTGGGGCCGGGCGAAGCCTTCCACGTCACCCCGGGACTGCGGCACCGGATGATCGCGATCGAGGACACCGACGTGTTCGAGGTCTCGACCACCGAGCTAGATGACGTCGTGAGGTTGGAGGATGCCTACGGGCGTCAAGGAACGTCGACCGCCTGACTTGCCAGCCTTGACGGCGGCGGGACGCGCGGGCTAGATCCCTCGTCCTCATGTACGACACGTCCGATATCCGCAAGGGCCTCAAGATCATGCTCGACGGCTCGCCTTACACCGTCGTCGAGTTTCAATTCGTCAAACCCGGCAAGGGCGCGGCCTTTACCCGGACGAAGATGAAGAACCTGCTCACCGGGGCGGTCCTCGAGCGGAACCTCCGTTCGGGCGAGCGGCTGGAGCCGGCCGACGTCGAGACCAAGACCATGCAGTATCTCTACGGCGACGCCGACTCGTTCGTCTTCATGGACACCACCACCTACGATCAGGTGCACATCCCCAAGAGCACCGTGGGCGATCAATCCGACTTCATGCCCGAGAACATCAACGTCGAGGTGCTGTTCTTCAACGGGCGCGCCGTCGACGTCTCGCTGCCGAATTTCATCGAACAGAAGGTGGTCGAGGCCGACCCGGGCTTCCGCGGCGACACCGCCACCGGCGCCACCAAGCCGGTCAAGATCTCGACCGGCGCCAGCATCAACGTCCCGCTCTTCATCAGCATCGGAGACGTCATCAAGATCGACACGCGCAACGGGCAGTACCTCGAGCGCGTCGGCCGCGCCTAGAGCGCGCGATGGCGGCCGCGCGCGCAGCCCTGGAATCGCGCGGGCGGATCCTGCGCGCGGTTCGCGCCTGGTTCGAAGCGGAGGGCTTCCTGGAGGTCGAGACGCCGTCGCGCGTCCGCTCGCCCGGTCAGGAGGTCCACCTCGACGCCATACCGGCGGGCCACGGCCATTGGCTCGTGACCTCGCCCGAGTATCACCTCAAGCGGCTGGTGGCGGCGGGCTTGCCGCGGGTGGTGGAGATCTGCAAGTGCTGGCGGGCGGACGAATCGGGGCCACACCACGCCACCGAATTCACCATGGTCGAGTGGTACCGCGCGAACGCGCCCCTGGAGGCGCTGGCGGCCGACTGCGAAGCGCTGATCGCCGTCGCGCTCCGCGCGGCCGGGCGTGATCCGGCCTCGTGCGGGCTGGCGGCGCCGTTCGCCCGCACCACCGTGCGGGATCTCTTCGCGCGACATGCCGGCATTCGGCTGGCGGGAGACGAAGAAGCGCCCGCCTTGCGCGAGGCCGCGCGCGCCGCCGGGGTGGCGGTCGGATCGGCCGAGGCCTGGGACGACGTTTTCTATCAGGTCTTTCTGGACCGGATCGAACCGGCGCTGTCCGGCGCGGGCCCGACCTTCGTCTTCGATTGGCCGGCGCCGCTGGCCGCCCTGGCGCGCCGCAAGGAAGACGATCCCCGTTGGGTCGAGCGTTTCGAGCTGTACGCGGGTGGCCTGGAGCTGGCCAACGCCTTCGGCGAGCTGACCGACCCCCTGGAGCAGCGCCGACGTTTCGAGGCCGAAGCGCGGGTACGTGCCGCCCGTGGCAAGGACGTCTATCCCATCGATGAAGCCCTACTGGCGGCGCTCCCGCGCCTGCCGCCCACCGCGGGAATCGCGCTCGGATTCGACCGTTTGGTGATGCTGGCGCTGGACCTTCCCGACATCCGCCAGGTCATGGCGTTCGGGGACGCATAAACCTTGCCCGTTTTGGGCTTCCCTGCTATGCGTTTGCGCGGCTGGAGGCCGCACGCGTGACTCAATTTCTAAATGGACTGGCGCAATCCGCTCCCGGTGGGGGCAGCTCGCCGGTGATGCAGTTCGTTCCCCTGATCGCCATCTTCGGCATCTTCTATTTCTTGGTCCTGCGCCCGCAGTCGAAAAAGGCCAAGGAGACGCAGAAGATGCTCTCCGAGCTCAAGAAGGGCGACGACGTGGCGACCCAGGGCGGGCTCATCGGCAAGATCACGGGCATCAAGGACAACGAGGTGACGCTGCAGGTGCAGGAAGGCGTCCGAATCCGGGTCCTCCGCAGCGCCGTCACCGGGGTCTACAACCCGACCGTGGCGACGCCCAAATCAGAAGCGAAGGCGTCGTAGTCGCGACGCGCCCCCCGCACTCACGGATAATTCATGGAACGCTCCTGGTGGTGGAAGGCGGCTCTTTATGGAGTCGTCACCGTGTTGGCCGTCCTCTATTTGATCCCGACGGTCGTTCCGGATGACAAGCAGCCGGACTTCATCAAGAAGCACTTCCAGAAACGGATCCAGCTCGGCCTCGATCTCCAGGGCGGCCTGCACCTGGTCTACGAGGTCAATGTCGACAAGGCCGTCGCGAGCAAGGTCGACCGCATGGCGTCCGATCTGGAGGACCGCCTGCGCAAGGACAAGGGCGTCACCGATCTGACCATCACCCGCGAGGGGCGCGACGACATCGTCATCGTCTTCAGGCCGGCGGCCGACCAGGCCAAGCTGGACGATTCGATTCTGCGCGACTACCGCAAGGCGCTGGACATCGTGAGTCGCGACCCGGCGGCAGGCATCGTGCGCCTGCGGCTCGAGGCCGATCAGGTCGAGGAGGTGCGCGACTACGCCCTCCGGCAGGGGATCGAGACCATCCGCGGGCGGGTCGACAAATTCGGCGTCTCCG
>OCTA010002283.1_pt1 | contig 17542 bp, 21 predicted proteins | sample 1538991 | NCBI WGS metagenome assembly OCTA01 (sample SAMEA3539302, study PRJEB22396) | soil metagenome | biome: tundra; feature: field; material: soil | place: USA | collected 2010-05 | depth 0.15 m | reverse complement strand
GGCGACCAGTGTGCCAGCCCGGAGGACGGCTTCCGTCCGCACCGACCTGGCAGGTCGCCCCGGATGCGGTCCCCTGGGCCACACTCGGGCTCCCGGACCTTTCGGGCTCCCGGACTTCCGGGGCCCCGGTGGGCGTCCCAGCCGTGGGTCGGGGCATGGTCGGGCGATGAAAGTATCCTGGGCGAGGATGACGCACGGGGCGCAGCACCACAGGGGGATCGCCAGTTGCCACCACTTCCCGGGCCATGCCGCTATCGAGTCGGACCGGTGTGCGGTTGACTCTTGACCCCGAAGGCGCAGTAGGTACCGGGACGGCCGGGCCCTCGGAGCCGGAAGAGGCGGGGAACGCAGCAGCCGTCGGCTCGGAGCCGAACAACGTCCGACCACCAAAGTCCCGCCGGGAGGCTGTGGGTGCGCTGATCGGCCGCCTGGTCACCGCCATCCGGGACGGCGACGAGCAGATGGTGGAGAGCGCGGTGCTGGCGCTCAGTCAGCGCAGCCGCTGGCTGGCACCGCTCGCCATGGTGGTCGGCGCCTTTGCCATGCTCTTCCAGGGCGTCAAGCTCCTCTTCACCAACTGGCGCCTGACCCTGGTGCAGATCCTTCCGGCCATGTGGATCTGGTGCGCCATGCTCGACCTCAAGGCCCATGTGTTCCACGGCAAGGAGTTCCACATCCTCAGGGGGCCGTGGCTGATCCCCGTCGTGCTGGCAATCGCCGCCATCACCGCCGGCAGCTTCTTCCTCAACGCGGTCTTCGCCTTTGCCATCGCAAAGGCCGGCGCACCGGAGATCCGCCCGGCGTTCGCCAAGGCACGAATGCATTTGCGCACGATCTTCGCCTGGGGGTTCGGGGTCGGACTGGCGCTCGGATTCGCGACCGTGGTGGCCACCCGTTGGGGCCTCGGGTGGTTCGGTGTGTCCCTGGGGATCGTGGTAGCGGTGATGATGCTCGTGTACGTGGCAGTGCCGGCCAGGCTCGTCGGCGTCAAGTCTGAGCGCTCGAGCCGCGACAAATTGGCCGCAACGGCGATCGGGGGGGCAATCGGGGCCATGGTGTGCTCACCGCCCTACGTCCTGGGACGGGTGGCGCTTCTCATGCTCGGATCCCACACGTTCCGCTATCTGGCGATCATCCTCCTGGCCGTGGCGATCGTGCTGCAGACGGGCGCGACCAGTGCGGTCAAGGCCATCAAGATGAGCGCCAAGCTGGTCACCGGGCACACACCCGACGCCGCGAGATCAGCCGCTGACCCAGCGAGACCGGACACGGCCATTGCCACTTCCACTTCCACTGCAGCAGCCGCCGGCGACAGCGCCCACGGCGCCCACGGTGCTTCTCCGGGCGAAGCTGCGGCTCCCTTGGACGGCGTCTGACCACAGACAGGCGTCGGTTCCACCCGTAGGGGCGGCCGTACCCGCGTGGAGCTCTGGCGCGGGCTTGCCCACATGGAGCGGCTGAAAGGCGCACCGTGGTCGGACCGGCCTTCGTCATCGTCGCCCGGATTGCACTGGCATCGGTGCTCTATCGATTCAAGAGCGAAAGCTCACGGTGGTCAAGTAGTCACTTAGGGTAATCACAACCGACCATCGGAGATCGGGTGCACCGAAGACCTCTTCTTCCGAGCGCGTCAGCAGCCGAACTGCCGGTTTTCCTCGTGGCCGCAGGGGGATTCGCTGTGGCGCATTGGACCGGTGATCGGCGGTACACCGTGATCTCTTGCCAAAAAAGCGTTGCCGAGAAAGGGAAAACCGGCAGCTGCGGGGTCCCGACAAGGAGCGACGTTGGTCTCGGGCGCCGCGTGCAAGGTCGTCGGCAAGGCGATCTGCAAGGTGCATGCCCAACGCTGCTGACGTGGACGAGCGGCCGAAGGAAGTGCCCAGACCTCATGTTGGCCAGGAAGCCGATCCGTCTCCGCTATGCCAAACAAGTTGCACACGTCGTGCAATCAACCGTGCACCTCGTTGCGACCATCCATACCGTTCCCGTCCTATGCAGGGGCAGGCCACTCATCGGCTGACATCGAGAAGATCCACGACGCGGGTCGGTCCAGTGGCCGTGGCCGTGGCCGTGGCCGTGGGCCTGTTCATCACCTCCTGCGGCGTAGCTCCACTTGCCGGCCACGCACGGATCTCCGCAGCCGGCACGTCGGCGGTGGCAGGCACGGTGGCAGGCACGGTGGCAGGCACGCCCGGGAACTCTTCGAGTGAGTCCGACCAGGTGGTGGCGGCTTGGATCGCAGCCCAGCAGGCGTTTGACTCCGCTGCACTCTCCGCGGACCCCAGCACTCCAGGTTTGGCTGCGACAACGGTGCCACCCCAGATCGACGCGAGCCGATCGCTGCTGGAGCAGATGAGCGAGGCAGGTGAGCGTGCCGAAGGTGTTGTCCGGTTCGGGACCCCGCACGTGGTGAGCGCGCGGGCAACTCTGGCCGAAGTGCGGTCCTGCGTGCACGATGCGGAGATCGTGGTTTCCGCGACGTCCGGCGTGCCGGTCGCTGGAGTCCAGGGCGAAGTGGACTACGAGCTCTTCGAGTCGACAATGGAGTCGACACCCAGCGGATGGAAACTGATGACTCAGACCGTGGGAGCCGGCGCATGCACCGGTCGCTGATCTTCCCCATGGCACTCGTAGCGACCGCGGCGCTGCTGACCGGCACAGCGGAATCGGCGCATGCGGGGGCAAGCGGGAGTGACGGTCCGGGCGGGACGGTGAACGTGGGCGCGGGTAGTGGCGGGACACAAGGAGGCGTCCCCGGGTCCCCGGGAGGTGGGGGAGAGGGTACCGGGCAAGGCACCAACCCCTGGACATGCAGCTATACGGACCTGGTACTGAACAACGAGGGTGGCATTGCCCCGGGTGGCCCCACTCCGGGAGCGTGGTACTCGGTCACCTGCAACGATCGATTGACCGGGACGCAGACCACCCAAACCGAATGGATCCCCGATCAGTCCACCCCGAGCTCGCCCGCCGTTGACCCCCGCTCTGTCGCCCTGCAGGCTGAGCGCTCGCTGGCGCTGCCCGCGCCGGGTAGCCATTTCAATCCCACGGCGGCGTCCGTCGTCAATCTGCCGACATGGCTGTGGATCGACGCCGGCATCTGGCATTCCTACTCGATCACCGCATCAGTGGGTTCGGTGAGCGCAACCGCTGTGGCCAACCCGATCCTGGTCACCTGGTCGATGGGTGACGGAGGCCATGTGACGTGCCCCGGACCGGGCACTCCCTACAACCTGGGCCAACCTTCGTCCGGCCAGTCAACACAGTGCGAGTACAGCTACCTGCAGTCATCTGCTGGCCAACCCTCTCCAGACGGCAATCCGGACGACGGCGCCTTCGCTGTCTCTGCAACGGTCTCCTGGGCCGTTTCGTGGTCCGCTCAGGGAACGGCAGGCGGAGGCGAATTGCCGATGTTGTCCACTTCGAGCAGGAGCACAGTTCGTGTTGAGCAGGTGCAGAGCATCAACTCGAACCTCTCAGCCGCGCCTGCTGCCGCGCCCCTCGGCGAAGGGCCTACGTCATGACGTCGTTGATGGAAGGGAAACCTCGAGAAGCGCCTACCCGTGGCGAATCGAAGACCGAGTTCCGGTTACCGGTCACTCCTCGCGGTCGGAGGCCGCTGGTTGCCGTCGTCTCAGCGTTGCTGGTGTTCACCAGTGTTGCGGTGTTCGCCAGTGTCTACTCCTCGGCGAACCACCAGACACCTGCCCTCATCGTGGTCCAGACGATTCAAGAGGGACAGCGCATTAGCGGAACCGACCTCGGGCAGGCAAGTGTGGCGATTTCGGCAGGAGTCTCGCCGATCCCGGTCTCCAGTGCTCCGCTTCTAGCCGGCAAGCGGGCCGCTGTGACAATTCCCGCGGGCTCTCTCCTCACCCTCGCTGATGTCGCCGGGTCCGCTCCGATAGCCGCTGGCGAAGCGGTGGTGGGCATGGCATTGAAAGACGGCGAGTACCCATCGGCAGGCGTGGAATCCGGGGACCAGGTGATGATCGTGCAATCGGCGAGCCCCGGTGCACCGGCGACGGCATCGGCATCGGCGACGGCGACCGACACCGGCTCTGGCTCTGGCTCTGGCTCACAGAATGCCGGAGGTTCAGCTTCGGGCGTGCTGGTGCCGCAGGCCACCGTGTTCGACGTCGGTGCGCCTTCGGCGAACTCCAGCAGCGGCGCATCACTGTTGGTATCCGTCGAGGTGTCCACAACTCTGGCTGCGGAGGTATCGAATGCGGCAAGCGCAGGCGAGGTGAGCCTGGTGTTGCTTCCACAGGGCAGTGGGGACCAGCTCGGCGGCGCACCGGTCAGCGGCGCTCCGGTTGGCGGTGCCAAATGACGGTTGTGTCGTTCCTATCTGTGAAGGGTGCGCCGGGGGTGACGACCCTGTGCGCCCTGGTGGGAGGCACGTGGCCGGCTCATCGCCGAGTGATGGTGGTCGAGTGCGATCCGAGTGGAGGGGACCTCGCCACACGATTTGGGTTGTCGGCGAGGTGCGGATGGCCGACGTTGGCGGCATCTGCTCGTCGTGAGGGGGGAGGTGCGACAATCACGCCGCACCTCCAACAACTGCCCGGAGGCCTCGATGTTCTGGTCGGCACGAGGCCTTCTGATCTTCCGCCGGCGCAGAGCGCGGAGGTCTCTCTGCTGTCGAGGATCTGGTCCGCACCGGATGACCCCTGGGATGTCTTGGTCGACCTCGGTCGGCTGCTGCAGGGAGACGAGGATTCACAGGCGTGGCTGCATCGATCGGACTCCGTGGTGGTGGTCACCGGTAGCGATGCGGCCTCAGTGGTCCAGGTCCGAGAGCGGGCCCCTGCGCTGCGTTCCCGATACGAAGACCGGCTTGGCCTGGTGGTGATCGGTTCCGGTCCCCACCAGAGTGTCGAGATCGAGGCATTCACGGGAATCCGCCTGTTCGGAGAGTTGCCGTCCGATCCGGTGGCAGCGGGCATTGCCTGTGGCGCAGCGGGTGGTGGGCGCCGGCTGATGCGATCGCTCCTGGTCGCTTCAGCCTCTCGGCTGTCCAGGCATCTGGCGTCTGATGCAGGGGGTAACTCGGACTTGCTCCGTGGTTCGGGTGCAGATCAGCGGAAGCGTCCATGGGTACGAGCAGATCCGGACTGTCCGAGTGAAGGGATTGCAGGCGAACGTCCGGAGGATTCCGTCGCTGCACTCGACCCGGGCGTACCCCCAGGGGCCGGTCCCCGGGCACGGCTGCAGGAGGTGCCGACGTGACCGGCTCCCTGACAACGACCATCCGAAAGCTGGTGGCCGAGGATCTCTCCGCACCGGCTGCCATTGACCTTCTCGGTGAGGACCGGCGTGAGTTCGCCCGCCAGAGGGTGTTCTCCCACTTGGACAGGCTGGCTGCAGATGACGATGGATTGCTGCAGTCGATCGGCGGACCGGAGAGCGAGCAGCACCTTGCACGATCGGTACTCGATGCCCTCTTCGGCCTGGGCGCCCTTCAAACCCTCGTCGACAATCCGGAAATAGAGAACATCGATGTCAACGGATGCGACTGTGTCTGGGCGACCTTTGCCGATGGTTCCAAGATGCAGATGGCTCCTGTAGCCGACTCGGACGAAGAGCTGGTCGACGTGTTGCGGTCAGCAGCGAGCAAGTTCGGACTCTCGGAACGTCGGTTCGATCTGGCTCGACCCGAGCTCGACCTCCGCCTGCCCGACGGCAGCCGATTGTCCGCGTTGATGGCTGTCTCGGCAAGGCCTGCGGTTTCCGTCAGACGGCATCGCTACGCGGATCTTTCGTTGGCGGACCTGACCACGCTCGGTTCGATCGACGCCGGACTGGCCTCGCTGCTCGGAGCGGCGGTGAGGGCAAGGAAGAACATCATCGTCGCCGGGGCGATGAACTCGGGCAAGACCACCTTGTTGCGGGCCTTGGCTGCGGAGATCTCGCCTCGGGAGCGCATCGTGACGATCGAACAAGCGTTTGAGCTGGGTCTCGACACGGCGTCCGGGCGTCACCCCGACATGGTCGCCCTCGAGGCTCGGCCTTCGAATGTCGAGGGAGAAGGACGGATATCCGTTGCCGACCTCGTGCGGCGGGCGCTGCGGATGAACGCAGACCGAGTCATCGTGGGCGAGGTGCTGGGCGACGAGGTGCTCCCGATGCTCAATGCAATGAGCCAAGGCCGGTCCGGCTCGATGTGCACGATCCATGCCGACTCCTCGTCAGGCGTGTTCCGTCGCATCGCCTCGTATGCGGTGCAGGCTCCCGAGCGTCTTCCTCTGGAGGCGAGCAACCTGCTCATTGCGGGCGCGATTCACTTCGTCGTCTATCTCGACACCGAGATGCACGATGGGGCCGAGTCGGTGGCGGACCGTTCAGGCGGGCTTTATCCACAGAACGCGGAATGGCCGGACGATGCTCACAGTCTGCGTCGGTTCCCGTCGAGAGCGGCTCGTCGGCGATTCGTCTCGTCGATACGTGAAGTGGTCGATGCAGAGGGCGTGCAGGTCATTTCGAATGAGATCTTTCGTCCCGGCGCCGATCGGTGTGCGGTGGCGGCATCTCCTCTTCGCCCCGAAACCCTTCGCGAATTGGCTCGATTCGGATACGAGCCTTCGGGCGCCGTGCTTTCGGGGGCGTTGGCATGAAGGGGTTCGTGTCGATCCTCTGTGGAACGGCCTTCGGTCTGGGGATCGTCGGCATTGCGGCAACGTGGAGGAACGACCCGGACGGCGGCCAGTCGAATGCGCGCAGAGGACTGATCCTCACAGAGGTTCGAAGTCACGCGCCATTGCTCCTTCTGGCCGGACTGATAGGGGTGGCGTTCGTCGCGGTAACCGGCTGGCCGATGGCATTGCCGATTGCGGCTGGCGCCGTCTATGGGTTGCCCAAGTTGTTCGGCCGGACGTCGGGATCGGCGTCCATTGCCAAGGTGGAGGCGGTCGCAACCTGGACCGAGATGCTCCAGGGGACTCTTGCTGCTTCAGCTGGCTTGGGGCAGGCGATCATTGCAACCGCTGCGCTCAGTCCCGCCCCGATCCGAAGTGCCACCACCCGGCTTTCGGCGCAGCTCACTGCCGGCGTGCACCCACGTGACGCACTGCTTCAGTTCTCCGAAGATGTCGGGGATCCCTGTGCCGATCGTGTGGTGTGCGCACTTCTGCTGGCAGTCACAACTCGCGCGCAACGTCTGGGTGACCTCTTGTCGGCATTGGCGGACTCGACCCGGGAGGAAGTGGCGCTCCGACTCCGAATTGAGACAAGCAGAGCGTCGATCCGTAGTGGCGTTCGGACGGTCATGGCCTTCTCCGTCGCGTTTGCAGTTGGCCTTGTGCTCCTGGCTCATCACTATCTGGCGCCGTTCGGATCGGTCACCGGACAGTTGACGTTGGCCCTTGTCGGAGCTCTGTATGCAGTCGGTTTGACTCTGATGGTTTCGTTGTCCCGGCCCCCGAAGCCAGTGCGGCTGTTGGGTCGGGAAGTGGTCGAGCCATGAGTCTTGCCATTGGGTTGGGTGCCTTAGCCGGAGTCGGGGTCCTCGGGGCCTTCTTCGGTCTGAGGACAGCTCCCCCGACACTCGATGCCATCGTCGGCACGTTGAATCGATCGGTTGATGCCGGGTCACCTCCCGGGGAGCCACCGAACATCTCCCAGCGAGTGGGCAGATCGGTGACCGCTTGGGTCGGTGGCAGCAGCCTCTCGACTGATCCCAGAGCGGCAGTGTTCTCGTCCAACCTGGCCGTGACCGGCGAGTCCCCGGAGACGCTGGCATTCCAGGTGGTAGCGGGGGGTGGACTTGGTCTGTTGACCCCGCCACTTCTCTGGATCGGTTGCCAGGTGGCCGGGGCGGGGGTTCCACTTGCCGTGCCGGCCGTCTTGTCCCTTCTCCTCGTCAGCGTTGGGATCTGTTGGCCGATCGTGGTGCTGTTCGGTGAGGCAAAGCGACGTCGTCGTCACTTCAGAACCGTCGTTGCAACCTTCGTCGACATGGTGGTACTGGGCCTTGCCGGTGGAGTCGGGGTCGAGGGTGCCCTGTTCGCCGCCTCCCAGGTCAGTCCTGATTGGGCAGCAAGACGCTTGTCGACGGCACTCTTGGGTGCGCGGGAGAGCGGAAGGTCCCCCTGGGCGGCACTGGGTCAGCTCGGCGAAGAACTCGGAGTGACCGAACTGGTCGAGCTCTCCTCCACACTTCAACTCGCCGGCACGGAGGGAGCGAGGGTGCGGCAATCACTGAGTGCACGTGCGACATCGCTCCGCCGGCATGAACAGGCCGAAGAGGAGTCCGCTGCCAATGCGATGACGGAGCGGTTGTTCCTTCCTGGTGCCTTGCTGCTCATGGGGTTCCTCCTCTTCATCGGATACCCCGCTTTCAGCCGGATCCTCGGCGGCTTCTGATGGCGGCGCGGTGGAGGTTCGCCAGGTCGGCAGCTCAGCCGGAGGGCAAGGGGAACTCCATGCGACCCGAGGCTGCAGCCGGCCGCGTCCGGTCCTTCGTGTTCGGTCAACCGTCAAGATGAAAGAGAGGAACAATGATTTCGACTCAATTGGGAGTGCTTTGGACCTATCTCTGTGCGCGAGCCCGGGTTGCGGGCGGATGGGACGAAGCGGGTTCGGTGGTCGAGAAGGTGATCCTGACGGCGATCTTCGCGGCGTTGGCAATTGCTGTCGGAGCCATCATCGTGGCCAAAGTGACCACGAAAGCGAACTCGATCGATCTGGGCTGATGGTGGACGTCGATCGGCAGTCTGACGTCGGAGTTTGCCGCTGTGCCTATCGGGAGGTCGAGGACGGAGGTGGCTGCACCGTCGATCGGATTGACGGCCCAGACACGTCTGTCGGCGCTCGGATCCAACCGTTTCGATCGACCGGTACCGGTGCACGGGTCAAAGGAGAGTACGGGTCGGTGACCGTCGAAGCCGTTCTGGTGATCCCGGTGATCATGGTGGTCCTGTTGGCAGTGGTCCAGTTCGCTCTCTGGGCACATGCTGCCCAGCTGGCCCAAATGGCCGCATCCGAGGGTGACCGGGTGGCGCGCTCGCTGGGAGGTGGGTCCGCTGCCGGTATGGTGCAGGCCAATTCAGTACTGAGCGGACCTGGCTCGGACGTCGCCGACCCGGTGGTGGTCGTCGACATCATGCCGGGGGACCTGATCCGCGTGAGCGTCACCGGTCGGGCAACGTCGGTGTTCCCGGGGCTGTCACTTCCGGTATCGGCTGTCCAGGTCGGTCCAATTCAGGAATTCCGTGGGTCCGAGTGAGAATGACGGGGACACGTGGAGAACTGGGAAGTCTCACCGTGGAACTGGTGGTCCTCACGCCGGTGCTGTTCGCTCTCGGACTGGCGGCCCTGGCGTTCGGGCGTGTGTCCGAAGCTCGCCAACAGGTGGTCGAGGCATCAAGAGCCGGAGCGGAGGCGGCCGCCGTCCTGCCAAACACGGGGTCTGCGCAGTGGGGCGCTGCGGCGACCGCAGCCGTGGGAATCTTCGCCAGCAATCACACCTGTGCCCATTCGCAGATCGATACCGACACCAGCCACTTCTATCCCGGTGGATACGTGACGGTGACTGTCGCGTGCCAAGTCGATCTGTCCGGCGTCTCCATTCCCGGGATTCCCGCGAGCACGACGGTCACTGCATCGGCCACTGCGCCCATCGACCCGTACCGCGCGATCGGCTGAAAACATGATGGCTTCGCATTGGATGAGATCGTCCACCATCGCCACGTCTGAGGAGTCGGCCGCTGGTTCCGGGCGGACACTGTCTCGAACACGGGAGTTCGAGCATGGATCTGTCAGCGCATTCGTCGTGCTGCTGGTTGTTGTCATCTTCGCTCTCATGGGCCTGGTCGTCGATGGTGGTTCGGCGTTGACCGCCCAACAGGCTGCCAGTGACGAAGCACAACAGGCGGCTCGGGCGGGCGCGGGTGCCTTGTCGGTGGATGCGCTGAGGTCCGGTTCGGTCGAGCTCAATGATCAGGCTGCAGTCGCCGCAGCGGAGGCGTTCACCGTCACTTCTGGACACCCGGGCAGTGCGACAGCGTCATCAGGAGTCGTGAATGTTCAGATCCACTATCGGTTACCCACTGTGATCCTGGGGGTCATCGGGATCCAGTCCCTGCAGGTCTCTGCATCTGCGTCAGCGGTGGATGTCCAAGGGGTAACCGAGGGCTCGAGATGAGCAGGGGTATCTTGCCCGGTGCCGCCAGGAGCCAGCGGTGGCTCTGGTCGACTCTATCGACGTTCGGGCTGGCGGCGATCGTTGTTGCCGTGCCCATCGTCCTGTGTACCGCAGCTGGCCCTCCACTCGGTCATGGCGCCTACGAACAAGGTCGGAAGGCAATCACGTCGCGACAGCCCTTTGACCCTGTGCTCGTCGCCCACTGGCTCGAACGGGGGGCAGTGGTCCTCGCGTGGATCCTTTGGGCCTGGATGGCCGTCTGCGTCGTGCTCGAGGTCAGGGCTCGGATCACGGGACGGTCGTCTACACGCCTGCCCGCCAGCAGAACCATGCAGGCGGTCGCCGCTTGCCTGGTTGGTACGGCATTGGCGTTCGCTGGCACGGGTCGGGGGACCCCGAGTCCACGGACACCAGCACCAGTGACGGGTAGCACCGGCACCGGCCGCGTCTACGCACTCCGGGTGATCGACGACTACTCCGCGAGCAGCCATACCTTGTCGCCGTTTCCGGAACTCGTCCGGAACGAGGACAGCCCGTTCGCTCGCCATCCCCTGGGAGCTGAACGATGGAAGCAGGCGACGGGCGAGGCAGGGAGTGCGTCAAGAGGTGCGGCATCAACTGGAGCGGCATTGTCGGCAACCGAAAGATACGACTCGGTTTCCGTCGAGGCTCCGGATGCCGACAGGGTCCAAGATGTCGGTCGCGCCGGGCGATCGCAAGCCCGTGGCATCGAGACGAAGAGCTCCAGCCAGGCACACGGCGTCGCTTTGGACCGCTGGCCGATGGGTGGCGAGTCGAATGGATTCGCACCCGTTCCGGCGAACGGTCGAGGAGAACGAGAACGACCGCCAGGGTCCGAGAGTTCCGAGGGACCCTCGCAAACGGAGACGGTCCACACGGTGATCCCCAGAGAGACTCTGTGGTCGATCGCCGAGGAGAGACTCGGGTCGGCCTTGCGATGGAAGGACCTTGCGGCTCTCAACTACGGGGTCGAGCAACACGACGGGGAGGCCCTGACAGGGGATCATTGGATCAAGCCGGGTTGGCAGCTCAGATTGCCCGGCGGACAGGTGCACGGCGATCAGAACGGCGTGGGCCGACCCCCGACGCCGGAAAGCAACCCGATCACCAGTCCTTCGGCTCGACCGAGCGAGAGCGTCGCGGAAACGGTGAGTGGCGCGCCCGCATCACACACGGGGGTTCGCCGGATGCCATTGGACACCGACGGAGTACCTCACACCATCAGAGCCCAGGGTTCGAGACCTCCGGAGGGCCATGGTTCCGGTGCACCGATGGCTCCAACCGTCCCAACCGTCCCAACCGTCCCAACCGTCCCAACCGTCCCAACCGTCCCGGCTGTCCCAGTGGGAGGCGGGATAGTCGGTGTGGGAGTCGTCGACCTCATCGATCGACTGAGGCGCGTCCAACAACGCCATCGCAAGCCGGGTTCGTTCATCAGGATGCCCGATCAGTCTCGTCGATTCTTCGAACAGAGACTTCGAACTGGCGATGGAAGGGACTCTCTCGACGCGATCGAGCGCTCGATCAGGCTGCTTGCCCGGTTTTGGAGCGGTGAGGGTATCGAAGGTCCGACGGTCAGAGGGGTCAAAGTGTCGTCGGACGTGGTCGAACTGGTGGTCGACGGACATGGGACCGTTCCTCGGATACCCGATCCATTCACCATCGGTGTCGGTGGCATGTCGCTGGTGGTCGAACGGTCGGCGCTGGGCCGCCCACTCCATCGTGGCACCGGCCCACGTCAGGGGAGGTTCCCGATTCCGACGCTGGTGACCGCTGGACGTGCAGTTGATGGTTTGGTCCTGGTCAATCTGGAGGCTCTGGGATCACTGATTGTGGAAGGCGATCCTTCGGAAAGTGACGGAGTGGTCCGGGCGCTGGCATTGGAGCTCGCCACGTCACATTGGGCCGATCAGTTCGATGTGGTCCTGGTCGGCTTCGGGGCCGAACTCGGACGCTTCGACCGGGTGAGAGCGGTCACCGACGTTCCCGCTCTCACCCATGAGCTGTGGTGCCGTCGTTTCAGGGCCGAGGCGCTCTTGCGGAACGCGAACTTTCGCTCGTTCGCCGAGGCGAGATGCCTCGAACCCAACGGCACCTGGGACCCACTCGTGGTGATCTGTGGCCCGTCGACACCGGATAGCCAGGTCGCGGACCTGATCGACGTCGGCTCGCATACTGTCGGAGGGATGGCCGTGATCGCGGCTGGAGGCAACGGCGAGGCGTCGCATACGTTGCGACTCTCCACATCCGAAGACTCGCCGTCGCTCGAGCTGATCGGTTCCGTGGTCTTTCCCCAGCAGATAGCGGTCGAGGAACTTGCCGATCTGGACGCGATCCTGGGTGCGGCGATCGATCGCGAGTCGGTGGCCTCGTCCGCAGGATTCGAGGCGGGCTCGCCACGACCAGGCCGAGCAGCTGGCCTCTCGGTCGCATTCGAGAGCGCTCCCGGAGCAGAAACGCGTGAGGTCACCGTCCCCGTTCCGGTGATTGCAGAGCCACCCCCGATCCCGTCTGACGCAGAGAGCGGAACCTATGAAGTGGAGGTCGGCGTCCTCGGGCCGATCGAGATCCGCGGAGCCGCGCGGGAGTTCACCAGGGCATGGGCACAGGAGCTTGTCGTGTACCTGGCACTGCATCCCAACGGAGCCTCGAGTGACGCCTGGGCGACTGCACTCTGGCCCGACAGGGTCATGGCCCCTTCGAGCCTTCACTCGACTGCATCGGTGGCCAGACGGTCGTTGGGCCAAGGGCGTGATGGTAACGACCACCTGCCTCGGTCGCATGGACGACTGGCTCTGGCTCCCACCGTGGGAACTGACTGGGATCGCTTTGTGCTGCTTGCGGCCACCGATCAAACCGACAGCTGGCGATCAGCGCTGGAACTGGTGAGGGGGCGGCCGTTCGAAGGACTCCGGTCCTCGGACTGGCCGGTGCTGGAGGGCATCGGCCCATCCATCGAGTCGACCGTGGTGGACCTGAGTGGCCGGTTGGCCGGGGTCTGCCTGCGCGCGGGTGATCCGAGAGGAGCGGAGTGGGCGGCGCGAAGAGGACTCCTGGTCAGCCCATACGACGAGCGCCTCTATCGGATGCTGATGCGGGCGGCCGACCTCGGGGGCAATCCCGCCGGAGTCGAAGCGGTAATGGCGGAGCTGGTCAGACTGGTGGCCGACGACATCGAACCGCTCGACTCCGTCCACCCGAGCACGATGGAGCTCTACCGGTCGCTCACTCGCAGGCGCACGCTGTCGCCGGCAAACCGATGAGAGAGCGGAGTTGTTCCACAGATGCTACAGCTGTGGCAGGGCCGAGGTCGCCTCTCGTGCACTCCGGAACGACACTCGTGGCCTGCGGCGACTGCGGTCTCTGATGGTTGGCCACTCGTCGCGCTAGACGATGTGTACGTGGAGGTGGCAGGCCTCGAGATCATTCGAGTCTCAGTTCGGCAGCAGGGTACGACCATGGTTGCCTGAAGGGTGTCCCTCCCAGGTGGGGGAGGGGCCGATGGGGCCTCGACCAGTCGCAATCAGACTCCTCGGGGATACCCCTATCTGCGCCCCCAGCTCGGTTCTTACGGCGTTGGCGTAGTGGTCCTGGGGAACCACGGGGCCGGGACCAGGCGGGGGGTGACGGGCTTGCCCTTGCCGGATCGACGGCAACCGTCTGACTGGCCCTGGGGCCTTCGTGCGGCGGGTTGCGACGAGGCGAACCATGAGGGCCGAACCGGTGGCGTCACCACCACAAATCTGGAAGGCTGGATGAGCAAGTCGACCGGAACTGAATGAGAAAGGCGGGCACCATGGCAGCTGAACTGATTTTGGAGTTCGAGGGCGTTACAGAGAAGCAGTACTACGCCGTCAACAAGGAGCTCGGGATCGACCCTGAAAGCCGGGAGGGCAACTGGCCCGACGGGATGGTGGCTCATTCGGCCGGCCTCAACGAGGCGGGTGATCTCGTTGTGATCGAGGTGTGGGACACGCCGGAGCATCAGGCCAAGTTCATGGAGGAGCGCCTTGGGGAGGCACTTGCCAAGGGTGGCATCACCGGACCGCCCTCGAGCGTCACGTGGATTGAGCTGGTGACTCACCAGTACCTCGGGGACTGAGGGCTCCGAACCGCCGCACTCGCCCGTAGTGGTCAGTGGTTCTTGGACTTGGGACTGGAAACCCGGGCAACGGCACCGATCGCCGGTGCCACGGTCAGCCACAACCCGATGGTCACCACCATCGACGACACGTACCCAAACGGGAGAATGCCAACGTCCTTGTAGACGATCCCTGCGAAGATCATCAGCACCCAGGCACTAACGAAGAACATCGGCCCAGCCGCCACCACTTTGACGAAGTCGCTCAATTGACCCAACTCCTCCCCGTCATCGTAGGGACGGCAGACCACCGCTCAGTAGGGCCAAACGTCAGCACGGCCGAGTGCAGCTCATTTAGCGGAGAAAAGCGCCCCAGGGCAATCGGTGCAAGTCTCCAACTTCAGAAGGCGGCTTCGGAATGCCGCGTTGGCTTGGCACCTCGGAACCTCGCGGACGCGTCGAACGGCCCCAGTCTCTACCCCGAGCCACGCACTTGCTCGTAGAAGTCGCCAAGCGCCTTGGCATACCCGGAGGGGTTCTGTAGCCAGTGGACGTGACCGGAGTTCTCCAGCGTCACCTGATGAGCCCGGGGGAATCGGCTTCTGACGATATCGGTGCCGTCTTCGAAGATGTCGAAGGCGCCGTAGAGGACGAGCACTGGTCCCTGGTAGCTCGACGCGCCCTCGAGCACTTGCGGGCGTTCCTTGGAGAGGGCCCTGTCCGTCTTCATCATCGCGACGGGGGAACAGCCGGCGAGCCACTTCGGGTCGGGATCGGGTGCGGATTCGGGGTCCAAGAAGTAGTTGTGCCAAGTCTCGGTCATCACGTGACGCATCGACCACGCGCCGATCGAACCGGGGACGACCAGGCCGGAGCCGTAGGCGTAGAAGCGAAGCATGCCGGCGAGTCCCGCCCGAGCATGTTCCACACGGAAGGACTCTCGCTTGGTTCGCCTCCAGTCGCTGCCCACCCCGAGCGACGAGCTGGAGAGGACCAGGCTCGTCACCCGTTGGGGGAAGGCCGAGGTGTATGCCTGAGCGAGGAGGCCACCCCAGGAGTGCCCGAGCAGGTGCCATGAATCAACGTCCATGAGCGTCCGAATGCGTTCGACATCTTCGAGGTAGGCAGCCAACTCGTAGCGCCCGTCGAGACACGTCGACTCGCCGACGCCGCGCTGGTCGAAGCTGATGCACCGGAACTCGGGAAGCATCGGAGCAGTTGAGGCTTGCATGTAGTCCGGCACGCCGGGGCCTCCGTGCACCAGAAGGAGCGGCTCGCCATCGTCACGGCTCTGTTGGACCGAAAGGACCGCGCCGGGCGATTCCACCGAGAAGTGACCCATGAGACCATTGTCGGAGAGACGCCATCATCACGACAAGAGCCGTCCGACCCTTCTCTTCACGGACATGGGTCCCGGTTCGACGGATTGCGGCGCCTCTGTCGGGCAGGTGCCCCACTATGCCGGGAGGCCGACGGCTGCAGGTGGGCCCCAGACCGGTTCCGCCGCCCAGGTGGTGGATCAATCAACGCCCACTTCAATCCTCGCCGGCTGGGCGGCACCTCGCGCATGCCCTCGTGCTGCACTTCGAGGGGACCAGGACCTCGTGGTCGGCCGTGCACACCGCAACCGGCTCCTGTACGTCGGGCACGTCGCGTGCTTGCCGATTGCCCGATGCACATAGTGGTGGCCGTCCACTACTCGAGCCTGCTCGTCAGCTCATCGGCCGATTGGGCCGGGCTGATCGGAGCAAGCCTGGCGGTGATCGGGGCAGTTCTCCTTGATGCCGACAAAGGGGCGCTGTGCTTGACCATGAGCGCGCCCGACGGGCTGGAGCTCGTCGATCCCGCAGGGTGCGCACTGCTCGCCGTGGCGATGGTGCCGACCGGTGTCAAATTGCTCGGAGGCTGACCTCGCCCGCCAATCGGTCACGGAGAACGTTGAGGTCAAGCGGGGTGTACCGCTCCCGAGCGGGGTGTCCGATCATGCCGGGATTGTGACCGCACCCAGGTGTGGCAGAGCCGCACTGCAGGGATAGGGCTATGGGCCAGCCGGTGGTAGGTGCGCCACGGATCTCATGGATTGAGCGGCCATGCTCGATCGGGCGTCGGGACGCTTCAGTGACCGTCAAGTCCATGACCTTCTCGCCACGACGACCGGCGACGTCGAATGGCGGAACCCAGCCGATGGAGGCTGCGTCAGCATTCGGACCAGGTCACCGCCCAATGGTTCAAGGCGATCAGGACCGGGCGCAGGGCATCACCCTTGGTCGTGAGCCGGTAGGACCACCGAGTCCCGCTCTCCTGGCGAACGCGTTTCACGACGTCGACGTCCTCGAGCTCGCGCAACCTTTCGGTCAGCAGGCGGGCGCTCAATCCGGGGATCGCGTCCTCCAACTCGGAGAAGCGATGAATGCCGTGCGCCAAGGCGAACAGGATGGCACCGGTCCAGCGGCGCCCGACCAGCTCGGCCGCCTCGTGGAACACCACGCTGAACGGCCCCTCAGTGCGGGCCAGGTCGGGAATGCCGGCCATCGTGGATCGGGGTGTGGTGGGGAGTGCTCGGACGCTCATGGTGCTAGGTTACGATAAGTAACCAAGTGTAGGAGGGACACCAACATGAGCTTCACCGACTACGAACGCAGCTATCTCGCCGGTCAACCCCTCGGGCGTCTCGCGACCCTCGCGCCCGACGGCTCTCCGCAGACGCGACCGGTCGGCTTCTTCTTCAACGACGAGCTCGGCACCGTCGACATCGGCGGACACAACCTGGGGCGGAGTCAGAAGTTCCACAACATTCAGCTTGACGGTCGAGTGTCGTTCGTGGTCGACGATTTGGCGTCGATCGATCCTTGGGCGCCTCGCGGCATCGAGATCCGCGGCGAGGCCGAAGCCATCGTTGACGCCGAACCCCCCCGTCGCGGCTTCTCGAACGAGCTCATCAGGATCCGTCCACACCGCCTGCTCTCCTGGGGCCTCGACAGCGACGCATTCGCCCCGCCTCTCACACGCAATATCGAACCGGACTGAGTCGATCCCGCCCATCCCGCAAGACTTGGCCGACGGCCTGCCAGACGCTGTCGCAGCGACAATCCCTGAATGCGGTGGACATCGTCCTCGAACAGTCCAGCGTCGGTCTTCGCTGGAACGTCCCGGCATCTCGATCGATCGACACCCATGTGGGCGACCCCGAACGCGGGGTCAGTGGGGCGTTCGGCCGCCCTCGGGGCGAACGCCGGGTCCGCCCGATCTCTGATCGCCGGTGCCGCCCAGCAGGCAGTGCTGCCTACAGGGCCAGC
>OCTA010002282.1_pt1 | contig 17542 bp, 19 predicted proteins | sample 1538991 | NCBI WGS metagenome assembly OCTA01 (sample SAMEA3539302, study PRJEB22396) | soil metagenome | biome: tundra; feature: field; material: soil | place: USA | collected 2010-05 | depth 0.15 m | reverse complement strand
ACTGAAACTCTTGAGCGGTCCGCTCCCTTGCCCCGTGCGGGCACCTGCTTAGCGCCTTGAGCGACACCAGCCGCTCGAAGTCTTTCGTGCTGTACTGTCCGTCCGGGATTTCTCGCCCATAGCGGTCGATTTCTCCTTTGCTGGGTCTCCAGCCCGCAGCGTCCACCGTGGAGACGACGCGATGCACCCGGTACGGCGCCAAGAAACCATCCTCGATGCCCTGTTTCAAGCTGTAGGTGTAGAGGGGGTTGCCGAAGTAGGCGTAAGTGTCTTTGTTGTCCAGCCGCAGCGGCGTCGCGGTCATGCCGATCTGGAATGCGGGCTCAAAATAGTCCAAGATCTCCCGCCAGTTGCTTTCATCGCGAGCGCTTCCGCGGTGACACTCATCGACGATTATCAAGTCAAAGAAATCTCGCGGGAACTCCCGGTAAAGGCCCGGCCGATGCTCGTCCCGCGCAATGGCTTGGTAGGTCGCGAAGTACATCTCGCGGCTCTTTATCGCTTCTCCCTGAATCTTCCAGCGCGCATCCCCGAATGGCGCAAAAGTCTTGTCTTTTGGGTCGTCGACGAGCACATTCCGGTCGGCGAGGAAAAGGATGCGGGGCCGCCGGTGCTCCCCGGTGCGGTTCCAGCGCGAACTCCAGAGCTTGTAGCAGATTTGAAAGGCGATAACCGTCTTGCCGGTGCCCGTGGCAAGCGTGAGAAGTACGCGGCGCTTGCCCTGCAAAACGGCCTGCACCGCGCGATTGATCGCGATTTCCTGGTAGTACCTGGGTGACTTCCCCGACAGATGGTAATAAGGAGCAAGGACCCGTTCCGCCGTCTTCTCGTCAACAATGCCTTCGCTTGTGCTTAGCCGACTCCACAGATCGTCGGCAGAAGGAAAGGCTTCGAGGTCGCTGTCCTGGCCCGTCAGGAAGTCATGCTCCACAATGCCGTGCCCATTGGTTGCATAGGCGAACTTGAGGCCGAGAATCTGCGCGTACTCCTTTGCCTGCTGGAGTCCGTCCGCAGGCTTTGCGTAAATGGTCTTCGCCTCCACGACCGCAATAGGAAAATCACGCCGGTACCGAAGGAGGTAGTCCAAACGTTTTTGCGGTCGCCGTTTCACCTTGCTGCCGGCGACCACAATGCGGCCATCCGTGAAGCTTTTCTGTTCGCTTATTTGCTCGTCATTCCATCCGGCAGCGTAAAGCTTCGGGAGGACATACCGACGGCATGTGTCCGCTTCGGTGAGAAAAGCCATATTGGAACTGTGACTAAACGGCTAAGGAGGGCATGATAACAAAGCCCTGGGGGAATAAACGTGACCCCTTCATCCTATCCCGAATACCGGAATCCCGCAAAAACCGGCCAAAACCCGATTCCGCCCTCCTTAATATATACATTTGAACTTTTCTTTAACTTCTCTTTAACTTTCCTTGAACTCCGCGGGCGCACAATGCCTATATGCTCTACTTCGCCTATGGCTCTAACATGTGCACCGGCCGTCTGCGACAGCGCGTCCCCTCTGCTAATCCGGTTCACATTGCTAAGCTGCTAAACCACTCTCTCCGTTTTCACAAGCGGAGCGACGACCGGTCCGGCAAATGCGACGCGTTCTTCACCGGTGAGCCGGGGGACGAAGTTTGGGGTGTGGTCTTCGAGATAGACCCCGCCGAGAAGTCCCAGCTCGACGCGCAAGAAGGCCTCGGCCTGGGCTATGCCGAGAAGGCAGCCCTGGTCATTGACGCGGAAGGCAATCGCCATTCCGTGTTCACCTACACTGCCGAGGCCAGCCACATCGATCCGGCGCTCCGGCCCTATTCCTGGTACAAGCGGTTTGTCGTCGAGGGTGCCCGCCAGCAGACTCTCCCACCAGATTACATCGCGAACATCGAAGCGATGGCGGCCACCGAAGATCCGGACAGAAACCGCGATGCGGAGAAACGTCGCGTTGTCTGCTGAAACGTCGCTCGCACGTCTCCGTTCGCTAAGCAGAACGACCTGCAATTTCCTGCGCCGCAGACCCCAACCTGTGATATGTGTGTGGCCTCTCCCCCGGCCCCCATCTTGACACAAATGTTACTATTCAGATATTCTTAACGGCGTCCGGATTGAATATCTGAATATGGCTAAAGCGCACATTACAACCAAAGAGGGCACAAAAATCACCATCGAAGGAACTCCCGAAGAGGTAGCGCTAGTCGCAGGCAAGCTCGGCGCAGGGGCAACCGTCGTCGTCCCGACGTCGGGAAGGAAGAAGACCGGAAAGCACAAGGAGAAGCTAAGTGTTACCCCAATTAATCTCATCAGTTCATTGATTGATGGCGGCTATTTCCGCAAGCCAAAGGATTTGGCGGCGGTAAAGGTCACTCTTGAAGAGATGGGACACTTCTACCCTGTCACGACACTTTCTCCTACTTTGCTGCGACTCGTACGTCGTCGTCAGCTTCGTCGCATTAAGGAACAAAAGCGGTGGCTGTACACAGGTTAAAGATAAAGATATGGACAACAAAACTTTCAACTCTCTAGAGAAGCGGCTAGCGCGCCTCGAAAAGGCAGTTTTCGGGCAACAGGGCAAAACCAAAGGTAGCGGTAAGTCGAAGGCCACCACAAAGACCTCGGATTTTTCGGGTCCTAGAGTGCACACAACCGTCAGGTCGCATCTTCGATACGATTTAGCCGAAAGGGGAAGTGGAAAAATGGCTACTCAACTGTAAACGTCCGAGCAACGCACCTGCAGCTGACGCACGGCTTTACCTGGAGAGGGCGGCGCATTTTCTGCCGTCGCGATGTCCCATCAGAGGTTGAGTTCATTGCTGCGTGTAAGGTCAGAACTGGAAACGAATCGCCAACTGAACCTCGCGCGGCGTGTAGCCTGCGGTCAATTGCGTTAGCTGGCCGAAGTCTGCGCCGCCCAGTACCGACGCTGGAGATGCGAAATTTGCAGTATTCGTCACATTGAAGATCTCCGCGCGAAACTGAAACTTGAGGTCGTTTCGAACAGCGAAGTCTTTGAATACCGAAGTATCAAGGCGACGATTGTGAGGGCCGTAAAGTTGGTTACTCCGTTCGTCACCCAGTGTGCCCGGAGCTTGAGAGACGAACTCACTGGTATTAAAGAACCTGCTGACACCCGGAGTGCGTACACCGGGATTGCCGATTTGATTTGGGCGATCCGCTGCGTAGGCACCAGGATTTGTATTGCTGACATCAGTCGCATTCACAACTGTGAATGGAAGCCCGGTAGACCATACACCGGAGAAGTTGAGCTGCCAGGACTTGATGACCATGGCCCTGGCCCCATTTGCGCCTTTGCCGAACGGTAATTCGTAGAAAAGCGTGGCTGCAGCTCGATGCCGTACGTCGTAAACGCTATTACCGTGGTCGAGTTTGGAAGAGAGATCCGGAACCGTCCCGAAGCCAGACTGCCCGCCACCCGCATTGTCAGTGCCGTGTGCCCATGTGTAGTTCAGTTGAGCCGTAAGGCCGTTGTCGTATGCATGCGCAACGCTGGCTTGCAACGCGTCGTAAAAGGAAGAAGCGCCAGTGTCCACAAAGCCGACCGACGTCACATTCGGCACTGTCGAGTAATACGGGCGCAGCAGGTCTGGTCTTGCAGACGTATTCGGGGGAGGGGCATTAATATCAGGAAAAATTCGAGCGATATGACGGCCCATGGCACCCACATTAAACAGTCGAATGGTATTGTGCCCGGCCTGCTGCTCGATTCCGAGATTGAATTGTTGCATATAGCTTTCAGGAAAACTAGATGCCCGCATGCCCAGTAGAAAGCCAGAAGGATTGGTGGTGCTGGGGTCATCCACAAACGGCAATCCGGCGGCAAGAGAGGTGAATCCACCGGGGCATGTCAGTGAGGAACAAATGCCGAACGAGTAGTTGAACGGGGGTGCTTTGTAATAAAACGTATCGATGGGACGGAAGTAGACGATACCGAAGCCGCCAGCCACCGTAGTGCGCGGCTTGATCTGCCAGTTGAGCCCCAGACGTGGTGCAAGGGTTGCATGGTCCGTTCGAACGTCGGCCGTTCTGGAGACGCCATTTTGTCCGGCAACAATTATTTGACCGGTCGAAAGATCGAAATTGCTCATCCCGTTCTGGATCTCTGTTGGAGGAGTAAAGATGTCATACCTGAGTCCGAAATTTAAGGTCAGATTTTGCAGAATCTTCCATCCGTCTTGAAGGTACGCTGATGGCTCCCACGATTCATAGTGGGCATGATCAAGGTCCACCTCGCGTTGCGTTTGAAGAAATTGCCCGCTCAACAAGCTCGGTAAATCCTGCACTTCCCAGGTCCCAAGGCCAAAACTGCTTCCGATGTCGTTCCAGTCCCTGCGGATGAGCGAGAATCCGCCTTGGAAATCGTGCTTACCGTGGTTCCAACCGAGCGAACCGCCGTATTGATAAACACTGTCCCCTTGATCAGTTGGACGGTAGTAGCCATCGTTTCCCAAAGGCGACGCTTGCAGGACATTGACTGGTGCAAGGCCATTTGACGTTCCGGGAACATTAATTCCCGGTTGTCCGAATCCAGCGTTGACGGCCACATTCGGATTCAGTCCGGTGTCGGCTTCGCTCCAGTGCGTGTAACCGGCCAAGAACTCGGCGACAAGATGTGAATGGAAGGTATGGTTATAAGACAGAACAATGTTCGACGCCGCGTCAATCATGTTTCCAGGGAAGCTATACGGGAAGCCGCCAGGCTGGATCGTCATACCGTCTTCCTGCACCTGCGGGAACTGTCCTGAAATAGAAACCAATGTCCGGTTATAGCTGTATCGGCCGAAGAGGAGGTCGTTCTCAGACAGCTTCTGGTCTATTCGCAAATCGGCAACGTTTGAGAAATTGGAACCACTTGCCGCACTAACAAACTGATTTGATGAATTGGATTCATTCGGAAGTGGATATAGCTTGAAGTACGCGAGACCGATTGGATCGAGGTTCGTAACAACGGGGCCGCCTACATCTGTAAAGTCTCCCGGATGATTATGTTCATAGGCAGTCGGGACTGTCAGTTCGAGGGGCGCTCTTGCCTGAATCAAGCGGAAGCCCTCATAGTCTCCGTAGAAATAGGTCTTGTGCCGGCCGATTGGTCCACCAACGCTCCCGCCAAACTGGTTCTGCCGGATCTCCGGCTTGCGGTTGTTTCCTCCAAACTGGAAAGGCGAAGCACCCAACACGTCATTGCCAAAGTACTCGTAAACTGAGCCATGATATTTATCCGTGCCCGTTTTGCTGACAACATTGATCACGCCTCCTCCGGCATGACCCAAGTTGGCAGGATAGGCGCTGGCGAATACCTGTACCTCTTGAACGGCATCCATGGAGGGATGCACAGCGATTTGCGAATCGATGCGTTCATTGTTGTCGATTCCGTCGATCATGCTGTTATTCGTCTGCTCTGGCTGTCCACCTACGGAGACCGCCGATGATTGATGTTGGGCTCCAGGACGAATGGCTGTACCGGACGTGTTCATGCTCCCTTCATTCGCCCCTGCAGCCACCTGAACCAGATTCACAAAGTTGCGCTGATTCTCAGGCAGATCGGTCACCCGCTTTCCAGCGAGTGCTGTACCAATCCTTGACACCACGCTCGCTTCTGAGCCCATCACCTCCTCTGACATGCTCCCAGGCTGCATGATTGCGGTCGCCTTTGCCTGGTCGCCAGATACCAGAGGTATTCTGAGAACCGTGAAGGTCTTGTACCCCTCCGCCGAAATGTGCAGTTGGTATTCTCCTGGAGGCATCCCGGCAATGCTGAAGCCTCCATCGGCTGCACTCAGTGCTGATTTCCGATCAGATGCAGCAAGATTCTGCAGAACGACTCTCGCGTTAGCTACCGGCGAACCCGATTGATTCGTTACCTGTCCGGAAAGGCCTGCCGTTTCCACTGCTTTATGTTGCGGACCCGACGCTGGTGCTACAGGTGCGTTTTGTGCAAATAGAGCCAAGAATCCAGTTGCGAAAAAGAGTGTCGCCAGGCAGACCATTTTCCATTTCAGGCAGCACATCATGAATAATCTCCTCGCCATCTAAGGCATCTGTATCTAATCTTGGCGGGTATTCGACGTGCGTAATCTTAAGATTTATTAAGTGCGCAATCTTTAGCTTTATCAGTGAGACACTGATGACGAGAGTGCTTCTGAGCTGCGAGGCTGAACCAATGAACGCTTCCAGGAAACTGAACCAACTATCCCTGCTGCTTATCGATGACGACCGAGAGCTATGCGGAATGATGCGGGAATTCTTTTCCCAGATGGGCTATCAACTGGATTGTGCGCATAATGGTCGCGATGGCCTAGCGCAAGCGCTCCACGGTAAATACGACCTAATCATTCTCGATGTAATGCTGCCAATCATCGGCGGTGTAACCGTCCTGCAGCAACTCCGTCAACGCAAAGAGGTTCCCGTAATCATGCTCACGGCGAAAACTCATCGACACGATCGAATTCTTGGCCTGAACGCAGGAGCGGATGATTACCTCCCAAAGCCTTTCGATCCACATGAACTGCTCGCGAGAATTCACGCCGTGCTCAGACGCACAGGGAGGCTGGAGCATTCCAGCAATTCAGCCAAGGTATTTGGGAATATTCAAATCGACTTTCACACTCGCGAAGTCTGGAGCGGAAACCGGCTGGTCGATCTCACTGCGTTGGAATTCGACATCCTACAAACGCTGATCCATTCAGCGGGGCGTATCGTGCCACGCGACGAGCTCATTGCGAGTCTGCTCGAACGCGACGCAACACATTATGATCGTGCCCTCGATGTTCATATCAGCCACTTGCGCACCAAGCTCGAGCAGGGCCGCACACTGATACGCACCGTTCGAGGCGTAGGCTATGTTTTCACTGCGACTCCAGGAGCTAATGTATGAGTAGACTGTTCCGGAAAACTCAATCCCTTGACGGTATTTGGGCGACGGATTTTTTCTTGTCCGAAAATGCTGCATTGAAAAGTTTGGCTTCGCGCCAGATATGTATCCGTCCAGAAAAGAATGTCGCGCAATGATCTTTCGTCTCTTCGCCCGTCTCTTCGCCCTCTGTACGGTTCTCGCCTCGGCATCTTTGCTGGCGCAATCCCAAACGCAAACGATTGATGGCTGGCAGATGCAGGACTCGGCAAATGTTGTAGTTCCGGCGTCACTCGTCTCGACAAACAGCTTCGATCCGCAGGGCTGGTATGCCGCGACGGTGCCCGGGACCGTGTTGACCACACTGGTGAATGACGGAGTTTATCCGGAACCGTTGTACGGCGAGAATATGCGCGCAATTCCGGAAAGCTTGAACAAGACGAGCTATTGGTACCGCACGACGTTTACCGCGCCGGCCGCATACAAAGGCCGTCATATCTGGCTTCATTTCGCAGGCATCAATTACGCCGCAGAGGTCTGGGTAAACGGCCATCAGGTCGGGACCATCCGAGGAGCATTTATACGGGGCGATTTCGATGTCTCTGAATTTGTGAAAGCCGGTGGCCGCGCGGTGCTGGCCGTACTGATTTCGCCACAACCTCACCCCGGCGTTCCGCATGAGCACACGGTTGCACTTGGCGTGGGCAAGAACGGGGGCGAGACGGCCATTGACGGACCTACGTTTCTCTCGACCATCGGGTGGGACTGGCTGCCCGCGGTGCGCGATCGTGATACCGGCATCTGGCTGCCGGTCACGATGGATGCGACGGGGCCGGTACGGGTGATCGATCCATTCGTCACTTCAGATTTGTCGGCAGCGCACGATAGCGCGGACCTTCGCGTTGCCGCTACGCTGGAGAACAAGTCAGCGAATGCGGTCACGGGCACACTGACTGGCGTCATTCTGTTGCAGTTGCCGAAGGGGCAGAATTCGAGCGCTTCGGAGATTACGTTCCACAAGTCCGTGACCATTGCGGCGAAGGGCACGGAAGCGGTGACGCTTGATGCCAAGTCCATGCCGGAGTTGCACCTTTCTGATCCGAAGCTGTGGTGGCCCAACGGATATGGTCCGCAGAATCTGTACACTCTGACGCTGCGCTTCGACGTGGCGTCAACATCTTCGGACAGTGCGACCAGGCAGTTTGGTATTCGCAAGATCGAGTACCAGGTCGCTGACTCGGAGAATCTGACCCTGTCAGTGAACGGAGTTCGCGTGATGGCTCGCGGCGGCAACTGGGGTCTCGATGAGGCGATGAAGCGGGTTTCGCGCGAAAGACTGGACGCCCAGTTTCACATGCACGCGCTGGCCAATCTGAACATCGTGCGCAACTGGGTGGGACAGAGCACCAGTCCTGACTTCTACGACATGGCGGACAAATATGGAATCCTGCTGTGGGATGAGTTTTTCCAGCCAAACCCGTTTGATGGTCCGGATGTCACGGACATTCCTACCTACATTGCCAACGTCACCGATAAAGTTGTTCGCTACCGCAACCATCCGTCGATTGCTGTGTGGTGCGCGCGCAATGAGGGATATCCGCCGAAAGAACTGGATGACCGTTTGAAGACGCTCATGGGGCGACTGGATCCGACGCGGCTTTACCAATCGAACTCCGCCGACGGACGTGGGGTCTCGTCGCATGGGCCCTACTACTGGCGTTCGCCGCGCTTCTTTTATGCGCTGAATGAAAGCTTCAAGACCGAAACCGGATCAGTATCGGTTCCCACGATTGAATCGATCCAGGGCATGATGCCGCAGAAGGATTGGGAGACGATCAACGACGACTGGGCGCAGCACGACATGGCGGCTGGCGCGCAGCGAGGGGATGAGTTTCCAACGATGCTGGCGGAGCGCTACGGACACATTCGCAATCTTGCCGACTTCGTCCGCAAGGGCCAGATGGCCACGTACGAGGCGTTCCGTGCCATGTATGAAGGGCGCAACGCGAAAATGTTCAAGCAGACCACGGGCGTGATCACGTGGATGAGTCATCCGGCGCAGCCCAGCTTCGTCTGGCAGTTGTACCACTATGATCTCGAGCCCAACGCGGCGTTGTATGCGGCGAAGAAAGCGTCCGAGACGGTGCACGTGCAGTTCAATGAAGAAAACCGGGGCATCGAGGTTGTCAACAATCGTCCTGACGCGCTGAAAGAGCTCAAGGTCAAATTAGTCATTTACCGTTTCGACGGAACGGTGGATGCGCACAGAACTTATCCGGTAGCGGAGGTTCCGGGGAGCAGCACAATCAAAGTGGCTCAGATTGAAGTGAGCGCTCGCATCAGCCCGCTTTACTTCATCAAGCTCGATCTCACCGATGCGAGCGGAAATTTGCTCTCCAGCAATTTCTACTGGCAGCACGTGGCTCAGGATCAGTTCGACGGACTCGCGGACCTGCCAACCATCATCCTCGATGCCGAGGGCAGCGCTCGGGCCGATGGCGACAAGACGTTGTTGACGGTTACATTGCATAACAATACCAATAACGTCGCTCTGCTCTCGCATTTGCAGCTTCATCAGAAGAAGAGCGGCCGGCGCGTCCTGCCGGTTTTTTACTCGGAGAACTACATTTCACTCGTGCCCGGAGAATCTTCCACCGTCACGATCGAAGCGGCAACAAAAGACCTGCAAGGAGACTTGCCACTCGTTGAACTGGATGGATACAACGTGGATGTCAAGCCTGTCGACGGACCAGTCTCAATCAGTCTCAATGTAAACGCGCAGCCATCTCACTGGCCCGCGTCGAACATCGTTGCCGAGAAGAAGTAGCCTCGTCAGGCCACAAAAAACCGGCGAACGCACCCCCATCCTTTGCGCCCTGTTCCCATTCGACAAGAAACAGGTCTCAGCAATCGAATTTTAGGAACGAGCCTCACCCGATCTTGAGGTATAATCCGCGGCACTCGGGACGGGAAGGCTTGGATCTGCCCCAAGACAAACTCAGGAAATCGAAAAAGAAGATGGCGGATAAGCACAGGCAACGCGGAATTCCCGGATGAGATCACTCTACGTCGGAGTCCTGACGGCGATGCTCGCCATTGTCTCGCTCTCGCTGTTGGCGTTTGTTGCAATCTCAGATCAGGTCGAGAGCACGGAGCTCAACCCCGTGTTCGAAGCCATGGACGAACTGGAGTTGGAGAGTGCAATCAGCGCTTTCAACAGCGGTGGTGCTGCATCCGTGTCGACCTACATGCAGCGACTCAATCAATCGTTTGGTACTTCTCACTATTTGCTGGATGCCAACGGCATCGACGTTGTCTCGGGCCATCGTCTGGAAGGTGTGCTTCCCTTGGCCCCATTGTCCAAATCGAGAGGAGATGTTGAAGGTCAATTTGTAGTAACGCATCGATCTGCTGACGGGCGTTATTGGTTTGTCTCTTTTGGCCCACGACAGCCCGGACGCTGGATATTCTTTCCATACTATCTCCTTGTAATCGGCGTAATAGGAGGCACATGCTGGCTTGTCACACTTGGCATAGTCTCTCCTATTCGCAGGATGACCGCGGCAGTGGAACGGTTTGGAAAAGGAGATCACTCGGCTCGCGCAGATACGAAGCGGAAAGACGAGATTGGTGGTTTGGCCCGATCGTTCAATCGGATGGCGAGCCATATTGAGAGACTTCTTGCCAATGAGAGGAGGCTTTTGGAGGATATATCGCACGAACTAAGGGCCCCGCTCTCTCGCCTCACGTTTGCGGTACTGCTTGCGAGGACGGCACCTGACTCGAAGATGGCCCTTGATCGCGTTGAGCGAGATGTGAACCGTATTACAGCGCTCGTTTCGGAAATTGTCGAAATGACCCGATTGGAGGGCGATCCAACTTATTTCAAAATGGAGACGGTGAAGATTCAGGAGGTAATTGAGGAAACTGTATCTGATTCCCAATTGGAGGCTCGCTTCCAAGGTTGCAACATACGGCTGGTAGGGCAATTGCCATGCGAAGTCTCAGGTGATCGTGAGTTGCTTCGTCGCGCCATAGAGAATGTATTGCGCAATGCAATTCGATATTCACCAGAGCAGTCGACGGTGGATGTGACGCTTGGGCAAACTGGAAGCGTCGCAACGATCACCATCCGCGACTACGGTCCAGGAGTCCCGGAACAATCGCTAGTCGAAATCTTCGAACCATTCTTTCGAGTCGAGGAGGCGCGGGAAACCGGATTAGGTGGAATTGGGCTTGGCTTATCAATCGCGAAGCGGGCTGTGCAACTTCATCACGGAACTATAGTCGCGGAAAATGCATTTCCCGGGCTGCAAGTGCATATCAAAATCCCCTTTATCGTTTCGCAAAGGCAGCGGGGGTAAACGGATCGAGGTGTTTTGCGGGACGATTGGCCAGTCCCGGAAGGACCACTGCCAGGTAGTTCCGTATCGGCAGCCTGAGCCGCCTGCAGCTCTCCACAACCGAGAGAATCGCAGCGATCTTCGGTCCAGCCTGGGCGCTGCCGACGTGAATCCAGTTGCGGCGCCCTACCGCTATGGGACGCATGGAGTTCTCTGCCAGGTTGTTGGATAATTCCAGCTCAGGATATTCGAGAAATCGCGTGAGTTTGTTCCATAACGCCAGCGTGTAGTTGGCTGCCTTGCCCGCAGCGCTCTTGGGCAAAGCGTCATTCTGGATGGCCAGGACCTGGGTTCGGATATCCGTCAGCAGCGCAGGTGCCTTCTCCAGACGCAACGTATGACGCTCCGTGTGATTCATGTTCTCGGTACGCGCCTTGGCGTCGATAGCAAACAGATCGTCCATCAGTTTCACGATGCGCGTTGAAGCCAGGTCCCTTGGGTGCAACTTGACGGCTTCGACGAACTTCCTTCTTGAGTGCGCGAGACAACAGGCATGGACGATCTTCGGACCACCGATGTGATCGTAGGCGGCATAGCCGTCGGTCTGCAAAAGGCCATCGAACTTGTCCAGAAACTGCTTCGGCCCTTCTCGCTCACGCCCCATGCGGAAGTCGAAGACCACGCCGCCGCCCGGAGTGCCGTACTGCCAGAGATAGGCTTGGTGGTTCTGGCCGCGACCGTCGTGCATCTGCACATCCACCGGTGTCTCATCGGCCTGGATATAGTTTCCGGCAAGTAACTCTCTGCGCATCACTCCAGCGATGGGCATCAGCAATTCGCCCACGCGCATCACCCAGCCATCCATGGTGGAGCGGCTGATATCGAGGCCCGTGTCACGCTTAAAAATGGCGCTCTGCCGATAGAGCGGCAACGAATCTGCGTACTTCGCAACGATCGTATCGATCACGACCTGGTCCGAGACCAGGGACTTCTCGATGATCCGTTCTGGCAGAGGAGCTGCCTTCACGCCGCGCTCTTCGCACCGCTTGCAGGCCCGCTTCTCGCGTTTGGTTACGCGCACAAAGTATTTCGTTGGCTCGACGTCGAGCTGCTCGCTCTCCTCGAAGCCGATCACAATCGTTTCCGCTCCGCAGCCGTCGCACAGGCATTGCTCCGGCGTGCAAGCCACGATTTTCTCAACCCTTTGAAGATGCGCTGGAAGGCTCTGACGGCCAGGATGCTTGCGACCCGGCTTGCGGTTTGCGTGTTCATCCGGTAGCGTCAGCGGTGATGAAACAGGCTCGCGCTCACTCTCCGCCTGGACCTCGTCGCTGCTGACTCCCGGCTCCAGTTCCAATAGGTCCAGTTGCGCACTCGGAAGCCTCTCGCTACTCCTCAACTATGCCAGAAATGCAAACAATCCCACCCCGGTCGCGTCTGCGATTACGACGAAAAAGCTGAATGCGCCGAGACGATTGGCGTCAATGAGGTTGCTGAACCGCGTAACGAACCATCAAGAGCGGAAGAAGATTGAGGTATGGCTTAAGGTCTAATGCCACCTTTCCGGTCTCGGAGCGAACACTTGGAGGGCACCCGTGTCACCGCGTACACTTTTTCTTAGCAGACTGATCGGGCTGTACTGCATTCTCGTCGCGCTTTCCATGATGACTCGCAGACAAGCCACCGTGGAGACAGTGACCGCGCTTCTTCAGAACCCATCGCTGATGTTCATTGTCGGCGTAATCACGCTGGCCGCTGGGCTGGCGATGGTTCTCGCGCACAATATCTGGTCGGGTGGTGCGCTCGTCGTTGTGGTCACCGTCGTCGGCTGGATGACGCTCACCAAGAGCCTATTGTTTTTGTTCCTGCCGCCTGAGGTCGAAGCGGGACTTTTCCTTGGACAGCTTCACTACCAACAGCTTTTCTACCTCTACGGGGTTTTCTCGCTCGTCCTTGGCTTGTACTTGACCTATGGTGGATTCCTGTCAAAGTCGCACTAAAGTCACGCATCCAGACGCCGCCCCGTTTGACGAATGCCACGCTCATATCGGATATTGAGAAGGAATGGACGTTGAACGCATCATTGACGAGATTGAGCAGCTACAGGAAATGTTCGAAGCGCCGGATATCAGGCCTCTCAGCGCAAGCGACATCTCTGCTGCAAATCGAAGGCACGATGAAATGCTCGCGCACAGCCCATGGTTCCGATTGTGGCAGCGGTACGGGGTTTGCTGCCGAGGTGAGTCTCCCGTTTCGAAATTAGCGTATTGGGCAAAAGCTTCTGCTCCCTGAATCAACTCAAGTACTCGCGCCATAGATGTCCATTTAGCTCAAGCCACTTGGCGAGCCTTCTCGCAAGCTTAAGGCCCGCTCGCGCTTCCTCGACGTGCTGGAAGAAGTCGCCACGTCTGTTCATCTCCTTTCCCTTCAAGACAACCATGACTTTGCCTGCCGTGCCTCGAACGCTCATATCGTCTTCCAATTCTGCGCCAAAGATTTTCCGTATCGTCTCCTCGCCCGATTTCCCGGACACTCCACCAAACCACAGCGCCACCTTGCCTTTAGATGGACTATCGACTAGAAAAACCCGTGTCAAGAGCGAAGATGGAAACAAGAAATTAAAGCCACCCGTTTTGCCGATAGGCTCGGGCATGGCTAGGTCTGGGAATTCCTGACTCGCCATCGCCCAGTATCCGTACCAGAACTTGTTCGCACGCTCGTCTGCTGGCTTCGGCGGGCGTGAACTCCGGCCCTTCTTGATAGCGGTCTCTAGCAATGCAATCTTCCAGCTAATGCGGCTGTCTCCGTCCTCCCGTTGCTTGTACCAGTCACGCAGTTCCTCGTACTGGAGAACGGCATTGAAGCCCTTTACCTTGGAGCGTGCGTAACGGCGAGGGGCGAAGAGCACCGTCTTGCATTTTATGCAGTCCCTTTTTTCACAGACGTAGTACTCGGCCCTCTTTGAATATCGAAGAATCTGATCTGGCTGAAATCGAGCATCTATTTTGTCCTCTACCAGAACTCGGCAGACCCCGGACTCAGAAGCAAAATCCAGTTCAAGGTCGGACTCGCCTAATGCATCAACGACCATGTGACGGCCACATTCGAAAGATGCATCGGATGGTAAGCCCAGCTTTTCGCGAATCCATTGCCGGAATTCGGCTGATGAATACATCTCTTCCAAGAGCAACAGATTGAGGTCACGTTCTCGTATCTTGCTCGCTTCAAGTTTAATCTTCATCGCTGGCCTGAGCGTATCATGGCGAGCACGACCGCGAGCGAACGCACCTCGCACTTTCGGCCTTTTGGCAAATAGGACACGAATCGAGCAACTCAAAGCTTTTTCTGGGTGTCCAATCGAATGTACTCTCTCCGGAGGTCGGATATGCTCCTGCCGAGTGGCGCAGGACTCCCGTAACTTCGTTGTCTCTCGGAGCGGCTGCTATCCTGTTCTCGACTTTCCAAGCCCAACTTTTCTGTTATGGATTCCTTCAAAGCTCTTATTTCGTCCATCTCGCCGCGCTGGGCTCTCATTGTCCTCGTTTCGGCTCTCGGAATTGCCGCTGGGAGCGTGAGGGCATTCGAGTCCGAAGAATCGAAAGGGAGGCGTGCCGAGCAGAAGAAACGCAGAGACCGCCGAGTGCTTGCTGACAGAATCTCAAGATACGGGCAGAACGTGCATCAAAAGTTCCCGACCGGAGATGTAGTCGTCAGTGAGCGCGATTTAGCTGCGCAATTACGACAGAGACCGGAATCCGTGGTCACCGCTCTGAACCTGCTGCTCAATGAGCGGAAAGTCCAGCGGGCTCCGCTGAACGGCTATTGGAAGCTGAATAGCTGAATTCAGCGGACTGCTCTCGCCATTGGGCTGCCAAGCTCGTTACCTATACTGATTGACAATGGACGCCGAGCATAGCGAGGCGCGCTGTCCCAAGGAAACGCTGCCATGAGCTGCTGTGCCGTCCACTCGGCCGTGGGATGGGTCGTCACGCCGAAGTGGACGAGCCGGCGTCGATTGTGCGAGAGCACCACAAAAACGAAGAGCAACCGGAACGTCGCCGTCGGTACGACGAAGAAGTCTGTGGAGGCCAAGTCTTTCACGTGGTTCTTCAGAAAGGTCCTCCAGCTCTGCGAAGGAGGCTTCCGATGACGGACCATGTACTTCGCTACCGTCCCCTGGGACACTTCAATACCCAGCTTGAGCAACTCGCCGTGTATGCGGGGCGCGCCCCAGCGTGGATTGGCAAGACTCATCTTGCGGATCAGATCTCGGATCTCTTGGGCCACAGACGGTCGGCCGTTCGGAAGCCGGCTCTTCCAAGTCCAGTAGAGGCGAAAGCCCTTGCGGTGCCAAGCGATGACGGTTTCCGGTTTCACGATCAGGAGGGCCGAGCGCCAACCAGGCCAAAAGCGGGAAAGCCATACCCAGAGCATACGGTCTGTCGCATTCAGTTCGAGCCGATGGTTTCGGTTTCTGCGCTGTAGGACTAGTAGCTGATGACGCAGGGCGAGAATCTCAGCTTGCAGGTCAGCACGCACTCGGAAGGAACTTCGGAGAGACCACAACAACGAAAACAGGACGGGCATCATCGCTTCGGCAGGTTACACGGCAGAGCCCGTAAGTTCAAAGGGATCAAGGCGGACGGAGTTTTTGGTAGGGACAGGTATCTAGCGGCTTCCGATCTTGCGACCAAACCTTTGCAGGGCGTAAACCGCAAGGCCAATCGCCGCGAACACAAACGCGAAGTGGAGGAATGCGACAATCACGATCTCCGGAGGATGATGCTCCACCCATTCACGCCACGTTAGCAGCGCGGTCGCTGCGAGAGCGATCAGCATTTTCCTGGTCGCCCAGAGCGCACCTAAGAATCCCGAGGGGTCGCGGCCAGCAGTGTCCCAGAGGAGATAAGCCCGGATCCAGTTCGCGACTTTGCGAGCAGCCGAATCGGCCATGCCGCAATCTAGCACTGCTTTGAAAGAGAAGCAAGAAGCCAAGCCCAGCCCAGCCAAGCCAAGCCCAACTCTACTCCCAACACTCTTTGGTCAGAGGGGTTTTGAGCGTAATGGGGATTCTTCGCCAGTTAGAGAGGTAACTTCCTCACCCGGTAATTCCGCCACTGCCTTTTTCATTTGCTCAGTAGGTCCTTTACGCTTCTCAGCAATGTGTGAGAAGGAGCGAGATCCCGTAGCTCCGCGATCTCGGATAATGCTTTGTCGATTCCGGCATAGCCACAACGATGTAGCCATGCAGCAATCAGGATTGGCGACCGACTCATGCCCGCAAGGCAATGCACCAGCAGGTTCCCTCGCCGGACGCCGATCGCCACCGCGAACATAATGTCCTCGAACTTTTGCGCAGAGATGGGCCGCGAGTCTGGGATTGGGATGTGGATGTAGGTGATTTTCGAAGCTCGGTGAACGGCCTGTTCCCGACAGAGCGAAACGACGGTTGTGATGCGCTGCGGATTGGAACGCGCCAGTTGCTCTGCATCTTTGAGGCTGCCGAGATAGAGCCGTTCCCAAATCTTCGTCACTTGTTTCCTAGTGCCGCGGGGATTTCGGTACTGGCAATTGAAGTGTTTTCAGACTCGACACGTCCCAGGCGGCGGTCAACAGCTTTGCGAGCTCGAATTTCGCAAGTGCCTGACGAAGGGTTCCAGGTCAGCCATAGGCGCGCCGCGCGCCATTGCAAGCATGTACTTATCCATTCGCGGCTCTCCAGAACGCAAACTCCATGTTCAGAGAGTGCACGCTCGCCCAGAAAAACATCGAAGATAGGGATCTTGTACGCCGACGATCTGTCGCCCACCCAGGTGGATGTAATCACTCGCTACGTTCGGGCGTCGCGGTCAGAAGTGGTAAGCAGCGACTACGACGAAAGAATTCACGTCTACAACCGTTCCGAGTTCGTGGAGCGACTGTTTTTTGACGCCATCAGAACCAAATCACTCATTGTCGCGTTTAATGCACCGTGGGACATCTCAAGATTAGCACTGAGCCACAGAGTATCGCGCAACCGTGGATGGACCTTGATTCTGTCCCAGCGTATTTCCCGCAAGACTGGACAACTGGAACCAAACCCAGAACGGCCGTGCATGCGAGTGACATCAAAGGATTCGAAAGCAGCATTCTTCAGTCTGACCAAACCAGTTCGACCGGAAGAATGGCCCACGTACAACGTGGGAAACAAAACTCGGATCGTGTGCCGCGTTCTGGATTTGCACACCTTAGGATGGTCATTGTTCAACGAACAATACTCGCTGAAAAGCATGTGCAACGCGCACCCTACGCCAAGGCATTGATGTTAGCTGGCGTCCTCATGCTTGCATTTGTGCTCAGCAAA
>OCTA010002281.1_pt1 | contig 17549 bp, 18 predicted proteins | sample 1538991 | NCBI WGS metagenome assembly OCTA01 (sample SAMEA3539302, study PRJEB22396) | soil metagenome | biome: tundra; feature: field; material: soil | place: USA | collected 2010-05 | depth 0.15 m | reverse complement strand
GGGGGCGGAGGCGGGGGCGGGTCATTCGGAGGTGCGCTGCGCCAGATGCGTCGGGATGCCTCCGTCGTCCAACAGACCATCACCAAGGGCACCGCCAAGCGGATGCTGTCGTTCGGCCGTCCCTACCGCAACATCCTCTCCTTCTTCATGGTGTTGATAGTGGTCGATGCGGTGATCGGCGTGGCCAACCCCCTCATCTTCCGCGACATCATCAACAACGGAATACTCGGGCACCACCGGAGCCTGATCGTCACCCTCGCCCTCATCGCCGGGGGGCTGGCCGTGTTCGATGCCGGGCTGTCGATCGCCGAGCGGTGGGTGTCGGCCAAGGTGGGCGAAGGGCTCATCTTCGACATGCGGTCACAGGTCTTCGAGCACATCCAGAAGATGCCCATCTCCTTCTTCACCCGAACCCAGACGGGTGCTCTGATCAGTCGGTTGAACAACGACGTGCTCGGTGCCCAGCAGGCATTCACCGACATTTTGTCGTCGGTTGTGGCCAACCTGGTCAGCGTCACCCTGGTGCTGATCGCCATGTTCTTCCTGTCGTGGCAGATCACTCTGGTGAGCCTGGTCATCCTGCCGGTGTTCGTGCTCCCGGCCAAACGGGTGGGGCGACGCCTGTCGTCGATCACCCGCGAGGCCTATGGATTGAACGCCCAGATGAACACCACCATGACCGAGCGGTTCAACGTGTCAGGCGCACTGTTGGTCAAGCTGTTCGGGCGACCGTCGGAAGAGCGGAACTCCTTCGAGCACAAGGCAGGTCGGGTTCGCGACATCGGCGTGACCCAGGCCATGTACGCCCGGGTCTTCATTGCCGCCCTGACCCTCACCGCATCGTTGGCCACCGCCCTGGTCTACGGGTGGGGTGGCATCCAGGCCATCGATGGGAGCTTGAGCGTCGGCTCTGTGGTGGCACTGGCCGCCTACCTCACCCGGCTGTACGGGCCGCTCACCTCGTTGTCCAATGTCCAGATCGACGTGATGACCGCCCTGGTTTCTTTTGATCGGGTCTTCGAGATCCTCGACCTGCCCCCGATGATCGCCGACAAGCCCGACGCGGTGAAAGTGCCCCCGGGCCCGGCGCGGATCGAGTTCGACCATGTCGACTTCCGCTATCCGACGGCCGAAGAAGTCTCCCTGGCCTCTCTGGAGTCGGTGGCTGTGCTCGACACCACTGTCTCCCAGCAGGTTCTCTTCGACGTCAGCTTCACCGCCGAGCCAGGGCAACTGGTGGCCCTGGTCGGGCCGTCGGGGGCCGGCAAGACGACCATCAGCCATCTCCTCCCCCGCCTCTATGACGTGCAGTCCGGGGCGGTCCGCATCAACGGTGTCGACGTGCGGGATGTGACCATGGCCTCGCTGACCGATACCGTCGGCGTCGTCACCCAAGATGCCCACCTGTTCCACGAGACCATCCGGGACAATCTCCTCTATGCCAAACCCGGGGCCACCGAGGCGCAACTGCGCGACGCCTTGGCCGGTGCGCAGATCTCCAACCTCATCGAGGCGCTCCCCGACGGGGTCGACACGGTGGTCGGTGATCGCGGCTATCGATTGTCCGGAGGCGAAAAGCAACGCCTGGCCATCGCCCGGCTCCTGTTGAAGGCACCCGAGGTGGTGGTCCTCGATGAAGCCACCGCCCATCTCGACTCGGAGTCAGAGTTGGCGGTGCAGCGAGCATTGGCCACTGCCCTCCGGGGCCGAACCTCTCTGGTGATCGCCCACCGGCTGTCTACCGTGCGGCAGGCCGACATGATTCTGGTGTTGGAGCACGGCCGGATCGTAGAGCGGGGGCGCCACGACGAGCTCCTCGAGGCGAACGGGGTGTACGCCGACCTCTACCGAATCCAGTTCCAGGGTCAGGAGCATGCCGACCCGGTCTAGACACGGTGTTGAACGGCGTCACCGCCGGGACCACACGCCGTGGTTCAGGCGGCTTCCCCGACACACAAGGATTGCTCTCCCTTGTCGTGTGAGTCACCGACGTCGATGAGTCTGGTTCCCCATTCCCGACGGGCACGTTCGGTGACCGCCCGGGTGGTGGCCGGGTCACGCTGATGTTGTCTGATGTGGTCTTCTTCGTTCATTGTTTTCCTCCATTCATTGGAATTGATGATGGACCGCACTACGCCTCGATCAGGGCCACGCGGGGCTCTCTCGAGTCTTTCCCGGGTAAACAAAAAGGAGCCGCTTCGTGAGAAGCGACTCCTTGACGGTCCAGACCATGTAGCTGGCTGGTCATTCCGTCGGGAGCGCCTCCGAGATTGCCTTGCTGCTCAGTGCCGATACGGCACCGGCACATGCCGATCCGTTGCGACTCGTCGAGAGCGCTACAGGCCCACACGAGGACCCGAGAGCCGCAAGGCCCCCGGTATGCCGGAACATCCGGTTCGCAAACACATCCACAGAACGCATGGATCTCACTCTAGCGCGGAACACGTCAGCCGCTACGTCGCCAAGTCACGTTGATGTGCCCGGTACGGTTACCGGGTGGCTCGTGTCGTCATCGACATCACCCCATTGCGACGTCACCGGGACTTCCGCCGATTGTGGGCCGGCCAGGTGGTGTCCGGGATGGGCTCCCAGCTCACCTTGGTGGCCGTTTCCTATCAGGCCTACGCCTTGACCCATTCGTCGCTGGTCGTCGGCTTGACCGGCTTGGTGCAACTGGTCCCACTGTTGGTCGGTGCCCTGTTGGGTGGCACCCTCGCCGATGCCATGGACCGACGGCGGGTACTGGTCATCACCCAATTCGCCATGGCGGCCGCCAGCGGCGGTCTGGTGATCAACGCCACGCTCCCCCATCCCCGGGTGTGGCCCCTCTTCGCGTGCACGGCAGCCGCGGCTGCCTTTCAGGGCGTGGACTGGCCGGCCCGACGGGCGACGCTTCCCATGGTGGTCGACCCGGACGAGGTCATCGCCGCGGTAGCGCTGCAGACGACCATTCAGCAACTGGCGCTGGTGGTGGGACCCGCCCTCGCCGGAATTCTTATCGCCACCATCGGGTTGGGGGCGGTATTCGGGATCGACGTGGGCACCTTCGGGGTTGCCCTTGTCGTTGCTCTCCTTTTGCCGGCGTTGGTGCCCAGAGGCGGGGGCACGCCGATGGGATTCCGCTCGATGGCAGAGGGTTTTTCGCACCTCAAGGGCCAAAAACTGCTGTCGGCGACCTACTGGATCGACCTCAATGCCATGATCTTCGGGATGCCTCGGGCGGTGTTTCCCGCCCTGGGTGTGGGGCTGTTCGGCGGCGGCGCCGGGGTGGTCGGGCTGCTGTATGCCGCCCCGGGGGCAGGGGCCCTGGTCGGCTCGTTGTTCACGGGTTGGTGCAGCCGGGTACGACACCAGGGGAGGGCCATCGCCGCCTGCGTGGCGGTATGGGGAACCACCATTGCTCTCTTCGGCATCATCCCGGTGCTCTGGATCAGTCTCGCCCTGTTGGCCCTGGCCGGAGCGGCCGACGTCATCTCGGCGGTCTTTCGCCAGGCGGTGCAGCAACGGGCAGTGCCGGACCACCTGCAAGGCCGCCTTTCGGGGACCTTCTTCGCGGTGGTGGCCGGTGGCCCCCGGTTGGGCGATGCGGAAACCGGCCTGGCCGCCGAAGTTGGTGGACCACAGTTCGCGGTGTGGTCCGGTGGCCTGGTCTGTGTCATCGGCGTCGCCCTGCTCCTGTGGCGGGTTCCCGAGCTGTGGCGGGACAGTGGAGGTGGTGACCAACTGCCGCCAGGAGCCGCGGACCGGGCCATCGCCGAAACCACCAGCGAACTGGGGGAGGGTGAGCCGCTGTAGGTCGTCGGTCGGTGCCGGGGGGTGAGCCGGTGGTTGGCCGAACTCACCGTGCCGGTCTCACCCTGGGCCACCGACCCACCACCGCCGCCGCCGCGAACCATTCACCGGTTGACGGAACCCACAAGTTCCTCGCTGACCGCCCACAGGCGACCGGCAGCGGCCTCATCCTCGGCCGAGGCAGAGGGCTTGCGAGCTTTCTCCTTGACGAAATACTTGCCGGTGACGTCGGCCACATCCGCCGACGAGGCCAGAAAGACCGACGTTCGGGCTCCCTTCTCCGGCGTGAGGACGAACGGTTTGATCACCTTCAATCCAAAGGTCAAGAACCCCCGAGTGTCTCCATCTCGTCCATATCCGGTGGCGACCGTCCCCGGATGGACCGAGTTCACCGTCACCCCGGTCCCGGCCAAGCGACGAGCCAGCTCGGTGGTGAAGAGGATATTGGCCAACTTCGACCGGCCGTATACCTGCATGCCCCGGTAGTTCTGGCGCGACTGCAGATCGTCGAAGTCCAATCCGTGGCGTGCGGACCGGTGGGCGGTAGAAGCCACATTCACCACCCGGGAGGGGGCGGATGCCACCAGACGGTCGGTGAGCAAGGTGGTCAAGAGGAACGGCCCCAGATGATTCACGGCAAAGGTCGATTCGTAGCCGTCCACCGTCTCCGAGCGGTCGGTGAGCACCAGGCCGGCGTTGTTGATCAACACATCGATCCGATCGCAACGCTGCAAGAGCTCAGCCGCGCCCATACGGACCGAAGCCAGATCGGCCAGATCGAATACCACCACCTCCACGAGGTCGCTGCCACTGGCCCGGCCAATCTCGGCGACGGCTTGATCACCTCGCGACGCGTCGCGGGCGGTGATCACCGTCCGGGCCCCAGCCCGGGCCAGAGCCACCGCGGTGGCCTTGCCGATCCCGGAATTACCCCCGGTCACGATCACCGTTCTTCCGGTCATCGACCCGTCCTTTGGCCCCGGGATACCACTCATGTTCTGTCCTCATCTCGTCGAGAGCCCACCTGACCTCCGAATTCTAACGGGGAACCCATCCGGCAGCATGGTTGACACCGAATGTTCGGCATGCCTAATATTTTTTATCATCCTCACCTGAGAAACTGAGTCCGAGAGGGCGGTCCACGTCATGAAGTTTCCCAAGAGACTCACCTCCGCGACCGTGGCTGCGATTGTCGCCACCGCACTGGGGGCGACCGCCTGCAGCGGCGGATCATCGGGATCCGGGTCCTCTCTCACCGTCTACAACGGCCAACACGAGCAGACCACCAACGCACTGGTGGCCGCGTTCGAAAAGGAGTCAGGGATCCACGTCCAGGTGCGCAACGACGATGAGGATGTCCTGGCCAACCAGATCATCACCGAAGGCGGGGCGTCACCGGCCGACGTGATCTACACCGAGAACTCTCCGGCACTTGAAACCTTGCAGAGCAAGCACCTGCTGGCTGTAGTGGCTCCGGCCACCTTGGCTGCCGTCCCCTCCAAGTACAACTCCCCTCAGGGGGACTGGGTGGGTGTCTCGGCCCGGGTCAGTGAGCTGGTGTACAACACCGACCTGCTCAAGCCCGATCAACTCCCCCACTCGGTGATGGACCTGGCCGGTCCACAATGGAAAGGCAAACTGGCCCTGGCCCAGGGGGAGACTGACTTTCAACCCATCGTCACCTCTGTCGTGGCATCGTACGGAGTCGATGCCACCACCAAGTGGCTCACCGCTATCAAATCCAATGCTGTCAACAACATCTACCCCGATAACGAAACCCTCACCGACCAAGTGAACAAAGGGCACGCCACCATCGGGATCATCAACGCCTACTACTGGTACCGGGAGCGCGCCCAACTGGGTGCGTCCGGTATGCACTCGGCCATTGCCACCTTCAGCCCCGGTGATGCCGGCTACATCGTCGACGTCTCGGGTGCCGCCATCCTCGCGTCGAGCAGCCATAAGGCTGCCGCCCAGAAGTTCCTGGCGTTTCTGGTGGGATCCCAGGGCCAAGAGATCATCGCCCACGGTGACAGCTACGAGTATCCCATCGGTTCGGGTGTCACCACCGCTCAGCCGTTGGCCCCCCTTGGCTCGCTGCAACCCGCTCCCCTCACCATTGCCCAGCTCGGCGACGGATCGACCGCCATCAAGCTGCTACAACAAGCCCAACTGGCATAGTCCGGTGACCGACACTGTCGCCGATGCGCCCGTCCTGGTGACATCTGCACTGCCGCCCACAGTGGCGGCTCGCCACCGCCGACCGGTGCTTCTGTGGGTATTGGCGGGCTCGGTGACGGTGATTCTCGCCCTGCCGGTCGTCTACGTGGTGGCTCAAGCCACCAAGTCGGGGTGGTCGGAGATCGTCCGGCTGGTGTTGCGGAGTTTCACCCTCGAGTTGGTGTGGAATACCGTCCGACTGTCGGTGGCGGTGACGCTGGCATGCGCGGTGATCGGCACCACCACCGCCTGGTTCGTAGAGCGGACCGACCTCCCGGGTCGCCGGTTCTGGGCAGTGGTCGTGGTGCTGCCTGTGGCGATTCCCGATTTCGTGGTGGGATTCGGATGGGTCTCGGTGGCTCCGAGTGTCCACGGCTTCTTCGGCGCGCTCCTGGTGATGACGTTGGCGCTCTACCCACTGGTCTATCTCCCGGTGGCCGCGTCCTTCCGGGGGGCGGACCCCGGTCAAGAGGAAGTGGCGCGCTCGCTGGGCCTGAGCCGGATGGCCACCTTTCGGCGGGTGACCCTGAGCCAGGCCCGCCCAGCGTTGCTGGGCGGTTGCATCCTGGTTTCACTGGCGTTGCTGGCCGAGTATGGCGCCTTTGAGATCTTGCGCTATCGGACCCTGACCACGGAGATCTTCTTCGAGTCCCAACGCAGTTACAACATACCGGTGGCATCCTCGCTGTCTTTGATCCTGGTGGTATTGAGTCTGGCAGTGCTGGGTGGCGACGCCGCGGCTCGGGGGCGGGGGCGGGTGGCCCGATCGGCGCGGGTGGCCCGGGCCGGCGCCGTCCACCGGCTCGGTCGGTGGAGGCTGGCTTCGCTCCTCGGGTTCGTGGCGCTGACCGTCCTCGCCCTCGGAGTGCCGATCGGGGTCATCATCTATTGGATGTTCAACAGTGGATCGACGACCCTGCCGGCCTCTACATCCATGGTTGGCGCGGCCTTGACCACCGCCGGATACGCCGCCGGGGCCGGGGCCCTGGCCACATTGCTGGCCCTTCCGGTGGCGCTCCTGGCCGTTCGCCATCCCCGCCGGTCGACCCGGATGCTGGAGCGGAGCACGTTCATCGTCCAGGCCATTCCCGGGTTGATCATCGCCTTGGCCCTGGTCTACTTCTCCATCCGCGGCCTCCGGGTCTTCTACCAGAGCTCCCCGCTGCTCATCATCGGATACGCCATCATGTTCTTTCCCTTGGCCCTGGTGGCGGTGCGCACCTCGGTGGCCCAGGCACCGGTGGAACTCGAAGAGGTGGCCCGGTCCCTCGGACGACGCCCACTGGCGGTGTGGTGGCGGGTGGTGCTTCCCCTGGTCGGACCCGGGTTGGCGGCTGCCTTCAGCCTGGTCTTCCTGTCGACGGTCACCGAGCTCACCTTGACCCTGGTGCTGATACCCACCGGCGTGCAAACCCTCGCCACTCAGTTCTGGGCGTACACCACCAACCTTTCGTATGGAGCCGCGGCGCCGTACGCTGGCCTGATGATCGCAATTGCCGTGGTTCCGAGCTACGTGCTCGGGCGATGGTTCAACCGCCTCCCGGCCCGAACCCGCGAACCGTGATGACCGGCCTCGATGTCCGCGGGCTGCATAAGGCATTCGGTCCCCAGCCGGTCCTCTGCGGAATCGACCTCGGCGTGCCCGAGGGCTCGCTGACCGCCATCCTCGGTCCGTCAGGCAGCGGGAAGACCACGCTGCTCCGGGTGATCGCCGGTTTCGAACGGGCGGACGAAGGAACCGTGACCGTGGGGGGAAAGCTCGTGGAGAACAGTCACCATGCTCTTCCACCCGAGCAACGGGGCATCGGGTACGTCCCCCAAGAGGGTTCTCTCTTTCCCCACCTCACCGTGGCCGCCAACATCGCCTTCGGCGTGCGTCGACCCGGGCGGCAACGGCGCCGGCCAACAGAAAAGGGGACCAGGCGGGGCGGGCGCCGGGCGGGCGCCTCCACCGATCTCTTACTCGAGATGGTGGGTCTCGCCGGACTCGGTTCTCGCTATCCCCACCAACTCTCCGGAGGGCAACAGCAGAGGGTGGCGCTGGCCCGGGCCCTCGCCATCAACCCGGCGTTGGTCCTGCTCGACGAACCGTTCTCCTCCCTCGATGCCGGTCTCAAAGCCAGCGTCCGGGCCGACGTGCAGGACGTGTTGCGCGCCGGGGGCATCACCGCGGTGCTGGTAACCCACGACCAGGACGAAGCTCTCTCGATCGCCGATCAGGTGGCCGTCATCCGCGGCGGATCCATCGGCCAATGTGGCACGCCTCAGGAGCTCTACGACCATCCGGTCGACCCCGACATGGCTCAGTTTCTCGGTGATGCCAACCTGGTCACTGCCACCATCAACGGCAACCAGGTGGCAACTCCTTTCGGCACGCTGTCCATCCGCGCCCATGGTCGGTCGGCGGTAACCAACGGGTCAGTGGTGGCGTTGGTCAGGCCCGAGCAGTTGACGTTGTCCACCAAGTCGTCGGGCAATGGCATGCCCGGCACCGTCACCCGCACCCAGTTCCACGGTCATGACACCGTGATCACCATCGAACCGACGTCGGACTTGCTCTTGGCCCCGGCGGTATTTCGGGACCCAGCTGTGGATCAACATCTGATTACAGTTCGGGCCGACGGCAATCTGGTAGTGGCGGACGGCACCCCGGTGGAGATCACCGCCGCCGGTTCCGTGGTCACGTGGCCGGCTACGAGCTGACTCCGACCATGCCACGCTCGATCTGGTCGAGGGTGCGTCCCTTGGTCCCCGGGGGCCATTCTTGAAGAAGTGGGGTCACTCCGGTCGGCTGGGGACCACACTCGACCAGGGTGGCCTCCACCCCGGCTCGCACTCCCCCGCCGGCGTCGAGGAGATGAGAAGTTGCCGGCACCCCGGCCGTTTCCGAGTGCGAGTCGGTGGCATCGACTTCGATGCCCAGGTCGCCCAGGATGTTATCGGCGGGCCGGTACGCAGCACCTTCCACTCATCGTTCCTGTTCGGTGGGACGCACCATTACTTCGTTCACTGCCACATGCCGGGGGCGGGTCACCGTGAAGACAATCGCATCGGCGATATCCTCCGGCTGCAGCATCTCCATACCGCCGAAGGTGGCCCGCATGCCTTCCCTGATCTCGGGTCGGTTATGGCCGGCCAACTCCGTCATCACGGCTCCAGGCTCGACAATGGAAATCCGCACGTGGCGCTTGGTGACCTCTTGACGGAGCGATTCAGAGAACGCCACCACCCCGAATTTGGTGGCGTTGTAGACACCACTGTTTTGGCGAGCCACCCGGCCGGCCACCGAACTCACGTTCACGATGTCCGCGACCCGGCGTGGATCATCCTCGGCTGCCCGCAGCAGATGAGGCAGCGCGGCGTGGGTACAGTAGAGCAACCCGAGCACATTGAGCTCGACCATCCGTCGCCACTCCTCCACCGGGGCATCGACGATGGGGCCCAGCAACATCACTCCGGCGTTGTTGACCAGAGTGTCGAGGCGGCCGTATTCGGCCACCGTGCGCTCGACCATGGCACGTGCCTGACCCTCGTCGGTGACGTCGGTCTCGAGTACCAGCACCCGGGTGTCGTCGCCGATCCGCTTCGCCAGTGCCTCGAGGCGATCACTTCGCCTGGCGGCGACCGCTACTGTCGCACCCTCGGCGGCAAGTGCCACCGCGGTGGCCTCACCGATACCGCTGGATGCCCCCGTCACCAGGGCCACCGTTCCCTCCAACCGAGGTGTCATCGCACCCTCCCTGTCGTGGTGAAGGTCAGTTCGATATCGGTGCCATCCTCAACATCGACTGACTGACTGACTGACTGACTGATTACACATTGCCACGTCCGTGCCGAGGGCATCGCCGGGTATGGATCACGGCGGACCGGCCAGTCGGAGAAGCGTGGCTACCTGCGCGGCTCCCAACTGAAGTAACGGGCCGCGACGAGGAGACCAGCTACACCCCAGGCGGCCACGACCAGAACGTCGTTCCAATGAAACGCCGATCCGACAAAACCGGCCTGCAACCCGTCGGCAAAGTGCTTCACGGGAAAGACCCGGCCGACCCACTGGATCCAGGCCGGTGCATGGTCACCGATGGGAATGAAGACGCCGGACAGGAACAGTAGGGGAAGCATCGTGGCATTCACGATGGCGGTGGCCGCTTCGGCGTTGGGAATCGGTGCCGTGACCGCCAGGCCGAGTGCGCAGAAGCTCGCAGATCCGACCACCAGCATCACCACAAAGAAGATCAGGTCCTTTCCCGACGGCACCGCGGCACCATAGAAAGCCCTGCCGAACACGGCGGTGATGACGACCAGCAACACCGCCATCAACATTGCGTGGATGACCCGAGCGGTGAGATAGGCCCAGCCCGGGAGGGGACTGCCGCCAATGCGTTTGAGGATCCCCGAGTCTCGTTGGAACGTGACCCCGACGCCGAGGTTCACGTAGGACGCGCTGATGACGGCAAACGAGGCCATGGCGGCAACGTAGTAGGTGGAGAGGCTGATTCGATGACCAGAAAGAACTATATGGCCGTGGCCGAGCAGCGCAGTGAAGATCACCAGAAACATCAGTGGGAACAGGAAGGTGAAGAAGGCGGCGGCCGGATTTCGCCAATACGCCTTGTTGGTGTATCGCACCTGCCAAAGGGTGAGTCGGAGAGAATTCATTGGCTCCCTTCCGCCACCGGATCGACCGGAAGGTCAGGATCTCGGGCGGTGACCCCACCGGTCAGTTGCAGGTAGATGTCCTCCAAAGTCGGGCGGATGATCTCGAGCCCTTCGATCACCACGGCATTGTCCAGAGCCCAGTTGGTGAGGGTGTGCATTCCCCAGGTGAGATCCTCGGTGGCAAATGCGCTGAAGCCTTCGGCATCGGTCTCGGCGACGAGCTCAGCGGGCGGAAGGATGCCGGCGGGCAGCCGGAATCTGACCCGGGGTCGAGCGTGGTCACGCCCGCCGAGAGTCGCAGGGGTACCTTCGGCCACGATTCTCCCCGAGGCGATCACCGCCACCCGGTTAGCGAGGTACTGGGCTTCGTCCATGTAGTGGGTGGTCAAAAGGACCGTCTTGCCCAGGGCAGCCAAGTTCCTCACCACTTCCCATGCCCCCCGGCGGGCCGAGGGATCGAACCCGGTAGTGGGCTCATCGAGGAACAACAACTCCGGATCGCCGGCCAGCGCAATGGCCACGTCCAACCGGCGTTGCTGGCCTCCGGAGAGTTTGACCACCCGGGTGGAGCGCTCAGCCGAGAGGCCGACAAGCTCGATCACCTCGCCGACCGGCCTCGGATGCGGGAAGAAGTGGGCGAACATTCCGATCATCTCTTCCACGGTGAGGTAGGGGTCGACGGCGGTTGACTGCAGGACGATCCCCAGAAGGTCCCTCAGCTTGCTCTGGGGGTCACCGGGGTCATACCCGAGGACGGAGACTTCGCCGCCGTCTCGCTGTCGGAACCCTTCGAGAATCTCCACCGTGGTCGTCTTGCCGGCACCGTTGGGGCCGAGAAGCGCGAAGACCTCCCCGCGGGAGATGTGGAAGTCGACTCCCCCTACAGCCTTGACTCTCCCGTAGGACTTGGTGAGTCCCCGGACCACCACCGCGTATCCATGATCATCCCGAGGTGTGGCGCCACCTGCCTCTTCGTCGACCATGACAGCACCCCTGCGTTCAAGAGATGCCGATCATTCTGCCAGACCTGATCGGCGAATACAGGTGGTCCATGCCTCACCGTCAGGAGATCACCGTCGTGTCCGGTCAACCCGAGCCCTCAGGATCGAACCTGCTGGTGAACGAGAGGAGCTCCCCGGTCGAATGTTTGCGCCGCTCCTCGTAGATCCGTCGGTATCCAGTGTGCTTGATCTTCCACTGACCATCGACAAAAACGTAGACGTCTTCGTAGAGAGCGGTGCCCTCGAGAAGGAAGTCATAGGCGGGAACGATCACCTTGTCGTAGAGATACCACGTTCCTGACGCCGTGCCGTTGTCATGGACGTCGATTTCAGGATGATGTCCGTTGTGCAGGTGCACGATTCCCGGGTCGGTGAGGGAGGTGGTCAAGAACTCCACGATCTCTGCTCGTCCGCTCTGCGGACCGGGCGCGGATTGGTAGTCGGTGGTCGCGTCTTCGACGAACAGTTCGCCCAGTTCGACAAATCGCTTTGTGTCGAGCAGCCGGAAATACGCGTACTTAAGTCGACAGATTGCTTCCGTAGCCTCGTGATTCATGACTCACCTCATGGAGTGTCGGGTGGCTGGAAGTGTACTGAATCGGCTCAAACCGGCGCGATTACACCACCCTCTCGCCTCTTGGCGTAGCCAAATCCTGGCTGGCGGTCGCCTTTCGGACTTTGGCCGGGGCACCGGTCCGTCTTCAGTACATGGTTACGAAGGGTGAACTTGGGTATAAAAAGGATTCAGGGCCTACAAAGGTCGGCGCTCACGAGATGGGAATGGGTCGATGGGAACAACAGAGAGAGTCAACAGCGCTGGGCAAAAGGCCAAGGGTGTCATTCAAGACACGGTGGGGCACCTCACCGGGGACAAGCGGTTGCAAGCCAAGGGCAAGGGCGCCAAGGCAGTTTCCGATATCAAACAGGCGGTCGAAAAAGTGAAGGATGGACTAAAACGCTGACCAACAAATTCAAAACGAGCGAAGTCGCCATGCGGAAGCTCCCGCCCAACGGGAAACGGAGAACCAAACGGCCTGGTGCTCCGTTGGCGATGTGGGATGGGTTCGTCGCGAGGCTCACAGGTAGCCGACGCACCACTCCCCTTCCTGCCGACCCGTCGAGCGGGTCTGTCGCTCGCTCGTTCGTCCGCCGCGTGCTGTTCGAGTGGGATCTCACAGCGATGGAACCCGATGCCAGCCTTGTTGCCACCGAGTTGGTGACCAATGGCCTGCGCCATGGCGGGGGGCCGGATTCGATCACAATCACCGCAACCGGGCGCCACCTCCGTATCGCGGTCGCGGACAGGGCGCATCAGCGACCACCTCGTCGCGAATATCGTGAGCTGACCGCCGAGGGCGGGAGAGGCATAGCCATAGTGGAGGGGGTGGCCGATGCCTGGGGAACGACCCGCTTGAGGCTACACAGAGGTAAGTCGGTCTGGTGCGAACTGAAGATCTGAGGCCTCAACCACCCGGCCCGACAATGGAAACCTAGCGAGGCGTTCAGGCCGGGCCGGCCACAGACGCCCGTCGACGCCGGCTCCGAGACGCTGCCTTGGCCGGCGATGCGGCCGTCATCACCACATCGTGCAAAGCGCAGGCCTCCGCTCTGTTGCAGATCGGCAGCCGGACTCCGCAACCCCGTTGCACACACTCCCGATCGGGTCCGTACGCCTGGGGGCTCCCATGATCACCCAGGCGTTCAGCGGCGATCGAACGATTTTGAGGTTCCGGCACAGCACACCTCCCGACCAGAGGAGCTCTCGGTAGTTCCTCGGCCGAGTGGTACCGCCGGAACATCCCGCCACACATTGAACTGGTCACAGATCGGCGGTAAATGCCTCACGCAACTGGGAGAGGCTGGTAGCCAATAGGCGGGAAACGTGCATCTGGCTGATACCGACCCGGGACGCTATCTCGCACTGGGAGAGACCGTCGATGAACCGGAGCCTCATGATCGTGCGATTCCGGGCCGGTAGGGAGGCGAGGGCGGGATCAAGCACCGACCGTTCATCTACCAATGTGATGGCAGCATCCTCGGTGGCCAAGCTATCTCCCAATGTCGCGCCGGCAGCGCCCGGAGCGTCGAGTGACGCTGACCGGTATCCCTGACCTGCCTCGATGGCCTCCACGATTTCCTCTTCCGAAGCCCCGGTGGCCTTGGCCAGCTCCGACACCATGGGAGAACGACCCAGTCCGTGACCAAGTGACTCGATGGTGGTCCCGAGCTCGAGGTAGAGCTCTTGAATGCGCCTCGGAGCTCGTACTGACCACCCACGATCACGGAAGTGCCGTTTCAGTTCACCGATGATCGTTCCGGTGGCGAACGTGCTGAACTTCACATTCCGTTCGGGATCATAACGGTCGACCGCCTTGATCAATGCGATGGAAGCAACCTGAGCCAGGTCGTCATAGGGCTGCCCGCGCTGGGTGAATCGATGGGCAAGCCGCCGAGCCAACCCGAGGTTTTCGGTGACCAGCTGATCGCGTAATAATGGATCACGAGCAGCAGCGAACTTCACCCACAACTCGTGTGACGTATTCGGATTCCCCGCTTCACCGCTCATCAAGAAGCAACCTTGCTCCTGCGCTTGCGGATCCACGCTTGCCGCCGGTCGGCCACCATGTTCTCGCCATATTCGTCGACCAGAGCTTCGATGATGCGCAACGACATGGCATTGGCCTCACCATCGGCTGGTCCATCGGCTGGTCCATCGGCTCGTCCATCGGAACCGCCCTCTCGGGACAATGAGCACCCGACGGTGATCAAGCCATCGTCCCGAGTGTATTGAAGATGAATGGTGCCGTTGGTCTCGTTTCCAACTACCGAGAGACAGAGTTCCTCCACCACAAGTCGCAGATCTTCAATGTCCTCGATGCCGAAATCGGCCCGCGACGCCAGGGCGGCGGCGGTGAGCCTCGCCAGTACCAAAAGGTCAGATCGGACCGGGATGGTCAGTTCGACAACATCGCTCATCCCTGCACCGCCTCGCCAACGGTGGCGAAGCCAGGAAACACCTTCGACAAATCCTTGGTCTCCGGGACATTGAGGATCCGTGGCTCGCCTACGGCCGGCGGGAGACACCCACCTGCGTCTTGCTGTCGCCGGTACGCCCTGACCAGTCTGCCCAGGTCGGTGGAGTCGATGAACGACACCCCAGTGAGGTCGACAACGGTCGGCAACACCCCGTCTGCCTCTTGGGTCAGCAATCGTTCTCGCAATTCCGGAGCAGTGGCCACATCACGTTCGCCCGTCACCGTCTCCACCAAGACGTCATCAATTCGCTTCTCGGCAATCTCAACGGTCAGGTCCACAGGTGGATTCCTTTCTCGGACATAGGCAGATCGGGCGATTGCGACACTCTAATCCGGCTCGTTTGAAGTAAATTTGCACTCCGATGCCTCCAAGTTCGCCCACCGGCGGTCCCCGGCATCGACGCTTATCGCCGTGCCGGAGCCGCACACCGAAGGCGGCCCGTTGCCCGCCCGATCGGAGAGCATGGGTCAATCGTCCGGTGAAGTCCCACTTGGTCAGGGTGAACCCCCATTGCTAGCGTCACAATTCATGGCCACCGTAGAGGTAAGCGAACAGGTGCAGGTGCCGACCGACCGGGTGTGGGATCTGATCAGCGACCCGACCCACATGTCCGATCTCACCGCGGAATGCACGGCGATGAAATGGACGGGGGGATCCACCGCGCCGGCCGTCGGAGCCCGGTTCCGCGGCCGCAACCGCAGTGGTTGGCGACGGTGGTCCACCACCTGCACCATCGTGCGCTACCAACCAGGCGTGGAGATTGCCTGGGACGTCACTTCCGGGCCGATAGCTGTGGCTGAATGGAGCTACCGCATCGACGATTCCGCGGAGACCGGACATACCACCATTACCGAGCGATTCGTCGACCACCGCAGCGCAGCGTTTCTCGTCATCAGCCCGTATCTTCGAGGTGCGAAGGACACGGACGCCCATAACCGCCACAACATGGCGGAGACCTTGGGCCGGATCAAAGTCCGCGCCGAGGCTTGAGCACGGTCGACAGAAGGCAACCGGTGGTGACTGGGTCTCCCCTTCCCTGGTGGATGAGCGCCGTTGTCTACCAGATCTATCCCCGGTCATTTGCCGATGCCAACGGTGACGGGATCGGGGACCTTGCCGGGATTCGTGCTCACCTTGACGACTTGGCCTGGCTGGGAGTCGACGCCATCTGGATCTCACCGTTCTACCCATCGCCGATGGTCGATTTCGGCTATGACGTCAGCGACTACTGCAATGTGGATCCCCTCTTTGGAACACTGGAAGAATTCGATGCCTTGGTCGCCGAGGCCCATGCACTCAACCTCCGCATCATCATCGATTGGGTCCCCAACCACACCTCAGATCGGCATCCGTGGTTCCTCGATGCACTCACCGACCGGTCCAACGATCATCGCAATTGGTACGTATGGCGCGATCCTCGTAGCGACGGGTTGCCTCCGAACAACTGGGTTGCCGCTTTCGACATGTCCGCCCCGGCCTGGACCTTCGACGAGGCCTCGGGCCAGTGGTACCTCCACCTCTTTGACTCCGCCCAACCCGATCTCAACTGGGACGAACCCGGTGTGGTGGATGCCATGCACGACGTACTGAGGTTCTGGCTCGATCGTGGTGTGGACGGGATACGCGCCGACGTGGTCCACTGCATCGGCAAGGATCCCCAGCTCCCCGACAACCCATCGGAGCTGGCCGCCATTCCTCACTCCGCTCTTAACGACGTGCCGGCCACCCACCAACGAATACGGGATATTCGCAACCTTCTCGACAGCTATCCCGGAGATCGGGTCATCGTCGGTGAGGTCTACCTGTTGTCGACCGAAGCCGTGGCGACCTACTACGGCGACGGGGATGAACTTCATCTGTCCTTCAACTTCCCGCCGCTGTATGCACCATGGTCGGAGGCCCACTGGCGTCGCTGCATCGACAGTACGATGCACGCGCTCGCACCTCGCGATGCCTGGCCGACGTGGGTCTTGTCCAATCACGACAACCCGAGGCACCGGTCACGCTATGACGCCTCTGCCCTGTTCCGCGGCGAGGATCCGGCCAGCGTCGTGCGTCGGAGCGAACTCCGGGCCCGATGTGCGGCGGTGATGCTGCTCACCCTACGTGGGACGCCATTTCTCTTTCAGGGTGAGGAGATGGGTCTCCTCGATGCCGTGATTCCTCCCGATCGGGTGGTCGACCCGGGGGGCCGAGACGGATGCCGGGCTCCGTTGCCCTGGGATGGGACCGATCATCACGGGTGGATCGCTCCCGAGGGCATCGAACCTTGGCTTCCCTTCCCCGACGAGTCGTCGACTCGCAACTATGCCAGCCAACGTGACGATCCGGATTCGATGCTCCATCTGTACCGCCGGCTGATCGCGTGCCGTCGTCGTCACCCAGCCCTGTCACTGGGTGACTTCGTCCTGGTCGATGCCCCTGACGGCGTTCTCGCCTACAGGCGGACATTGGATGACGAAGCGTGCGCAGCAATCATCAACTTCACCGATACTGCAGTGGCGATCGACCATCATTTCGATATCGAGACGTCCCTTGGGGGGGCACCCGCGACCGTTGCCATCTCGAGTGACGGATCGGGTGAAGGCTCTCCATTCGACGGGCGTCTGCTACCCGACCAGGCTGTCGTTCTCACCACGTAACGACTCGGGGCGGGTTCAGACCCCCACGAGCTGGCCCAAGTGATGTGTCCCCCTGATTGGGTCTCGCCTCGTGAGAGTTCGGGCAGGTTCTGACCCTCGTCCCTCTGCCACACCGTGGGCCGTAGGTTCGGGACTTTGGACCCTAGATGACTTTTCACCTCGGGTCTCCCTGAATCCCACCGCAGGTAGGAACGGCCAGATC
>OCTA010002280.1_pt1 | contig 17550 bp, 15 predicted proteins | sample 1538991 | NCBI WGS metagenome assembly OCTA01 (sample SAMEA3539302, study PRJEB22396) | soil metagenome | biome: tundra; feature: field; material: soil | place: USA | collected 2010-05 | depth 0.15 m | reverse complement strand
TCATCCTCTTCGGCGGCCTCGACGCCTTCGGCGATACCCTGGCCGACACCTGGACGCGTCCGGACTACCTCCTCGGCCAGACCGTCGCCTTCACCTCGGTGGCACCGGCGAGTGCCACGGTCGGGGGCCCGACCTATGCCGTCGCAGCCACTGGCGGGGTCTCGGGCAACCCGGTCATACTCTCCTCGGTGACCCCGCTGGTCTGCACCATGTCGGGCTCGACGGTGAGCTTCGTCGGCGCGGGCACCTGCACGATCGAAGCCGACCAGGCCGGCACCAACACCGCCTACTCGGCCGCCCCGACGTCCACCCAGAGCTTCTCGGTGAGCAAGGCGGCCGCGCCAAGCGCAACGACAACGACGCTCACCCTCTCCTCACCGGTCTCCTTCGGAGCCGAGAACCAAGCCGACCCGATTGTCAAGGTTGTCAGCTCCGATGGATCCATCCCGCTCGGCGCGGTGAACGTCACCCACGGCACCAAGACCCTGTGCACAGTCACCCTCGGTGCCTCGGGGACAGGAACCTGCACGTTTTCGGGGACCGCGCTGGCGCCAGGCAACTTTGCGCTGCGGGCCACCTACGCCCCAGCCAACGCCCGCTTCCGAATCTCCAGGTCGGCGTCGAACGTTCTGGTTGTGAACCGAACCACCACTGCTCTCGCTGTCACCGCGGTGACCGTCTACCAGACAGCAAGCGGCTGGAGCGTGGCCTTCAGCGCCACCCTCATGTCACCGCCCACGGGTCAGGGCGTTTCCGGGCGGACTGTCCGATTCACCCTTAACGGCTCGGGAAGGCACAGGTGCACGGCTACGACAAACGCCGTCGGCGTGGGGATGTGCAGCGTCGTCGGCAAGGGGCAGTTCTCCCTTACGGGAGCGACCGGCTACAGCGCAGCGTTCAGGCAGACCGGCGACTACTTGGCGAGCTCATCTGCGGCGGCAGTTGATCCATAACCGCGACTGTCTCGGCTGAGTCGAGTAGCCGGGAGGTGCGATTCCCCCCGGCGACTCGACTAAGCACCCGGACGGCAATTTCGGCACCTTCAGGATTTGGCTTGCTGGGTTCCGCCCTCGAGAGTCCCGTTGGCAGGATTTGCCCCAAAGATGACTACCATGATCATTTCGCAGACACATCGCTAGCCGATGACGTACTGAAGCCCCACCGACGTCTCGAGTGTGGCTGACGCCGCGTGGAGCGAAACCGCCCAGGTCTGGTCGCCGACGATCCCGTCGACCTGGACCCGACCCCAACCCTGGAATGCCTCGACGGTCGCCTTTGTGTTCGGGCCGAAATCCCCATCGATTCCCTGAGGCGTGACACCTCCCCACTCCGACGCACCGTTGGTGAGAATCGTCTGCAAGCTGCTGACGATGGGTCCGGTCGAACCGACCTGCAGTGTGGGCATCGGTCCACCGTCAGGCAATGCGTTCCATGTGTTGGAGCCCACGATGCCGTCGACCGTGAGCCCAGCTCCTTGCTGGAATTCCTTGACAGCCGCTTCTGTGGCCGGTCCGAAGACGCCGTCTAGCGCGAGACCGAGATCTGGCGTGCGGCGAAGAGCGCGCTGGAGGCGCTTCACCGCGTCGCCAGTTGCCCCTCGGCTGATGGTGGGCTGTCCGGAGTTGGGCATAAGAACTCCCTCGTACGTGTCCGTTGGCAGAAGCTCGGTCAGCAGAATCGCACTCAACAAACACAGGCGACCTCGGTACCGCTCTTGTCAACCCTAATCGTAGTCGAGCGCTGGCCACCGAGGTAGATCGAGTCGCGGGTATGTCACCGAATTATCGACACGCCTTACGGAACGAAGGGGAACGGTCATGGTAGTGGTGATATCCCCTTTGTGAGGAATTCCTCACGACCGGGACAGGGTTACACGTGTTGCCAGCGTCCCGACGAGTCGTCAATCGGATGTTGAGATTCGAACCACTGGTCCCATGCCTCGTCGCCCACAGGGCTGCACATGCAAACTCAACAAGATCGATGCCTACCTCGAGCACCTACGCCGGTTCGCTACGGAGCGGTGACCCCGAAGACCACCTGGACACCCCGCATGGCTGACATGCCCTTTTCCAACACGGATCGGGCCTGCTCCGTGGGACCTCTGGGTCGCGTTAAAGATGCTGGCTATGGTTCCCCGGGGATTCTTCTGGGCGCCCTCCAGAGCGCCGCAGGCAACCTAGAGAGTCCAGGCGGAACCATGGAAGACGTGCCATCTCGCGAGGAGGCAGTGTGATCGACCACCAGACCGATGCGCCGGTCAGCGACGTGCCGTCTCCCACGAACTTCCAAGTAGGGGATGCAGCATGAGGGGCGGAGAGTGGAAGATCCGCTCGCGAGAAGAGCTCATCGAGACCGCTGACCGGCACATGGATTCGGTGCTCCGATCGATGGCTGGTGAGAGTGCAGTGGCACGAGACGACCAGCGCACGGCCGTACGGGCCCTCGTGGCCGACCGGTCGCGGGTACTGGTCGTCCAGGCCACGGGATGGGGCAAGTCGGCGGTCTATTGGGCGGCCACCTCGGCCATCAGATCGCTTGGGGGAGGGCCGACCCTGGTGGTCTCCCCGCTGCTCGCTCTGATGCGAGACCAGGTCAAGGCGGCCGAAGGTGCTGGACTGATCGGGGCAACGGTCAACTCCACCAACATCGACGACTGGAATACCGTGATGAAGGACATGGAGTCCGGAGAGACCGACGTACTCCTCGTCTCTCCCGAGCGCCTGGCCAACCTGACCTTCGCCCACCGGATCGGCCCGATCATCGAGAAGGCCGGCCTCATCGTGATCGACGAGGCCCACTGCATCTCGGACTGGGGCTTCGACTTCCGTCCCGACTACCAGCGCCTCTCCAAGGTCCTGACCGCTTCGCCGATGACGCCGGTCCTGGCCACTACGGCCACGGCCAACGATCGCGTCACCGTCGACGTCGCCAAGCAGCTCGGTGATGCCACCGTCGTGCTCCGCGGCAGCCTCGCTCGGTCATCGCTGCAGCTATCGGTCATCGTGGGACTCGGACCACTCGAGCGGTACGCCTGGGTCGACGGCGCCCTCGCCCTGCTCCCGGGCTCGGGAATCATCTACGTTCCGACAGTGGCCGACACCGATCGCCTGGTCGGGTTCCTGAGTTCTCGGGGGCACGTCGTTGCCGCCTACTCCGGAAAGCTCGAGGCGCCCGAACGAGAGCGGATCGAAGACGATCTCCGGGCCAATCGCCTCAAGGCGGTGGTGGCGACCTCGGCTCTCGGGATGGGGTACGACAAGCCCGACCTCGGCTTCTGCCTCCACGTCGGCTCGCCTGACTCGCCGGTCGCCTACTACCAGCAGGTGGGTCGTGCCGGCCGGGCCATCGAGCGCGCCGAGGCCGTGCTGCTGCCGGCAGAGACCGACGAGCGGCTCTGGGAGTTCTTCGCCACCGCCTCGATACCTGACCCGCAGAACATCGAGAAGGTTCTCGGAGTCCTCGCCGACGCCGATGAGCCGATGAGCGTCGTGGCGCTCGAGTCTGCGACTGGCGTGCGCCGTGGCCGGCTCGAGTCGCTGCTCAAGATCGTCGCCGTCGAGGGTGCGGTCGAGCGTGTGAGCGGCGGCTGGATTGCCACGGGGGAGCCCTACGTCTACGACCAGGCCAGGTGGGCCGAGATCCATGCGGCCCGGGCGGCCGAAGCCGACCTGATGCGCTCTTACGCCGGCGGTCGGGGCTGCCTCATGGAGTTCCTTCAGCGGGCCCTCGACGATCCGGACCCGGGCCCCTGCGGACGCTGCTCTGTCTGCACTGGGGAGATGCCCGCACAGGGGCTCAACATCGATGCTGATGCCATCGAGGCGGCCCGCGTCCATCTGCGAGGTGCGGACGTCATCATCGAGCCCCGCAAGCTCTGGCCTTCCGGGCTGAGCGACGGGCGCAAGGGCAGGATCGACGGTGCCTCGGCCGGCCGGGCGCTGACCTTCGCCGACTCGCCGGGGTGGCGTGATGCCGCCCGGGCGGTCGCCGGGCCGGACAGACCCCTCGACGACGACGTGGTGCGGGGGATGGTCTCGGTCCTCTCTCGCTGGCGCGAGTCCTGGGAGCAGCGCCCGGTGGGTGTCGTGCCCATGCCCTCGCGCCACCACGCGACGATGGTCGGGGACCTCGCCGCCAAGATCGCCGAGATCGGCAAGCTCCCACTCATCGATGCGCTCGACGCCAGGGGCCCTCGGCCGCCTGACGACGTCCCCTCAGCGCCCAGGGTCAATGCCCTCCTCGCAAGACTGGTTCTACGAGACGGAGCAGAGCTGCCCGGAAACGGACCCGTTCTTCTCATCGACGACAGCTACCGGACTGGCTGGACGATGACCGTGGCTGCCGCCCTGCTCAGGGAGGCCGGCGCCGCCGGCGTCATGCCTTTGGTCGTCCACCAGTTGCCCTGATCTCGCCTTTGTTCGACCACTGAGCGGATCTCTGTGGAAGCGTGACAGTCCGTTGAGCGTGCCAGGAGACAACGGCTTCCAATGGGGGCAGCCGGCATGGACGGCGGTGATGTATCCGCCGTCCTCGGGCATCGATCCACTGGGGCCGGCCACCGCTTCTCAGGACCGGATCCTCCCGGAGCTGTCCACCGGCATCAACGTGCTCACCGGACACCTCAGGTACTGGTCCTTCTACACGTGGCTCCTCACGGGGACGATGGTGTTCGGCGCCGTTGCGATCTGAGCCCAGGTACCCGGACGACGCTGGGCTCTCTGACGAGCTGCCCCGTCCCGCTCTGCCTGCTTGGCCCTGAAACTCCGGATCCGATCGAGGTTGAAGGCAGCAACCGTGAAGCCAAGCAGCCGGTCATCTTCACCTGGCCGAACACATGGAAGAACCCCCGTCCGAGGTCGACGAACGCTCCCTTCAGAGCCGGGTTCGCCGACTCAATGACCTGGCGTCGTCCCGTGGAGATCCGCCATGCCGTGGTGCCGCCGGGATGCGCTGGGAAAGAGCCAGATCAACGGGGGCACGGAGAGAATACCTTTGCAGCACCCGCTCCGAGGGGTCGGGTTGGGGCCCCTGAGGGACCAGGGCGACCGAACATCAAAGAGCGGTCCTGAACAGCCTGAACGTCGTGGTATTGGCAATGGGGTGTAACTCGTCGGATGGCTCTCGAACCAGAACGTGAGTTTGCTCATCACGTATCTACACGAGGTGGCGATGGATCGCACACCTTGAGCCTGGTAGCCCGGAACGGACGGAAGGGGTACCGTCGAACCATGACAGTGGTCGCGGGCGAAGCCGGCGGGTTCACCACCAGTGACCTGGACGGGACGAACGTTGTCGACGTGGTTTGCCTGCGCGTCCCGGACGACGTCATCCCGGCCCTGCAGATCGAGCCTCGCCCCGACGCGGCGGTGATCTTGGCCAGTGCGTACACGATCGCCTGCGAGGCGGACCTCCGGTCAAGGCTCGGCGGGCGGGCGGACACGAACCAACCTTCGTGAACATGCGAATCGTGGTTACGCCGATATCCCATCCGAGCGGTGGTCCCGTGTACATCGCGTGTCGGCAACTCACCGGACCCCCTCGGTTGTCGCCATGAGGTCTCGGCGCGATCGGATCCGGCGCCTCGCCCCGACCCTGGTGCTCATCCCGGCGATTGCCGCCATCACCTTGGGTACCGGGGTGGGGGCGTCCGGCGCCGACAGTACACCGCTGTCCTGGAATGCCAGCCTTCCCCGGATCGCCTCGACCTACGGGAGCGGGAACTTCGGGCGCTGGATAGTTGATCGATTTGGGCTTCCGAGCTATCGCTACACCGTCGACCAGCAGACAGATCCACTGGCCCGCCAGGCCGAGCTCGCTGGCGGCAACGACGCCTGGAGTCAGGTCGGGAACGACCGCGTCAAGGCGGACGCATTCAATCACGGCTACACGGAGCTCTGGAGCCAGGACCGTCTCGCCCAGTGGATCAATGCGCTGGATCCCTCGCGTCTTCACATGGGAGGCGGCTACGGGTATCTCAACGTCGACGGCAAGGTGATCAGCACCCTCTACGACGATCGCCCCCAAGGAGCGACGACGGAACGGACGTTCGGAGTCGGCTACTTCAGCCATTCGTTGGCGACACAGGGGATCAACGTGCGCGAGGTGGTCCAGGCACCGTTCGGCAATGATCCCGTCCTTGTCCATGACGTCAGCATCACGAACACCTCCGACCATGCCGAGAACGCCTCGTGGTTCGAGTACTGGGACGTCAATCCACTCGTCCAGGCGTCGCTCCAGTACCGGGGGATCTCCTCTCCGTCGTGGTCGGGCGCCGCTCGCACGCTGACGGTCGCCCAGCAGCCGCTCAACGGGGACAACTCCCCCCTCTCCATCTTCTTGTCGCAGGTCTCAGGCACCGCCACGTCGTACACGACCTCCCAGCCGGCGTTCTTCGGCAACGGCACCGCGGCTCGTCCCGAGGCCGTGGTCGATGGCGGGCTCGACAACAGCAGTGCTCCGCCCGTCCCCAACGGCACCGAGGGAACCACGCTCTTCGCCCTCCAGAGTCGGCATCGCCTGGCACCCGGCCAGACCGTCACCCTTCGCTACCTCTACGGCTACGACGAACCCGGGGACATCTCGGCGTTGGTGGCGAAGTACCGCCATATCGCCGATCCGTTCGCCTTGAGCGAGCATCGCTGGGCGGCGAACCTGCCCAAGGCGTCATTCGGGAGCGGTCGGGAGTGGATGGCCCGCGAGTTCCTCTGGGATGCCTACCTCTTGCGCTCCGCCACCGTGGACGAGCAGGTTTGCGGCGAGCACACCGTCACCCAGGGTGGCTACTACCAGTACGAGGTCGGACAGAATTGGGGAACACGAAGTTGGCTGCAGTACGCAGTCCCCCTCACCTACATGGACCCTGCCCTGGCTCGTCAGATCCTCATCTACTCCGCCCAATTCCAGCCCCGGTCAACGCTGCAATTCCCCTACGGATCCACCAGCCTCTGCACGGCTTACAACCTCGGGCAATCCGACGACCTGGACGTCATGTTCATGTGGGCGGCGGCGACATACGGGCTGGCGACCAGGGACGTGGGGTTCTTCGGCCAATCGGTCCACTTCTACGACTCCTCGGTGTCGACCAGTCTCTGGCAGCACGTGAAGTTGGCATTCGCGCACCAGCAGTCACTCCTCGGCCCGCACGGCGAGTACGACGCGCTCTCGATCGGCGACTGGTCGGACCTGCTTCCTGCCTACTCGGGCATGACCGAGTCGGATCTCGTCGTGGCCCAGTGTGCCTACGTGTATCCCCAACTGGCCGACGTCGCCGACCTACGGGGTGATCATGCGTTCGCCAAGGAGCTGCGCGCCGCTGCGCGCCGCCTTCTTTCCACCCTCAGAGGTCAGTGGACCGGGCAAGGCTGGTACGCGCGGGGCTACGCAGGCAACCAGCAGCTGGGCTCGGGGGCCATCTGGCTCGAGCCGCAGCCCTGGGCGATCCTGGCAGGAGCGCCGAGCCCGGGCCAGGCGGCCACCCTTGCCGCCAACATCGGCAGATACCTCGACGGGACCGGCGCGCCCGCCATCGTTCACGGCCCGGACCGCATCGGCACGTCGCTGAGCCCGGCGCGAAACGACCCTGGGGTCACCGAGACGACCCGGCTCCCGGGCACCGGCGAGGGCGACAACAATGCCGTGTACCCGGGCGGAACGTGGTATGAGCCTGATGGCTGGTTGACCTGGGCGTATGCATCCTTGGACGGCGAGGTGCCGGGATCCCGGTCACTTGCCTTCGACGAATACGTCCGCTCGACGCTGGCCGATCACGCGGCCGTCTATCCGAACCAATGGGTCGGTGTCACCTCGGTCGACGACACCTGCTGGTCCTTCTACTCGAGCGACCCGAGTCGCTGCGGCGGGGTGCTCGGCATCACCAACTACGAGGGCCAGAACACCGAACAGCCCGAATGGATGGTCATGGACGCACTGACACTGGCTGGGGTGACCCCCACCGAGAGGGGCTATCAGGTTTCACCGCAATTCCCATTCTCGAATTTCACGGTTCGGTTTCCCACGATCGGCGTCGGCGGGCAGGGCAGCACGCTGCAGGGCTATGTCCGTCCATTGGCCACCGGCCGGCTCCTCCTGCAAGTGGCCGTTCCTCGAGGCGCCACCGAGGTGACCTGCACGGTGGACGGTTCCGTCGTCCGAGCGACGGTGTCCTCGAAATGGGTGAGCTTCCCGGTGGCCGCCCAGCGGGACCGGTCAGTCAACTGGTCAGTCAGCTGGCGGCCGTCCCGATAGACGCCGGTATCGGGCAAGGCCGACGGAAAGGTGAAGGACGCCAAAATGTCAATCGCCTCGCTGGATCCGGACCCGGGAGCCCTTCTCCTGTGGGTGCCGATAATGTCATCCGAAGGCCTCACGCAGCCAGTTTGTACTCGTGGATGAGACCACCGAGCCTGTCGGTTCTTCGTAATCGGGCCAGGTCTGGATTGCCGATCGGCACAGGCCTCGTCTCCACCGTTGGTGGAGCCTGCTGATCAAGAGTGCGGTGCGGCCGGTGTTCGTTGTAGTGGGCTACGTAGTCGGCCAGCCCGCGCTCGGGATGGTGGCGACCGAGGACCAGCACCCGGTCGAGGCACTCACGACGGACGGTGCCGACGAAGCGCTCTGCGAAGGCATTGGCCTGTGGCGCCCGGACAGGGGTGCGAATGATCCCGACGCCTTCAGCATTGAAGACCTCATCGAAGTTGGACGTGAACTTGGTGTCTCGGTCTCGGACCAGTCATCGGACGGGATGCGTCCGCTCGGCCAGCACCATGCCCAGATTGCGGGCTTGTTGGACTACCCAGGCTCCGATCGGGTTGGCGGTGACCCCGGTCACGTAGACCCGACGGGAGTCGAGTTCGATGGAGAACAGCACGTAGGGCCGGCGGAACAGCACCGTGTCGACCGCAGAGAAGTCACAGGCCAGCATTGATGACGCCTGGGTCTTGAGGAACTCCGTCCAGTCGGGACCTGTCCGGTGGGGCTGGGTCCAGCGACGACGGACCAGATCCCGGTGCCAGCGGAGCAGGGTGTCGGTCTGCACGAAGAGCCTTCCCAGACGTCGACGGCCAAGGAGCCGACCCGGACGGAGCAACTGGAGAATTCTGACGAAGGCAAGGTAGAGAAACGACAGGGCCACGGCCCAGTTTCGTTGCCCGAGACTGTTCCACGAAAGTCCTGGTGAGTGGACCCGGATGAGGTTTTCGGCACCCACAGGTTCACCCGTTCGAGGCATTTCCCACGCTATCGAATCGGATTTCCCACATTATTGCGAGCGCAATGACACACAGAGAATCCAAGTTCAACGGGCACGGACGAGATTATCGGCACCGACACAACTTCACGCCGGACCGTTTCCCTATCCGTTGAGGGTGGCAGAGTCGCCCGGTTGGCCGCATGTGGTTGGTGCCGGACTGCCGCTGAGCCGTCCCTCCATCCACCGGAGGATCGACGGAGCACCCATGAAGACCACCGTCCCGTGGGTGGCGCCGGTCACGTGCAGGTACTGCACAGTGTCGCCGACGGGACATGCCTTGCCGGTGACGAAACCGTCGGTCAGCGACGGTGGCACGGTGGTGTCCTTGGTGCCCTGGAGCACGAGCATGGGCACGGTGGTGCGGACCTGGCCGGGGTCGTTGGCCTGAGCGTGGGCGATCACCACCGAGTTGGTCTCGGAACTCGCCGGGAAGATCTGACCCGGGGTCAGGTGCTGGGCGCTGATGGCGTTGGCCACCGAAGCCAGGCAGCCCTTGGTCACCTCCGTGCTGGCGAACTGCTCGCCAGTCGGCGTAAAGACATCGGTCACCGGCAGGTCATTATAGGTCTGCGTCCACGAATACGAGGCGGGGATGCTGAAGGACAGGAACTGCTGACCCGCCGGGGTTCCGATGATCGAGATGAGCGTACTGAGCCCCGTTGCCGGCGCCGCGGCCACCACGCCGACGACATGGAGGTCAGGTGCGTACGTGGGAGCCATCTCTCCGGCGAAGAGCGCGGCGTGGCCGCCCTGCGAGTGACCGTAGATGACCACGGTGTTTGCCGTCCGGAGCCCGGACAGCTGCCTGCTCGCCCGGGTGGCGTCGAGTACGGCGCGACCCTCACTGGCCCCGAGCAGGTAGGGATGGACGCCGTCGGCGACGCCCAGGCCCTGGTAGTCGGCGGCGGCCACGACGAATCCGGCCCGGAGGTAGCTGGCCAGCCCGGGAAGGAGATAGGGACCGCTGCCTCCACCGGCATTGGTGAAGAGCGATGGCGCACAGGGTGCGGTAAATCCCGTAGTGCCGTGGGCCCAGGCGATCACCGGGTAGCCGGCGGCTGCGGGGGACGATCCGGGGGCGATGACGTAGCCGGACTCAGCTACATCGGCGCCGTAGATCGTCGTGGAGTGGAACAGAATCCGCCACACGGTTGCACCGGAGGGCACACCCTGCACGCCGGTCACCCGGGTCGAGCGGATCAATGTGCCGGCGGGTGCGGCCGGTAGTGGTTGGGGCGGCTGGTAGAACGCCGGGATGGCATTGGCCGAAGTGTTCGTGCTGGACGTCGTGCTCGAAGGAGACGATGCGGTGGACGAGCTGCACCCACCCGCAGCGAGGGCGAACACGACGATCGCCGGCATCCATCGGGCCGCCCGTCGCTTTCGGTACGTCGGTGGCACTCCCACTGCATCCCCCTGTGTTGGGCAACGCTGGCGAAGATACCGCAGGAATGCCCTGGCGTGGCCTATATGTGCCGAAAACGCCATCCAGGTCGCGCGGCCAGCCCGTACTCTTGAATGAGGCCACCAAGCCGTTCTGTTCGACCTGGCTACGGAGGATTGGCTGACCTCCGGGGCGTGGAGTCAAGCCCTTCGACGGCGGAAGGCCCAACCTCGCGGCCATGCCTGCTACGGAGAGAGTCCCAGGTGAACGGCACGGATGAGGTTTTCGGCACCCACAATGTTCGGCGACAGTGTGAATCCCGTTTCTCAACCTGAGTGTCGATTCGAGCCTGTCGGTCTACTGGGCACCTCTCAATCTGGCAGCTGAAACTCGGCCCAACGGCTTGTCCCTGAAAAGCCGGCTCGGTGACTGGATGTCGGATCGATGCCGAGGTCGGACCTTCCGTCGCCGAAGCTTCCTCCAGTTTCGCTGGTTCCAGGCAGTACCTCGGGCTGCCTTCTATTGTCTGGTTCGCCGATCCTTGGAAGAAGGGCCCGCTGTGATGCTCGATGCTTCACCACTCATCTACGACCCACTCGACCCGGGAACCCAGCAGGACCCGTACTCCGTCTATCGACGGTTGCGGGAGGAGAATCCCGTGTATCAGACGTCCTATGGGTTTTGGGTGCTCTCTCGCTTCGAAGATGTGTTCCAAGCCGCTTCCGACACCGTCACCTTCTCTTCGGCGCAAGGGTTGACCTTTGAGGAAAACGAGATCCTGGCGCTCGGGTTGAAGCCGACCCTCGTAATGATGGACCGGCCGTTGCATACGACGTTTCGGCGACTCATCAGCCGGGGATTCACGCCACGCAAGGTTGCCGAGCTTGAACCGGCGGTACGGGCCTTTGTGGAGACCCGGGTAGCGGCACTTGCTGAGATTGGTGAAGCCGACTTCATCGAGATGCTGGCCGGGCCCCTTCCGACGTTTGTGGTCGCCAGGTACCTCGGCGTGCCGGAGAGCGACCGGGAACACTTCGACATCTGGAGCGACGCCATCGTGCAGGCCAATGCCACCGGCAACACGGTACGCGACGCTGCCGGGGCTGTGGCTGAGTTGTATGGCTACTTCACCGAGCTGATCGAGTGGCGACGGCAGCACCCAGGCGACGACATGCTGTCAGACCTAGTTGCCGCCGAGGTCGATGGTCATCCCCTCCATGTTGATGAGATCCTCGGCTACTGCTTTGTCATGATCGCCGGCGGCAACGACACGGCCTCCGGCTTACTCGGCGGGGCGGCGGTCGCCCTCACCCAGTACCCCGAACAGCGGCGGTTGCTCCTCGACAACCCGGGACTGCTCCGGGGGGCGGTGGAGGAATTGCTGCGCCTGATCAGCCCGGTGCAGGGCCTTTCTCGGACGACGACTCGGTGTGTGGAACTGTACGGCACGCCCATCCCGGCTGCTAGCAAGGTCCATCTGTTGTATGGGTCTGCCAACCGCGACCCACGTGAGTACGGGCCGACTGCCGACGATCTCGATGTCACCCGCCGGTTTGGTCGCATGCTGACCTTCGGAAACGGACCACACCACTGCATCGGTGCCGCCGCCGCCCGCCTCCAGGCCCGCGTGGTGCTGGAGGAACTGCTCCGAGTGATACCTGAATTCGAGGTGGACGAATCGCGTGGCCGATTCGCCCCTGGACCTTTCGTGCGGCGCTACGAATCGCTGCCCATGATGACTGGCAAGGCACACTGACCAGAGTTCCGACGGCGCAAATCCTGCGCAACCTGCCGATACCGAGCAGGAACATGTTGCCCCAGAACAATGGCACTGGTCCCGCCCGAAGCCACCCGGTCGAGACACTCACGACGGACCTTGCCGACGAAGCGCTCGGCGAAGGCATTGGCCCGTGGTGCTCGGACTGGGGTGCGGATGATGCGGACACCATCGGCCTTGAAGACCTCATCGAAGTTGGACTTGAACTTGGTGTCTCGGTCACGTATCAGGAATCGGACGGGATGGATCCGATCCTCCGATGCCATGGTCAGGTTTCTCACCCGTTGGACCACCCGGGAGCCGATCGAATGAGCCGTGACCCCGGTCACGTAGACCCGTCGGGTATCGAGCTCGATGAAGAACAGCACGTAGAGGCGCTTCAGCAACACCGTACCGACCGAGAAGAAGTCGCAGGCCAGCATGGAGGATGCCTGGGAGCGGAGCAACTCATTCCAGGTCGGACCATTACGCATCGGTGGCGGATCGATGCCGTGCCGATGCCGGATGACCCAGACGCTCGAAGGAGTCAGAATCATGCCGGACCTGGCCAACTCGGCGTGGATTCGGCGATAGCCCCAGGTGGGGTTCTCTCGGACCAATCTGAGGATGATCGCTACCGTGCCGGCGGTGATGCTCGGGCGCCCGGTCGATGGGGTTGAGCCCGTCTGCGGCGAACCAGGTCCCGGTGTCAGCGGAGAAGGGTCTCGGGTTCCACGAAGAACCGTCCCCTCCGCCGACGATCTAGCAGCCGGCCCAGTCCGGCGAGCAGCGCCCGATCGTGAATACGAAGAGCCGGTCGGACGACCTGGCGGCACAGCACGGCAACCTCGTGGCGAAGCATGACGATCTCGACGGCCAGGTCTTCGTCGTCGCGCCGACTCAGGCTCACCAACTGGAGAGTTCTGACGAAGGCAAGGAAGGGAAACGACAGGGCCATGGCCCAGTTTCGTGCCTCGGGGCCATTCCACGGAAGTCCTGCTCAGACAACCCGGATGACATTGTCGGCACCCACAGGTGCCTACACGTTAGAAGGGCAAGTTCTTGCGACGGTGCAACCGAAGTGGACTCCGTGACACACTCGATCGCATGAGGGGCTCTGAACGCTGCCCACTCACGGGGGCCGAGGATGATCGTCGAATGTTGGCTCAGTGGGCCAGCGAGTGCGTCGAGCGTGTCCTGCCCTTGTTCGAGGAGTGGCATCTCGAGGACGACCGACCGAGGAAGGCCGTCGAGGCGGCGCAAGCGTTCGCTCGGGGAGAGATCCGCGTCGGCGCGGGCCGCAGGACAGGCCGCTGGTATTGCACACATGGCTGGGCATGCACGGCACGTCGCCGACTACGCCGTGAAGGCCGTCACCGCGGCGGCCCCAGGTGATTGCACGATCGGCGCCCACGAACGAAAGTGGCAATACGCGAGAGCGACGGACCCGGTTCGCAGTTGGGTGTATCCCGAAGGCGCACCAGACTGACAGTGGCTCTCCCAACCCACCATCGGCATCTCAATAGCAAAGGTCTTTGACACGGTTGGCAGCACAGAACGACGCGACCGAACATGAGCTGCAGTGCCCCGGCCGTCGTACATATTGATGGATCTTCGCTTGCTCCTCGATCGATACCGAGCGCCGATTCGGCGGGCCTTCGTCTGACCGGCGGCGTCCGTCCGATGGACTTTGGGGAGCGGTCCGTGCACTTCGCGATACGGCCAGGCGGTCTCGGTGGTTGCTCCAGTTGCTACGCCCCGAACAGCACCTTTGCCATGCGTCCCACTTGGCTATTGCCCGTACGAAATGGGGCGTCATGAGTCCGTTGCAACCTCGTGAGTGCGGCCATACGGAACTGACGAACGAGGCTCAGGCCAACTGACCGGACCCGTGGACCGTTGCGGTGACCTGTGCCCCGGCGAGCGATCCCGAGAATTGTCCAAAGCGCCTGGGGCCTTCATGCCATAGAGTCTCGTCGGTCATCTCATGTCACGAGCCAGCGAGCCGCACGGGTCGTTGCCGAGCCGCCCAGAGGGGAATCCATGAGTCTCGACTATGTTGCCACCTATCCGAGCTTCCGCTTCGATCGTCCCTCCGACGGCGTGCTGCGCATCACTCTCGATGCACCCGGACTGAACGCAGTGTCGCCTGATGCCCATCGTGAGATCGCCGAGGTGTGGACGTCGATCGACAGGGACCCAGAGGTCCGGGTCGCTGTGCTCCAGGGCGCGGGCAAGGGCTTCTCGGCCGGCGGGAGCTTCGATCTCCTTGAGGGCATCACCAGCGACTACGCGGTGCGTACCCGCGTCATGCGTGAGGCGCGCGACCTCGTGTGGAACGTCATCAACTGCTCCAAGCCGATCGTGTCCGCCATCCACGGCCCCGCTGTGGGTGCCGGTCTGGTCGCCGGGCTGCTGGCCGACATCTCGATCGTCGGGCGAACGGCGCGCATCATCGACGGGCACACCCGGCTCGGGGTCGCTGCGGGCGATCACGCGGCGGTCTGTTGGCCGCTTCTCGCTGGCATGGCCAAGTCGAAGTACTACCTGCTGACCTGCGAGACCCTCTCAGGCGAGGAAGCCGAACGGATCGGTCTCGTGTCGCTGTGCGTCGAGGACGACCAGGTGCAGACCAAAGCGCTCGAGGTGGCCACCCAGCTCGCCGGGATGGCCCAGGCCGCCCTGCGCTTGACCAAGCACACTCTCAACCATTGGTACCGCGCCGCGGGGCCGGCGTTCGATGCGTCGCTCGCCTACGAGTTCTACGGCTTCGGTGGACCCGACGCAGCCGAGGGCCTCGCCTCGCACCGCGAGAAGCGCATCCCGATCTTCAACGGCCCGACGAGCGAGTGAAGGAACCAGCCCCTTGACCACGACACGAGTAGCGGCGGTGACCGGTGCCGCCCGCGGCATCGGTGCCGCCATCGCCCATGCCTTGGCCGCCGACGGCTGGACGGTCGCCGTGTGCGACCTCGACGAGGCGGCTGCCACTGCAACGGCCGCGACCCTGACGGCCGACCACGGTCTGCCGGCCGCCGGCATCGCTGTCGACATCGCCTCGACCGACTCGGTACGAGCCGCCGTTGTCCGGATCGAGTCGGACGTCGGACCGATACTCGCTCTGGTCAACAACGCGGGCATCGATGTGATCAAGCCGTTCATCGACTCCACCGAGGACGAGTGGGACCGCATCATTGCCGTCAACCTCAAGGGGACGATCGCCTGCTGCCGGGCCGTGCTCGACGGCATGGCCGAGCGCAACGAGGGGCGCATCGTCACGATTGCCTCGGATGCCGGCCGGGTGGGCGCCTCAGGTGAGGCCGTCTACTCGGCTACCAAGGGCGGCGTCATCGCCTTCACCAAGACCTTCGCACGCGAAGGCGCCCAGTACGGAATCACTGCCAACTGCGTGTGCCCCGGGCCCACCGAGACCGCCCTGCTCGGTCAGGTGGCCGCCTACTCCGAGAAGCTCTATTCCGGGCTCGCCCGGGCCATCCCGCTCGGTCGCACCGCCCAACCGGAAGACATCGCTCCCGCCGTGGCATTCCTTGTTAGCGACGGCGCCCGCTACATCACCGGCCAAACGCTGTCGGTCAGCGGCGGCCTGACGATGGCGTGACGCGATGACCTCGGCGTCGCGGTCAGGATCCAGACTGGGCTAACCCACGTTGGCTCGAGAGAGGCGCTGCCCTCAGCGTCGAATGAGTTCAGCTGAAGGGCACCAAAATCTCGGTCACGCCGCTCGATCGCGGCCAGCAACCGTTCTCGTCTCTGCGACGGCGACCAACGCATCGTGACCGTGACCACTGGATACCCCTTCATCAGGAGTGAGCGAATGTCTCGACTCACGACAAAGTTGAAGTGAAACCTCGGAGCGACGTCGCGGTTCAATGAGCCCAACCAGAACTGGATATCGCAATTGGGAGAACCACCGTCGTTCCCCTGACGCCGCTCTGACTATGCGGCCACCGGACAGTACTCGTGGATGCATCCGCCCAGTACGTCGGAGCGATGGGCTGAGTATGACGGGAGAGCGGCAGCGCTCGCACCAGTGGGCACTTCAAGATCGATGCCGCGATGCGGGCGCTGTTGGTTGCAGTGAGTGACATATTCACGAAGTACTCCTTCGAGGTGACCGTGACCCAGGATGAGCATCCAGTCAAGGCATTCGATGCGAACCGTCCTCACCCAGCGCTCCGCGTAGGCATTGGCCCGAGGAGATCGGACTCGCGTCTTGATGACCCGGATGCCTTCGGAGCGGAACACCTCGGCGAAGCTGGCGGAGAACCTGGTGTCCCGATCCCGGATCGGGAACTTGATGGGTCGACCTCTGTCGGGCACGTCACCCTTGACGTTGCGCGCCACCTGGGTGACAAACGCACTTGTCGGATGGTCGGTGACACCAAGGATTTGCACCTCTCGAGTCGACAGTTCGATCACGAAGAGCACGTAGAGCTGCTTGAGTGACACGGTGTCCACGGTGAAGAAGTCCGTGGCGAGCACGCTGTGGGCCTGGGACCGAAGGAACTCCGACCACGTGGGCCCACCTCGGGGTGCGGGCCCCAGGCCATGTCGGCGCAGGACCCGTCGGATCGAACTGGCCGAGACCCGGTTCGGGGCCGGCAAACACCAACATGCCGCTAGTTCCATAAACTGACAATATTGTAAGGTATTTGTCTTAGCAGATGGGGCCTCTCTGGTCGCCGAGACCGGAATGCGGCCGTCATCGACCCTTCGGCGAGGAGGACCTGGCGGCGGCGGCGGAGCAGGACGAGGTCGAGGTCCAGGGTGACCACGAAGATCGCCGCCACCGATAGGGCAAGCGCTGGTGCAACGGGGATCAGGACAACGCTTGCCGCCACTCAGGTCAACAGCACGATGAGGGCGACTCGGCGGCGGTAGGCCGCTCCCATCGTGAACGCCGACCATGGCCCGGTCGCAGAACCGGGGTTCGGCGACTTCGCGCCGGTAGTCTCCGCACAGGTGACGGCACGTGTGGCACGACCGCCAGTCCTTGCGAGGGGTGCGAACCTTCGAGGCGTCGCGCCGCAGCGGATCACCAACGGTCGGTTGCTCCGGTGCGACGATTCAGGAAGCTCTGTCACCGGCGCCCGGATCGGGGGGACACCTCGACCGCCTCGAGCTCGGCGAGGAGATCCCGGG
>OCTA010002279.1_pt1 | contig 17554 bp, 13 predicted proteins | sample 1538991 | NCBI WGS metagenome assembly OCTA01 (sample SAMEA3539302, study PRJEB22396) | soil metagenome | biome: tundra; feature: field; material: soil | place: USA | collected 2010-05 | depth 0.15 m | reverse complement strand
GGCCTGGTGCTGTCCGCCACGGCCTCGCTGATCGGCACCGACCTGGCCGGGCTCGACGCCCAGGCGCTCGCCGCCGCCCCCGGGGCGGGCGGGATCACCCTGCTGCCCTACCTGGACGGCGAGCGGACCCCGAACCGCCCAGCCGCGACCGGCGTGCTGCGCGGCCTGACCACGCAGAACGCCACCAGCCAGAATCTCGCCCGCGCCGCGGTCGAGGCCGTGCTCGCCTCTCTCGCCGAGGCCGCCGACCTGCTCGCCGCGCAGGGTGTTCAGCGCCACCGGGTGCTGCTGATCGGCGGCGGTGCCCGCTCGCCTGCCGTCCGGGCCATCGCGCCGGGCATCTTCGGCGTCCCGGTCGCCGTGCCTGAGCCCGAGGAGTACGTCGCCCTGGGCGCGGCCCGCCAGGCCGCCTGGGTGCTCGCGGGTACCCCGGCCCCGCCGGACTGGCCGCGGCGCGGTGTGATCGAGTGCACCGGGCCGCCGGAGCCCGCTATCCGGGACAACCTCGCCGCGCTTCGCGAGGCCACCGCGACATGGGAGAGAAAGGACTGACCCGTGAGCACAGACGCTTACGTTCCGGCGCCAGCTGACCACTTCTCGTTCGGAATATGGACCGTTGGGTGGCAGGGAGTGGAGGTTTTCGGCCCGGCGGTCCGCCCGCCCATGGCGGCCGACCGTGCGGTGCGCAAGCTGGCCGAGCTGGGCGCGTACGGGGTGAACTTCCACGACAACGACGTGTTCGACTTTGACGCCACCGAGGCGGAGCGGGACAAGAAGATCGCTGATTTCCGCCAGGCGCTGGCCGACACCGGCCTGGTGGTGACCACCGCGACGACCAACCTGTTCTCCCACCCGATGTTCAAGGAGGGAGCGTTCACCGCCAACAACCGTGACGTGCGCCGCTTCGCCCTGGCCAAGGTCATGCGCAACCTGGACCTGGCCGCCGAGCTCGGCGCCGGGGTGTACGTGTTCTGGGGCGGCCGGGAGGGCGCCGAGTCGGGTGCGGCCAAGGACGTGCGGGCCGCGCTGGACAGGTACAAGGAAGCCATGGACATCCTGTCCGGCTACGTCCTCGAGCAGGGGTACGGCCTGCGGTTCGCGATCGAGCCGAAGCCCAACGAGCCGCGCGGTGACATCCTGCTGCCCACCGCCGGGCACGCGCTGGCCTTCATCACCGAGCTGGAGCATCCCGAACTGGTCGGGATCAACCCGGAGGTCGGGCACGAGGAGATGGCCAGCCTCAACTACGCCCACGGCATCGCCCAGGCGCTGTGGCACGGCAAGCTGTTCCACATCGACCTGAACGGCCAGAACGGGCCCCGTTACGACCAGGACCTGCGGTTCGGGGCCGGGAACGCGCGCGGCGCGTTCTGGGTGGTGGACGCCCTCGAGGCGGGCGGGTACGACGGGCCGGTCCACTTCGATTACAAGCCGCCGCGCACCGAGGACGACGACGGCGTCTGGGTCTCCGCGGCCGCCTGCATGCGGAACTACCTGATCCTGCGGGAGAAGGTCCGTGCCTTCCGCGGCGACCCCGAGGTCGCCGAGGCGCTGGCCGTTTCGCAGGTGGCCGAGCTGGCGCTGCCGACCCTGGCTGACGGCGAGACCTGGCGCGACGTCCAGGGCTTCGTGCCGGACATCGACGCGCTCGCCGCCCGTGGCATGGCGTTTGAGCGGCTGGACCAGCTCGCCCTGGAGTACCTTTACGGTGTCCGCTGACCCCGGGAATGCCACCGGGTCCACCGTGGCGCGGCGCGGCGGCGAACCCGGCGCCGGTTTGCGGGCGGGGCGAAATAGACTCGGCACCACGACGAACCGGGACGACGATGAGGAGCAGACCAGGTGACCTTGCTGAATTCCATCGCCGGTCCGCGGGACCTCAAGGCACTCGACACCGAGCAACTGCCAGTCCTGGCCAGCGAAATCCGTGATTTCCTCGTTCATGCGGTATCCAGGTCAGGCGGCCACCTCGGGCCCAACCTCGGCGTCGTGGAACTCACCATCGCGCTGCACCGGGTCTTTGATTCGCCGCGGGACCGGATCGTCTTCGACACTGGCCATCAGGCCTACGTGCACAAGCTGCTCACCGGCCGGCAGGCCGGATTCGGCAAGCTGAAGCAGCGCGGTGGCGTGTCTGGCTACCCGAGCCAGGCTGAGTCCGACCACGACATCGTGGAGAACTCGCACGCCTCGACCAGCCTGTCGTACGCGGACGGGCTGGCCAAGGCCTACCGGCTGCGCGGGGAGGGCGACCGGACGGTGGTGGCGGTGATCGGCGACGGCGCACTCACCGGCGGCATGGCCTGGGAGGCGCTCAACAACATTGCCGCCGCCAAGGACAGCCGGCTGGTCATCGTCGTCAACGACAACGGCCGCTCGTACACGCCGACCATTGGCGGCCTGGCTGACCATCTGGCCCGGGTCCGCGTGTCGCAGCGCTACGAGAACGTACTCGACTACATCAAGACCACGCTGTCCAGGACACCCCTGGTCGGACCGCCGGTGTACGAGACCCTGCACGGCATTAAGAAGGGCATCAAGGATGTGCTGCAGCCCCAGGTGCTCTTCGAGGACCTCGGCCTGAAATACCTCGGGCCCATCGATGGTCACGACGAGCAACTGGTCGAGCATGCGCTGCGCCGGGCGGCCGACTTTGGCGGCCCGGTGCTCGTGCACGTGATCACCAGGAAGGGCTTCGGCTACCCGCCGGCGGAGAACGACGAGGAAGACTGCCTGCACCAGATCGGTGCATTCGAGCCGGCCACCGGACGGCCGACCGCGCCGGTCCGGCGGGGCTGGACGGACGTGTTCAGCGACGAGATGGTGGCAATCGGCGCCGAGCGGCCGGACATCGTGGCGCTCACCGCGGCCATGCTCTACCCGACCGGGCTCGCCCCGTTCCGGCAGGCCTACCCGGCGCGGACATTCGACGTCGGCATCGCCGAGCAGCACGCGGTGACCAGTGCGGCCGGACTCGCGCTCGGCGGGATGCACCCAGTCGTCGCGATCTACGCGACGTTCCTGAACCGCGCCTTTGACCAGGTGCTGATGGACGTCGCGCTGCACAGGCTGCCGGTGACATTCGTGCTCGACCGGGCCGGCGTGACCGGTCCCGACGGCCCCAGCCACAACGGCATGTGGGATGGGTCGATCCTGCAGGTGGTTCCCGGCCTGAAGATCGCCGCCCCCAGGGACGGCGCCCGGGTCGCCGAACTGCTGCGTGAGGCCGTGGCGGTGCATGACGGGCCGACGGTGCTGCGCTTCCCCAAGGGGGCGGCCGGCGGCGACATCCCGGCCGTGGGCGCGCTGGGCGGCATGGATGTGCTGCACGGCCCGGCCGCGGACCAGGCGCCTGACGTGCTGCTCGTCGGGGTCGGCCCGATGGCCGGGATCTGCGTGGAGGCGGCGGGCAGGCTGGCCGACCAGGGCATCGGCGTGACCGTCGTGGACCCGCGCTGGAGCAAGCCCGTGGATGAGGCCCTGGCCGGGGCGGCGGGCGCACACCGGCTGGTGGTCACCGTGGAGGACAACGGCGTGGTCGGCGGGTTCGGCGACGCGGTCTGCCGGCTGCTGCGCGATCACGATGTGGATACCCCGGTGAAGACGTTCGGCTTGCCCCAGCAGTTCCTGGACCACGCCAGCCGCGGGGAAATCCTGGATGACGTGGGCCTCAGCCCGCAGCATCTCGCCCGGAAGATCACTGAGGCGGTGGCACGACTCACCCCGGAACTGGCGCACGACTCACAGTCATGAAGACACTGGCATGAAGACACTGGAGGTCGCGGTCATCGGCTCCGGGCCAGCCGGGCTGTACACCGCGGAGGCACTGATCAAGCAGTCGGCGGCGCTTGATCCGCCGGTGAGCGTCCGGGTGGACGTGATCGACCGGCTGGTGACCCCGTACGGTCTGGTCCGCTACGGCGTCGCCCCGGATCACCCATCGATCAAGTCGATCGCCGACTATCTGCGCACCGTCCTGGAGCACCCGGACGTGCGGTTCGTCGGCGGGGTGCACCTGGGTGAGGACGTGACCCGCGAGGACCTGCTGGCCAGCTACGACGCGGTGGTCTACGCGACCGGCGCGATGCGGGACCGGCGGATGGGCATCCCCGGCGAGGACCTGCCCGGCAGCCATGCCGCCACTGACTTCGTGAACTGGTACTGCGGCCACCCGGACATAAGCATGGAGGCGTTCGCTCTGGACGCCGAATCCGTGGCCGTCATCGGGGTCGGCAACGTAGCGGTGGACGTGGCCCGCATCCTGGTGCGGGATCCGGCCGAACTGCGCCCCACCGACGTGCCGCAGGCGGTGCTTGAGACCCTGATGGCCAGCAAGGTCCGGGATGTCCACGTGATCGGCCGCCGCGGCCCCGCCCAGGCCAAGTTCACCACCAAGGAACTGCGCGAACTCGGCGAACTCGGCGGAGTGGACATCCTGGTCGACCCGGCCGAGGTCGACTCTGCCGTGTCCGACCCGGCCGGGCTCAGTGCCCTGGCCGCCGAGACTGACCGGCGGGTGCGCGGCAACCTGACCGTGATCAGGGGGTGGGCGGACCGGGCTCCGGCCGGGGACGTGCGCAGGCTGACCGTCCGGTTCTGGTTGCGGCCCACGGCGATCGAAGGCACGGGGCGGGTGTCCGGGCTGACTCTCGAGCGCACCAGGCTGGACGAGACGGGCGTGCTCACTGGAACCGGTGAGCTGGAGACGGTGCCCGCCGGGATGGTGCTGCGCAGTGTCGGGTATCAGAGCGTGCCGCTGCCGGGCGTGCCGTTCGATGAGGTGACGGCCACGGTGCCCAACTCTGACGGCCGTGTCCTCGGCGCGGGCGGCGTGCCGCTGCCGGGGGAGTACGTGGCGGGCTGGCTCAAGCGCGGCCCTACCGGCGTTATCGGCACGAACAAGTCCGACGCGGCCGGGTCCGTCCGGTCGCTGCTCGCCGATCTGGCGGCCGGCGGCGCGGGGGAGCGCAACGACGCAGGGCACCCCGGAGACAGTGGCCGGCGGCCGCTTGAGGACCTGCTCGCGTCCCGCGGGGTGGCCCCGGTGAGCTACGCGGACTGGCTCAGGGTGGAGCAGGCGGAGGCGGCGCTGGGCCGTGAGCTGGGCCGGGGCGCCCGGGTGAAGCTGCCCGGCCGAGAGGCACTGGAAAGCATCTGCCGCCCGCCCGGCCCCTGACGCGGCGCGATACCGCTAGTTTCCCCAGCGTTCAAGCTCCCTGGTCGTCCGGTTATGCCCCCGACGTCTTGAGAGGGTTCGCCCTGGGGACAATGGGTGACATGAGTGTAGGCCAGGCGGGCATCCAGCGGGCTGAGGACGGTAAGGGCGGGGGCCCGGCGAACGGCCAGGACGACGAGGCCGAGCGCGGATGGGAAGCTGACCGAGGGGCCGACGGGGAGACCGCCGCGGCCAGGGCCGGGTCCACCGAGGGGTCGGCTGAGGGTCCTGGCGGCCAGGCGGCCGACGAGGAACTGCCGCCGGACCGTTACTTCGACCGTGAGGTGAGCTGGCTCCGGTTCAACCAGCGGGTGCTGGAACTGGCCGAGGACGAATCGCTGCCGCTGCTGGAGCGGGTGCGTTTCATGGCCATCTTCGCGAGCAACCTGGATGAGTTTTTCATGGTCCGGGTGGCGGGCCGGATGCGGCGGATGGCGACCGGCCTGCCGGTGGAGAACATCAGCGGGCTGCCCACCGACCAGATACTCGAGCGCACCATGGACACCGCCCGCGAACTCAGCCTGCGGCACGCCGAGTACTTCACCGGCCACATCGTGCCCGCGCTGGCCGCGGAGAGCATCGAGATCCTGCGCTGGAAGGAGCTTTCGGCCGGCGAGCAGGAGAACCTGCACCAATTGTTCCGCGACCGGATCTACCCGGTGCTCACGCCGCTGGTCGTGGACCCGGCCCACCCGTTCCCCTACATTTCTGGCCTGTCACTCAGCCTGGCGGTCATGGTCGCCGATCCGCGCACCGGCGTGACCATGTTCGCCCGGGTGAAGGTACCGCCGCTGCTGCCCCGGTTCCTCACCGTCAGCGAGTACCGGTTCGTGCCGCTGGAAGACGTGATCGCGGCGCACCTGAACGAACTGTTCGTCGGCCTTGATGTCCTTGAGCAGCACGTGTTCCGGGTCACCCGGACCCGGGACCTGGAGGTGGACGAGGACGTCACGGAAGATCTGATGCAGTCGCTGGAGCGTGAACTGCTCCGGCGGCGTTTCGAGCCTGCCGTCCGGCTCGAGGTCGAGGAGTCGATGTCCGCCGAGGTGCTGGAGAAGCTCGTCACCGAACTGGGCATCGAGCGCCGGGCCGTGTACCACCTGCCGGGGCCGCTGGACCTGTCCGGGCTGAACGCGATCGCCGACCTGGACCTGCGGAAGCTGAAGTACCCGCGGTTCGTCCCGTCGGACTCGGCGGTGCCGCAGGACGCGGGCATCTTCAGCACGCTGCGCAAGCGGGATGTCCTGGTGCACCACCCCTACGACTCGTTCGCCAGCACCGTTGAGCGGCTGACGGTGGAGGCGGCCGCCGATCCCCGGGTTCTCGCGATCAAGCAGACCCTCTACCGGACCAGCGACACCTCCTCCATCGTGGAGGCGCTGATCGACGCGGCCGAGGCGGGCAAGCAGGTCGTGGTGGTGGTGGAACTCAAGGCCCGGTTCGACGAGCGCGCCAACATCCTCTGGGCGCGGAAGCTGGAGGAATCGGGCTGCCACGTGGTGTACGGCTTCGTCAACCTGAAGACGCACTGCAAGATGGCGCTGGTGGTCAGGGAGGAGGCCGACGGGACGTTGCGGCGCTACTGCCATATCGGCACCGGCAACTACAACCCCGCTACCGCGCGGTTGTATGAGGACTTTGGCCTGCTCACGGCCGACCCGATCGTGGGCGGGGACGCCACCGACCTGTTCAATCACCTGACCGGGTACAGCCTGAAGAGTTCCTACCGCCGGTTCCTGGTCGCCCCGGAGGGGCTGCGCACCGGCCTGCTGGAGCGGATCGAAGAGCAGACGGCCCGGCAGCGGGAGGGCCTGCCGGCCCGGATCCAGCTGAAGTGCAACGCCATCGTCGACGAGGCGGTGATCGACGGGCTGTACCGGGCGTCCCGGGCCGGCGTGCCGGTGGACCTGTGGGTCCGGGGGATCTGCGGGGTCCGGCCCGGGGTGCCGGGCCTGTCGGAGACGATCCGGGTGCGCAGCATTCTGGGCCGGTTCCTTGAGCACTCGCGGATCTTCGCGTTCGGCGGTGACGGGGAGGTCTGGATCGGCAGCGCCGACCTGATGCACCGCAACCTGGACCGGCGGGTGGAGTTGCTGGTCCAGGTGATGGACGCGGACCAGCAGGCGGAGTTGCGTGCGCTGATCGATCTGGCCATGGACGAGAGCACGTCATCATGGTGGCTGGGCGCTGATGGCGCGTGGGTCAGGCATCACCTCGATTCGGACGGGAAGCCGCTGCGCGACCTGCAGCAGCACCTGATCCAGACCCGGCGCGTGCGGTCCGTCTCCCTCCCCGATTCCGATGGATGATGCGGCACGCCGCGATGAGATCCGCGCGGCCGGGTGCGTGCTGTGGCGGCCGGGTGCCCGCGACCCCGAGGTCGCCCTGGTGCACCGGTCGCGCTACGGCGACTGGACCCTGCCGAAGGGGAAATGCGAGCCTGGCGAGCATGCCCTGGAGACGGCCGTCCGGGAGGTGGCCGAGGAAACAGGGGTAGTAGTGGTGCTCGGCCGGCGCCTCCGCTCGACGCGTTACCGGCGGGGGGAGCGGCCCAAGGTCGTGGACTACTGGGCGGCGCGGCCGGCCGCGGCGGGCCCGCTGGCTGGTTTCGTCCCCAACAACGAAGTGGATCGCCTGGACTGGCTGCCGGTGCCTGCCGCACGCGCCAGGCTGTCCTACGCTCACGACGCTGACGTGCTCGACGCCTTCGTGTCCGGCCCGGTGGACACGATCGCGTGCATCCTGCTGCGGCATGCCGCGGCCGGGAGCAAGGGCACCTGGCCCGCTGATGACCTGCTCCGGCCGCTGGATACGCAGGGGCTCCGGGACGCGGAGATACTGGCTCGCCTGCTGAGCTGCTACGCGCCGCGCAGGGTGCTCAGTTCCGCCGCGGAGCGTTGTGTGGCCACGGTCCAGCCTTACGCCGCGCGAGCAGGCGTGGCCATCGAGATCGAGCCTGCGCTGACCGTCAGCCCGGCCGGCGGGGAGCCGCCGGACCCGATGCTGTCCGCCCGGCAGCTGATCGAGGAACTGGTCAGCGGTCCAGTGTCAGCGGTCGTCTGCGCACACGGGGAGATTCTGCCGATGCTCCTCGACTGGGCGTGTGCCCGGCTGGGCAGCAAGACCCCGGACAATCCGCGGCTGGCCAAGGGCGGCTTCTGGGTGCTGCACAGTCGTGGCGCTGCGGCAGTCTCGGTGGAGCGTTACCAGCTGTCCCCGGCCTGACCTGCGGCTCCGGCCTGACGCGTGCGTGGATACGCAGGCCTCGCGGGTCTCGGGTGGCGGTTGCAGGTGCCGCGCCCCCTCGCCACCGCCTTGATGCCGGCGCGTACAGTCCTGCTGACGGAGGTTTCCCCGGACCCATCGAGGCGCTATGACCACGGCCCGTCGGATGCTGGCGCCCTTGCGCCCTGCCGCCCGCATCCTGACCGGATCCACCTATGTCCTGCTCGGCTTCGACGCCCTGCGGGCGCCGGGCCCGCGCGTCGATCAGGCCGCCGCGGTGCTGGCCGCGGTCCGCACGATTGTTCCCCTCCCCGCCGGCGACGAGCTGGTGGTGCGGGGGAACGCCGCCGTGCAGGTGCTGGGCGGCACGCTGCTGGCGCTGGGCCGGGCGCCCCGGCTGTCCGCCCTGGCCCTGGCCGGCTCGCTGATTCCCACCACCCTGGCCGGGCACGCGTACTGGACGATCGAGGACCCGGCCGCCCGCAAGCTGCAGCGGATCCAGTTCCACAAGAACATGGCCATGATCGGCGGGCTGCTGTTCGCCGCGCTCGACCAGCCGTAAGCCCGTCCTTAGCGGCGCAACACCACCAGTCCCGCAATAACGCCGAACCGGGCGCAGACGGCCGGGGGCGCTGGCCAGTCCATCGCCGCGCATGGCGGGGTCGCGCAGTCTGGCGGCGAGGCGTCTGTTCCCGGACTTGTGGGTGCCGAAAACGTGTGCCACCTGGCCGGATGCTCCGCTGACCGCTAGCTGCCCGGCAGCGTGTCCGGCACATGCTAGGTTTCCGGCACCCACAGCCCATAGCAACCACTTCACTATTACTCTATTGCCCGTAGGGATAGCGAGTATTATACTCAGTATGATTCGCCGACACTCCCCGGCAAGGCGACGGGCGAAGGAGAAGACGGTGGGCGAAGTAAGCGCAGGGTCTCGCTTGGGCATCGGCGGCAGGCGCCTGCTGCCTGCGGCGGCCGGGCTGGCAGTCGCCGGCCTGCTGATCACGGCAGCCTGCGGCTCCGGACCAACTCGGGCAGCCTCCGGCGCCGGGCCGGCGAAGTCGGCCAGCAGCCCCGGCGGGATCGGCTCGACGGCGGACTGCAACTCGTTGGCGACGTGCTATACCCCGCAGGAGCTCCAGGTCGCTTACGGCGTCAAGCCGCTGCTTAATCGCGACATCGATGGGCGCGGCGAGACCGTGGTACTCCCCGAGGTCGGGGAGACACATGGCCAGCCGCCCATGGTCTCCGACATCCGCCAGGACATGGCGCAGTTCGACGCGCTGTTCCACCTGCCCGCCGCGCACCTGCGGGCGATGACCACGCTCGCCGGAGGCAGCGCACCGTGGCTGGCGTACGGAGAAGAGGTGCTCGACGCCGAGATGGTGCACGCGATCGCGCCCGGTGCGTCGATCGACATCGTCGTGCTGCCGCCGACTGCCCTGGCCAACGACGCGAACGCGGTAGCATCCGCGATCGCCTCGCTGCGGCTGGCCGGCACGCTGGGCGGCATCGTCTCGGTCAGCGAGGGCGGCCAGGTGGGTGGCGAGCAGTGCACAACCAAGGCGGAGGCGGACCAGGTGGACGCCGTCCTGCGCGAGGACGCGAGCCGGAACGTGACGGTCGTCGCCGCGTCCGGCGACAGCGGCGCCGCCGCCGAGTCGTGCTCGATCATTCCGCAGGGTCCGTACACCCCGGTCAAGGGCGTGACGCTGATCTCCTCCGACCCTTACGTGCTCGGCGCCGGCGGCACCACGCTCACCGCCAGCCGCACCACCGGAGCGTGGATCAGCGAGACCGCATGGGGCCTGCCATATGGCGACCCCGGCTCGCTCTTCCAGGCATCGAGCGGCGGGTTCAGCCGTTTCTTCGCCAGGCCCGCTTACCAGGACGGCGTCCCTGGCATCGGTGCGGCAAGGGGTGTGCCAGACGTATCGGCGGACGCCAACGGGCACACCGGCATGGCGCTGACGATCAGCACCGGCCCGGGCAGGTACCTGATCCGCAACAGCGGCGGGACCAGCGCCGCCGCGCCGCTGTGGGCGGCGCTGATCGCGCTCGCCGACCAGTACGCCGGACGACAGCTGGGCTTCGTCAACCCGGCCATCTACCGCATCGCCGAGAGCGCCTCCTATCACCAGGCATTCCACGACATCACCAGCGGCAACAACACCGCCGAGTTCCCGCCCGTCACGATCGCCGGTTACCACGCGCACGCCGGCTGGGACCCGGTCACCGGCTGGGGCAGCCCGGACGCGCAGTACCTCATCCCGCTGCTCGCCCGCTACGCCGTCTGAACCCCGCGGGTCCGGCCCCACGCCGCGCATGGGTAGCGCGGGGCCGGCCGCGCGGCACGGGGGCGGGCGTCTTGGCGGTTGGACAGGTCCGGGCCTAGAATCCGGGCCTAACCTGCCAACCCCCACTGAGCCTTTTCATCCTGATCTTGCCGTGTCTGTTACGGTTTGGTGGCTGTGCGGCGTGTTGCCTCTGGGTGCGGTGGAGCCCTGGTCGGTAAGGCGGTCGACCAAGACATGCCGATCCTCCTGTGAGCGCAGGTTGCCGAACGTTGCAGGCGGCAGGCCCTCGTGGCGGAGTTCCCGCTCGACCAGGCCGGTGACCAGACGGTGGGTTGCGCGCAGGTCTGCTGCGCGCACGCCGGCCTCGAAGACCGAAAACAGGGTGGCGGCGTGAGTGAGCAGCAGGCACTTGCGCCGGCCAGACCAGAGCGGGCTGGCGTACCAGTCCCCGGCATCTGGTGTGGGTCCTGGTTCGGCGGCGTGGCTCGCGCCGAGGACAGCCAGCAGCTTCTTCGTGCACCTCAGAATCACCAGCCGATCAGAGGAGTGCGCGGCGCACCGGACGCCCGTCCGGACGTGGCCGCTGCCCGCCCTGCCAGCGTCCCGAAGACCAAACGGCCGGATCGGTTCTGCCCTACCGTCTGGGTATGCCTGCCAGGGACCTGCCCACGCCCCAGGACGCGGCCACCGCCCGCCGGATCCTGCTTGACGGGCTGGCCCGGGATAGCGAAATATCCGAGCTGGTGGGCGAGCTAGCGCCGATTCTGGTCAAAGCCATGGAGGGGGAGGTTGCGCAGCCCGGTGTCCTTGGCGCAGCGGATCCTGTCCTCGCACCGCCCCGGCGCGCTGCCGACCGCGCCGACGCCGACCAGGCGGTGGCCGTGGTCCGCCGGCACCGCACCGTCATGCTCGGCATGCCACGCTCCCTGGAACCCGGCCCGCTTCCCGGCCTGCCGCACCGCGCCGGCCGCGACGACCAAGAGCAGCCCGCATGACATCCCCGGCCAGCGGGACAGCAGATTCCCGGATCGCGGCGATGACCGCCGGGCGGCGCGCCGACACCGCCCGCCGCCGCCAGCGGGTCCTCAAAGGCCTGGAGACGGCCGCCGCGGCGGGTGAGGAGATCAGCGTGTCCGCGATCGCCCGCCGGGCCGGGGTGGACCGCACTTTCCTCTACCGGCACCGCGACCTGCTGGAGCGGGTCCATGCCCGCGAAGCCCAGCCACTCACCCCGCCAGGCGCCGGGCCCGCCATGACCCGGGCCTCGCTGCAGGCTGACCTGCTGGCCGCCTGCGAACGCGCCGCCCGCCTGGCCGCCCGTATCCGCCTGCTCGAAGACCGCCTGTCCCAGGCACTCGGCGAGCAGGCCTGGCGCGAGTCCGGCCTCGGCCAGCCCGACGACACCGGCCAGCTCAAACAGCAGATCACCCAGCTCATCGAGCACAACGAGCAGTTCCGCGCCGCCAACCGGGAACTCCTGGCCCGCCTCAACATCCGCAGCTAGACGAGGGCGGTATTCCCTCCTGACCGCCCGTCAGCAAGCTGGGCAGCAATTCGGGACCGAAAGCCGCCTGATACGCCGGGGTAAGAAGGCCCGGCTGGCTACGGTCACGCGTAACAGGGTGATCTGTGCGTGCCGCACGCATGGTCGGCAGGGCTGTCCGACGTCCCGGCTCTGCCGATGTGTGCGTACTCAGCCCCGATGTATGTACCTTGACGGTTACGTAACAACTCGGGTACCCTCACGCCGTGGACGCTGTTCTGCAGGCGATGTCGGACGAGAGCCGGCGGACGGTGCTGGAGACTTTGCGAGGCGGTCCTGCCACCGCAGGTGAGCTGGCGGCACTGTTGCCGATCGCCCGGCCGGGGGTGTCGCGGCATCTTCGGGTGCTGCGGGAGGCGGGGCTGGTCGAGGTCCGCCAGGAGGCGCAGCGGCGTGTCTACAGCCTGCGCCCGGAGCCGCTCGCCGAGGTCGATGAATGGCTCGGCCGCTACCGGGCCCTGTGGCAGCAGCGGCTGGATGCCCTGCACACCGAAGTCGCCCGGGGAAAGCGCGAGCGAAGGAGCACCAGATGACCAGCGGCATGCGCGCGGGCACCCGCATCGTGGGGAGCCTGCGATCGGCAGATGGCACGGGCGCAGTCCGCATGGAGGACCGCTACGACACCGATATCGAGGACCTGTGGTCGGCGCTCACCGACCCCCGCCGCCTCGCCCGCTGGATCGCCGAGGTAGAGGGCGACCTTCGCCCCGGCGGTGAGTTCCACGCGCGTTTTACCAGCAGCTGGGACGGCGTGGGGCGGGTGGATGTGTGCGAGCCTCCGCGGCGGCTGCTGCTGACGATGAGCCCGGGCCAGCACGACGAGACGGTCATCGAGGCCCGGCTGGCCGCCGACGGCGATCAGACCCTCCTGGTGATCGAGGAGCGGGGCCTGCCCCCAGACGAGCTCGCCGGCCACGGAGCGGGGTGGCAGGCTCATGTCGAGGATCTCGCCGCCCACCTCGCCGGAGGCGAGCCCGCCGACTGGCGGAGCCGGTGGACCGAGCTCACCCCGCCCTATGAAGATCTGGCGGGCCACCCGCTGTGGCAGGCCGAGCGGGCCGCCCTCACGGCGTTCCTCCAAGCCCAGCGCCGCAGCGTCCTGGCGATCGTCGAGGGCCTCGGCGACGACAGCGTCCGCAAGGCCGTCGTGCCGAGCGGATGGACACCCCTGGGCATCATCGAGCATCTCGCACACGCCGAGCGCTTCTGGTTCCAGCATGTCCTTACCGGCCAGGCGGTCCCGCTGCCCTGGCCGCCAGGTGAAGACGACGATGAGAGCGGCCCCTTCGTCACTCAGCACCGGCTGGACGAGGTTCTCGTCTTCTACCGCAAGCAGTGCGCGGTCTCCGACGAGGTGCTGGCCCGGACCGCGCTCACCGCCAGCCCATCCGGCAGCGTCCCCCCAGACCTGGCAGTGGCAGACGACATCTACACAGCCCGGGACATCATCCTGCACATGATCGAGGAGACAGCACGCCACGCTGGCCACCTAGACCTCGCACGGGAACTCATCGACGGACGCACAGGTCTCGGCCCGCGATGACCGCGACTTGGCTGTCCTGACCTGGGCGGGACGCCCGCTCATAGCAGCGAAGAGGATTGCTGACCTGCACGGACGCAGAACTGGATGATCCGCATGCCGAGCACACGGGCTGCCGGCGCAGCAGTTGGCAGTCCATATTCGGCAGGGAGGCGCGAAGGCTACGGCTGTGGCGCTGGCGGCGCGTTCACCACCCGTAACGATCACTTGTCAGGTGCGAAGAGCTGTCACGGGCACGCCGGGCCCGGTATGCATAGGACCGAAACAGTCACCGCCCCGCGCCGCCCAGCTACCCAGGCCGGGTAAAGCCGGCACCACCTGGTCGCCGGGCGGTGAGGACGGCCGTCCGTACATAGCGATCCGGATCGGGTAGCCGGTGGCGTACGCCTCGATCATCTCGCCGTTGCCGATCACGATGCCGACGTGTCCCGGCGCCTGCGGTGTCCCGTCTGAGCCGGCGAAGAAAACAAGGTCACCAGGCTGCTCCTGTCCCGGCGGGACGCGGGGACCGGCAGCCCACTGCTGCTGGCTGGTGCGGGGGATCGCGATACCGGCAGCCCGGTAAGCCATCATGGCCAGGCCCGAGCAGTCGAACGCATCAGGCCCGGTGCCGCCCCACTGATACGGCTTCCCCAGCTGGGATGCCGCATACAAGATCACCGCCGCCGCGACACACCGCTGCTGAGGATCAAGGCCTGCTTGCACCACACCCGTTGCATCGCTAGAGCTGTTCGCATCAGCCTTCTGAGCTGGGCAAACACGGGGGTTCAGTGTGACCTCGCCGCCGGGACCCCCGGAGAACAGGTAGGGCTTGCCGAGCTGGGCGAGTGCGAACGCGATCGCGGTCGCGGCAGCGCCGCTCGGGGCAGGGACGGTGTAGCGGGCCGCCCAGATCAGCACGTCGGTTACGTAAGCCTGCGAGTGGTTGTACGCGAGGACCGCCTGGCTGATCCCGGCCTGGGTGCCGGAGGCGGCGCCGTTCGCGCACAGCATCGCTGCCGCGGTGTAGATCGCGTCCGCGGGGTCGTAGACGTTCAGCGTGCCGTCGTGATCACCGTCGACCGCGTACTCGGCGAAGGTGGCGGGCTCGAACTGCATGGGACCCTCGGCCCCGGCGTAGTTCGCGCCCGAGTGTACACCGGGGGCGGTCGAGCGGCCGTGGTCGCTTTCGACCTTGCCGATCCCGGCCAGCACGCCCCACGGCAGGCCTGGGCAGGTCTGCGCCGCGCCCATGTACAGGGCCAGGTAAGCAGGCGGGATGTCCGCCAGCGCCAGTGTGCTCGGGCCACCGGCCAGGCCGGTGCTCGCCTGGCTGGCTGACGTCCCTGCGGTGACGAGGAACACCAGGGCGAGGGGAAGGACGACGGCGGCAACGGTGGTGGCGGCGAGCCATTTGAGCACGGGCTGCTCCCAGGGGCACGTTCCGGAAGTGCCACCAGGCGCTGTAATCGCCCGGTGTGCAGCCCGTGCAAACGGCACCCGCGATCAGCCGGTAGACGTCAAAAGTCGCCATTGGCGACTTGTTGTCATCTCGCGGAAGCCGCTGTCAACGGTGGTCAGGCAAGGGAAGCGGACAGTGCCCCGGCCAGCAGCCAGAACGCGGCGGCAGAGGCGTGTGCGGGCCTGAGCCGGGCATGTGGTCAATAGTCGTCACCTGACGACTTCCACTCACCCGCCTGCCGCGCCGGGTCGTCCAGCTGTACGAATCCAGCCTGGCTATGCTCGCCCTTCGCCGCCAGCCAACGCCTTCGTGACCGGATGCGGCGCACGCCCGAGAGCTTTGGCTAGCGTGCACTGATGATCACGTCCTGACCGCGGAAGAAGAACTCGCTTCGGATGCACGCGCCGGCTGGCCAGGAGGTGCAGGCCGATCGTGTCGGCCAGGTCGATATTCGTGCCGGCGATAACGCCCGCGGCCGGCTCGGCCGGCGACGGAGACAGGCGGCCTAGGATTGGGTTTCCTGCGGCCGTCTAGGGAGTCCCTCTGTGCCGTTACTCGTGCGCCTGCGGCCGAACGGGCCGTACCTGCTGTTCATGGCGGTCGCCGCCGCGTTGGCCGGCGGGGGGGTGGCGCCGGCGGACCTGCCCGGCGCCGTGATCGCAATCGGCGGCGGCCTGGCGCTGGCCGTGTTCGGCTACCCGTTTGTGGTCAGCACGGTATGCCGGGTGCCGGGTGCCGGGTGCCGGGTGCCGGGTGCCGGGTGCCGCGGTCGACGGCGATGGGATCCGCTTTCCGCTGATGGGGGTGCAGTTAGCCTGGCCGGAAGTCCGCTTGGTCAAGCGCGCTACCGGCCTGCGCGGACGCAGGCAGCCGGTGCTGCTGATCTTCCCGGGCCGACCCGCAGGCAACTCTGAGCCAGGTCCGGCCGTGGCTGCGCCGGGAGGCTCGCGGCACCGTCGCTCGTTACGGCACGCCGATCGTCGTGTCCGGCCTGTCCCTCGATCGCTCCGTCGATGACATCGCCGCCACCGTCCGCCAATGCCGGGGCACGCCCTCAAGTTGATCTTCACCTGAATGCGCCGCGCCACTCGTGTTAGCAGCGAGCACATTGTCAGGGTGGATCGCGCCGATGTGAGATGTGATGGGATCGGCGGCAGGATCGGGCCGGTCCGGGGGGATGGATGGACGAACGGGAGTGAGTCATGCAGCTGTTTAGGCACCGGCGCTCCCTGGTGCGAGATCTCGGCAGGGGCAGGTGCCTCCTGCTCCCGTCGGATCCCGGCCAGGAGCGCATGATCGAGCTCATGCGGCTGTTCAATCCTGCTGCACGCCCGGCCAGCGCGGGGCGGATCTCTGCTGATGGCAGGCACATCTCTCTCACCAGGCCGCTCCGGATAGACGCGGAGACCGCCAGCCGGGCGCAGACTCCGCCGGGCCTGTCCACCGTCTACTTCGTGCAGATCACCGTGGCATCGCCGGTGCTGACCCCGTCCGCGGTAGCGCAGGGTCTCAAGGAGCTGCGGGTAATCGCGAACCTGCTGATCGGCGGGCTCGCGGCCCGGCTGGGCGGCAAAGCCTTGCCCGAATCGGACCGGCTCCGAGAGCCGCTGCACGCCGATGTGTACAGCCCGCGGGCGCTCACGACCGGCGAGCTGTCCGCCCTGCTGGAGCCCTACGCGCCCGGGCTGGCCGTAGGCGACCACGGTTCCCACGGCGACCCCCGCAACGCCAGCCAGCAGCGGCGCGCCAGCGAACACCGCCGCCCCGGCCACCGCACCCCCGGCCAGCGCACCCGCCGCCAGTCCTCCGGCGTTCAAGGCAGCTTCCTCAGGCACCGCCTCATACCAGGACTGACCTGACTGGACGTCGTGGTAGGCACCAAGCCCGGTCCCCACGGCCCCAGCCAGCACGTCGACCACGGGGATGTCACCACCGAATCTGCTGAGCTTGCTCAGCAGGCCGGCGTCACCAGCCTCATCGGCGCCTGACGTATCGGCGCTTCTGGCATCGAGGTCTTCGGAGAAGTGATCTTTGACATTCACTATGCGGGTGTCGAGCAGTTTGCTGAGCTTGTTGGTGTACTGGCTCGCGCTGGCCAGCCGGGTGTCCGCCGACCACAGTTCGGTCCGGACCTTGACCGATTCATCCAGGATATTCTTCGGCAGCAGTTTTCCCGGGTTTTCCGCCCTGGCGGCGGCGGCTTCGGCCAGCACGCTTCTCGCCTGTCCCCTGAGTTTCTCACTCATCGGCGGAACAGCCGCTCCCTGGCAAGCTGCCCCATCTCATCGCCCCGCCT
>OCTA010002278.1_pt1 | contig 17554 bp, 11 predicted proteins | sample 1538991 | NCBI WGS metagenome assembly OCTA01 (sample SAMEA3539302, study PRJEB22396) | soil metagenome | biome: tundra; feature: field; material: soil | place: USA | collected 2010-05 | depth 0.15 m | reverse complement strand
ATACTGCCTATGTAGTCGGGCCGGGAGGCGACATCTTGTTCCGCCAGGTCAAGGCAGTGCCCATCCAGTTCTTCAAGGACGGCTTGCCGGCTCCGGAACAGAAGGTGTGGAACTCGCCTTGGGGAAAGATCGGGATCTGCGTTTGCTACGACTTGAGCTATACCCGGGTGACCGACCGCCTGGTCGGGCTTGGAGCCGAGGCGCTCATCGTTCCGACCATGGACGTCGTGGACTGGGGCAGCGCCCAGCACGAACTGCATGCGCGCATCGCGCCGGTCCGCGCCACGGAGTATGGCCTCCCGATCTTCCGCGTCGCCAGTTCCGGCATCTCGCAATTGGTTGACCGATCTGGCCGTGTCAGGGCCACGGCCCCCTGCCCCGGCGACGCCGCGACGATTACCGGGACTCTGGAGATGCGAGGCGCAGGCAGGCGGCCGCTGGACCGCTGGCTCGCGCCTTTCGCCACGGGGGTGACGGCTGCGCTGATTATATGGCTCCCGATCCGGCGGAGCGCGCAGTTAGCGACTTCCCGGCCACTCAGCCCAACAGACCCATGAGAACCCTCCTGCGCTGGCTAATTCGTATCCTCTATCGGTTCGAGGCGTATAACGTATCGGCGCTCGACACGCCCGGCCCGGTGTTGTTGCTGCCCAACCATGTATCCTGGTGGGACTGGCTGCTGATCGGCGTCTGTCTTGATAGCGACTGGCGCTTCGTTACCTCGACTACCACGGCGGAGATCAGTTGGTTTCACCGGCTCGTCATGATCAACCATCGAACCATTCCCGTGGACATGAATTCGCCCTTCGCCGTCAAGCACATGGCGGAGTATCTCCAAAAGGGCGGTCGCCTCGTGCTGTTCCCGGAAGGCCGCCTCTCCTGCACCGGCTCGTTGATGAAGCTCTTCGACGGCACGGGCTTCCTTATCTTCAGGACCCGGGCCAAGGTCATCACCGGATACATCCGCGGCGCCGAACGTTTGCCCTTCTCCCCGACACCTGGCAGGAAGCAATGGTTCCCGCGCCTGTCCAGCCACTTCAGCGACGTGCTCACCCCACCCAAGCTCGAACACGTCAGCGCCACCGCCGCCCGCGCGCGGCTCACCGACTGGTTGCGCGACCAAATGATCAGGCAACGGTTCGAGACCGAGATGGCCTTCGGTCCCCCTACCCTGCCGGAGGCCATCGCCGAAATCGCACGGCAGCGGCCCCGGCAGGCTGTTTTGCAAGACTACAGCCTCCAGAAGCTCACCTACCGGCGCTTGTTGGTGGGCGCGGATCTGCTCGCAGGCCAGTGGCGAAAGCTGCCCAGCGATCCCGACGAGCGTGTGGGTGTGCTGCTTCCCAACGTCAATGCGATGCCGGTCGCGATCTTGAGCCTTTGGGCAGCGGGCAAGGTCCCAGCCGTCCTGAACTACTCTACCGGGGCGAGCATCCTGCTGGCCTGCGCCAGGCTCGCCAGACTGAAACACGTCATCACCTCCAAAGTATTCATCCAGCGCGCCAAGCTTGACCTGGGACCCTTCCGGGATGCCGGCATTGAAATACTCTTCCTGGAGGAAGTGCGTGCCCGAATCACCCGCACCCAGCGTTTGCTCGCGCTTCTGCGCCAGTCTTGGAATCCCCGCCTGTCTCCTCCCAACCATCCGCCATCAACTAACGACCCCGCCGTAATCCTATTCACGAGCGGCTCGGAGGGTGATCCCAAAGGCGTCGAGTTCACCCATCGCAACCTGCTGGCCAACATCCGCCAGATGCTGTCGGTCATCGACCTCATGGAGACAGACCGCTTTTTCAATGCCTTGCCTTTGTTCCACTGCTTTGGCTTGAGCGTCGGCCTGCTCCTGCCGATGACGCGGGGCGTGTTCGTTCTCCTCTACCCTTCCCCCTTGCATTTCCGCGTCGTGCCGTCCGCCTTTTACAACCTGGACTGCACTGTGTTCTTCGGGACCAACACATTCCTCAACGGTTACGCCCGCAAGGCCCATCCCTACGATTTCCGAAGCCTGCGCTACCTGTTTGCGGCCGCGGAGAAGGTCCAGGAGGCGACCGCTGCCGTTTGGATGCAAAAGTTCGGCGTGCGGATTCTGGAAGGCTACGGCGCCACCGAATGCAGCCCTTGCCTGAGCGTCAACCTGCCAATGCGCCCGCGCCACGGCTCTGCCGGCCAATTCCTGCCAGGCATCCAATACAAACTCGAACCCGTCGAAGGAGTCGCTGAGGGCGGACGGCTCTTTGTGCGCGGACCCAACATCATGCGCGGCTACTTGAACCCCGAGGCCAACGCGAAGTTCCAGGCGCTCGGCGGCTGGTACGACACTGGCGACATCGTAAGGATCGATGCCGACGGCTTCGTCTTCATCCTTGGCCGGCTTAAACGCTTTGCGAAGGTCAGCGGCGAAATGGTCAGCCTCGCCGCGGTCGAGGACGCTTTGGCCGGCGCGTTCCCGCAGTATGGTCTTAGGTTTGCCGCGGCCGTAGTCGCACGACCCGATGCGGCCCGGGGCGAAAAGCTAATTGCGGTTACGAATGAGCCAAGGCTGACCATGGAAGAGGTCCGGGCCGCCCTCCGCGCCCGCGGCTTGAGCAATCTTGCCGTTCCCCGTGAAATCAAAGTGCTGCACGACTTGCCGCAGCTCGGCACCGGCAAGCTCAATCATCGCGAGCTGGAGAAACTCGTTTAGCCCCATAGCGCCTTGAGAACTCGCGGAGCGAAGCGAACCCGCTGCGGCTTCGCCTAAGATTCTGGTGGGGCGGTTTTGATCCGTTCGACTTATGGGACCCGAGCTTGACAACCACACGTGTTCGAGTGGAATGGGCGACATTGAATGTTCGTGCCAATGCCTGATGAGAAGAAAGCCACACATCCTCGCGGGTCTGTTTCTGCTCTTGATACTTGCGGCGCGTTTCCCGGCCTTGGGGCAGGCGAGAGTAACATTCTCCGAGGTGAAGTCATCGCCGTTGGCGCAAGCGCCCATCGAGCCCAGCACTCGCGCGAAGAAAGCGAGGCCCAGCCAGCCCCTTTACACTTACACCCTGACGCAAGATGGCACGCAGGCATCCTACGACGAGGCGATGGCCGTGGCTTCTTTGCAGGGAATCATCAATCGCGCGTCGCCCGAGCTTTACGTGCTCTCGCGCACAAACAAGCGCCCGCAGTTCTGGCTCGATCTGCTCGCCAAAGACGGTCGCTGGCTTCAGGGCCGGGAGCGTAGGCCGCAGCCGGACCTCAGCGCGCTGGTCAAGCTCGCGGGCAGGCGGCTCAAAGGCGTGATCATCTGGGATCCCGCCGTGCCTGCCAGCGCCAATGTGGCCACTACTATGGCCGGGGTACACGATGCCGTCGTGCTCAGCCCGGAGTTTGCCGAGCGTTATCTTCCCCAATGGCGGCTGCCGGTTCTCAAAGACCTGCGCAGCCAGTTCACCGGCGCGGAGACTGGCAGCCGGAAGAACGACGCCTACCGCTGGGCGATCCGGGAGTATCTGGCTAAAGGGCTGTGTTCCTCGCACCTGCTCTGCCTCTTTGAAGATTCCTGCTCCACCCGCGCCCGCGGTGACATCGGCTATGTGGTGACGCGCGACTGGGCGGTGAAGCAGCGCGCCTTCGTTTTTGATCTCTCTCCCTGGGGCGACGAAAAGCCGGGAGACGATCCCGGCCAACGGCTGGGCCTCGACCTGGAGACCTATAACCTGATACTGGCCGAGACGCTACGCCAAGCCGCGGGAAAACACATGACCGAGCTGACCGGCTTCTTCGCCTTCTCCAAATACTCCCACACGCCCGACCACCCGAGCGCCCATGAAGGCGTGCCCACCGAGTGGGCCTCGGTCTGGCTCATGACTCCCTTCAACTGTTACCAGAACACCATTTCCAGCGACTGCTTCAACCAATCGCTCCACAGTCAGGCGCCCCGCCGGCCGCTCAAGCAACATCACAACGCAAATCCAGTTGCCCTCGAAAAGAAAGCCTACGTCTGCATCCTCATGGCGGATTACGATTCGGCCACCCCGCTCTACGACTTTCTGCCGAACCATTGGCACAACGCGGACCGCGGCAAGACTCCGCTGGCGTGGGGCATCAATCCGAATCTGCTCGAGACCTACCCCGATCTCATCGCTTACTTCTACGAAACCGCCACGGCGGCGGACTCGTTCACCTCCGATGCCAGCGCCGCGGGCTACATGAACCCCAACCGCATTCGCAAAGAATATCTGCCCTTATTCGTGCGGCATAACCAACAATTCTTCCGCGAAGCCGACATGACGATTGCGCCCATGGTGCTGGATCAGGACCAGCCCTCGCCGGACGTGAAAGACGCCTTTCAGCAATTTGCTCCCGACGGCTTTGCGACCATTGTGGACGACCAGCATGGCCGGGGCGGCAGATTGCCGGAGCGCCAGATTTGGAAGGGGATGCCAATCCTCGAACTCCTCAACGACACGTGCAACTCCAAGGAAAGCAGCCAGATCGCCGCGGTCATGGCGAACGCCATCCAGGGGCGCGGAAATGCGGTTCCGGGATTCTACCTTTTCCGCACCGTATGGGTGAGCCCGGCCACCATCACCGACGCGCTAGCCATGTTGCGCCACCAACACCCGGAATTAAACGCTGAGGCGTTGCCACCGGACACCTTCTTGGCCCTGTTCAAAGAATCGCTTGAGCGGCGGGACAAAGCAGCCGGGCCATGAAAATGTTGTGAGCCCGGTGCCGCGAACCTGAGGGCAGCGCCAAGTCGCTGCCGCCTGCCAGAATGGACTTGAGGTGGCATTGGATTGTGTTATCATTTTGATATATGGCAACTATACTGATCCGGGATATACCGGAAGAGGTCCACTCCGCTTTGGTGCTTCAGGCGGAAAAGAGCCGCCGCAGCAAGGAGAAGCAGGCTTTGTATTTGATTGAAACCGGACTACGCCGGAAGATGCCAGCCCAGGAGGTTTTGGTTCGGGCGCGCCGGCTTCACGACCTATGCAAAGGCAAAACGGCTATGAAGGACATCCTTGCCGCAACCGAGAAACCCCATTGATCGTAGCCGATACCAACCTGATTGCCGCGCTGGCGGTCAAAACGGACGCTTCCACGCTGGCCTTTGCTGTCTTCACCAAAGACAGTGAATGGATGGCTCCGCAGATTTGGGAAAGCGAGTTTCGCAACGCCCTGATCGGCATGGTTCGCGCCGGGAAAATCGAGATGAAGACGGCCAATGCCGCCTTTGCCCTGGCGAGTGAGAGCGTTGAAACGTTTGCAGTTTCTACCAGCGCCGTGCTGCGACTGGCCGAGGAGCATGGGCTGTCCGCCTATGACGCGGAATTTGCCGCTCTGGCTGAATGGCTGGATTGCAAGTTGGTATCCTTTGATGAGGACCTGCTCAAGCCGGGGTTAGCCGTCCATCCGAAGCGCTTTTAGAATAGCCCAGCAACCAGCTTCTCGCCGTGGCCGAACTCGATTCCGGCACCTGGGCATGAGGCAAAAAGCTGCAACGCTGAAAGGCTAAGACCTGAAACCGGACGATGGAAAGCGGAAGGCGAATGAACAGGGCCTTGAGAAACGACGACACAAGGAACAGAAAGATGGGGAGGGCAAGAAGCACCCGCTGACCGCCGCCCACGCTCCACGCTTCACGGTCTGGGAAGGCTTCCCCTCCCGCTCAAATGCCCAAGCCGAACTGCAAATCTTTGACCTCAGTCAAATTGGCGGGTGCAGGATGTGCTACATTGTGAACGTGCATTCACAATATGCGTGCTAGTAAAGCCAAGACGGAGATTCGGCAGCAGCAGATTGCCCGGGCCGCCACCAGGCTCCTGGCGAAGCGCGGCTGGGAACAAGTAAGCCTCGCTGGCATTGCCAAAGCGGTCGGGGTCGTGCCGTCCGCTGTTTATCGCCACTTCAGCGGCAAGGACCAGGTGCTGGATGCCGTCCTGGACCTGGTGGCTCAGAGTTTTCAAACTAACCTCCAGGCGGCCCGTGGCGCGACGACCAATCCGGTGGCCCAGTTGCAGCAGGCATTGGCGCGGCACGTGGACTTGATCGCCAGCGGCGTGCCCGTTCCCCGCATCATACTCTGCGAAGATGTCTTCACCGGCAGCCCGCGGCACCGCAGACGGGTCCAGGCCATCTACCAGGCGTATCTGGGTGAGATTGCCGCGATTATCCGGGACGGCCAGAACCAGAACCTCATCCGGCGCGAGCTGGCCGCTGACACCCTCTCGCTGATGTGGCTCGGCCTGGTGCAAACGCCCGCTATTCTCTGGCTGGTGAGCCGGGAAGGGTTCGATCTGCGGCAACACTGTGAGCGTGCCTGGCAACTCTTTGCGGAGGCGATCCAGCCTTCTCGATCTAACAAACTGAAAGTGAGCATTCCCTCGATAAACCATGAAGACCGCAACTGACCCCTTGGAACCCTGTTCCAATCCAAAACCCCGCACCTATCGCCAACTTTGGATCTGCCTGATCGCCGTAATCGGGCTGTCCTTCCTCGTGCTCGGCTACTTCGGCACCGAGATCTACCGGCTGGCACCGCCGCTGCCCAAACGGGTCGTGACCCCGGAAGGCGTGGTGCTCTTTACCGCCCAAAACATCAAGGACGGCCAGAACGTCTGGCAATCCATCGGCGGGCAGGAGGTCGGCACGATTTGGGGCCACGGCGCGTATGTGGCGCCGGACTGGACCGCGGACCGGCTGCATCGCGAGGCGACCTGGTTGCTGAGCTATTGGGCGATGCAGCTCGGCAGCACGAACTACGAACAATTGCCCCCCGAAACCCAGGCGGCCTTGCGGGCGCGATTGAAGCTGGAAATCCGCTCCAACACGTACAATCCCGAGAGCGGCGACCTTGTGGTTTCCTCCACCCGCGCGGCGGCGATCCTGGCCGTGAACCAGCACTATGCCGCGCTGTTCAGCGACGACCCCAGCCTGCGTGAGTTGCGCAAGAGCTATGCGATTCCGGTTAATGCCATCAAGACACCGGAGCGCCGGCAATTGATAAACGCCTTCTACTTCTGGGCCACTTGGGCCTGCGGCACGGAACGCCCGGGCACGCAGGTCACCTACACGCAGAACTGGCCGCCCGAACCGCTGATTGATAATCGTCCCACCGGCTCGATCATCGTCTGGTCGGTCGTCAGCTTTGTCGTATTGCTGGCGGGCGTTGGCACCCTGGTCTGGTATTTCGCCGCGCAGCGGCGGAAGACCGATGAAGAAAGCGCCGACCTGCCGGCGCGCGATCCTCTGCTGGCACTCACGGCCACTCCGTCCATGAAGGCCACACTGAAATACTTCTGGGTTGTGACGGCGTTAATCGTGGTGCAGGTGGGATTGGGTGCGATCACCGCGCACTATGGTGTGGAAGGCGACGGCTTTTACGGCATCCCTTTGAGTCGGTGGCTCCCCTATGCCGTTACGCGCACATGGCACACCCAGCTCGGCATATTCTGGATTGCGACTGCCTGGCTGGCGACGGGCTTGTTCGTCGCCCCCGCCGTATCGGGATATGAACCAAAGTGGCAGCGCCTGGGTGTCAACTTTCTCTTCGCCTGTCTGCTCATCATCGTCATGGGCTCCCTCGCTGGCGAATGGCTCGGCGTGCAGCAGAAACTCGGCTACGTCACGAACTTCTGGTTCGGCCACCAAGGCTACGAATATGTGGATCTGGGCCGCTTCTGGCAGATATTCCTCTTCGTGGGCCTCTTTGTGTGGCTCTTCCTCATGGGCCGGGCGCTGTGGCCCGCGATCAAGAATCCCGGTCCCAACCGCCACCTGTTGGCTTTGTTTATCATTGCCTCGGCGGCCATCGGCCTTTTCTACGGCGCCGGGCTGATGTGGGGACGGCAAACGCATCTGGCCATCGCCGAATACTGGCGCTGGTGGGTGGTCCATCTTTGGGTGGAAGGCTTCTTTGAAGTCTTCGCGACCGTCGTCATTGCGTTCCTGTTCACGCGCATGGGGTTATTGCAGGTAGCGAGCGCCACCGCGGCGGTGATCTTTTCGACGAGCATCTTTCTGGCGGGCGGCATTCTCGGCACCATGCACCATCTCTATTTCAGTGGCACACCGACCTCCGTCCTTGCCGTCGGCGCATCCTTCAGCGCCCTGGAGGTTGTGCCGCTGGTGTTGATCGGCTTTGAAGGCTATGAAAACCTCACCCTCTCAAGGGCGCGGCCATGGGTAGCGGCATATCGCTGGCCCATCTTCTTCTTCGTGGCGGTGGCCTTCTGGAATTTCGTGGGGGCGGGCTTGTTTGGTTTTCTCATCAACCCGCCCATCGCCCTCTACTACATGCAAGGCTTGAACACCACGCCCGTTCATGGTCACGCCGCGTTATTCGGCGTCTATGGGATGCTGGGCATCGGCCTGATGCTCTTCTGCCTGCGCGGCTTGACCCGCCAGGAGCATTGGAAGTCCCGCGCCCTGTCGTTCAGCTTCTGGTCGTTGAACCTCGGGCTGGCGCTCATGATCATCCTGAGCCTCCTGCCAGTTGGGCTCATGCAGACCTGGGCGAGCGTCGAGCACGGCATGTGGTATGCCCGCTCGGCGGAGTTCCTGCAAACCCCGCTCATGGAAAAACTGCGCTGGATGCGGGTCATCGGCGACACCCTCTTCGCGCTCGGGGCGTTGGGCATCGGCTGGTTCGTCCTCGGCCTGAAGACCGGCTGGTCCTTCACCGACCAGAGCGAAGAGCAGCCGGCGCTGGCAACCGACGCCGCCAAGGCCGCGGCACTGCAAACGGGTCAGCCTATAGGTTGGCCCGTTCACAAGTGAAAAGGCGCGGACCCTATTTCGTGCGGCGCCTGATCGAAATCACATCCCGCCAACAGCAGACCCAGCGCACGTTGCTCGACTGGCTGCGGGTGAAATACGCGATCGAAAAGCCCAACAACAAGCTTCTCGCCGTGGCCGAACTCGATTCCGACACCTGGGTATGAAGCAAAAAGCTGAAACCCTGAAAGGCTGAAACCTGAAACCGGAGGGATAAAGCGAAAACCAGGGGCGTAAAGAAAGCAGGGCGCGAGGAAAAGTAAGATGGGAGCCATGAAACTGCCACTGACCGCCGCGCCTTCCGTCTTGCAATTTCCGCTTTCTGCTTTCCTAATTTCAGCTTTCCAGCACGCCCGCCCGCGCCCGCGCCGCCGAAGCATTGAATTTGAAGCGCGTCTTCAGCCACCTCGTCAACCAAGCCTACGGCCTGACTCCGGCGGAGATTGACCTGATGTGGATAACCGCCCCGCCCCGGATGTCCGTCCCGCCGCCTTTCCCTTCCTCAGGAATGCCGAAGCGCAGCCAATCCGAGGTCCGCAGTTCGGCGCTGGGAAAAGCTATGGGTGACCCCTTTCTCGCCGATGGCGGCCGTCCAGACGGGGTCGAGGTCGGTTACCGGTGGCGGCTTCGGGGCGGTTGGCCGGGAGCGGGGGGCCGCCGGAGCAGGAGGCTGTCCCGCGAGAGGCGATTCGGTAGCCAAGACTTTGCCCTGCCGCTTGAATAGAAGGAGCTTTTCGCCCTCGGGCTCAGGGCCGCCGCCGCGCCCTGCGCGGCGTGCTCCGATGTCCGCTCTGGACACCAGTTAACCTGATTGGTCTCCTGGTCAAAGGCTCCGCTCAAGAATTCCAAGCTTTTCTGGCGCAGGGACCAGGAGAGGATGCTCCTCTTTTGCCTGCGGCAACAGCCCCGGAAAGCTGGCAATCTCGATAATAAAATGGCGCCTGGACCGGGGCTTACGGATCCAGATACCACCAACCCCTGATCTGCCACCACTTGATGGTCGGTCCGACAGGTCCGCAGCCCCAGTAGAAATCATTGAGATCAATCGCTCCACCAAGGCCGATGGGTCCCATTTCCGCCGGCTGGCCGACGCCCGTCGCCAATGCGGCATTGCGCCAGGCAATCCGAATCGGCATCCCCGGCGCAACCTGGCAGCACAGGTTCCGGGCGTACCTGAAGGGGAACGCCGGATTGACCCAGGCAGGCGTCTTGAACCCTGTCATGATATGGAGACCATCAAAGGCGCGGCCCCAGCGTTGCGGGCAGGTCAGGCCGTTCCAGAGCGGCGCCATCACACTGCATGAGTAGAGGTTCAACCATTGGCAGGTTGTGAACGGCGGCACATCGTCTCCCCAGGAATGGACCAGCTTCGGATTGTTGTAGAATAAGGTGGAGAGCGGGCCCATTGGTGGCGCTGGCCATGTGAAAGTAATGGCATTGGGCGCGCCATGACCGATGTAGAGCACGAGGTTCGCCGTGTCCACACCCCAATTCGCAAAATCATCATCACCGTTCACCCACGGAACGGGCGGGAGCACGTGCGGAACGGGCGGGTCAATGAAGTCTCCCACCCAAGCGGCACCGTCCTTCCACCAGAAGCTCGGTGGCCCAAAGCAGGGCGCCATGCCGGCATTGAAAGCGGCCGAAAGCGGAGCGGCGATCCCAGGAGTCCAAGGGTCTTCAATGCCCCAGGAATCACCGACGTTTGCCCCCGGCGGGACGGGTTTCGGGACCACCGTCAGGTTCTGACTAACCTGGGTCGAGACGCCGTTGGCGTCTAACACCGTCACTCCGACCGTCTCCGTTGCGGACTGGCTCAGGTAGCGCATCCGGAAGAACCGGGCGGAGTTCCCGCTCATGTTCACCGTCATGCTCTGCATCCCGTTGTTGGTCTGCACCGGCCCGGTGACTTGAGTCCACGTGCTCCCTGCCACCTTCGGGGCTGACTCGAGCACGAACCCGGTCGAAGGATCGGGCCATGAAACCACCACATAGCTGCCCGTGCCGAGCGCGATGGACAACGGCGGCGGCGAAGCCCGAACCACAGGCGTATAGACAATGCTCGGGCCGGTCATGCTGGACACTGCGGGGGCCGACCCGTGCCATGAGTAGGTGTAAGGCGGTTGGCCCCCGCTCACCGTGACGTTAGCGACGACCTGCGTGCCCCCCAGAGTGCTGGCCGAGAGGTTCGCGGTCGGAACGAAGCTCGCATCGTCCGTAGCCGGAATCAGTATCGGCATGAGGTCAACCGTGGAAATCAGGCCATCGGTGGGATTGGTCACGGTTACAGTGGCGGTGCCTAGATACCAGGGCAGAACAAAGTTGGTGACGCCTTCCGGCGGGCACTGGAGGCAAGGCGGCCACGGCCATGGCCAGGGGACATGGTAAACGAGCGTTGGGGTAATCAGCGGTTTAAGCAAGCCGTTCGGGTCCAAGAGCCTGGCGACCCGATTGCTGGCCACGCTGGGGGTGATCACCTGCACCGATGGCCCCGGCGTCAACACTGGCGCGGCATAAAACAAACGCGTGACGTTGCCCGTGGCACCGTAGGCCACCTGCACCTGCGCACCCGGGCCGACGAGCGGATAACCGGCTCCGACGCTGAACTGGTAGTTCACCTGGGTGTCCAGATAAAGATTATTGCTCACCACGCCGCCGCTGGAATTGGTGTAGAATGCGTTAAGGGTCGAATGAGTGACCATCGGCGTTCCGAGTTGGGGAATGAGGTTCGCGTTGGCAAGTGCGGCGGAGGCAGAAGTCAAGGCCGCGTTCGTACCCAGGACCGTCGTATTGCTCAAGGCCCCAAAGTTGATCTGCTGATAGAGAATGGGAATCGGGGGATAGGGATTCAGGGTATTGGCGGATAAGTTGCTGATCACGACCGGATCTGTAATCGGCACCGTGGGAACGGCGACAAAATTCGTCGGATCAATGAAGGAAATTACCCCATTGCTCAAATAGGAGCTCACGAGCAGAGTCGGATCTATGCCCATTGATTGGGCGAGGGTCGTTGCCTGCGAGGGCGAGGCGCCATATTGCACGACGCGATACACCGGCAAGGTGCTGGCGGCTGCTGGGTTGGTCTTGGTGGCGGTAATCGTCACACCCCCGAGGTAGATTGGGCCAAAAGTCGTATTGACGAGGGCCTGGATACGCAAGGCTTGCTGTTCGCCAGGCTGAGCAGTGCCCGTCGGAAAGAGTTGCGCGGTGACGGGGACAGGACAATCATTGGCACCCAGCGTGACGTAGTTGGGGTCAAGGGTGAAGGTCCAGTTATTGGTACTGCCGCCGGTGTTGGGCCCCCAGGTCGGGATCAACTGGATCGTACTCGCGGCCTCCGTGGCGGTGTTCTGAACCATGAACTGGACTGGCGATTGCTGGGCGTAGATGTTGCGTGATGTCGTGTTGTTCGAAAAGTCCGTATCCGCGCCATAGCCGATCTCTACCTTGAGGCAGTTGTGCCCGAGAATCGCCGCCCGCGGAATCCAGTTGATTGAGACCGCCTGGATTGCGCCGCTATTAATGTTTGGAACATTGACGGTGCCGATGTTGTAGAACGTCGGGATCGCAGCGGAGTACACATAAACGCCGAATTGCACCCGGACGTTGCTCGCAGCGTTGGGCCCGAGGTTCTTGATCATGACGGTGGCGGTGTTGTTCTGGTTTATGATCGCCGGGTCGGGCGCGATCGAAATGTCCGGCGACTCCCAGGAAGGGTTTGGCGGATAGTTCGGAAAGGTCAGGTCGGCCGCGGCGACAGCACTGACAGCCGCATAAGCGTTAACGTAGCCATACCCGCTGTCGGCCTGCCAGCCGGCCTGTGGGTTCCCGTTCGGGGCGGTCGCGGTGGCAATGATGAGCTGTTTGACGGAAGCGGGATTGATCCCGTGCTTGGCTTGTATGACGAGCGCGGCCAGACCCGCCACGTGCGGGGATGCCATGGAAGTACCGCTCTTGCGAACCGTGCCGTTGTCTGGGTTGCCTGAGTTGGCTCGGGCCGCAAGGATGCCCGTCCCGCCGCAGTTGAGGTGCGTGCCCGGCGCCGCCACCTCCGGCTTGTTGTCATCCAGTGGAATCCCCGTGGCAGTCCTGGGGCCGCGGCTTGAAAAGCAGGCGATCGTATCGTCGGCGCGCGAGGTCGTGTTCTGGGTCTGCGAGGCGGCAACTGTAATGGCTCGGGTTGCGGCTGCGGGTGTAGCCAGGCCGACGTTGTTCGGGCCATTGTTCCCGGCTGCGGCCACAACGACAATGCCCATAGACTCGGCCAGGTTCACCAACTGGCTGAAGGCGTCCGTGCCGTCCGAGATAACCGGATTGCCGTTCTGGTCAACCTGGCCGAGGCTCAAGTTGATGACGTTCACCTGCCAAGCACCGCTCTGGCTCTGGTTGTAAACGGTTTGCAGGCCGTCCACCAGATCGGCCCACGTCCCTTGGCCGTTGGCGCCGAGAACTTCTACCGCAATCAAGCCAGCATGAGGGGCGACTCCTTCCCCCTGGTTCACGGTCGCTTGGCCAAGCGTGATAGAAGCGACATGTGTGCCGTGGCCATTGCCGTCAGCAATGTTGGCGAAGCCAAAGGCATGTGTCACGGCGTTGTAGGCGCCGATCTGGGGCGTGGCGGCAAACGCCGCATGACCGATATCAACGCCCGTGTCAATGATGGCGATGTTCACGCCCGTGCCGTCATACCCTAACGCACGCGCATTGTTGGCGCAGGACACCGAGCCGGCGTTGACGCACATGCTGGGCACGCTAACCGTTAGGTTGGTCGCGAACGCAAACTGCTGCTCAATAAAGGCAACATTCGTCATGGCGGCGATCTTCGTGATGTTGGTTTTGGCCACGCCGCCCAATGCAATCGAGGAAAGGTAAGTGAGCTCTATTTGGTTGGTGCCAAGGCCATTGAGCGCGCCAACATCGCTGGACGTGGGACAACTTCTGAAGTTGACGACCACGTCAAACACCTGATTGGTGGAGTTATCAATTGTATCGTCAATTCCGTTACGCGGCTGCACGTCGCGATTCCAGACCACGTTTGTGCCCATCCACGCTGGAGGGGTGACCCTGCGTACGAGCGTCGCCGCCTGCTGGCCCAGCAGGTTCGGGGAAGCGAGAAAGAACAGCACGAGGGGGTAGAAGGCCCGGCTTAACACAGAGAGAACTGAAATACGGTTTTTCATACTATTTGAGCGGTCTTCGACCAGATACGTCTGGCCTCGGACCGTTTCCTTTCCACAGGTAAAAGGGATCAGATCGGCCAAACGGCAACCTGCCAAGTGCGGGAAAATGCGTCGTGGGGGTATTCAGCGGCGCCGCGGGTGGCGCTTTGACCGCAGTGGCGCAGGTTCAAAGCCCAATTTGCTCGCCTCGCGCGCGATCCGCCTCCTGTGCTTGCTTACCGACTGGTGGGAACAATCCAATTTGGCGGCGATTTCGTCCACGCCGAAGCCGTCCGCCAGGTATGCTAGCACGATTTGATCGGCCGGCGTTAGGCGGGTGGCGAGTTCTTGCAGAATATCGCGAAAACTGATCAGGCTCAGGAAGGACTCAGCCGCTGCTTGTTCGGGTGCCGAATCCTGATCGTTATCATCGCCCGGCGCCGGCATTGGAGCGCGGGACCAACGATGTTTCCACGAGTCTATACTGCGGCCGCGATCGAGAATGTCCCGAAGATGGAACTTGCAGCTCTGCAGATACCAGCAACAAGTTTGCCCCGGTTGTTCCGCCTCCCTCTGCCAAATGTGAATGAGCGCCTCTTGGCTCAAGTCGTCCAGCATTGCTTGGTCCTGTGTCACGCTCAATGCGATGCCCCTCAGGGTTCCCTGTATGTCGGGTTCATCTATGAGCATAGGAAGTTCTGGGCCAAGTACGATTACCACCTGGAAAGCGAGGTGGATGTGGGGTTATGGTGAGCGGCCCCGGCCCAAGTTGGCGCAGGATGGCGTAGGGTTGGCGCTGCTGGCGTCCACGTTCGGATTCTGGGGTCAGGACATCGAGCCGTTCATCCCTTCCAATGGGAAGGATGAAAGAGGGTAACAGGCTTTCTCGCGTTGTTGCTCCATAAGGGCTTTCGCCGCCAACAAAGCGCCGGAAGAAGATTGTGGAAGCCAGTCGCGTGAACGTTCCCAAGAACGCACCCTGCCACCGCCAGACTGGGAACTGGCGCCTCATTCTCGTTTAACGAATACTCCTTCCCTCGCGGGCCGCTGGCTGAAACAGAAGCGAGTCAGCGGCTCGCGGAGCCAATTTGCCTTGGTGGTCTTATCCTATACTCCGGCTCGGTCTAAAACAAGCGGGATTTTGCTCATCCAGAGCCGCAGCCATGCCAGCCTGCTCAGCCCCCAGGCAGCTTGGCGAGTTGTGGCCGCTGAAGATGCCCGCGGTTCGGGCAGCCTTGATGAATAAGCGTGCATTCACCGGCGCACTGCCTCTATTGTTCAGCACGATTCTTATGAAGCATGTGCCTCAGTCTTCCCGGCGGGAGTTCCTGCGCCGATCATCAATGGCCCTCGGCCTCACCCTGGCAGCGCCTAGCCTCGTGCCAGCGTCCGCGCTCGGGCGCAGCGGCGCCACCGCTCCGAGCGAGCGCATCAACATGGGGTTCATTGGCTTGGCCGGACAGGGGAGCGGCCATCTGCTCGGTTAAACGGGTCACCCATAGGTTGGCCCGATCAGAAGTGAAAAAGCGCCGACCTACACTTTGACGCCGATGACCCATCTCCTCCGGCGCCTGACTGAAATCACATCCCGCCAGCAGCAGACCCAGCGCACGTTGCTCGACTGGCTGAGGATGGAATACGCGATCAAAAACCCTACCAATCAGCTTCTCGCCGTGGCCGAATTGGATTCCGAAACCTGGGTGTGAAACGAAAAGCTGAAACGCTGAAAGGCTGAAACCTGAAACCGGAGGGCGGAAAGCGCAAACCCGGGGCGTTAACAAAGAGGGGCGCAAGGAACAGGAAGTTGGGGAGGGCAAGAAACAACCGCTGACCGCCGCAGGAGTTCACGGATTGCGCGCGGAATACACCCACAGCATCGAATCTGTCCGCGCGCGACGGTGAGGTGGTGGCGGGCATCTTGCCTGCCCGTGAGCCGGGGCTTCCAGCCCGGCGGGAATGCGCGGCGTAACAGGCGGGGCCTTGGGATATTTCTCCGCCGCTCGACAGGTCGTGAGCGTTGTTCCGCGCGGCTGGAAGCCGGCCTCACTGTCGGGCAGGATGCCTGACGCCACAACAGGGCTACTGAGCCCGGTAGTAGATTTGCGGTTTCGTCTGGTCAACCGGCACAGATTCAATCAGGTTCGTCATGGGCACACTGAAGGCAGGCTGCCAGTTCGGAAGCATTAGGTTTGTGCTGTAGGTCAGTTGGTAGTTTGTTCCGGGATTGCCGTAAATGGTGATCATGCGAGTTGAGTCGGCAGCCGCCCACGCGGCCAGCATTGGCTCAAACCCGATGAGCACCACTGTTCCGGGCTGGCTGCCGATGTTGCCCGCAGATGTGCCGTCGTCCTTTATCCCCAATATGTCCGCAGCCACCACCGGCAGGAAACCAGAGTGCCCGGGAGGCGCCGAGAAGACAATGGAGCCTAACTGGGAGGGACTTTGAAGCGTCTGTCCCGGCTTGACCTCCAGGTTGAACAAGGTGCGCGCAGGGTCCAGCACCTGGACCACAGAGGTTGCGATTTCGGCGTTGGTAAACGTAAACGCAAAGTTGCTGAACCGGTTTGACGGGCAGACCAGGGTCCAGCTTAGGTTGGTGAGGCCCACCGTGGACAACAAAGTGACGGCGACGCTGCCGGTATGTCCCGTCTGCATCACGGTCGAGCCAATCCCCACCTGGATGCACTCGCTTACGACGACCACAAACGACATCGAACTGCTCAAGGGAGGAGTGCCGCTGTCGGTGGCCCAAATGGTAATCAGGTTGGTCGAGCTTCCTTGAGCACAGGAAGGATTCCACTGGAAGATGCCGTTGGTGCTGATCGTGGCGCCGGCCGGCGCCGAGCTGTCGAGCCTGAAGCTTACCGGGGGGGTGGATACCTGGGCCCGATTTGTAATGACCACCCCCTGCCCGACAACGATGGACTGGTTGGCGGCTTGAGTAATGACCGGCGGCGGTATCGCGGGCGTGACGAAAGCCGCATCCGCACCATAGCTGGTCCCGGCGCTGTTGATGGCCACCACGCGGAAGTGGTACATCGAGACCGGTTGGAGCCCGCGGATGCCCAACTGCACGTCTTGCGCGCTGTTCAGACCGTCTTGGAGCGTGGTGCTGGTGGCATTGGTGTTGCCGTAGTTGGTCGTCCCGCCCCACTCAAAATGGACCTCCGTTATGGCCCCGTTCGGATTGACAAGGGCATTCAAGGTGGCGTTCGTCGCAGTGATGTTCACCGCGTTCAGCGTGGTCGCGTTCGGCAGAGTGATGGGCAGCCCATAGGTGATGGTGTAGGAGCCGGTGGAATTGTAGTCAAAGATATGGATCAGGTTGTCGGGCTTGGGCGGCACCATGTGGATGCGGGCCGGGGTCTGCCACACATTAGGCCCGACCAGCAGGTTCGCTCCGTCGGAGCGCCGCACGCTCGCGATGGGATAACTGCCGCCGCCCGGATCAACCACCTCCAGATAGACCCAACCGGCAGGCACCGAGGCCGTCACCGTGATGTTCGAGTTGCCGGAGGATGGCGCGCCGCTGGTCACGCCGCTGGTGGTCGAGGTGACCGGGTAGGTTGAGCCGTCGCTCGAATAGACGATGCCGGGCAGCGCGTCCACGTTGGTCGTGTCGTTGACCAGGAAGTCCGGCA
>OCTA010002277.1_pt1 | contig 17562 bp, 6 predicted proteins | sample 1538991 | NCBI WGS metagenome assembly OCTA01 (sample SAMEA3539302, study PRJEB22396) | soil metagenome | biome: tundra; feature: field; material: soil | place: USA | collected 2010-05 | depth 0.15 m | reverse complement strand
CGGCATCTGTGCCGTGGTGAAAGCGGGCCTCGGCCTCGCGGCGCTCGTCGCGGCTCACCGAGCTGTGGTGGACAAAGACCTCGGCGCCCCTGCCCCGCATGCGTTCGGCGACCGTTTCGGAAAGGGAGCGGCTTTGGCAGAAGAACAGGCTCTTCTTGCCGCGCGCGCGGACGCTGGCCTCCTGGGCGATCTCTAGGATGGTTCCATACAGGCACACCTGAATCTGGCGGGATGCAGCCACCTTGGGCGGGTCGATGACCTCGCCGGGCCGTTTCGAGCCGCCTTGCAGCCACTGCAAGATCTCGACGGGATTGCCGACGGTCGCGGACAACCCCACGCGCTGGATGTCGTGACGGCTGAACGAACCTAGCCGTTCAATCACCGACATCAGATGCGCGCCGCGGTCGGTGCCGGCCATGGCGTGGATCTCGTCGACGATGACCATGCGCAGGTCACCAAACAACCGCGCCGCCGGACAGCGGGGCGAGACCAGCATCACCTCCAGCGATTCCGGCGTGGTCATCAGGATCTCGGTGGGCTCGGCCTTGAACTTCTTCTTGTCGCCGTCGGAAACATCGCCGTGCCACACGAACCGCCGCAAACCAACCATGTCGGCGTAAGTGCCCAGGCGTTCTTCCTGGTTGTTCAGTAGCGCCTTGATGGGCGCAATGTAGATTAGGCCGGTTCCACTCGGCGGCTCATTCATCAACGTCGCGATGGCCGGGAAGATCGACGCTTCGGTCTTGCCTCCAGCGGTCGGCGCCAGCACCACCGCGTTCTTCCCATCCAGGATCGCCGCGCCGGCCAGCTCTTGCACCGGGCGCAGGCTGGTCCACCCCAGGCGCGACACGATGGCTTCCTGCAGGCGGGGTGGAAAGCGGGCAAAGGTGCTCACGAGTGGTCCTCGTTTCCTAGAAGTTCATTGGAGGGTAGCCCTTGTCGTCATCAGGCTCAGCGTCGTAGGGCGGCTGGCCCTTCATCTTTCTGACCTCGTCCTCGGTGGGATCCTTGGGAGCAAATCCCAGCTCGGCCGCTGGGTCGAAGTCATCGTGCTCGCCCACCGTGTCCATCACGTCGACGAAACGGCGCAGGAACTGCCGCGGGACCACGCCGACGTCGCCCTTGAACCCCTCGGTCATCTTCGCCACCAACGCCTCGATGTACTGCGGGGTGACCTTGGATTCCAGCTTGGGCCGGTCCTTGGCCGGGAACATCTCGCGCAGCTTCAGCGCCACCTCTTTCAAGCGATCCTTGTCGAAGGGCCGCAACTCCAGCTGGGCCTGCTGCGAGCTCACAATGCCACCGTGACTCAGGAACTGGATGCGATCGTGCAGCGGCTGCAACCCCTTCACCCCCCGGTTGGTATCGAAGAAATCGGGCGTCCCGGTAAAAACCCACAGTAGGCCCTTGTACCGATCCGCTGCGTCGATGATCTGGCGGATGCCGTTTAGCGACTTGCCGCGCACGTCGGTGCGCATGCGCAGGATGGTCTCGGCCTCGTCGATGACGATGACCAGACCCTTGTAGCCAGCCGCCTTCACGATTTCCAGGATGCCGTGCAGGTAGTCCATCGCGGTCTGGCTGGTGATGGTGCCTTTGATGCCCGCCGCGGACTTCTCGCTGGCGGCCACGTTGGGCGATCCCGACAGCCACGACAGCAGTGACCCCGCGGCCTGCACCTTGCCCTCCTGTTTCAGGGCGAAGACCGTTCGCAGAACCCGCGCCAGATCCTCGGGAGCCTTGCCCTCGGTCTTGGACGCGATCTCCTCGTCCATCCGCTTGGCCACCTTGCGGTCAAAGCCCGCGCTCGATTCGGCCTCACCGCCAGCAATCAGGCTGTTCTCGACGGTGGCGATCCAGCGGTCGACGATGTCGTTCAGCGCCCCACGCGGGCAGGTGCTGGTGGCCAGCTCTTGCACGACCTTCCGGTACACGTCGTCGAACTTGTAGAAGTGCAGGTCGTTGTCCGAGACCACGACGAAGCTGGTGGCGAAACCACGTTCTTGGGCATCCAGCATCGCCAGCCGCGCCATGAAGGTCTTGCCGCAGCCGTAGCCACCGCGCAGGAACTTGAACACCCCCTCGCCCGCCGCCGCCATGTCCAGCTGGCGCCGGATCTCGCCCCTCTGCCGCTCGATGCCCACGGCGAATGCGTCCAGCCCGCGCTCGGGAACGACGCCCGAACGCAGGCGCTCGAAAACATGGTCGGTATCACGCCGGGATAGGGGCATGGTCAGTTGTCCTCCTCACGAACGTAGCGCTTTCCGCTGGCATTCGTCTCGCTGCGCACCTTGAACGGCAGCAGCTTCAAATGGGCGTCGAAGTTCAACGCGAACCTGCGTGCCGCGCGCGCGCTGCCAAGCTTGCGGATGATCTCTTCTTCCGTCATCGAGCCGTGCTCGGCCAGGTGCTGGAAGATCCCGCGCGCTCCCTCGTCCTCAATCGCCGATTCCCAGCCCGAACGAGGTAAGGCCACCGCGTCCTTCTTCCTGCCCACCACCACGAACATCCGGTCGGCCACGGCGGGCTCGACGCGATGAATGTTGTCCGGGTGAAACACCTCAACCTGCACACGCTCGTCCGCCGGTCCCTCCAGCGAGAAGAAGACCTCGACCCACTCTTCCTTCACCGGAGCCTGGATGCGGCCCGCCTTCAACTTGCCCGAGCCAGCAACCTCCCGAACCATGGCCCGGATGTCCACGCGCCCGGGCACGCGCAAATCCAAGTCGACGGTACGAGGCCCCACATAGGCCAGGTTGTTCTGGGCGCCTGGCGGGAAAACCAAACGCAGGCTCAGGCGATGGAAGCCAAGCGCATCGTCCTCGGCTTTGACCTCGGCCGCGTAGGAGGCGACAGCCGCCCCCTCGGGCAGCTTCCGCGAAACGGTCAGCACGGGGATGATTCGTTCTTGCGGGCTGTTGCCCCCGTGGTCGAACGCCACGCTGGCGTCTTTAGTGGCAAAGGCCGCGGTGTCCTCTCGAAGCAGCAGGAAGCCAGTGATCCCGTCGTAGCCCAGCGACGCCAGCGGCACGGGAGTCAGCCCCGCCTCGCCGCGCTCGTGGGCATCAATGACGTAGCGGCGATGCGGATCTGTCTTCTTCCCGAACTGGACAGTCTCCGTGGTCGCGTCCTGCAGCAGGAACCCGTGATCCGCTGTGAACACCGCCTGCTTGATTCCGGCGGTCTGCAGATGGTGCCAGCCGGCCCGCAACTGGCGCAGCGTCGCCTCGAAGGCATGCACGCCCAGGTTCGCCTCGCCTGCGGTGTCGATCTCGATCGAGTGAACCACCACCACGCGATGGTCCTTGAGATCCTTCAGCACTTTCGTGGTGCGCTCGCACAGATCGCCCAGGCTGACGTGCAACGCTGGCCGCCCGCCCGAGCGCATGCCCATGGCGCGGCTGCGCCCCTCGGGATCCTTCACCGTGAACTCGCCAGCGCGGAATCCCTTGAACTCCCCGACAACCGTCAGCCGCTCGCCCTGGGCGACCGGGGCCAGCGCGTTCATGCCCACCGAAGTGATGGTCGGCAACTCGGCCAGGCGCGGCTTCAGATCCACGACCGTGCTCTGCGTCCCGCTGCCACCGCGCAGCTCCTCAAAAAGTTCGGTGGCCATCTCGAAGCGGAAGGCATCGACCAGAAAAACAGCCACCTTCTCACCACCGAGAGTCAGCGGCTGAACGACCTGTTCGTACAGGTTGCGCTGGCGCAGGTCGGGCTCGGGCAAGAAGCCACGCGACCGGCACACACGGGTAAAGTCCTTGGCCAGCTGATTTGCCCAATTTCGATGCAGCTGCCGCAAGATCCCGGCGACCTCCTGCAGCGCCCCCGAATGCCGAACGTGGTAGTCCAGCCGCCGCGCCAGCTCCTGCTCGAAGCGGCGGTGCGCGCGGTCCACCCGGAACGCCGTCTCCGCATAAACCATCAACGCCTCTTCGTGCGAGGCGGCCTCGGCAAATGGACGCGGCTGCTGCGCGATGATCGCGCCGAACGCGGCGGCCTCGCCCACCAGATCCCAGACCAAGCGCCGCTCCCGATCGCGCCGGACCCAGAACGACTTGTCCCCTTCGCGCGCCTTGCACCACGACTGAGCCTTCTGCCAGTCCTGCGCCTTGAGAGCATCTACAGCGCCGGATAGAACCCGCTCTTCTTCCTCGCGAAAGGTGTCAACATCGCCCAAATCCTCGGCGGTCATGTCATCCAGCTCGCCGTGAATCAGGACCTCGACAGCGTCAGCCACCTTGGCGTAGGCATCGGCGTGCTGGTCGCGCAGCTCGTTCACCAGCTTGCGGCTCACCTTCACCAATTCTCCCGGTACGGCCCTTAGGCGTTGCAAGGCGGCCAGCTTCGGCGCTCGTCGCAAGTCGTGAACGTACTCCACACACAGCAGCCACGCGCCCAGGGCCGTGAGCACGCCTTCGACGCCCGCCTTCCCTTCCTTGGACAGGAAAGCGCAGAATTCGTCGTCCATGCCCGTCAGTTTGTGCAGGTATTCCCGTAACGATTCGATCTCGGCTTCGGACTTCGCCTGCCTGGCCACCGTGCTGTCGGGCCGAGACAGCGCCTCGATCACAAGCGTCGGCCCGCTGGCTTCCAGCAACGCGAGCAACCCCATGGAAGGCGCGGCCGACGCCTGATCCAGCCACGCATCCGCCTGCTCCAGGGTGGGCTTGCCGGCGAGGAAACGGTCCACCTCGGCCGGCGCCACGCGCCCCGTGGCCGCCTGACGAATCAAGGTGTCCAGCGCCTTGCGGAAGCGCGTCCCCGCCGAGTACAGCTCCAGCACCGGTGTCGTGCGCATGCCCTCTTCGTTGAACCCAGGCATGTGGATCAAGAGAGGGTTCCGGTCGTAACCGCTGCCGCGCGTCTCCAGGGCAAACAGCATTTCCAGAAAGCTGCCGCGAAAACCGACCACCGGATGCTCGAACGTTCCGGCGGCATGGCGTTCGGCCAGGCGATCCACGAACGTGGTGAAGCTCTTGTCGCGATCCAGCCACACCACGATTCCCTGCCGCCGGATCTCCTGGGCCAGTTCCTGTTCCAGCAGCGCGGACGCGGGCCCGAAGGTCATGTGAGCCGCCCTCCCTCGCCGCATCGCATTCTAAACGCGGCTCTAAACGCGCTTAACCGCGCCCACGCGCTTTTCCTGGCGCGAAAAATCCACGAAATATCAGGACATTGCCGCGGCATCCCGGCAAACACGTCCTGCGCCATAAACGCGGCCCTATGCGCGGTCGCCCTCATTTCTGGGTTCCCTCAGAACTGCCCATTTCGTAGGTCCGCCAGCGCTTGTCGCCCTTGGCGACCAGAACGCCCGCCTTGGTCATACGCGCCAGGAGTCTGGTTGCTTGGTCTTCACTCAGTTGGCAAAGGTCCATCACATCAGGTCGGGCAATCTCGCCTCGCTGCTGCACCAGGTTCTTGACCATCTGCTCCTGCTGAATCGACGAGAACCCTGCCTGTCGCACATATTCGGAATGGGCGCCGAGCGAGGCATAGACGTTGGGGCTCAACGTATAGGCTGTCCCCGTCCCACGGCCGTGCGATTGAACCATCCCGCTTTCCCGCAATGCCTCCAGCGTATGGATCGCCGCCACCTCATTCTTCTGAATCGCCTGCTGCAGCTCGACCCGCGTGACCCTTCGCCGCTGACGGAACAGCGAGAGGGCAATCAGGCTATCGATAGGCAAAGGCACCTGGCGACGGTTCTCTTCCTCCACGATCAAGCGCAGGAACGAAAGATCGGCATCGGACGTCGGCATCCGCAACACCACCGACGAGCTGTCGCTACGGGAGTAGTCCGGTCGCGCGCGCCCGTACCGCAAAAGCCCCCGGTAAATTAGGTCCACACCGCGTCCCGTGCGTTCCACCAGCCCCAGCCGCTTGAACACATCCGCCAGCCAGGGATTGCGCGGTCTGGGTTCGGTGGTCAGCAGGTTGTCCAGGGTCACGCCTTCAACGAACCCCCCCGGATTGCTCACCGTCAAAGCATCGTCTTGTAGCCGCACATGGATCGCGCCGATGCGCGTGTAGTCACGATGGGTAAGGGCGTTGGCCACAGCTTCGCGGAAGGATCGCTTCTCGACCCTTGGAATGGGCACGCGGAACAATCCAACCTGGACCTCATCCTCGCGGTTCCAGGGCGCCATCATGTTGTCCAGCCACTCAACGACCCGAAGTAGTGGCGCACGGGTGAATTCGTTGGCCCGCACTTCTTCCCGTTCAAGCACCTGAAACGCCACTTCGTGGGTTGGCACGTACCGCCGAAGAGCGTCCTCTTTCCCGATCAGCAACAGGCCCGCAAGGGTTGGCGAAGTCGTTTCCCCATCACGCGCTGTCAGCCCGAGAACGCCATCCAGCTCCTCGTTCGAAAGCGAGGCCAAAGAGGCATCCCCCTGGTTGCGCTCGATGAACTGTCGCAACCGCATCCGCTCGGCGTCGTCGAGATCCGTAAGCTTGCTGCCAGCGACGGGTTGCCGACTTACGTCCTGAGCGCCCAGCTGGCTCAACCTTGCAGGGATATCGTGCGGCAGGATGGGCACGCTTTCGGGGCTGCCATCGTGCTTCAGCCGCCGCTTGAAGTAGCTGCCCGCCGTCGTGGCAACGACTTGGTTCACCTTGGGAACGGAGATCTTCGCAATCGTCTTGCCTTCCACCACGAGCGTCTCGATGCGCACCTGCACCGAAGGCACGGTTCGATTGCCCACCAAGGCGGCGATTCCATCAGGGGGCTGGTGTACCGAGTGAAGGCCCGTCACGGTGCCGTCGTCTTCCAAGCCGAGGTAGACGACACCACCTTCGGTATTGGCCATGGCCACGGCTGTGGTGACCAAGTCGTCGTCGGGCAGGCGCTTCCGATCGCTCTTGAATTCGACCGTCAGGGTTTCCTTGTTTGGCAGTTCAGCCATCGCATGCCTCGGGATCTTCTACGCCGTCGAGCAAGGGCGTGTCGCTGTCCTCGTCGGCACTCTTGGCGGCCTTGCGGGTGCGGCGTTGGGCTTCTTTGGCTCGGGCGGCATCGGCTTCGTCGGGGTGGTCTTTCAGGAATTGGGCGCGGTGCTGGTCGGAGTTTGGCTCGTCGATGGTGAAGTCGGGGCGGATCTCGTCTTGGAGGCGCAGCTCCCAGGCGTAGGCTTTGGCGGGGTGGAGCTCCCAGAAGCACTTGTGGGCCACGGCCAGGGACGGATCCTGCACGCACTTTTCGCGCACGCGCTTGGGGAAGTAGCGGGCGGCCAGGTGGGACCAGTCGTAGTCCTTGCGGCCCTGGGCGGTGGCGAGCTCTTTCCACCACTTCTTGGGGTCTTTCCACTGCGACTCCAAGAGCGGCCACAGCGCGGCGCTGTTCACCATCACGCCGTCGTCGAGATCCATGGCGAAGCGGGTGTCGCATTCGCGCTTGGGCGTCTTGTCGTCGGGCGAGGGCGCCCCGTGCTCGGCCACCTCGGTCACCTTGGCGATGAAGTCGGACAGTTCTTCGAGCAGCTTGCTCACCTCGGCGAAGCGTTTCTCGGCCTTGCCGCGCGACTTGGCTTCCGCGTCGGCGGCAGTGCGTGCCTTGCGAATGTCGTCGAGCTCACCCTCCAGCCGCCGCCGCTCGGGCACCAGGTGGTCGGCGAGCAGCACTTGCAAGGTGTCGTCCTGCCAGCGGTGAATAGATACGAAGGCCACATAGCTCTTCTTCGCCGACGAGAGCGGAAAGTAGATGGGCCGGTTCTCGTACAGGCGCTTGTGCCAGTCGAAGAACGAGCGCTGCAAGTAGGTGCGCAGATCGTCACCCTCGCCCACCGCCGCCCCGTGCTCTTTCCAAGCATCGAGCAGGATCGCGCACGTCGGGTGCTCCAGACTGTCGCGACCTTCTTCACCGAGGAAGAGGATCCCATTCGACAACGCCGTGGCAGGCGCGCGATCGAGAATGCCCTCGCCGCTTGCGCCAAAGCGGCCCAATACGACGCCCACTGCGAACGACACGAATGCCGTCTGCTCTGGCTGATCGTACTCGCCCTCGTAGGGCGGCAACGGCGCACCGTCGGGGCGATCCACTGCGCGCTGGGCCCAGTCCTGGGCGTAGCGCCAGGGCGAAGGGCCTGGGCGCTTGAACTCGACTGAGGGCTCTCGTGTGGATTCGTGTTCCGCAAAGACGCGGTTTATCTGAGCAACTATTTCGTCAGCACCGAGAATGGGAAAAACCGCGAGGCGGTTCACGTCTCCAACCTGAAAGTTGATCGTCGGATTCAGGTCAGAAACTACTCGTCTGGCAAGAGTCGAATTGAGTAGAGCAACCACGTCAGGTACGGAAACGGGGAACACCGACTGCCCCGCATCGCCAACAACACTACGATAGCGATGCGCCCGAGCCGAGAAAGATGCGCCTATCTTCGAGAAGGCCACCCCAGGTACGAAGTACTTCGCGTTGTCCTTCAAGTGCAATGCAGGGTGGGTCTCCTGGTAACACTCCAGGTGAACATTCAAGAAAAAACCACCGCTGCCCCAACGAACAACGCTGAGAAGAGGCTCCACCCATGTCCAGTCAGGCGCGCCCTTTATCAAGGGTACCCAATCCGAGCTAGCCAAGCCCCGATGCAAGTCTGAGGTTAGAACTAGGCTCGTTCTTCGGAGATCAACCTCGTATGGGCGCCGAATGAAGCGCGCGTTGTTCGTCGTGGCCACGCCTTGCCACGCCGGTGCGCTTTCGCCCAGCTTCGGAGCCCTCGCGTAGCGAGCGAGAAAGTCCTTGCTCCACCAGTAAACAATAGGCTCGCCTTCGATGACCTCGAAGCTCTTCGGGTCGAACTCATAGACAGCTTCCTGCACACAAAGCGCCGCTCGACGTCGTGTCGGCTTCCCAGCGTCTCGGCGCGGGTCAGCGAGCGGCGCTGCTCGAATTCCGAACGATAGCCGCTCGGGCTGGCCATTCAGCACCACGACGAGCGCTGTGCTGATTACGTCATCCATTGAGCGACTACTGAAAGCTCCGGTCCCGAGGTCCGCCAAACCCTTTAGGTGGTGACTCGCGAGCAGCTCTCGGCGCAATGCCGAAAACTGGACTAGGAACATCCAGCCCCGCATTGTCACCAATGCCGAAATGCCGCCCCGTCGGGAAAGCTCAAGTCCCCTGCGCACAAAAGCCGCGTAAAGATCCGCCTTTCCCGCCGGGTAGTACTTTGCAACGTATCCTGCGTCCACCATCCGGCTCGTTCCCTGATACGGTGGATTCCCCACCACTACGTCGTAACTGCCCTCACGCACGATGCGCACGAAGCGCACGCCCGCGGCCAGTTGCTCGCCGTCGAGGCGCAGGCCCAGATCCTCCGACGCCGAATGCCGGGACAAGAACTGCTCCAGCTTGTCGAGCACGGTGGCCTTGGCCTCGCCCACGGTCAGCTTCACCGGCAGCTGGGGAAAGCCGCCGAAGAGATCGCCCTGGCCGTGGCTGCGCTCGAATTCCAAATTCGTCGCGGCCAGCGCCTCGTCCACGGCCGCATCCACCTTGAGCAACGTCCCCAGGTGATCCACGCCTGCCAGCGAGGCCACCAGCCGCCTGGTCAGGTCCTCGGGAATGCCCGCCTCTTGCTTCAAATCGCGGCGCAGCTCCACCAACGCCGGATCGTCGTCGCCCAGATTCCCAAGCTGCAGCGTCGGCGCCACCAGGTTCAGGTGACTCGGGCGGGCCTCGCGCGAGAGGGTCTTGGCCTTGAGGTAGAGGCCGGCGGCGGCGATCTGCACGGCACGCGGGTCGATGTCCACGCCGTGCAGGTTGCGGGCAAGGATCGATTCGGCGATGTCCTTGTCGGAGCAGACCTCGCCGCGATGGCGGGCTTCTTCTCGGTACATCAGGACGAAAAGATCGAAGGCGCTGCACAGGAAGTGGCCGGAGCCGCAGGCGGGGTCGAGCAACCTCACGTCACGAACAGACCGAGGCGCCGTGGCCGTAGTCGTAGTCGTGGCCGTGGCCGTGGCCGTGGCCGTGGCCGAAGCTAGCTCCCCTGGTAGCGGCTGCGGCACATAATATTTCCACGCCTCCTCCAATTCACCCTCAATGGGCATCAGCGCATCAAGCGCCACCTCTGCGCTCTCTCGTTTCTTCCGCCACTGCGCCCTCCTCTCTTCCAGCACCGGCAGCACCTGCTCCGCGTCCGGCTTCCAGCCGTTGCACTTGCAGATGCACAGCCACGTCAGGCCCAGGCTGTTTTGCAGCAGCCACTCGACCATGTAGCGCTCGGTGAACATCTGCGTCTTCGACGCAATCTCGTGCGGGGCAATCTTGCCGCCGTCGTTGATCTTGGCATCGAGAGCTTCGCGCTCGGGATCGTTCCAGTACTGGTAGACCCAGCCCAGCGTCGTGTCGTCGGTCCAGGCGGATTCCAGCGTCTCGTCATCCAGCCGGTCGACAATCTCGCGCAAGGTCGCCGGGGGAACGTGAAACAACCGCGTGAGCCCCACGTCGCCGAACAGACCCGGCAGATCCACGGCCAGGTCGTCGAACTTGATTTGCAGCAGCGTCGCGTAGCCCTCGGTCTCGTCGCCCATCAGGCCGGGCGCGAAATCGCGCAGCTCTTGATAGCCCAGGCTGTTCCAGCCCCCGGTCACAATCGCAGGCCGCGAAAGCCCCATCGCCTCCAGGTGGCGCAGCAGCACCAGCCGATTGAGCAACGTCGCCGCCGCTTCCTTGATCGCCTGCGACAGAAATCGCTCACGCGCCGCCTGCTGTTCCTTGTCGTTCTTGGCCCCGCTCGACCGCACCCGCTCGTCCAGCCACGCCTCCAAGCGCTGCCGCCGCCGCCGTGGCGCCTCGGCCAGACCAGACTGAGCGATCGACACCGACAACCGATACCGCCGCTCGGCTTCGTCGCCCAGATCGCGCAGCAAGCGCTCGCGCAGCACCCGAATGGTCGCAGACAGGGCCTGCTTGGCCTCGGGGGTGAGTTGGCCTTGGGTTGCTTCGGTCATCGTGACGATGATCCCACCCGGAAAAGAGGCATCGGGTACGCATCCGTTGGCGGCACCAACGCCGCAACGAGCTGACGGACGAGGTCGTTGGCTCCGGAGGGAGGCTCATCTTTGACCTGACGGCCGACGGGTGGAACGGGACTGAAGGCTGCCGCACCGCCCGCAGCGAACGCCGCGAGGGCCTTTTCCCGGGACCACTGGCCCCCGAGGGCGAAAGGCAACGGCAGCGCCTCAATCGGGGCAATGCTGGCACGCTTGTGTACTGAGAGGCGGTCCGAGAGCTTCTCGTCCACTTCGAATCCCAGGAAGAAGATCGTGCGCAGCCGATCGGGCTCGCCGTGCCGCTCACGCGCCGTGGTGTCGGTCTGCCTGGCCGCCTTACGGACCGCCTCCAACGCAGCCCACGCATGCGTCCGCGAGACGAGGCGGGCAAGGAGGTCGCCACCTCCATCCGTGTCGACCAGATCGGTGTCCCACCAGCCAAGACGCTTCGGCTTGCTTCGCCCCTCGCCTGCCCAGGCCACGAGGAACTGCAGGGCAAGAATCTCGTCGAGGGCGTGCACGGTCAGCGGCGCAGTGGTGGCCCAAACACCACGGTCCTCGGCTACCGCCATCGCACGCTCTGCTGTGGGCCAAAGGAGCACATAGACGGCGAGGATTGTAACAGGACACGGTGACATGGATCCGACGGCCGCGACGGTAACGGAGCCCCGGTCCGGCTTAGGAAACAGCCATCGAAAAGCATTGCTTCAACCTCTCGACCTTGGCCGCGCTCATCCGGAACCGACTGAGGTTCAGATCTCCGCCTCCTAACATGAATCTGACGACAGCCGTCCTCGGCTAGCCTAGCCATCGCTCGCCTCCGGCTCTTCGACGCCGTCGAGCAGCGGCGTGTCGCCTTCCTCGTCGGCGCCCTTGGCGGCTTTGCGGGCGCGGCGTTGGGTTTCTTTGGCTCGGGCGGCTTCGGCTTCGTCGGGGTGGGCTTGCAGGAATTGGGTGCGGTGCTGGTCGGAGTTGGGCTCGTCGATCGTGAAGTCCGGGCGGATCTCGTCTTGGAGGCGTAGCTCCCAGGCGTAGGCTTTGGCGGGGTGGAGCTCCCAGAAGCACTTGTGGGCCACGGCCAGGGACGGATCCTGCACGCACTTTTCGCGCACGCGCTTGGGGAAGTAGCGGGCGGCCAGGTGGGACCAGTCGTAGTCCTTGCGGCCCTGGGCGGTTGCCAGCTCTTTCCACCACTTCTTGGGGTCTTTCCACTGCGACTCCAGGAGCGGCCACAACGCGGCGCTGTTCACCATCACGCCGTCGTCGAGATCCATGGCGAAGCGGACGTCGCATTCGCGCTTGGGGGTTTTGTCGTCAGCGGATAGCGGGCCCTGCTCGGCCACTTCGGTCACCTTAACGATGAAGTCGGACAGCTCTTCGAGCAGCTTGCTCACCTCGGCGAAACGCTTCTCGGCCTTGCCACGCGACTTGGCCTCCGCGTCGGCTGCTGTGCGCGCCTTGCGAATGTCGTCGAGCTCGCCATCCAGCCGCCGCCGCTCGGGCACCAGGTGGTCGGCCAGCAGCACTTGCAAGGTATCGTCCTGCCAGCGGTGAATTGAGACGAAGGCCACATAGCTCTTCTTGGCCGACGAGAGCGGGAAGTAGATGGGCCGGTTCTCGTACAGCTTCTTGTGCCAGTCGAAGAACGAGCGTTGCAAGTAGGTGCGCAGATCATCGCCCTCGCCAACCGTGGCCCCGTGCTCTTTCCACGCCTCGTGCAGACCTGCGCATGCCGGGTGTTCCAGGCTGTCGCGCCCCTCCTCGCCGAGAAAGAGAATTCCGTGGGGCAGAGCCGTCGCAGGCGCGCGATCGAGAATGCCCTCGTCATTCGCGCCGAAGCGTCCCAGCGCCACACCCACGGCGAACGACACGAAGGCTGCCGGCTCTGGCGGATCGTAGTCGACCTGATAGGGGGGCAACGGCGTACTGTCGGGACGATCCACCGCACACTGAGCCCAGTCCTGGGCGTAGCGCCAGGGAGAAGGGCCAGTGCGCTTGAATTCGACGGAAGACTCGCGAGCGGCCTCGTGTTCTGTGAAGGCACGGTCGATGATGGCGAAGATCTCGTCGGAATTCGCTACGGGAAAAATGGGGAGGCGGTTAACGTCGCTAACCTCGAAATGCATCCCAGGATTGAGCGACTGTAGTATTCCCCTAGCAATCGAAGAGTTCATCGCACAAAGTGCGGAGACACGCTGTAAAAACAGAGGCGGAAACACCGATGACCCCATGTTGCCGAAGATGCTCGGCACACGGTGAATGCGCGCGGAAAAGGCCGCTCCGATGCTCACGAATGCGACGCCAGGAACGAAGTACTTGTCCTGACTCTGGACGCGCTTCGAGAAAGAGCCATGGATGTGCTCGTGAAGCGTCTTCAGTTCCAAGCCGTGGCGCGACCATTGTACGACTTCGGATAGAGGCTCTATCCACGAGCGTCCTGCAGCCCCTTTGATGTAGGGCTGCCAAGAAAGCGGACCTGGTCGCGTGTCTACTCGCGCATTGTTAATGGTAGTTCGATGGAGCTCAGACGACCGCCGGACGAATCGGGTGTTGTCGGAGGTTTGGAGTCCAGCCCTGATGGGATAGGAGTCCCCGAGCTTCGGCGCTGCCGAATACCGGCCCAAGAAGCCTTTGCTCCACCAGTAAACGATTGGCTCGCCTTCGATGACCTCAAACGCTTTCGGATCGAACTCGTAGCGGCCCACCTGGGCGATCAGACCGGCTTCCACTTTTTGCAGTTGGGTCGGACAAAGTTCAGCCTGCTTCTCGAAGAGACGAAAGGCCGTTGCGAGCCCACGAAATCCAGGCGTCACCAAACACGCGGATGTCGTAATCAGCTGGGATCCCTGTGAAAACGCGCCCTTCCCGAAGTCGGCAACGAAAACAATACCCTCTCGAAGCATCCGCTTCCTGAGTTGTTCGAATGCCGAGAGAAACATCCAGTTGCTCAATGTTACATAACCGCACCGACCTCCAGGCCGAGTCAGTTCCAACGCCCGGATGTAGAAGGCCGCAAACAGATCGGCTCTCGCCTCGGGATAGAGATCGACGAAGGGTTTTGAGAAGCCAAGTTTAGATGTGGTGTGATACGGCGGATTCCCCACCACCACGTCGTAGCTTCCTTCGCGCACTAGGCGCACGAAGCGCACGCCCGCGGCCAGTTGCTCGCCGTCGAGGCGCAGGCCCAGATCCTCCGACGCCGAATGCCGGGACAAGAACTGCTCCAGCTTGTCGAGCACGGTGGCCTTGGCCTCGCCCACGGTCAGCTTCACCGGCAGCTGGGGAAAGCCGCCGAAGAGATCGCCCTGGCCGTGGCTGCGCTCGAATTCCAGATTCGTCGCGGCCAGCGCCTCGTCCACGGCCGCATCCACCTTGAGCAAGGTGCCCAGGTGATCCACGCCCGCCAGCGAGGCCACCAGCCGCCGGGTCAGCTCCTCGGGAATGCCCGCCTCTTGCTTCAAATCGCGGCGCAGTTCCACCAATGCCGGATCGTCGTCGCCCAGATTCCCAAGCTGCAGCGTCGGCGCCACCAGATTCAGGTGACTCGGCCGCGCCTCGCGCGAGAGGGTCTTGGCCTTGAGGTAGAGGCCGGCGGCGGCGATCTGCACGGCACGCGGGTCGATGTCCACGCCGTGCAGGTTGCGTGCGAGGATCGATTCCGCGATGTCCTTGTCGGAGCAGACCTCGCCGCGATGGCGGGCCTCCTCGCGGTACATGAGGACGAAAAGATCGAAGGCGCTGCACAGGAAGTGGCCCGAGCCGCAGGCCGGGTCGAGAAGACGGACATCGCGAATGGATCGGACCGGATTTTTCACCACAGAGAGCACAGAGGGCGCAGAGGCGGAGGGGAAAGAAGAAGGGTTCGGATCTGGAGATCCGGATCCGGGTACATCCCCCCCTCCGCGCCCCCCTCCGCGCTCTCTGTGCTCTCTGTGGTTAAATTCCGGATCCGGATCCGCCGGCAGAGGCTGCGGCACGTAGTACTTCCACGCTGCCTCCAATTCCCCTTCGATCGGCATCAACGCATCCAGCGCCACCTCGCCCGCTTCCCTCTTCTTCCGCCACTCCCCTCGCCGCTCTTCCAGAACCGGCAGCACCCGCTCCGCGTCCGCGGTCCAGCCGTTGCGCTTGCAGATGCACAGCCACGTCAGGCCCAGGCTGTTTTGCAGCAGCCACTCGACCATGTAGCGCTCGGTGAACATCTGCGTCTTCGACGCAATCTCGTGCGGGGCAATCTTGCCGCCGTCGTTGATCTTGGCATCGAGAGCTTCGCGCTCGGGATCGTTCCAGTACTGGTAGACCCAGCCCAGCGTCGTGTCGTCGGTCCAGGCGGATTCCAGCGTCTCGTCATCCAGCCGGTCGACAATCTCGCGCAAGGTCGCCGGGGGAACGTGAAACAACCGCGTGAGCCCCACGTCGCCGAACAGACCCGGCAGATCCACGGCCAGGTCGTCGAACTTGATTTGCAGCAGCGTCGCGTAGCCCTCGGTCTCGTCGCCCATCAGGCCGGGCGCGAAATCGCGCAGCTCTTGATAGCCCAGGCTGTTCCATCCTCCCGTCACAACCGCAGGCCGAGAAAGTCCCATCGCCTCCAGATGGCGCAACAGCACCATGCGATTGAGCAACGTCGCCGCCGCCTCCTTGATCGCCTGGGCGAGAAAGCGCTCGCGCGCCGCCTGCCTTTCCTTGTCGTTTTTCGCGCCACTCGACCGCACCCGCTCGTCCAGCCACGCCTCCAAGCGCTGCCGCCGCCGTCGTGGCGCCTCGGCCAGGCCCGACTGCGCGATTGACACAGACAAGCGATACCGCCGCTCCGCCTCGTCCCCAAGATCGCGCAGCAAACGCTCGCGCAGCGCCCGAATGGTCGCGGATAGGGCCTGCTTGGCCTCGGGGGTAAGTTGGCGTCGGATTGCTTCGGTCATCGTGACTAGCTGATGCGCACTTTGTCGCCCCGATCGAGGAGTGGACCGATGCGCTCTTCCAGTTCGTTGAAGACGGCGTGAAGTTGCTCGCGACTGGCGATTTCGCGCCCGCGCAGGTGCGACTCGACCTTGACCACCTTCTGCGGCGCGGTCTTGTTGCGCTCTTCGTCCAGGCGGTCGCGAGCTTGCTCTTCGGCTGGGCCGATGCGGCTGGCGAAGGTCTCGCGCAGGACGACCAAGGTCGGCGAGACGGCGTCGGGTGTGGTGTCCACGCGCGCATCCAGGATAGGACGCAACACGCGGTGGGCCGCATCCGCGCTCAGGGTGGCAAAGCCAGGAATGGTTTTGATGCGCCCCTGGGCCTGCTCGGCGGCGACGCTGTGCTGGCCCAGAATGCGCTGGCGAACCTCTACATAGCGCTGGCGCATGCGCTCCAGCGCGCCCTCGATGGTGTGGATGCCGCGCCAGGGGCTGGTGCTGGCAAGCTGGCTGCGGATTGCCTCGGCCTCGGTGGCGAGGCCCGACAGCTCGCCCGCCTCGTCAAGCTGGGCCAGTTCGGAATCGCGAACGCGGGCTGCCTTGGACACGGCAGCCACTGCATCGCTGTTTAGCTCGGATTTGAAGATGCGAAGCTGCTCCATCCCGTCGCGCAGGGCATCCAGGTGGCGCTTCAATTCGAGGACAATCTTCTGCACCGGCCGTTCGCGGCAGCAGTCTTCGAGGGACTTGCCCAGCTTGCTCAGGCGCTCGGGCAAGGCAGGACGGCCGGGAAGCTGCTCGTGCCTGCGCTCGATCTCGCGCAGGTCATCGCGTTCGCGCGGGAAGAATTTGAACGCGGCATCGGCGAATGCCTCGTCTTCTTGTTCCAGGCTGACGCCCACGAAGGTCTCGAAGAACTTGCGGATGGCCACGCGGTCGCGCGCGGTGATGGGATCCTCGGCGGGCGGGAAGATCTCGGCCTTGCGGAAGGGGCGATCCTTGGTGAACAGCTCGCGCACGCCGGCGTCGCGGTACGAGGTGACCTCGTCGCCCGCCTCGGGACGGATGCGCAGCTTGCGCGCGCGCAGAAGGCCGGCCACGCAGGCGCGCACCAGATCGGGCGGGTAGCCGTAGGGCGGGCCCACGAAGGTCGCGATGAGCGACTGGCCCGACAGGCCGCCGGTCTTTCTGATTTCATCCTCGATGCGGCGGGGATGTTCGCCCTTGCAGGTGGGCACGTACTTGCGGTCATCCAGCGACAGAATGCCCAGGGCATCGTCCAGGAACTTGGGCGACGGGCCGTGCAGCTCGGGTTCGAGCAGTTGCAGGATCTCGGTGTCGGTCACGGCGACCATCTCGGCGGCGTAGGGATAGAGATCCGGAAGCACGCGATTGGCCGAGGCGAGCAAGGCCGTGCCGAAGGCGGCGCCCAGATCGTGGGGCCGAATCTGCTGGCCACGAAAGTAGAAGTTGCCCTGGTGGAAGGCGGCGGCCACGGCCTTGCGGGCGGCGCGCTCCAGTTCTTCCAGGCGGGTTTCTTCCTCAAGCACCAGGCTTTGTTTGGCGTGCGGCAAGGAGGCCCAGCGCGGTTTGTAGCGCTCGACCATCTTCTGCGAACGGAGCAATTCGCGGGCGGCATCCTCGAAGCTGCCATCGCCCACCACCCAGACGA
>OCTA010002276.1_pt1 | contig 17563 bp, 22 predicted proteins | sample 1538991 | NCBI WGS metagenome assembly OCTA01 (sample SAMEA3539302, study PRJEB22396) | soil metagenome | biome: tundra; feature: field; material: soil | place: USA | collected 2010-05 | depth 0.15 m | reverse complement strand
AACGGCTCCAGATCGCTACGGGCGGCGACCTGACGGCGACCACCGAAGACCTCGGAAAAGTCATGCTGACCTTCGGCGTCCATGCAGGTGGTGCGGCCAAAGCCAGCGACGTGCTGCTGAACACGTCTAAAGCGACGGGCATGAGTGTTGACGCGCTCACGACGACCATCGACAAAGCGCGCGGCAGGATGGGAGCCCTCGCGCCGTCCCTCGCTGAAACGGCAGGGCTGATGGGCGAGCTTGCCAAGCAGGGCGTTAGCGGCAGACTCGCAATCGGTGCGCTGGGCGGCGTGTTCAACACTCTGCTCGGGGGCAGCGCGAAGGTCACGGCACAGTTGAAAGAACTCAACGTCCACGTCTTCGACAGCAATGGCAAGTTCGTCGGGCTGAAGTCGGTCATCGAACAGCTGCAGCCGGCGCTCGGCAAATACAACGAGCAGGCACAGATCCAGATCACGAAGACGCTGTTTGGCGCGACCGCCAACAAGCAGTTTATGGAAGTTATCCACCAGGGGCCTGCGGCGTTCGCCGCATGGGTTAGCGCGGCGGGGAAGCAGGGCACGGCTGCCCATGGGGCTGCGGAACACTCCCACGAATTTGGCGTCGAACTGGACAAGCTTAAGGTTGCTGCGGAAAAGGTGGGGGAGAAGGTCGGCCTGTTCCTTATTCCGAAGCTGAAAGAACTCGTTGGCAGCCTGAAAGAAGGCGTGGACTGGCTCGGCAAGCACACAACGGCCGCCAAGATCCTGGCCGGGGTGGTGACGACCGTGCTCGGGGCCGCCATCGGCTCGTTCGTCGCTGTGAAGGTCGCCGCGTTCGCTAGCGGCATCAAAACGATGATGTCAGCCTGCGGCGCTCTGGTGGCCCGCATGATCGTCACCGCGACGGGCGTGGGCGCCGCCGAGGCCGAGATGGTGCTCGGCACAGACGCCGCCTCCGCGAGCATGAGCGCCTCCTTGATGGGAACCGGGATCGGTGCGGCTGTCGTGCTCCTCGGGGGCGCTGCCTTCGAGCTAGGCAAGCACTGGCATACGGTAATGACCGGCCTAGAAGAAGGCGCGCAGTCGGCGGGCAACTTTGTAGTGGACCGCCTGAACGAAATCATCGAAGGCATCAACAAGTTCACCCACACGATCTCGTTTGGCCTGATCCCGTCAATTGAAAAGATAAACCACCTCTCGGGTGCCGGGGAAGGCGGAGGTAAGGGTGATCTCAACGCTGAAGGGATTCATGAACCGCCTCCGACGCCCGGATTCATACCCCTGAAGGGAGGCGGTAGCGCGGACGCCCGCGCGATCACTTCGCTGCGAAACCTGGGTCTATCGCAGCAGGCTGCGGAAGGCACCGTCAAAGGGCTCAAAGCCGAATCGAACGTAAACCTAGAAGTGGGGGCGCATTCAGAAGGCAAGGAAGGCGCGTTCGGGATTGCGCAATGGCTCGGGTCACGCCGAACGGGGCTGGAAGATTTCGCAAAGGCACGCCATAAGCCCGCGTCGAATCTCGAGATACAACTTGAATATCTCAGTAAGGAACTGCACGGCGCGGAAGGCGCGACGCTCAAGGCGTTGGAGCACGCCCATTCGGTAAAGGAAGCTACGGGCATCTTTGTCAAAATGTTCGAGCGGCCGGAAAGTGCAGGGGGCGTAGAACAGCGGGCAGGCGAATATGGCACGCAATCGCTGCCGGAAGCGGCTGGCAAAGCGAAGAAAGCACCCAAAACGGCCGCGCAGTCCGCTGCGGCGATCGACCGTTGGGCGGAAGGGTCGGTAGGCAAGTTCGCCGAGAGCTATGGCCCGAACCGGGGCCCCGAACTTGACAAGCTCCAGAGCGAATTCGGGATGCGTGCCCAGGAGTGGTGCGCGATGTTCGCATCGTCGGCCGCGGCGTTCGGCGGCGCGAGCAAGGCCGTCAAGAGCGCATCGGTGGCGACGATCCGCGAATGGGCGGAAGCGGGCACGCATGGATACCGGAAGGGCGTAACGGCCACGCCGTCTGTTGGCTCGCTGATGCTGTTTCCAGGGGACGCACACTCTGCGTTCGTGTCTGCGGTTGACAAGGCTCACGGCACCGTCACCGTGGAGGAAGGGAATGCAAACGGTGCCGGGGGCGTCGTGAAGAACGTAAGGAAGATCAGCGAAGGCAAATATGCAAACCCGATCTACCATACGGGCGCCCAGCAGTCCACCAAGGTCTACCAAGAAGCCGCGAAGGAAGCGGAACACCTGACCCTCACCGCTGCCCAACGCGCGGCGCTACATTCCGGAGTAGCGGGAGCGGGAGAAGCGCACGGTATCCGCGAACATTGGGCGGAAGCGGCAAGCGAAAGCGGTGGCTTCCTCAGTGCGCGACAGGCCAAATGGGCGCTACAGAAACCGGATCTCACGACGGCCGGCGGCCAGAAAACCGCGCACGACCGCGACGAGCAGGCCGTGCTGACCAAGCAGTCGGAAAAGAAGTACCAGCAGCGCGAGCTGAGGGCGATTCAGGCCGAAGCGAAGAACTGGGCCAAGGTCCGTGACTCTTATCTAAAGCTCGCTCGCCATGCCCACGGGGGGGCGAAGAAGGAAGCCGTGAAGAAGGCGTCCGAATTTGACGCCAAGCTCAAACAGGCGCAGATCGACGCCAAGGCGATGCAAGGCTCGATCAGCGACACAGAAACGGGCATCGTCGAAGCGGAAAACGTCCTCAACGTCACGCTGCCCGAAGAAATCGCCCAGGCCGCGCAGACGGCGCAGTCAGGCGACCTTGGCGCATATGAAGCGGCGAACGCGCATGTGGACATGGAAGCGCGCGCCGAACTCATCTCGCCCGCCCAGGCCAAAGCTGCGAAGGAAGCCAACGCCAGGAAGGCGCTCTCTGGCGGCTATGGCGCGCTGGGCGATGAAGGGACGCTGAAGGTCAAGGGCGACCTCGCCGAATTCTCCAAGGCCCTCGAAAGCGCCACGAACGCTCTCGAAGCGCACGACCAGATCCTCAAGGAAGTCAACAAGTCGCTGACGGAATTCCTCAACGCGAGCGACCGCATGGCGCAGGTCGAGAACGGCACTCTCGTCAAGGCGATGGCGGACCTCATCAGCGGCCAGATCGGCGGCAAGGACTATCACGGCCGGGCGATCACGGCGGGCAGCGGAAGCGCCGCGAGATACTGATGGCGCAGCAGATGCCCAACCCCCGGGACGGCCACAAGGTGCGACGCTGGCGCGAATTGCACGAGCTGGGCGCGACCCTATGCCGGATGCCTGGGGTCACGTCGGCGCACATCGGCTACCCCGACAGCGACCTGTTCCTCAAAGATGGCGAGCTTCGGGTGGTGCACGAAGACATGACCCTGACGCTTGAGCAGATCCCGGGCTACATCGCGGCGCTCGAAGGAGACGTGCTCGCCGCTCAGGATGAGCTACGGCGTCAAGACATCGGGAAAGTCGAGTAGGATTGACCTTGCGATGTGGTTCCTAGGTTCGTGGTAGAGCCTTCAGGTGATGGTCAGCGGTCCCTTCGGGGGCCGTTGATCGTTCCGGCGAAAGATTCCGTCTCAGGAACGATTACACTAGAGGCTCTACCACGATGCCTACTAGAGGAACGACATGTCACCTGCACACGCCGCCGAGGTAGCGCTACCTCCCGACAAGGCGGACACGAAGGACCAGAAGAAGCGCCCACGGGCACAGCCGGACTCGTCTGCGCCGAGATCAGCGGGCGAGTTCCTACGCTCGGAGCTAATCGAGTGGGCCAGGGAGAACCCCGACGGGCTAACGCTCGGCCAGTGGGAAATGCTCGAAGGATTTGACATCCTCCCGGCCGACATCGGCGGGGAGTGGTTCAAGCGCCACGCGCCTGCCGCGGCACATATGAACGCGGAGTGGAGGAAGATCCCCGCGGCGAAACAGAGGCGGGCGGCTGAAGCGCGCGACCGAAGCCTAGTCCGGGCGCCCGCGCGCCGCCGGATGATTGTCCCTGTCGCCAGACGGGCGTGCTCGGGCGGCAGGAGACGGGCGGGTGTCCGCCGGACGGCTAGCGCCAGCCGGTCTACTGGCGGAGGCTCCTCCGGAGAACCATCCGATTCTGACGGGCCGGGTGAAAGACCCCGGCGCGATGTAGTTCTCCTCGGCGGACGTGATCGCCTTCTATGTGACAGCGCCGCCCGAATCGGGGTGCCGCGATGACCGTCCTAGAGGCCGGTAGGCCCGCCACGATCCACGATCCGAAGTTGGGCGCACCGTTCGTTGCCGAGGCCGCGATCCTCGATGGGGGATGGCTGACCGCTCGCGGTCGCGTCCGTCGCAGGCAGGCCGGCTCACTCGCCGATCTAGTAGGGCCGGTGGTCGAGCGGAGCTGGAGCCCGGCCACGCCTATCCGCATCGAGTGGAAGGCGGCGAGGCGATGAGCGAGGACATGCAGGTGCTCACCGCCATCGAGGCCACCACGCTTGACGACCTGGAGCAGGTGGTAGAGAAGGGGCTCGCCAGCTTTGTCGAGGTCGGCAAGGCGCTCGAACGCATCCGTGACCGGAGGCTCTACAGGGCCACACACGGCACCTTCGAGGACTACCTCCGCGAGCGGTGGAAGATCAGCCGTGCGCATGCCTACAGGCAGATAGAGGCGGCCACGGTCGCGGCCGCCTTGTCTCCCGTGGGAGACATTCCCACGGAGCGTGTCGCCAGGGAGCTGGCCCCGCTCAAAGACGACCCGGAGAAGATGCGAAAGGCGTTGCAGGAGACGGTCGAGCAGCACGGCCCGAAGCCGACCGCCAAGCAGGTCCGAGAAGTAGTTGCAGAGCATGAAGATCCCCGTGGTGATCGACATGAGCAGGTAGCGGGTCTGTCGAAAGCCAAGCGTGACTCTCGCCTGGCGCTCGCCAACCACGCCGCATGGATTGGGGGCTTGCTCAAATCTGGTGGTGAGGGGTTGCTCGACGATCTAGAGCTAGTCCCGAACTTCGACTGGGATCAGTTCCTCGGGGAACTCCGCGAGGGGCGCCGCGAAATGGGACGGCTCATACGAGAGATCGAGCAGCGAAGGGGGGCCGGACAATGAGCACCGAAAACGGAGCTCAAGCTCACCCGAGCGGGCTCAGAATCACCACCGCTGACCTCTCGAAGTCACGGCCGGCACGGTGGGCGTGGAAGGATCGCCTACCGATCGGCTATCTCTCGCTGATTCTCGGTAACGAGGGCGTGGGGAAGTCCTCACTAGCCGCATGGATGATCGCCAGGCTGACACACGGCGACCTACCCGGCGACCTACGCCACCAGCCGGTCAACGTCGCGCTTGTTGGCGATGAGGACAGCTTCCAGCACGTCTGGACTCCGCGCCTGCACGCCGCAGGGGCAAATCTCGAGCGCGTCAAGTCGATCGACAGGCCCGAAGGCGGGTACATCGAACTCAAGGCCGACCAGGAGCGGCTCGCTATGGCGTTCGACCTGGAGGACATCGGCTTCGCGTTCTTTGACGCGCTGATCGACAACCTCGGGGCCGGCGTCAATGACTGGCACGGCCGCGACGTGCGCGAAGCGCTCCAGCCGGTTCGGTGGATCGCACGCGAGCAGGACATTTGCACGCTCGGCAGTCTGCATCCGAACAAGCGCGGCGCGACGTTCCGCGACCTTGTGGCGGGTAGCTCCGCGTTCAATGCCGTGTCCCGTTCGTCGCTGCTGCTGGCGCAGCACCCCGAGGATGAGACGCGCCGTGTGCTCGTGCGCGGCAAGGGCAACCTCAGCGCTACGCCGCCCGCGGTCGAGTTTGTCATCGAAGGCCACCGCTTTGAGGCCAACGGCCACGACTTCAACGTGCCGAAGGCCGCGCACTTCGAGGCGTGTGACATGAGCGTCGAGGAGCTGATCGACACGGGCGGCAGTAAGGCGGCGGAGCACTCCAAAGTGGGGGATGCCGTCGAGATCATCGAAGCGCTGTTGCCGAAGGACGGCGAATGGCATGCCGCGGCACCGATCTATGACGCCTGCGAGGCCGACGAGATCGGCAAGGATGCCGTGAAGCGCGCCAGGAAGCGCCTAGGGCTCGATCAGCGCCGAGCATCAACGTTCCAAGCGCCGAGCGAGTGGCGCTGGCCACAGGGTGCACCACTGGGGGCTAGTGATATTGACGCTCCGAGTGCGCCCAGTGCGCTCAGTGCAAAAGCCCCTAATACCCACACACAGTGCACACAGCGCACACAAGGCAGCGAAAACGCTAGCGCCCAGTGCGCCCCCAGTGAGGCAGACGCCGAGATCGCACGCCTTACCGCGAAGTTCAGAGCCAACGGCAATGGGAACGGCAACGGGAGTCCAACCTGCCGATGCGCTGGGTCGATCGAGAACGAGGACGGGCGATGCGCGAAGTGCGGCCACCGCATACCCGGCACGCTGGAGTCCATCTCATGAGCGCGCCTATCGCTCGACCCGAACCGCCACGCTTGGCGCTCAACGTGCAGGAGTCCTGCGCCGCGCTCGGGATCAGCGCAGACACGTTCACGACGCACGTCCTGCCAGGCGTCCGCACCGTGCGGCTTGGCAGGCGCATCCTCATCCCCACCACAGAGCTGCAGACGTGGCTCGACCAACACGCCGAGGCCGTCCAATGAGCGGCATCATGCAGATCACCGTGCCCGGCGATCCGGTGCCGCTCGCGCGCGCCCGTGTCGGCAACGGTCGCCACTACCTGCCCGCACGAAGCGTCGAGTACCGCGAACGGGTGCAGACCGCGTGGATGCAGGCAGGCAGACCCAACCTCGGCGACGTACCGCTCACGGTGTCCGCTCGCTTCTACATCGCACGCCTACCCTCGCACTACGGCACCGGCCGCAACGCCGACACACTCAGACCCATCGCGGCCGCCGCCCTCCCACCGGGCGACATCGACAACTACGCCAAGGCGCTGCTCGACGCGCTCAGCACGCTCGCCTTCACCGATGACCGCCAAGTCGTCTGCCTCGCCGGTATCCACAAGACGTGGGCGCCCCAAGACCAGGCGCGCACCGTGATCGACCTATGGGCGGCACGATGAACACCACCATCTTCGCTCGCGCGAGCAACGCGAAGGCCGCGCCGTCGCCCGTAAAGCGATACCTCCCGCGGTGGGCGGGCGACGGTAGCGACAGCCTTCCAACCCCGACAACGAGGGAAGCCGCGATGACCACCACGCCACAGCCACACAGCAGCCGTCTAACGCCATGCGCTCAGCCTGTGGGTATTGACAGGGGGGACCCGAAAATCACCAGCGCAACACGCGCGTACACTCCGATGATTCTCCGCGAGGAAAATCGTTTGTGGGTCCTGTTTTTCTGCACGCCTGCCCAGGACACGGGGAGGGCCGTCTGATGGCCGTACGCGGCGATTCTGAGGCGCTGGAGGACGCCTTGGCCATGGTCATGGAGCACTTGGAGAGCCATCTCGAACCGTTGGCGGCTGAGATGGTCGCGGCGCTCGAATCGGCGGCGATGCTCAGGGAGGCGGCGCAGGCGGAGCCGTTCTCGACGTTGAAGTCCGGGCGGACGCTGATCCATCCGGGTTTCGAGGCGGCTGACAGGGATGCGCGGCGGGCAATCTCGCTCGCTAAGGCGCTCGATTTGCCGGCGGCGAGTGTGGGGCGTGACGTGAACCCGTTTCTCCGGCTTGACCAGGCCGAGGGGCGGCCGGTGAATCTCGCCTCTCGGCGCAACAAACGGACGAAGGGTGGTGCGGCGTGAGGGCAGCAGTTGTGAAGCCGGCGAGCTGCGGGCTGTGTGGCGACCCGATCGCGCAGAAGGCGACGGGAAGGCCGCGGAAATACTGCGAGCCGTGCGGTCTGATCGTCGCACGGATTCAGCGGAACGGCTGGGACGACAAGCACAGACCGGGCCGGCGAAAGAGACGATTTAGCCCCGATGGGGCGGAAGGAGTGATAGCCAATGGCTGAACTGACACAGGATCAATGGCGCGAGCGCGCCGGGCAGATAGGTCGGGAACTGGAGGAGGAGAGGGCAAAAGCGCGCGGAGCCCGGATCGCCGAGAAGGCGGCGGCGTTCGGATTTCACGATCCGGCGGACGTGGTCGGCCGGGTAGACCCGGCAGATGTAGGAGACGAGTTCCTGCTCGATGCGGCTTTGGGCGCCATCGCCGAGCGTTCACCGCACTTGGTTGGCGCGAAGCCGGCGGCGGAGCAGCCGGGCGGCGGGCTGACAATGGACGAAATCTACCTGATGACCCCGGAGCAGCTCGCGGAGCGATGGGAGGCCGTCGCGGAGGTTATGGCGGCCCAGGACGACGGGACCGGTAGGCCGTACTACAGCCACCGCCAGGCAATGCGAGAACTGGACAAGAGAGTCGAGCAGTATGAACAGTCAATGCGAGAGGAACAGACATGAGCGCCACGATCGACGGAACACAAATCCGGCAGACCCTTGCGGCACGTCTAGCCGACGCGGAAGCCGAGGTACACGCGGCACAGGAAGCTCTCGGGCGGGTTCTCCTAGACAATGGGGACGCGAAGGCGGCCAGCAGACGTGTATCTGAGGCACGGGATCTCATCGACGGTTTGCGCCTGGCAGCCGCCGAGGGGGAGCGCCGCGCCGAAACGGCCGCCTACGCCGAGGGCGCACGGCGAGCGGCCGTCGCTCGGTGGCGCTACTTTTCGTGGCATGCGGAGCAGGTGAAGCTCCTTGCTCCGGTCCTGAGGCTGCGTGCCGAGTTGCGCGCCGCGGAAGAGCACGCGATGACCCTCAGCGACCTAAACGCCGTCTGGATCGATGAATTCGCTCAATGGCTTTCGAGCGAGACAAACGCAGGGCTAGAGCCCATAGATCTTCCCCGAACGATGAGTAAGAGGATGCGGTTTCACGGCGCGCACGCGCATTGCACCGGGGAAATTGTCCAGGCCAACGACGGCGCCCTTGATGTAGAGAGCGCAGCGGTGTGGGCGAGCACGCTAGCGCGCCTTGTGAAGGAGGCCGCGAAGCCGCTCGGCGCGGAGGCGAAGCCTGCAGCGCTCCCTTGGAAGGTTGCGTAGGGCCATGCCGAGAACAGCCGAGGTCAAACTCGACCGCTTGGACAACGATGAGGAAGGACGGAAACCGTGAGCTTGGACACGCTGGTCCTCAATAGCACATCGATCAACGATGAAACGCATTACGTGTTGGAAGCGATCGACTTCACCCCCCCAAAGAAGCTGCCCGAGTGGGCGCAGTCCGCTGACTCGGACGGCGCGGATCTCGTGCGGACACCGCGGTATGAAAACCGCACGGTGACGATGACGTTGCGGATCGCACCGCAGACGACGATGGACCTTGCGTTGGCGAAGGTCGGGGAACTCGTGGACCTGCTGCAGGAGTGTGAGAAGAATCCGGGAGGATCGCCGCTGGAATGGTCGCCCGCAACCTCGACTAAGGCGTTCACGCTCTATGTGCTCACCGGGGAGATCACGGGTATCCCGATGGTCAATGAAGGCAACACGGCCGGCTGGTATCTCAAGACGCCGCAGGTGATCGTTGCCCTTACCTGCAAGCCGTTCGGCTATGGCGCGGAGGTCGAAGTGGCCGCCGCGAAATCCATCGAAACGGGGCTCTCAACGGTCGTGCTGACCATCCCTACGGTGGCGGGGGATGTTCCGGCGGAGGGCCGGCTGGTCATCAAAGACACGGCGGCTGTTGGCCGAAGGTTCGTGGAGTGGGGTCTCGAGCAGCGGTATTTCAACATTGAAACATCGCTCATCTTGGACAACACGCTGATGACGCCCGTGGGTGGGGCGCAGTCGGAAGCCGCCAACGCCGGCGCATACAAACCGGGCGGGGCGGCAAAAGGGACGCTCGCTACCACGCTGCTGCCGGAACCCACGATCTGCGCGAACACGGGCGTGCTGAAACACGTTGGCACGTTCCGGGTGAAGGCCCGCGTGCAGGCTGTCATCGGCGGGGAAGGCGTCGCGTCGAACGTGCATTGCAGGCTGAGCTGGCGGGACGGCGAAGGGCCGCTCCGCGCGAACGTCTGGCAGACCCTCAACCTCGAAGGCAAGTTCGTCGAGGTGGATCTCGGGACCATCACCGTCAACCCGGCGGTTATCGGCACACAGAAGTGGCTTGGCCAGGTCGAAGCTTACAGCGGGAACGCGGCTGCCAAAGACGTGTTGCACATCGACTATCTCACCTTCATCCCCGTGCTGGAGGGCTACGGCAAGGCGCGGGGCGTCCAGGCCGAACAGCCCGGCACTGTCGCCGCGTTCGACAATCTCACGACCGGCACTCTGTCGGGATCACTGAATGCGCGGACGCCTGCGCTCGGCGCAGCCTGGGCGACGAGCGGGGCCACCACCGACTGGGTGGTCCACGAAGGCAAAGTTACACGCTCCACGGTGAGCGACAGCGAACCGCGATACGGAGTGTTCGGCCCAGCGCTCACGGATAGCAGCATTGCCGTGCTGGCCGCTCTGTCCATGGGGGGGCCCTCGGGAATCGCGCGCCTGGGTGCCCTGCTTAGATGGACGAACAGCAGTAACTACGCATACATGCAGGCTGCCTTTTACTCCAACGGTGATGTCTCGATACGTCTAGGCGTAAAGGTTGCCGGAAGCCTTACGCTGCTCGCTTCGATTTGGCCGAGAATGTCCGGGGGTAGCGAATTCGTTGTTCGCGGCAGCCTGGTAGCACGCTCAGACGGGAGCCTCAGCATAGGAGGGACCATAAATGGTGTCCCCATACCACCGCTTGCCGCGTCGCACAGTGCCCTCGCCACGGGTGGGGCGTTGGCCTCTGGCAAAGGTGGGATGTACGACTACAACTCTGAATCGGTGGCTGCGTCCCGTGAAGTGCAAAGCGTGAACGTCGCACAGCTCGGCGGCATCCCCTACTGCATCCAACCGTCCCGCTCGATGGAAGTCCGCAGCGACAGTGCGATCACCGCTGACTCGACGGGCACCTACTATGGCCCGGTCCCGCAGTACCGTGGCTCACGGTTCTTTGTGCCGCAGTCGGGGGAGGCGAAACGCACCAGCCGGATCATCGTCAAGGCCGACCGGAACGACCTCGAAGAATCGGACGAGCAGACGATCGCGGACGCCTTCACCGCGGGAGTACGCCTAACACCTCGATACGTAGCCATCCCGAGATAGGAGACTCGATGCGATTTTCAGACCTACACCATTTCGTCCTCATCTACGACTGCTCCGCCGGCACAGTGTTGGCGCGGGAGTTTCCCGATCACACGTCGGCCGCCGTCGCATATGAGGGGCTCGACCCGGACAGCTTCGGTGCGCTGCTCGACGTGACGCTCGTGTCCGCCGAGTCGATCGAGGTCCTGGAGAAGCTCCACGCCTGCCCGGTGACGCTCAGCCGCACACAGGCGGTCGGCTAGTGACTCGTGGGCCGTATCTGCTCAGCGTGCACGGCCGGTGGGCCATTGAGTATCCGGCGGACTCAAACGTCTCGAAGCTCATCTATCTCACGAGCGAGCAGAATGATCGCGTCTCTGACGCCTGCGATCCGCCCGTGGATGATTTCCATGTGGGCGGCGACCGGGAGCGGAACATTCGGATCGAGCTGGCCGGTGGTCGCCTCGAGCATTGGCGCGCTCGCCTCCACGGCGCGGTCCATCAGCTCGTTGACGCGCTGCTCAAGACTCATCGCCCGGACCTTACACGGGAAAAGCTGGGCGAAGGTCCCATGAAGCGATGAGGAGCGCCGCGTCATTGACGGTCGCCTGGGATCGGCGTAGGATGCGTGCCACATACCAAAGTGGGGCCCGCGACGTGTCTAGCGCCCGGGCCCCGTGGCACCGAGAGAATCAGCTCCCGGCGCGCCAGACACCCTACCGACCGCAGGTGCGGTGTCTTCCTCGCTAAAAGCCTCTCCCGGAGCCTCCGACACAGGAGGAACCGACGATGAGCACCAAACCCGGATCAAGGTCCCGAGCACTGACGCGCCGGCTCGAAGAGCGGCAGGCGCTAGAACGGCTCGCACGGCAGATGCGCGAGCCTCAGGACACCGAGGAGCTGACGGAGCTAGACGATGCGCTGCTAGCCGTGTGGATCGAGCTTTGGCCCGAAGGCGGCCAGGGATGACGACGGCAAGCCTCCTCACGGAGTTTGGCCGGCATCTCACGCTAGAGCGCGGCCAGAGCGTCAACACGGTCAGCGCATACATGGCAGATCTTCGGCGCTTCGCCGTGTGGCTTGAATGCGAGCGCATCGACCCGCTCGCGTTGACGCGGGAGCAGGCCAGCCGCTACATCGACCTGCTCGGCGGGAGCGCGAGCACCGTCCGGCGGAGGGTCGCAAGCCTCCGGGCGCTCTACAGGTTCCTATACCTGGACGAACGGATCGGCCTTGATCCCACGGACAGGCTGCGCAGCTCGGCTAGCCCGCGCATGATGCCGAAGGTGCCGAGCGTCGAGGCGATCGTGCGGCTGCTGGAGCTACCCGAGGGTGACTCGCCGCTGGCGCTCAGAGATCGCGCGCTGCTGGAGCTGATCTATGCGTGCGGTCTGCGGGCGAGCGAGGCGACGGGGCTGCTGCTCGCCGGCATGGACCTAGACGGGCGGGAGCTGCGCGTGATCGGCAAGGGCGACCGCGAGCGATGCGTGCCGATAGGACGGCAGGCGGTCGCGGCGCTCGACGCCTACATGACCGCCAGGCCGGCGCTCGTGAAGGGCAGCGGCTCGCCTCACCTGTTCGTCAACCGCCGCGGCGTAGGGCTGACACGGCAGGGGCTCTACAAGATCATTTGCGGGTACACGAAGCGGGCGGGGCTGACGATCGGTCCGCACGGGCTCCGTCATGCTTTCGCTACTCACCTGCTGGTCGGCGGATGCGACCTGCGCGTGTTGCAGGAGATGTTGGGTCACAGCTCGGTCAACACGACGCAGCAGTATTGCTCGCTGAGCATCGGGGAGCTGCTGGACGCCTACCGCGAGGCTCACCCGCGTGCGGTCATCGGGGCAGAGCGATGACATGGGATCGGGCCCTAGAGCTGTTCGCGCGGAGCATGCGCCAGCGCGGGCTAGCCGAGAACACGCGCAGGGCCTACACGGCAGACGCGCTGCGGTTCGTCGCGTTCGCACGCGCGGAAAAGCTCGAGCCGTCCGGCGTGAACTTCCGCGCCATCCGCGCCTACGTCGCGGGGCTGGCCGAGGCTGGCGCGGCCGACTCCACGGTCATCCGTAGGGTTGCCTCATTGCGGACGTTGTTTGGGGCGCTCGTTGACCTAGACCTACTGGACCGCAACCCCGTAATGATCCAGCCGCGCAGCAGACCCCGGCGGCTGCCGCGAGTGCTGACCACGGACGAGGCGCGCTACCTAGTCGAGCAGGTCACGGGGAGCACACCGAAGGCGCTACGCGACCGAGCGCTGTTGGAGCTGCTTTATGCGAGCGGGCTCCGTGTGGCGGAGCTGATCGCGGTTGACGTGGCGGACCTCGACGGCGACACCATCCGCGTGACACACGGCAAGGGCGGCCCCTACGGCGGGCCGAGGGAACGGCTCGTGCCAGTCGGCGAGTACGCGCAGCAGGCGATAGCCGTGTATCTGCGGGACGGCCGGGCGAGGTTCAAGCCGAAGGGGCCGGCGTTGTTTGTGACTCGCAGCGGGCGTCGGCTGGACACGTCGGCCGCCCGGCGCGTCGTGAAGGCGTGGGCCGTCGAGCTGCCCGGGAAAGTCGCGCCGCACACTCTGCGCCACACGTTCGCTACGCACCTGCTCGACGGTGGCGCGAACATACGCAGCATCCAGCAGATGCTCGGCCACGTTGAGCTGACCACCACGACGATGTACGCGCAGGTGAGCGGCGCCCACCGGAGCGCCAGCTACGCCGCTGCGCATCCGAGGGCGTAGCTGGCGGCATCCTCCCGCATGGCGTCTAGCATCGCGCGTGGTATCATTCCCGGCATGGCTACCAACATGAGAGGGGAAACGATGCGGATGGCTACAGACCAGGACGAGAAGGTGCGCGAGAACCGGCTACGCAGGATCGCGGAGCGGGCGGGGCTCAGGCTCGAAAAGTCCCGCAGACGCGATCCGCGAGCAATCGACTATGACTGCTGGCTGCTCGTCGGCTCAGACAGCACCGAGCGGCCGATGATGAGCCTGGACGCTGTAGAAGCGTTCCTAGAGTCGCCGCTAGTCGTTGAACTCAGACGCGCCGGTCGGGCCTACGTCGAGAGCCACGGAGGCAATCGTGACGAGCTGCAACGGCTTGTCCGTGAAGGGATGCAGATGGGGATGCCCGCCGAGCCGGTCGCGTTCCTAACCGGGCTCGCGCTAGGGGACGTGGCCGCGATGAGCCGAGGGGGTGCATGATGCCCGCCGAGCTACTGCCCGAGCTGCCCTCTGACCTGCGACGGGAGTGGGACGCCATCGACGCGGTTCCCCAACCCTTCGCCCACATGCCAGGGGAGTCCCCGAGGGCGCTGGAGTTGTCGAAGCGCCTATGGCTACGCCATCGGGAACTGGGGTCCTACCGCAAGCTCGCGGATGAGGTCGGCCGCGATAAACGGGACGTTGAGCGGTGGGTCAAGGCGGCGCCCTACCTCGATGCGCTCATCATCCGCACGGTCGAGAACGTCCGGCTGCTCCACAGGCATGTTGAGAAGTGGGGTCCGGTGCTCGGCTCGATGCCTGCGGACATGGCTTTCGAGTATCTGCAAGGAGCCGAGCAGGCTGCCGCGCGAGTGCGCGCCATGTTTGAGGACGGGGGTGCATAATGGCCGCTACGGGACTGAGGCAACGGCACGGGATCAACTGCAAGGGCGGGCGCTGCGCGTGCCCGTGGGAGGCGTCCGTGTATTCCAAGGCCGACGCCCGCAAGATCCGTAAGACATTCGACACGCGCGCACAGGCCGTCGAGTGGCGCGAGGTGAGCAAGCCGAAGATCAGACAGGGCGCGATGAGAGCTCTCACGGCGCAGACGCTCAGGGAGGCGTCCGAGGCGTGGCTAGAGGGTGCGCGGAGCGGGCTCATACGGACACGCTCAGGCGATCCCTATAAGCCGAGCGCCGTCCGTGGGTATGAGGCGACGATGAGGCTCAGGGTGCTGCCCGTGCTCGGCTCCAAGCGTCTAGGCGACGTGACGAGGACCGACCTGCAGGACCTCGCGGACAAGCTGCTGGCCGAGGGCGCGAACGCGAGCACGATTAGCGGCACGCTCGTGCCGTTGCGGGCGATCTACCGTCGAGCGATGCGCCGGCCCGACACGGGAATCACGATCAACCCGACCACGGGGCTAGAGCTGCCGAAGGTCCGGGGCGGACGCGACCGGATCGCAGCTCCAGACGAGTGCGCGCGGCTACTGGCGGCCCTCGCAGCAGAGGACCGGCCCCTATGGGCCACGGCGATGTACGCGGGCCTTAGACGCGGCGAGCTGCAAGGGCTCCGGGTCGAGGACATCGACCTCGCGCGCGGGCTGATCCATGTTCGCCGCGGATGGGACCCGAAGGTGGGCGAGATAGCGACCAAGACACGCAACGAGCGCCGCGTGCCGATCGCGGCCGTGCTGCGCGACTACCTAGACGAGCACCTGCTCGGGCTCGCGTGGCGGCAGGGGTTTGTGTTCGGCTCGACCAGCGCGGACCCGTTCCCGCCGGTCCCGTTCGTTGAACGCGCTAAGAAGGCGTGGAAGGCGGCGAAGCTCGACGGGATCACGCCGCACGAGTGCCGGCACACGTTCGCGTCGCTGATGATCGCGGCGGGCGTCAACGCCAAGGCGCTAAGCACCTACATGGGGCACGCCAACATCGGGATCACGCTCGACCGTTACGGCCACCTGATGCCCGGTGCTGAGGACGAAGCGGCGGCGCTGCTGGACAGCTACCTAGAGCGCTCGGACACGGGCGCGCGACTGGCGCAGATCGGCACGACTGGCGCGGATTCTGGCGCGAGCCCCGAGCTGGACCCCGGAAATCGGCTCTAGCAAGCCATTCGTTGCCATGACCGTCCCCGTCAACTACATCCAGACGGCCACCGAGGGCGAGATCGTGTGCCGCACGACGCTCGACAGGCGCAACCGCAGGACGGCTGTGATGCGCAGCGAGGTCCACCACCAGGACGGTCGGCTGCTGGTCACGGCGATCGGCAGCTATTCGATCTTCCCGCCGCGCGGGCTGCCCGCGGCCTCCGCGCAGAGCTCGCTCGCCGCGCCGGATTGAGTGAGGCGCGGATCCGGAGCAGGCCATGAGCGGCGTCGATCCAGGCACGAGCGAGCAGGCGCCCGTGAGAACGCGCACGGTGCTCACGATCGCCGGCTCGGACTCCGGTGGCGGCGCGGGCATCCAGGCCGACCTGAAGGCGTTCGCGCGCTGCGGGGTGCACGGCGCGAGCGCGATCACGGCGATCACCGCGCAGAACACGGTGGAGGTCCGCGCGGTCCATCCGCTGGCGGGCGAGATGGTGCTCGCGCAGGTGCGCGCCGTGATCGCGGACATCGCCGTGGACGCGGTCAAGGTCGGCATGCTGGGCACCGCGGAGGTGACGCTGGCGGTGGCGGCTGCCATCGATGAGCTTCCCGCGGGCACACCCGTGGTGGTCGATCCGGTGATGGTGTCCGAGTCCGGCGCGCGGCTGCTGCGCGCGGACGCGCAGCGCGCCCTGATCGAGGAGGTCCTGCCGCGCGCGACGGTGCTCACGCCCAACCTGCCGGAGGCGCGGGTGCTGGCCGGTGGCGTGCTGGAAGCGGCAGACGAGCAAGCGGGCGAGGAGGCCGAAGCGCGGGCGCTGGCCAGGGCGGTGCTGGCGCTCGGGCCCAGTGCTGTCGTGCTCACGGGCGGGCACCGCGCGCACGCCAGCGACCTGTTCCTGGCGGCGGTCGGAGACGGCGCGCTCGTCAGCATTCCGGGCCCCCGTCATCCCGATGGCGCGGCGCACGGCTCGGGCTGCACGCACTCCTCGGTGCTCGCGGCGCAGCTGGCGTTGGGCGCCACACCGCTCGAGGCGGCGCGCACGGCGCGCGCGCTGACGGGAGCGGCTGTCGCCCGTGGTCTGCGCGATGTCGGCGCGGGCCCTGGACCGGTGGACGTGCTGGATCTCGCGCGGATGCGGGCAACCTGCGGATCGAGCTCCTGAGGTTTGCCATAATCGGTGAGCGATGAAGCTGCTGCGCATGAAGCCCGGTCATGGCGAGATAGTGCTCGCCGAGGGCGACGTGGCGGTGCCTGAGCAGGAGCGGGAGCTGATCGAGGCGTTTCGCCGCGAGCTCGACGCGGGCATGTGGGCGGCGGTCCCCAAGGAGGCAGCGGGCGGACGCCGCGAGGCCGAGCTGGTAAAGAGCTTCGCCGAGGTGCCCCGCGACGCCGAGCGCGTGATCTTCTTCCCCCGGGCGGCCGGCGGCGCGCCCGAGGCCAGCCTCTAAGCGGCCGTGGCGCTCGCGCTGGGCACCGGCGCGGTCGTACTGGTGGTGCTCGTGTGGGAGCTGATGCGCCCGACGCTCGCGTCCGCGCTGGCGCGCGGACGCGAGATCTGGTCGCTGCGCAGACGCGCGTCGGCAGCGTCGGGCTATGACCCCGGCCGGGAACATCGCGCCGAGCAGCGGGCGAGGGCGCTGCTGCGCTCGTGCATCGAGGATGAGGACTGGGCGATGTACCGCGACCTGGGCTTCCTGCGCGTGTGGGGTGGGCT
>OCTA010002271.1_pt1 | contig 17577 bp, 14 predicted proteins | sample 1538991 | NCBI WGS metagenome assembly OCTA01 (sample SAMEA3539302, study PRJEB22396) | soil metagenome | biome: tundra; feature: field; material: soil | place: USA | collected 2010-05 | depth 0.15 m | reverse complement strand
TGCGATTGAGGTCCGGCCTTCAACGTCTCGGCGAATCATCCTCCATAGGGTCTAGGTTGCAGCTAAGTTATCGTCGGGGGGCTGCCTTGGTTGGTCCCGGCCGCGCCACCGAGAAGCACCGACCGGGTGAGCGCGCGGCGATGCCGCCGATCGTCGCTCACGCTGCCACGGTGGCCCGCGTCAGCAGATGCTGTGTGAACCAGTCGACCGCTGCACCGCTTGCGACGTCAAAGCCATCGACGTAGGCGTCGAAGTGTCCGCCGGGCATCATCACGAGTCTCTTGGGTTCGCGGGCTTGCTCGAACGCGGCGATGGCGATCTCGGCCACCGTGAGGTGGTCGTTCTCGGCGACGCACATCAGTAGTGGGGTCGGGCTGATCCACGGCAGGTAGGTGCCAGGTTCGTACTCGGTGAACATCTCAACGCTCCGCAACGTCACCTCGTTGCGCCACGACGGCGCCCGAGCTTCGTTGGTCTCGGTAAACCACGTGTACGAATCCGGTGTTGGTAGAGCGGAAGGCGCGAGCGGATCCGCGTCGACGACGGGGACCATCGCCGGTGGCTCGCCCCTGAAACGCGCCGCACGGTCGATGTCGAATTGCGCTTGGAAGCCGGCGATGAAGTCTGCTCGGACGAGCGCGCGAAAGTTCGCGTGCCCGGACGCAAGTGGCACCTGCGCGACGACGCATTTCACGCGACGATCAATCGCACCCACGGTGAGCACGTGTCCTCCGGAGTAGCTCGACCCCCAGATGCCGATCCGGTCCGCGTCGATCTCCGACCGTGTGGCGGCGTAGGTGATGGCGGTGCGATAGTCACGTACCTGCGCCCACGGATCGATCTCCTGGCGCGGTTCGCCGCCGCTGGCGCCGAAGTTGCGGTTGTCGTAGACCAACGCGGCCAGGCCAGCGTTCGCGAACGCTTCTGCGAAGCGGTCCAGGTACATCTCCTTGACGGCGGAGAACCCATGCGCCATCACGATCGCGGGCGCGGCGCCGGCCGAACCTTCCGGGGTATACAGCCAGCCGTGCAGCATGACGCCGTCGGCGTCGAACTCAATGTCCTCCCTCATCGCTCTCTCCTCGTTGGGAAACGGCAGGAAGATACGGCCTTGCCTCGGTCGAGGCTAGCCCATCTGTGAATCCAGAGCCACTGCACGTTCCGACTATCAGCAATTGTCTGAGGCCAAAAAAAAGCGCTGCGCGGGTGAATGTCTTCCGTGATGTCGTCTCGGCGCGACGCTCCTTGCCAGCCACCGCCGCTGGGCCGGCAGTCAAGAACGGCCCGAACAGGCCAGCGCAGCGGGCCGCCCGCGGTGTCCTTGACTGCCCCGAAACTGCGGAACTACCACGGACATCGCGCAGGCCGAAGTTTCGGGATCGAGCGCGACTGCCATGGAGGATCGGCGGGAGGCAACCACGGCCAGTCGGCAAGCCCGCAGCCCCGGATGCCTCCCGCCGACCCGACGACTCGACAGCCTCGGCCGCGCTCGGTTTCGCCCAAGTGCAGTCACGCCATCCGAGGCGAATCGAGGTGCCCCCCCGTGGTGTACCGCAGTCACACCGCCTCGAGCCCGCCGCGTCGCACGGTGAGGTCTACGGTCCCGGCGTCACCGGTCTCAGAAGGGATCGACCACCGGACATTCGTGACGGCCGTTCGGACCGTCGTACTCCGGTCGGGAGCGCGTCGCAAATGCCCAACGCTCACTGCGACGCGCGGAACTTTATAACGACCGACCCGTGCTCGGTGTCGCATTTTGCGACGAGCTACAGCGAGCGATGCCGGTAGCGCATGGGCTACGCCGCGCGAGGGTCACGCCGGGCGGCGCAGGCGTTACGCGACGGTCGATGCTAGCTGCGGAGCGCGCCGGACTGACGCGCGAACGAATCCGTGGACGACGGTAGCGTCGAATTGGGTGCCCGCGCAGCGAAGCAACTCCAGGATGGCGCCGTCGTGATCCCGCGCAGGCGTATGCGGGCGTTCGCCAGTCATGGCTACATACGCCTCGGCCACAGCGACGATCCGCGCCTCCAACGGGATTTCCTCGTCGTGAAGGCCCTGGGGATATCCGCCGCCATCCACGCGCTCCCGGCGACTCAAGACCCAATCTCGGATGTCGTCAAAGCTGGCGTCGCTGAGAACGGCAGCACCGAGCTCCGGCTGACGACGGACCTCGACCCACTCCTCGCGCGTGAGCGGACCGCGCTTGCTAAGGATCTCAGAGGGGATCTGATCGCGCCCCACATCGCAGATCATCGCCGCCAGCCTCACCCTGGCGATCTGTGCCTCGCAAAGACCAAGCTCGCGAGCCGTCAGCTCGGCAAGATGCCCCACAAAGCGACGCCCGCGGGGGCGGTAACCGAGAGTCGCTAACTCGCTCCGCTCCGCCCCGCATCGGTCGCACACGAGCACCAGGCGCAATTGGCCTCGCCCCCGCAGGTACCGACATGCGCCGCTGTGCGGTCCCGAGTGATCACACGCCATACACCTCCATCGCTTGGCGACGTTCCCGCCTCGCGAAAAGGGGCGCAATCCTGGACGGATTGCCAGCAATCCCTCCAGGCGGTCGCTCTCAGACGACCCTGCGATCAATCAGGAGCCGCAGCCAGCTGCCTCCTCCCATTGAGGAACGCCGGGCAGCGTCAGCCGCCTACGCGGTCGCCGCTCCTCGGAACGCCCCGAATAGGAGCAGCGGAGCACTCACCGGGATCGTTGACAATCGTCTCGGTTGAGGATCCACCACCGCACGCGGCGTCGCCGGCGCGCGATCGCCTGCCCGCAGGCCGCCGACCGTCGCAGATAGCTTGTACGCATAGTTTTCGCACCAACGGGTGCTATACGGACGCCACGATCGATCGACTAGGCGCCCCGGCAACAAGGCGTATCCGAGCCGGCGCGCGAGCCCGCCCGGTAAGCGGAGCGGCTGCCGTTGGCCCTCTCGTCCGCTCGATTCGCTCGGCGACGATCTGCTCGGCGGCAAGATCAAGCCAGTGTCGAAGGCGCCACCGGACCATCGGGGACCTTGCAAGCACGCACCGCTAACCGGTCCGACGCTAGCTGCCACGTATGCTCGGCCCTCTTCAGCAAGCAGCTAGGCCAATTCGGTCGGCTTTCGCTATCGCCCAATCTCGAGCGTCCGGCTGCCGCGGTCGCGCGATCGCTTTCCTCCTCCGGGCGCCTCGCTTTGCGCGATCGCGTTGGCGACGAGGCAGGCGCCGGCGTCGCCCGTCGCCGGCACTACGCAGGAACGCCGCGAGCGTCGAGCGTGTCGGAGCCGGTCGAACGGCTGCCTCTGGGCGAATGCGGAAGCCACGAGCGACCCTCAGTGGCGAGCGAGATCCTCACGGGCGCTTACCGCAAGGCGCGCGCTGCGCACGCCAATGATCCGCTGCAATTCGTATTCGCCTTGCTCGTCTTCTCTTCGCGTGGGCGAGAGAGGAGCGGAGAACGTGACCATGCCAGTCGGCCACGCATGCGTGATCATCGCTCGCGCAGGTAGCCGTGCTCGCGGAGCGTGTGAATCACGTGTCGCTCGTCTGCGGCGAGCGTCTGCAGACCCGCGCTGAGCGCTCGAACCTCCGCGGCTGCTTCGCGCTCCAGTCGCTGCACGGCCATCAGCTGCCGGTTCTCAACGTCGCGCAGCCGCGCATGCAGTACCGCTTCGGTGATCACCGCTTCTGTTTGCGCAGCTAACGCTCCGTTGCACCCCAGCGCCACGGGTGCTCGGATCGCCAGCCCGCTGGTGTGGGCCGGCAGCTGTTCGTGCACCGACGGGTCCCAGGCTGCGATCCAGCGGGCCAGCGTTTTGCCGACCGCTCGCCCTGGGGGCCACCACATACAGCGGGTGGATGGCTCGGGCGTCCCGATCGGGTTCTCGGCCAACCATTGGTCGCGCTGTCCGGTGAGCAGTACGCCGGTGATCTCGACGGCATCGGGACCGATCCCCGGCCCGGCGGCGCCTGCGTGCCTGCACGCGGCCGTGATCGCCGCGACTGCGGCGTCGGCCTGTTGCGCCGATAGCGCGCTGTGCTCGAGTGCCCCGGCGATGCAGCCGCCGGCTGCCCAGACGACGTCGCTGCCGCACACCTTCAACGATTCGTCGACTGCGACAAAGCCGGCATGATCGCTCGCCACTCCCGCGATGTTCGGGCCGAGCATCACTGCCAACGAGATCAACCGCTGGAACTCCCGCGCCACGCCGGCGCCGATCCGCACGCGAGCCGGATCCGTCGGCTTGCCAATCAGCGCGGTGGCCTCATCCTCCGCTCGTTCGGGAACGATGATCAAGTCGGCGACGGTCATCGGTGGGGCACCGCGCTCGGGCGCGTCAACCAGCTCGACACCCGTGATCGTCTCCACGCCGGCGCGCTCGAGCTCTTCAGCGACGGCATGCGAGGCGGCGGACCCGAGCCCGCCAAGCAGCCGCTCCTCCGCCGTGATAAGCGTGATGCCGGCATCCGTGCCGGCCGCTGACCAGGCGAGAACCAACGCGAGCTCATACGCCGGCACCGACCAGCGGGCACCGCGCGGGACAGCGACCGCGACGCTCGCGACCTTCCCAGCCGCGATCTGCCGGATGATCTCGTCGAGGAAGCTCGGATCTCCACCGCGCTCCCACAGATACCCCTGGGTCAGCGGCCGTTTGGATCGTTCGCCGCACGCGAGCAGCAGGTAGTCGAACTCAACGGTCTCGCCGTCGCGCGTGAGCAAGCACCGCTCGGACTCGCGCACGACCTCAGCGCGATCCCTTACCCAGGTCGCCCCGGTCTCGGCGACCAGATCGGCTACCTTGATGCCGCGCTCGCGAGCGGGGCGGAACAGCGAGTCGCGGTGCATCGGCCGGTAGCGAAACTCCCGGTCGGGCGCGACCAGCCGTAGATCAACGCTCGCGCCGAGCGCATCGCGCGCCGACAGCAGCGCCTCGAGCCCCGCTGTACCCGCCCCCACGATGCAAACCACCGGTCTGGCCACAGACCGCAATCATTACGCACGGATTCGACTGCTCCATCCGTAGTGGCACGCACGCATCGGAGGTATCTCCGGTTCTCGGACGGGCAGTCAGGCGCGACGCCGGCCGCGGCCGCGGCGGAGAGCAGGTCCCGCGCCACGCGGTCGCACTCGCGCGCCCGGTGCTGTGACCGCGACCGAGGCGGTCGTCGCCGCCCGGCTCTCGAAGCATGCCCTTCATAGTCCAGGCCGTAGCCGCGGCATCGAAAGCTGCCGCGACCGGGCGGAGGCGCAAGCACCGAGCCCGACGCTTGCCGCCTGGTCGACGCCGCTGCCTCCACGCGAGAGCGTCCCGCGACCTCGGTCCGGTGGTCAGCGCCAGCAGCGTGGGCGTGACCGCTTGAGCCCGGCGTAATCCAGCAAGCCCGTTCGCGTTGAGTCGCGTGTTGGAAGGTGCACCACCGTCGCGATAGCCCGCTCCGGGTCTCACCGCCACGAGCATCTCAAACGTAGCTCGACTACCCTGAGCCTTGCGCGGAACCGCGCATCTCGCGGGTGAGTGCTTTCACGATCTGGGTGCTCTCACACCGAACGACTCCTATCGCGACACGGCGATCGCGCCGGTCCGGTGCGCCTGGCGCCGTGCCGGACGATCGTGATTGCCCGCGAGGGGCGCATAGGCGCCGGCGCTCGCGCGGCTGCCTTTGTCCGCAACCGGCAGCGCGACCGCCGGCAGCGCGGCTGCTGCTCTCGTGCTTGCAACATCCGGGTCCCTGGCAAGCACCGGGCGCGCCGAGCCGGGCCGTGGAGCGCTCGCCGACGCCGAGCGCGCTTTCCGCGCATAGCGGGGCACGCTCCGGTAAGCCAACAAGTCTCTTCTCGGGATCAAAGCGGGTGTGCTGTCGCTGTCGCTGTCGCCGCAAAAGGCGGCAGAGGAAACGATGCTGGGTTGCTCGTCGCCGAAGCACAAGCCGCGTTCGATCAGACCCGCAGCCTGGGCCGCGACCCCACAGGCTGACAGCATCCCGCCCGCAGCAGTAGGTCATGCGACGAGGCGACGTTCGCTCATCGCCTCGCGGAGCCGGCGGATCGCGTCAGATGGTCGCCCTGCTGGCCACAGGAGGTGCAACGGGAGCCTGAAGTCCTGAATGGGGATGCTGATGACGCCGTCAGGGGTGGCGGTGCCGATGGGCATGATCGCGATGGCGTCCTGGCGGTCAAGCTCAGCGAGCAGGGCAGCGCCGCCGGTGACGTGAGCTTCGATCGGCGTGACGGTCGCGCCGCCTTTCTCGAGACGGGAGATCAGCAGCTCGCCGTAGGCGGTGGTGGGGGCGCTGGGAGTGAGCAGACGCTGGTGCTTAATGTCGGCGACGCGCAGGGCATCTCGGTTGGCGAGCGGGTGGGAGGCAGGCACGCAAAGGGTCATAGGGGTGGGCCTCAGCTCGGCGTGGTGCAGACGGTCATCCTGAGTGCCGCTGACGCGCGTCAGGACGAAATCGACTTCCCGAGCGTTGAGACTTTCGCGCAGATCGCCTGGGCGCAGATCGCGGAAAGAGACGGACAGTTCGGGTTGATCGCGGCGCAGGGCGTCGACGACGTCGGCGCGGTCAGTGATGCCGACCGGGGGGGTCGCGCCGACGCGAACGGTACCCACGTGGCCGGTGCCGACCGCGCGAGCGGCGTCGAACGCCACGTCGGCTTGGCGTAGCGCTCGGCGGCCCTCCTCGAGCAGCGTCAGGCCAGCGGCGGTGACGCGCACCGCGCGGGTGGTTCGTTCCAAGAGTTCGACCCCGAGCTCGCGTTCGAGGTCACGCACGATCCGAGAGACAGTCTGCTGTCGCAGGTGCAGCACGTCGGCGGCGCGCGTGAAGCTGAGCTGCTCGGCAACCGCCACAAACGCGCGCAAGTCGCGCAGCTCAGGCATCTACACCCAACGGCGATGACTTCACAGCGATCTGCTGTTTCAGATCTGCGGGCACGAAGCGCATGCTGGATGGCGTCGTCATGAACCGAACTTTAGGAGCTATCTGATGAGCACCACAGACCAGGGATCGCGGGTCGCGATCGTGACCGGCGGCTCGGGCGGTATCGGCCGCGCGAGCGCCAAACGTCTCGCCGAAGACGGCTACGCCGTCGTCGTCCACTACGCCGGTAACCAGGCCGCGGCCGACGCCGCGGTCGACGACGTCATTGCCGCCGGCGGGGAGGGCGTCGCCATTCAGGCTGACGTGGCCGACGAGAACGCTGTGGAGGCCGTGTTTGATCAGGCCGAGGAGCGCTTCGGCGGTGTGGATGTCGTCGTGCATACCGCCGGGCGGATGCCGCTTGCGCCGTTGGCCGAGCTTGACCTGAACGTCCTTGACGACCTGCACCGCACGAACATCCGGGGGACTTTCGTCGTCTGCCAGCAGGCGGTCCGCCGCCTGCGACCCGGTGGAGCGATCCTCAACTTCTCCAGCTCGGTGGTGGGGTTGGCGTTTCCGACCTACTCGGCATACGCCGCCAGCAAGGGCGCGGTGGAGGCGATGACGCTGATCCTCGCGCGCGAGCTTCGCGGCCGCGACATCACCGTCAACGCTGTCGCCCCCGGACCGGTCGCGACGCCACTGTTCCTTGACGGCAAGTCCCAGGAGGAGATCGATAAGTCGGCCTCCGGGTCACCGATGGGACGCTTGGGCACCCCGGAGGACATCGCCGAGGTCGTCGCGTTCCTCGCCGGCCCGCAGGGGCACTGGATCAACGGGCAGGTCATCCGCGCCAACGGAGCGGTGATCTGATGCCGCAGGACAACGAGTCGAAGGTCATCGTCGTCACGGGCGCCTCCAGCGGGTTTGGTGCCATGAGCGTCCGCGCCATGGGGCGCTCCGGGCACACGGTTTACGCCGGGATGCGCGGAACAACCGACCACAACGTGTCGGCGGTCGCCGATCTGGACGCCGACGCCAAGAGCGCCGGCGTGGATCTGCGCGCGACCGAGATGGACGTCTCTGACCAGGACTCGGTCGACAAGTCGATCAACCAGATCATCGCCGAGTGCGGCCGTGTGGACGTGATCGTCCACAACGCCGGGCATATGGTCCTCGGCCCTGCGGAGGCATTCACCCCCGAGCAGCTCGCATCCGTCTACGACACCAACGTCCTCGGCGCCCAGCGTGTCAACCGAGCTGCGCTGCCGCACCTGCGCGCTCAGCAGTCGGGGCTGGTCGTGTGGGTGGGCAGCTCGAGCACCCGGGGGGGTTGCCCGCCGTTCCTGGGCCCGTACTTCGCGGCCAAGGCCGCCGGGGATGCGCTGGCGGTCAGCTACGCCGGTGAGCTGATCCGCTTCGGGATCGAGACCACGATCGTGGTCCCGGGGGCGTTCACGTCAGGCACCAACCACTTCGCCAACGCCGGCACGCCGGAGGACAGCGAGCGCGCCGACGCCTACACCGAGCAGTACGGCAAGCTCCGCGACGAGCTGCCCGACCGCCTCGGGTCACTAGTACCCCCCGACGCAGAGGCCAGCGAGGTCGCGACCGAGATCGCTCGCATCGTCAATCTGCCCGACGGGCAGCGACCGTTTCGCATCCACATCGACCCCAGTCGCGACGGCAGCGAAGTCGTCTCCGCGGTCGCTGACCGCATCCGCGTCGAGTTCTACCACCGCGTCGGGATCGAGGACCTCCTCGCGCCGAACAGCAGCCTCTAACCAAACCAGCAACAGTCAAGGAGTCAGCTCATGCCGTTTGCCAACCTGAAGGTTCCCGCGGGATCGCTCACCGCCGCGCAGAAGAAGGACATGGTCACGACCGTCACCGACATGTACACCAAGACCTATGGCGAGGAGGCCCGTGCGGGTGTCATGGTCCTCATCGACGAGGTCCCCGACGGCGGCTGGGGCATCCGCGGCGACGTCCTCACCCGGGCCATGCTCCAGGGCAACGACAGCTAACACCGCCGACCCTGGATCCCGCGCCAGCGGAGAGAGGGACCGACGCGAGCAGCGTCGGTCCCCGCAGCGGCGGCAGAGCAGGTCTCTCCCCGCGGACGATGGCTTCCCTCCTGCTCGCCAGAAGCAGGGGCCGCCGTCCCGGAGGGAGCGCCGCGCCATTGTTGGCGGAACCCCGAGCAGCCGCAAGCTCGGACTTCCACTAATCGAAACCCCGCACTTCTGCTCCGCTGCTAGACGACCCCCTGATCATGCTGATCACGTTCGGCTCCCTGCTGGCTGCCGGGATGCCGCTGATCACAGCCGGCCTCGGGCTGATCACGGGGATCGCGCTGGTCGGCCTTGCCACCCACATCACCGACATGTCGAACGTCGCGCCCGAGCTGGCGGTGATGATCGGGCTCGGCGTCGGCGTGGACTACGCGCTGTTCATCGTCACCCGGTTCAGGGAGAACTACGCCCGAAGCGGTGACGTCACGGGCGCGGTGATCGAGGCGATGGATACGTCGGGCCGCGCGATCCTGCTAGCCGGAACGACAGTGGTAATCGCGTTGCTGGGCATGTTCGCGACCGGCGTGGCCTTCATGTACGGGCTCGCGATCGCCTCGGTGCTGGCGGTGCTGCTGACGCTCGCGGCGTCGCTGACGGTGCTGCCGGCGCTGCTGTCGCGATTCGGCGAGCGGATCGTCCGCCCCAGCCGTTCGGCGCGTCGGCGCGAGGCGCGCGGTCAGGCGGCGCGCGAGTCGAGCTGGCGGCGCTGGAGTCTGACCGTGCAGGCTCACCCGATCCCGCTCGCGGTCGCGTCGTTGGCGGTGATGCTGATCTGCCTGATCCCGATGCTGTCGATGCGCCTTGACTCGAGCGACGCGGGCAACGACCCGTCCAGCACCAGCACCTACCACGCCTTCAACCTGCTCTCGGCCGGCTTCGGCGCCGGCTTCAACGGACCGCTGCTGGTCGCCGTCGAGCTGCACGGCGCGCAGCCGGGGACGGCCCTGCCGCAGATCCGCGACGCCGTCGCCCACACGTCCGATGTCGTCGCGGTGACGCCGCCGCGAGTGTCGCCGAGCGGCCGGGTCGCGGTGTTCGAGGCCTACCCCGGCTCGGCCCCGCAGGCGCAGGCGACCACCGACCTCGTCAACCGGCTGCGCCATCAGGTGCTGCCACCGCTGAAGCAAAAGCTCTCCGTCAACGCGCTGGTCGGCGGCTTCACGGCAGGCTCGATCGACTTCTCAAACGTGCTCGCCGGCAAGCTGCCGCTGTTCATCGGGATCGTCGTCGTGCTGTCGGCGCTGCTGCTGTTCGTGATCTTCCGCTCGCTGGTGATCCCACTGCAGGCCGGCCTGATGAACCTGCTCAGCATCGGCGGCGCGCTCGGCGCCACCGTCGTGGTCTTCCAATCGGGCTTTCTGTCGGGCGTGCTCGGTATCTCCAAGGGCCCGGTTGAGCCGTGGATCCCCGGTGCTGATGTTCGCCGTGGTGTTCGGGCTCTCGATGGACTACGAGGTCTTCCTGGTCTCGCGCGTGCGCGAGGAGTGGGTTCGCCACGGCGACGCGACCCGCGCGGTCGCCGACGGGATCGCCTTCACCGGCCGCGTGATCACCGCCGCCGCGGCGATCATGGTCTGCGTCTTTCTCTCGTTCATGCTGGGAGACGAGCGCTCGATCAAGGAGTTCGGCTTCGGCCTGGCGGCCGCGGTGTTCCTGGACGCGCTGGTCGTCAGATGCGTGCTGCTGCCGGCCGTGCTCGAGTTGCTCGGCCGCTCACGTGGCGGCTGCCCAAGGCGCTTGACCGGCGGCTGCCGCGGATCGCGATCGAGGGCCACGCCGCAGCCCAGCAGCGACACACGCACACCGAGCCAGACGAGCGCCAGGAAACCGAAGCTCGCGCCTGACCAGCTCGCGAGCGCGTTGGCGCTCGCGTACGCGTGCGCACGCACGTGCGTGAAGTTTCGTTTGGCGCCGTCGCCTAGCGGGTAGGGGCACAACGGGACCACCCGCGAGGAGAGGTTTGGTATGGCAGATCGTGTTTATGCGGCGGTGAGCAGGGCCCCCCGCCGGCGCGCCAGATTAGGCGCGATTGTGCTCGCTGCGCTCGCGGTGATGGTGTTCACCGGCGTCTTCGCGGCCGCGCCGTTGGCGCGGACCGTCCGGCAAGGCCGGACGACCCATCACGGGGTCAGGGTCCACTCCCGCCGCCACTCGGTGGCACATGTGACCCAGAAGGAGGCCTACGCCTACGCCACCAGTGAGCTGCCGAAGCTGACGGTCGCGGAGAAATTCGGCCAGCTGACGATGGCGGGTCCGACGACACTGCTCAGCACGCTCGAGCAGCAGGCGTGCCAAGGGCTCGTCGGCTCGGTCCTCGATCTGACCGGCGTCGCCAACATCCACGCCGTCCAGGACGCGGCGACCGCGCCCGGCTGCCATCCCGGGATCCCGCTGATCTTCTCGCTCGACGTGATCCACGGCTACAAGACGATGTTCCCGGCGCCGATCGGCGAGGCGTCGAGCTGGGACCCGTCGCTGGTGCAGAACGACGAGTCGGTATCGGCCTTGGAAGCAAGCTCCGACGGTCTCAAGTGGACCTTCAACCCGATGGTCGACATCTCCCGTGACCCCCGCTGGGGTCGCGTCGTCGAAGGCGCGGGAGAGGATCCGTACCTCGGCTCGGCGATCGCCGCGGCCAAGGTCACGGGCTATCAGGGCTCGGACTTCTCGGCGGCGGACAGGATGGCCGCGACGATCAAGCACTTCGGCGCCTACGGCGCCCCTGTCGCGGGCCGCGAATACAACACGGTCGACATGTCGACCCAGCAGCTGTTCAACGACTATCTGCCGCCGTACAAGGCTGCGGTCGATGCCGGAGCGGCGACCGTGATGAGCTCGTTCAACTCGCTCAACGGCGTCCCCAACACCGCTAACCCGTACCTGCTTACCAAGGTACTGCGCAACATGTGGGGCTTCAACGGCACGGTGGTCAGCGACTACCAGGCCGTCCAGGAGCTCGAGAGCCCCGGCTTCGGCTACGCCAACGGCCCGGCGCAGGCCGCGCAGAAGGCGCTCAACGCGGGACTCGACATCGAGATGGCGGTGCAGGTTGACTGCAACGCAAACCCGATCGAGTCCACGTTTGACTGCACCGGACCGCAGCAGGTCGGACACGGGATCTCGATGACGCAGCTCAACAACGCCGTGCTGCACGTGCTCGAGCTCAAGTATCTGGCCGGCATGATTGCCAATCCGGACCCCGGCAGCACTACGGCCGTCGCGAACAACACGCTGACGCAGAGCAACCTGAACGCTGCCAAGGCATCGGCCGACGAGTCGCAGGTGCTGCTCGAGAACCACAACGGCGCGCTGCCGCTGAGCAAGACTCTGTCCTCGATCGCGGTCATCGGGCCGCTGGCCAACGCCCCGATGGACCAGCTCGGCCCCGACGTGCCGATCGGCTATGACGCGAACGCGGCCAGCCACATCGTGACCGTGCTCGACGGAATCAAGGCCGACGACCCGGGCGCGACGGTCAACTACCAGCAGGGGTGCGACCCCGACACGACGGGCACAAACGGCTACCCACCGGAGCCGTGCAACTCGACTGCCGGCTTCCCGGCGGCGGTCGCCGCTGCACAGGGTGCGCAGGAGACGGTGGTCGTGCTCGGTGAGCCCTCGGCTGACAGCGGCGAGGCGTCCTCGCGGACCCACATCAACCTGCCCGGCGACGAGCTGCAACTGGTCCAGGAGATCGCCGCGACCACCCAGCACTACGTGGTCGTGCTGATGAACGGCCGGCCGCTGACGATCCCGTGGCTGCAGGCCAACGCACCGGCGCTGCTCGAGAGCTGGTACCCGGGGACCGAGGGCGGCAAGTCCGTCGCCGACATCCTGTTCGGCAACGTCAACCCGAGCGGCAAGCTGCCGATGTCGTTCCCGTACGACACTGGGCAGATCCCGGTCTCCTACAACGAGCTGCCGACAGGCCGCCCGTATGACCCCAACAACAAGTACACGTCCAGGTACCTCGACGCCCCCAACGAGCCGCTGTACCCGTTCGGCTACGGGCTCTCCTACTCGACGTTCACGGTCGGAGCGCCGACTCTGTCGTCGGCCAGCATTGGGACCAGCGGGACCGAGACGGTGACGGCCACGGTGACCAACACGGGCACGACGACCGGCACCGACGTGGCTCAGCTGTACATCCACGAGGATTACAGGAGCATCGTACAACCGGTCGAGAAGCTCGAGGGCTTCCAGCGGGTGACGCTGAAAGCCGGCCAGTCAAAGACGGTCAGGTTCAAGCTCACCAGCCAGAACCTCGGCTTCTACAACAACCACGCGCAGTTCGTGGTCGAGCCCGGTCCGGTCGACGTCTGGGTCGGCGACAGCTCGCTGGCCGACGACGGGACGCCGGTCACGTTCAACATCAATTAGCAGGCGATATGCAAATCACAAACCGCCTCGCGCGGACGGCCGGCCTTCGGGCCGGCCGGGCCGCGGGGCTCCTAGCGGCGTGCGTGACGCTGGGCTTCTGCCTCGCGCCGGCGCAGGCCGTCGCATCAACGGGTGCCCTGACCACCCAGCAGCGCGCGGTGCTGCAGGGGATCGCGGCTGACACCTGGAAGTTCTACGGGGCCGACGTAGACCCCACCACGCACCTGCCGCTGGACAACCTCGGGCCTGGCACGACGCGTGGCACCTACACCTCGGCGGCCAACGAGGGCGTCTACCTGTGGGCGATCGTGGCCGCCCATGACCTGGGGCTGATCGGCCGCGACAAGGCCGACTCGCTGGTGCGAGCGAACCTGGACGAGGTCTCGACGCTGGACCGCTTCGACGGCTTCCTGTTCCAGTGGTATGACACCAACAACGGCCAGGTGCTGCTCAATCCAGGGCTGGGCGACTGCGCTCAAGTCGGCGGGACGACTGACAACTGCTCGTTCGTCTCGGCGGTCGACAACGGCTGGTATGCGTCAGGGCTGATCGAGGTTCGCCAGGGGCTGCCCGACGAGGCGTCGCTGGCCAGCAAGCTGCTGAAGCCGATGGACTTCTCGATCTACTACGACAACCGCGCGCAGACCGACTGCAACGTCAACCAGGCGTTGCCGAACGCGCACACCGGGGCGATGTACGGCGGGTTCTACAAGGGCGTCGGGCCTGCTCCATACCACGTCGACACGCTCTATAGCGACCCCCGGATCGCGATGTACATGGGGATGGGCCGTAATCAGATGCCCGGCGACGTCTGGTGGCGCTCGTGGCGGACGCTTCCGCCCAAGCGCTGCTCCACCGACCCGGACTTCTCGTGGCAGGGTCAGTGGCCGACCCCCGGCTACTGGCACACCTACACCGATCCCCAGTCGGGCAAGCAGTTCCCCGTCTGGGAGGGCCACTACGTCTACCCGGGCACCAACCTGCGCTTCGTGCCGACCTTCGCGGGCGGCATGTTCGAAGGGCTGATGGCCAACCTGGTCGTCCCCGAGACGACCTGGGGGACGCACAGCCTCGGGCTCGACGACGCGCTCTGGGCCCAGGTCCAGATCAAGTACGCGACGCAGGTCCTGAAGTACCCGGTGTGGGGGATCTCGCCCTCGAGCACGCCCGATGACACCGGCAACTACTCCGGCTACGGGGTCGAGGGTCTGGCGTTCACGACGCCCGAGGAGGGGCTGGCGCAGTGCACGACGTGTGCGAGCGAGGCGGCGGTGAGCCCGCACGCCTCGGCGATCGCGCTGCCGGTCGCGCCCCAGCAGGCCTACGCCAACCTGCAGGCGCTGCGGACGCTGTACCCGGACATCTACACCAGCGATGGCGGGTTCTACGACGCGGTCAACCCGACGACGGGCTCGGTCGGCCACCGCCGGCTGGTGCTCGACCAGTCGATGATCATGGCCGCGATCGATGACGCGCTCAACGGTGGGGCGCTGCAGAACAACTTCGCGAAGGACCCGATCTCCTGGGCCGCGAAGACCTACCTATCGATGGAGCACATGTCGATCGGCCAGTGACCGACAGCGGGCAAGCGCGCGCCCTTCTGGATCGGGGGGCGCGCGCTCGCCACGATCGGATCGCTCACCGGTAGGTGAACTGCCCGGCGTCGATCACCGTCCCGTCGAGCGTCGCAACGCGGACGGGGACGGGTTTCGTCGGCGCCGGAACGAACGCCGGGACCTTGGGCACTGACAGCACCGCTTCGCCGTTTGAGACCGGCGACTGGGCGATCTCGCCGATGTGGTTGTCGAACACGACCCACACCGATGCGCGGGTCTGTGACGGCGGCGTCAGCCCAGTGACCTGAACCTCGAACGTTGTGCCCTGTGTGCCGTGGTCGGGCACAACCTTCGCACTCGCGATGCTCTGGGGCGTGAACGCCTTCTTCCCCACGTAGCCGGCGGCCGAGACGCTGGTCAGGCCGAGTAGCACGCCGGGGATCTTCGGCAGCCCGTGGAGCGGGCTGACGTAGACGCTGCCGACGACGTAGACCAGCGCGACCAGGTTGAACAGCACGTACTGCAGGTCACCCAGATCGGTGTTGCCGGCGTCGTCGTTGACGAGGTCGCCCGGCGACGGCGAGCCCGCCTGTGACTTTGCCGACGGGTTGTTTGAGACCTGCTGGTTGACGATCCCCTTCGCGGCGATCGCGGCACCGAGCGGGCCGCCGAACAGGACGGCGTACTGGCCCACCACGCCCGATCGGCCGGTCGTCACAAGCGCCCCCGGGCTGTTCCTGCTCTCCCGGATGGGCGCCTCCACCGGCACCGTGACCAGTTCGGTGTACATGTTCGTTCTCGGCGTCGGGATCGGAGGCGTCATGCAGGTGCTCGTGATCGCGGTGCAGAACGCGGTCGCCTACGAGGACCTCGGCGCCGCCACCTCGGGCGCGACGTTCTTTCGCTCGATGAGAGGCTCGTTCGGGACCGCGGTGTTCGGTGCGATCTTCGCCAACCTGCTGACCGGAAACCTCAAGCACTACCTCGCGGGCGCCAAGCTCCCGTCCAGCCTGACCGGAGCGAGCGTCAGCCCCGCAGCGCTGGCGAAGCTCCCCGCGGCCGCGCACGGCGGCTACGTGCAGGCTTACGCCCACTCGCTGCAGACCGTGTTCCTGGTCGCTGTCCCGATCGCGGCGGTCGCGTTCGCGCTGACGTGGCTGCTGCCCGAGCTCAAACTGCGCAAGACCGCCAAGGCGGTCGACCCAGGCGCCTTTGTCATGCCCACGGACCGAAGCTCGGTGCAGGAGATGGAGCGGGCCCTCACCGTCCTCGCCCGCCGGGAGAACCGAGGCGAGGCGTTGGGTCGCCTCGCCGCCCGCGCCGGGCTCGAAATCGAGCCCGCCGTCTGCTGGCTCTTGTTGCGCATCGCTCGTCACCCCGACTACGACGTAAGCCAGCTCGCTCGCGAGCCCGCGATCGACTGCGACCGAATCCAGCATTTGATCAACGGCATGGCAGAAGCTGGGCTGGTGAGGACCCCGGCAGGCGGACCCAAACAGCCTCCGATCCTCACAACCGCCGGCCGCGGCGCGGTTGACCAACTCGTCGCCGCCCGCAGGCAAGGGCTCGCCGAGCTGCTCGACGGCTGGTCGCCCGACGAGCACGCCGAGCTCCTCGCGCTCGTACGCAGACTCACCGCCGAGCTGCTCGACGACGACCACTACGCCCTACCACACGAACTGGGCGAGGCCGCTGTCACCGTGAACTCCCGATGACCCTCATGCTGGCTCACCCAATCGGCATTTCGGCTGCTCTTACAGGCTTGTTAGCTCCAGGTTCGGCGGATGCGTTGAAATCGTCCAATGGCCACTACTGAGAACGCCGATCACCCACGCCGCAAAGCCGACATCGGGCTCCGCGCCGCACCCCAACCAGCCAGCATCTCCCGAAGAACCCATCATGCACGACCAGCCGCACAAACCAATCCCCGCCGACCGCGAACGCCAAAGCCGCGACCGGCGCTACGCGCGCGCCCTCGACGGCTGGCTCGCAAGCCGCATCCGGACCCGCGCACGCGCGCGCCGCAGCGCCAGGCGCGACATGCGGCCAAGCTAGCGGTCAAGCCGACACCTGACCCGTCTGTCCACACGCTGGTCGGGGCAAACGAAGGCGAACCACGACCCCGGTTCTGCGATCAGGTCGAGCAGCGGCACCGCCGACTAGTTCGCGACGAACGCGGTCACGACGGAAGCGACGGACGCGACGGCGGGCGCGTTCGCATGAAGAGACGACCGCTTGCGCAGGCAGAGCATCTGTCCTGACCTCCGCCCGGATCTCTTCCCGGTTGGACGATCTGCAGCAGTGGTCGAGTTGTCGACGCCGAGACGCCCGGATTGCCGGGCGATGCGGCAGTCGACGCTTGATCTGGCGGGCGCCTCCGAGCACTATCGCTCCGCCAGCAAAGCGGTCACCCAGAACGGCCGGATCGGCCCGATCGGCTGTTTCGCTGCGGAACGGCGGCAGAAGTCGGCGCGGATACGCGGGGCGCTCCCGCTCCCGCATCGCGAAAGCGGAAGCGAACTGACCACTTCAGAGAAGTAGCGTTCTCTGAAGTAAACTTCGGGTGTGGCTACAGAGAACGCGCAGAAGCGCGGCGGCCGGGAGGCCGGATCCGCTTCAGAGATACGACCGCCGTCCCGGGGCGTCGTCGCGGCCGCGCTCCGCTGGAGCTGCCCGACCCGTTCGGCGCGGTGCTCGACGAGTACATCGGCGCGC
>OCTA010002266.1_pt1 | contig 17592 bp, 8 predicted proteins | sample 1538991 | NCBI WGS metagenome assembly OCTA01 (sample SAMEA3539302, study PRJEB22396) | soil metagenome | biome: tundra; feature: field; material: soil | place: USA | collected 2010-05 | depth 0.15 m | reverse complement strand
ACATCTCGATATCGAGACCGCTGCCGCGGGTGATGTCCGTGAACGTCCCGTCATGATTGTTGCGATACAGCGCGGGCAAATATTTGCGGGCCGCAGGGGTAAAATCCTTGCCATTGATCAAGACGATATCCGGCCAGCCATCGCCGTCCAGATCGATGAAAGCGCACCCCGCCCCCAATGTCTCCGGCAGGTATTTCTTGCCCGTACCGCCGCTGTGGTGCGTAAAGTGAATCCCCGCCTTTTGCGTGGAATCGATGAAGTGAACGCCATGGTCGCCTTTGCCGGACGGCACGAAGGCGGTCAGCGACAACCCCGCCGCGAGACACACTGCGGCGCTTGACAGAATCGACTTAGATTTCATACGCCTAGGGCAGGGGCACCGATTCATGATCGTGAATCAACTGCCGCTCGTTATTATCTTCCGGACTTAGCAATCGTCTTTGCGCGGTAATTGTCTGAGACGATTCGTCGGCCTTGAATCGCTGAAACAGCGTCTGCTCCCGAACGGCATTTTGGGCATCCCCCAGACCTCTATAGCAGAGCATAGCGGTATAGTGCATCTGAACGTCTTCGGGATCGATATCCGAAACCCGGTTCAGGTAGCCGAACGCTTCCGTATATTGCCGCTTCAGAAAAAGAATTCTGGCAATCTGGTTCAGCACAACTCGGTCCCGCGGGTATTGCGATTCCACGCGCTGCAGGCTCTTCAAGGCCCCATCGTAATCGCCGTCGGCCTTTTCGGCCAGCGCTTGAAAATAATAGACTCGCCCAAGTGAAGGATTCAACTTCATGGCCTTCGCGACATACGGTTTAGCCGCGTCCGTCTCTCCTTCCTGGACCAGCGCCCGCGCGACGTTCAAGTAGGCATCCGCATAGCCCGGTTCGGCTTCTGCGGCTTTATGGAAAGCGTATTCAGCGCCCTTCAAGTCGCCCTGCAGCAGCAACCCGATGCCCCAATCATTCCAACGCTCCCGCGTCACCTTGGTCGTAACGGACTGGCATTGCGTCGGGTGATTCGCAATCGGAACCGAAACGTCAGCTTGGGCGACGGTCTCAATCGGGAGTGACGGAATGCGGTCCTTGACTGCGCCCGAAACATTTGCCGGGATGTCATGAACATCGAAACTATAGTCCAAACCGTTATGGTCGGCGGCCAGCAGACGCGGGTCTTGATTCGGTTTCGCGATGCCCGCATAAGCCCATTGCGTGTAGTACCACGAAAATTTCCGATAATTCAACTTGGCGGTAAAGTGAATGTGCCCCTTGGAGTCTCGCGGGACCGTGACCAGATAATGCGCCACATCGGCCGCTCCCGGCGGGATTAAATGCACGTACAAAACACTGCGGGCCTGCCACGCATTGCGTTTGTTAATCGGATTACCGGCGGCGTCCAGTTGGTACGACTTATAAAAGTGAGCGCCCGGCTCGACCGGCCCTTTGCCCTGGTCTTCCACCTTGCCGCTCCAAAAAATCGCCTTGCCGTTATCGTCCTCCGCCTTCAATTCAAGCCACACATCGAACGAATCCACCGTGCCGCCGGGGAAGAAATGCCCCACCTTGCGCGTGCGCACCACCACATCCACGCGCGACGTCGTGCCTGGTTGCAGCGTCACACCCGAGACATCTAGGGGAGCCGCCACGGCGCCCACATCTTTGATCACCGCCGCGCCCGTCTGCTCCGCTTCTTCGCCGACGGCGAATGTTGTATTCACCTGGGGAGCGCTGCCGCCCCGGCGGATCATCTCGGTATCGGTAGCTTCGTGCTTCACGGGACTAATCGAGAAGATGTCCACGGTAATGAAACCAGACTTTAGGAACCGCTCGGTCAACGCCAGTTGCTGCTGGTCGTTGTTAGCCGTTGGAACAGCCGTGTTCGCGCCGGGAAAGCTATGCGAGTGAACCTTGCCGTCGATGTTCCCGGGGTCGCGCGACAAAACCAGCGGCATATGACAGTCCGCGCAATTACTCGACTTCGGCGGGTAGTAAAACGAGCGTGCGCCTTGGCCGGAAACCCCGCTGGCCTGCCAGTTGTCGTATTCGTTGAAGCCGCGGAACCAACGGTAATTGTTTACCGGCACGTCCAAATGAACCTTATGGCAAGCGGCGCAGTATTCGGACGTGCTGTCTTTCATAAAGGGCTTCATGAAAGTGCGCCGGTGGGCCTCCGGAGCGGCGTAGGTAACGAAGTCGATCAACTTCCGCATGACTGGATTTGAGCTGTCCGCCACTTCATGCAGCGGAGGATAGGACATCGTGAAACCGCCGTTGCCCATCGTCCCTCCGACATGCACTATCGAATGGCAAGACATACAACTCAGCCCCGCCTGCGCCTCCGGCGTATCGATCTTCTCCTTGATCGGACGGTCGAACTTGCCGTTGAAGAAAACCGCATGATCGTGGCAACCCGCGCACCATTTGCTCGGCTTCGTTCCCTCCACATCCTGCATGTACTCGATCGACTTCCGATAGAACTGATTGTTGAAAGATGCGAAGTGATGAACGGAGCGCTTCCACTGATCGTAAATATCTTTGTGGCATTCACCGCACTTCTGCGATTCCATAAAGAACCCGGAAGGAATGAGTTTGCCATCCGCCGATCTTGCCGACGAAGGGAAGAATTCGCTTGCAGGGCCCGCGCCCTCTTGCTCCATCGACAGTGGAACCGTGCGGGGGTTGGCGATGCGATCCCGCGGATGCGGCAGCAGATATCGATAAGAACCGCCCGCGGCTAACACCAGAACGGCGGAAGCAGTCGCGATCTTCGCGGTCAGAAAATTTTGCCGCCCTGCAAACAGAACCGCTATCGCCGCCAGCGAAACAACCACATGGATCCAAAAAACAACCCAATGATCGCGCGTGTTGCCAATGGCGGCCAGCAGCACGCCTGAGGCAGCCGCGATCACAATCCAAATCTGCCGGCGGTCGAGCCCCGAAAGAAACAGCGCGACCACTCCGGCCACCGCCCCCAGCGCGAGATGCAACAAGACATTCGCAATCGTGAACAAAGAGTCGCTGGGGAACGCGGCTAGCAGTGCGCTGTTGACCGCAAGAACGCCGATCGTCACCAGGCAGATAATCGAAAGGTTTCGTGTCACGGTGAAAGTTATTCCAGTCCACGTTCGGCGGCGAGAGGCCTAATCAGTCTCAAAGCCGGACGCGTAAGGTACCCACGCACATAAGCGGCGTGACCCGGGTCGTTCGGGAAATGCTCCGCTGCTTTGTACGGATAGGCGCTCATGCCGTGAAATGGCAGCGGCAAAACGCTTTGACTGAATGCCGTGTTCGCATCGGCGTCCTTGGCCCAACCGTCCACCAGCAGGAGGAAATCGCGCGTCCAGCCTTTCTTCAAAGCGGGAAGCGCGGTCCCCGGGAACGTCAACTTCAGTTCATCGCCGGATCCCATCACGACGAGTTTGTCATCGATATTAGTGACGAGCGGACGCACATCGCCATATCGTGTGTAGCGCCCTGGAGTTGGATTCCAATTAGAAACTGGCGAGACTTGGTCGTAAAGGAATTGCTCCGGCTGCTGCCGCATGCGGTCTATGACTGCCTTGGAGAAGCCGCGGAAGTGCAGGTCGGCAGCCCCGGCGTTCAACGCAGTTAATCGAACCTCGGGAGCGCCCGAGTTCTCAAGCAGAAAAATCTCGTCCCAATACACGCACAGGTTTGTGACGATGCGAACTTCGCGCGAAGCGGACAGGAACTTGGCCGTAAGATCGACCACCATCGTCTTCGGCTTGCCCGAAGGGATGCCCATATCCTGAACGACAGTCTGCCATTTCCCGGCCGCGTCTTTTACCTGAAGATAAGGAAAAATCAGTCCGGTTCCGTCTTGGGAAGCGCCCAGGAAGGTGCTGCCATCGGCCCAATCCACCCAGCCGTTCAAGACTAGCGCCGCCCGGTTGTCGGCGCCGGCCTTCCCGAAGTCCAGATCAAGCGTATGCAATTGAGCGACGCCCGAATCATTGTGAGGAAAGCTATCCGGATACGCGCGGTCCAACTTGGCCACCCGCGCGGTTGCATCTATGCCGTTGCCCTCGGTTGCGCGCACGGGATGAACCTTCGTCGTTCCGCCAAAAAGCCGAAACTCCGGATAAGGCGGCGACTTGAATTTATCGTTCGTGTAGATATCTAGGGAAGACGGATGATCTACCGCGATCAACTGCACCTTGTCCAGATAAGAAACCTCGTGCAGTTCCTCCGTGATATGGATTTGGTACCGTCCGTTCACGGCCTGGAGAGCCGACCCGGGAATTTGAATGTACTCGTCGTGATCTACCGGGAAATAATTCCCATCCCCCGAACTCGCCCCGAGCGGAGCCACCCCCAGCACGTCCGTGATGAACTGAAACGCCTTGCCATTCCAGGTGAATATCATCGGGCAGGACCCCGAAAGGCGCTGCGCCTCGGGAATATGCAGGGCCGCGTTGGCTTTCTGATGCGTCTCGTTCTGAATCAGTCCGTTAGGCCAGGTGATGCGAATGGTATCCGCGTCCGCATGACTGTCCATGGCAAACGCCATCGGCACGCCCGCATAGACGCGCTTATCGTAATAGATCCCGGACTTCATTTCGACCGTTGCCCCGGCGGCCAGTTTCACGTTCTTGATGCCATCGATTTGGACGGTAGACCAGCGCTGAGTGGGCGAGGCATCCGTATAAACATGCAATGAGCCGTCGGGCAGAATACTCGCGTAGTCTTCCCGTTCGTCGCCATTGAAGTCGGCATGAATGGCGGCTGGGAAAGGCTTGGCGCCGCTCGCCGCAACCAGCTTTCCCGCCGTGTCGTTGCGGACGGTCAGAGTTCTGGGAGCATAGCCGACAACATCTAAAAACCCGTCGCGGTCAAAATCCTGCACGTCCAGCGAAGCCGAGCCGGCGGGTATGGCGGCAACGTCGGACGCCTCGAAGACCTCGTTCAGCTTGTCACGATAGAGCACGCCGGGCCGATCCTCATACGACACCACAACATCGCGGGCCGCCGTATCGCCCCGGATCGCGAACGGAACGGCATCGAGCGCCCGCCCCTTCACAAACGGAAACGCCGCCGTGTGATCCTCAAACTTCCCATTCCCGTTATTGCGCAGCAACACCGGAGCCGGCCCGAACAGCAGCAGATCCAAATCGTAATCGTGATCGTAGTCAAGCCATAGTGCGGCTGTCGCGTCCGCGGCGCCGGGCAGATCCATCGCCTTCACAAACGCGCCCTTGGTGTTGTGATAGAGACTTGCGCCTGCCGCCGTGACAACGGCAAGATCCGGCAGCCCGTCATTGTCATAGTCTCCAACGGCAATGGTGCGAACATCGCGCAGGGTTTCGAGACCCGACGCCTTCACGGCTTCCGTCCCGCGCTTGTAGAGAATCACCTGCTTACTGGACCAGACAAGCAGATCGGCGTGACCGCTGCCCTCCGAGTCGATCAGCCGCATCCCCGAAGCGGCGGAATCCCAACCGGTGCTCACCTTGTGATCGTCGTATTTCGTAGACTCGCTTCGCGAATCGGCGCGCGGAACAGGCGGGCCGTAAAGTTCCGCGTAGAAGCACCATTCCATATCCTCGGGAACCGCCGCGCCCTCATTGCGCTTCTTGGTCTCTTCGAAAATCTTGCGCTCCCGCGCGGCCGCGTCTCTCTCGCCCTTGCGTTGATACAGCGTAAACAACTGGAAGTGCGGACCGGCCAGATAGGGATTCAACTTTTCCGCTTGCAGAAACTCCGGCAGAGCCCCCTCCACGTCGCCCTTCGCACGGAGAACCGCGCCCAGGTTATAGTGAACCACCGGTTCCTCGGGCGTCAGCCGGATCATCCCTCGAAGCTGTTCAATCGCGTTCTCGTAATCGCCCGCGTGCTTATAGAAAATGGCGAGATTGAACCAGGTATGCGGAATCGAAGGATCCTGTTTCTGCGCACGTATCAACTCGGCGACGGCGGCATCGTTCCGTCCCGCCCGAAACAGCGCCAAGCCATAGTTGATGTGCTCGCCAACGGAATCCGGCGCAAGTTCAAGCGCGGAGTGCAGGGCCTCCACGGCTTGCAGATGGGTATCCGGGTTCTCGTAAAACGCTTTGCCGAGATTGCGATATTCCCAAAGCTTGTTTTCAGGTTGAGGCGGATCTGCCGCCAGGATTGACGCGCAAAGGACGGTTAGGGGGACAAGAATACAAAGGCTCTTCATTAAAAGCGGAGTGACCTCAGTTTAGAAGCACTCCTCTTCGCCGGCCTCAACCTAAAGTTGTAGTTTTGCGGCTTGTGAGGCCTTGCCCTTCAGGTCGTTTCAATGTGACGAAATTTCAGCCGGCCTTCGGGCCATCCCCGCCCTTCTTCTTCCCGCCAAACACCTTCTTTACCCAAGCCTCGGGCGGGTTCAAAACGAACGCCATCACGGCGATTAGAAAGAGCAGACCTAACCCAACCCAGAGAGCGTCAAGCGACATACTTCATCATCCGTCAGGGTAGCAGGACGGGGGCGGAATGAGGCTGTTGTTCGGAGCAACGCAGCCCAAGTTAGCAGTCCCAAAGAACGCTTCCCGCAATCGCGGCTCCGCTTGGCGGTTTGACGGGCGGGTCGGCGGCGCACAAACATGCGCCGCGCCCGCGGTGGCTGGCATTTAACAGAGCCGCGACTTTACTGAGCGTTTTTTACCGTGGTCTTAGGGCAAGGTGTAGCGAAGATCGACCCACACCATGTTGGAGTGAGCTGCTTTCGGCGCGCCGGCTGCGACAGCCCAAGGCTCGCGGAAAATATACGAATACTGGTTGATCAGGGACAGAGCGCCGTAATTCTTGCTCTTCCAGAGGGTTTGGATCCAATCGAAAGTGATTTCCTGGATATCGCGATTCTGAGTGCCAGCCGTGTTTCCGTATCCGACGAGTGGATAGGGAGTTCCGGCTTTTACGGTGGCGGTAGTGTCTCGAGCCGTATTGCGGCCAACGTACACGCCGCCGTAATACATAGCGAGCAAAGTCTTGGGCGCAACCTGGGCCTCTATGCCGTCTACGGTCGAGTAAGTGTGAACGAGAGATAGCGAACCGTTGCCATGAACGATGAAGTCGGGCGCTTCGCCAAATACGTAACGGCCGCCGCCATCGCTGAAGTAGAGATTCTCAACCAGCTTCACATTCTTGAATAGCTCGATGTTGGAATTGACTTCGCCGCCGCCGCCAACAGCGGTGTGGGAGCCGGGCACCGTCCCCAGTCCAACCGAAGGCAGGATGTAGTCCTTGAAGCCGCGCACTACGCCGGCGACCTCAAAGTGCATGGCGCGTCCGCCCGGGGTCCCGTCGAGGGCAAGCTTCGCGATAATGTCCGGCATCAGGTTCGGCACCGCGGTTGCGCTGGTGTTCGCCTGGAATTGGCCGGCGATGCCCGACAGGCCCGCGGGAAGAGTGACAGCCGTTGAGCCGTTTCCGCCAGCGATGTACTGCTGCGGATTTTCGAGCGCCACGCCAACGGCCACATGGTCGTTCGGATGGGCGATGAAGCGGAACTGGGGCGCCCGAGTCCACACCAAGCCGAGTTGGTAATTCGTGTCTTCGTTCTGCGTATAGAAGATGTCGCTCGGAATTGGTGAAAGCCCCTTGCGATTCGGGGTCAACAAGCTCCAGTCCTGGCCGCCCAAGAGTTCGAACTTGCCGTTGTTGGCATCGACGAAATAGTTGCGAAGGCGGAAGCCAGCCGAATTGCTGCCGATTTGGAAGCTAGTGGCGTTGTTGTTGAACAGGAAGTCAGCCTCGAAGTAGCCGAGCACCTTCCAGCCCTTGAAATTTGAATCGACGCGAAAACCGGCGCGCGAGTTCTGAGCGGAAAAGTTCGTTTCGGACAAGTGGCCGGTTGCCGCGTTGTTGTATGGGATGCCGGCAAAGTTCGTTCCGATGCCGCTGCCCACGTTCGTGGAACGCGCAAAGAACGTGGCGTCCACAAAACCCAACGGCGTGAATGTCGTGTTGCCGATGCTGATCCCGAGGGGGGACGATGGCGCTGTCTCGTTCTTCTGCATCGCCATCCGCGGACGAGCCACATTGACGACCGGCACGATCTGCGCCGTAGTGGAAACCGCGCCGATTGCCGGAACGCTTGCGGTCGCCGGCTGGGCGGCCGGTTGACTCATGGCCTTTTCCAGCATGGCGCGCTGTTCTTCAACCGATTGCTCCAGCTTCTTGATCTCTTGTTCCTGCTTAGCGATCCGTTCCCGAAGCTGCTTCAGATCATCGGTGTTTGCCGTCTGCGCTGTCGTTGCATCACCCGCGGAATTTGCCGCTGTGCTGGGGGCTTGCGCCCACAATTGCACCGACAGGACAGAGAGACAAAGCACACTCAGAGTCCTATTTGCTTTCATAAACTCCCTTATCTTGAGGATTGGGTCCAGACACGGTTCGGCACTAACGCGGAAGTGCGGACCCCTTATACCAACCCAAAGTTACCGAAGAAGTGTTACAGCGGCATTAACGAACCGTGACAGGTTCGAAACTAGACCCGTACTTCAACCGGAAGGTTGAGAGGAATTGCCGCTAAACTAGAAGAACCAAGCATGTCCGAACGCCCGTTCGCTCACCTCCATTGTCACACCGACTACTCGCTTCTTGACGGCGCCTGCGATATCAAGAAGCTGATGGGCATCGCCAAACACCAGCAGATGCCCGCCATTGCGATGACCGATCACGGCAATTTATTTGGCGCGGTCGAGTTCTATACGGAAGCGACGGCGCACGGCGTGCACCCGGTCATCGGTTGTGAAGTTTACGTTTCGCAGCAGGGACACAAGACCAGATCCGACTCGGACCGCTACAACCATCTGGTGCTGCTGGCCGAGAACCAGGAAGGTTACAAGAACCTTATTAACCTTGTATCGACCGGATACCTGAACGGCTTCTATTATAAGCCGCGCATCGACAAGAACCTGCTGAACGCTCATTCGAAGGGGCTGATCGCGATGTCAGCGTGTTTGCGGGGCGACGTAAATGAGAAGATCCTCGCCGACCGCTACGAGGACGCGCGGCAGTTGGCGAATGAGTATACCGATCTGTTCGGCAAGGGCAATTTTTTCCTGGAACTGCAGGACCATGGTTTAGAGCAGGACAAGCTTTTGCTGCCGCAGGTCCGGCGCATGTCCGCCGACACCGGCATTCCGCTGGTGGTGACGAACGACGCGCATTACCTGACCCACGACGATGTGCGGGCGCATGAAATTCTGCTCTGCATCCAGACTGGGAAGACGATGTCCGATCCAAACCGGATGCGCTTTTCGACGCCCGAGTTTTATGTAAAGACGCGCGCCGAGATGATGGCGCTTTTCGGCGAGGTGGAGCACGCGCTCGATCGCACCTGGGACATTGCGCAGCGCTGCCACGTGAAGCTTGAAAAGGTGAAGGATCCGTTCCCGCGTTTTGAAGTTCCGGAAGGTCAGACCATCGACACCTGGTTCGCTTACGTCGCGAGAGAAGGCTTTGAGAAGCGGCGCGCCCGGCTGGAAGCGCTGGAGAAGCAGGGGCGTTTGAAGCACGGCCTGCCCGAGTATGTGGAGCGGCTTGAACGCGAGATCCAGATGATCCAGCAGATGCAGTTCTCCGGCTATTTTCTGATTGTCTGGGACTTCATCCGCTTCGCCAGGCAGAAAGGCATTCCGGTCGGTCCCGGCCGTGGCTCGGCGGCAGGCAGTCTGGTCAGTTATGCGATGCAGATCACGGACGTCGATCCGCTCGAATACGGCTTGCTGTTCGAGCGCTTTTTGAATCCCGAGCGCATCAGCATGCCCGACATCGACATCGACTTTTGCACGAACCGGCGCTGCGAAGTGATTCAGTACGTGACAGAGAAGTACGGGCGCGAGCAGGTTTCGCAGATCATCACATTCGGGACGCTGGCCACCAAAGCCGCTATTAAAGATGTTGGCCGCGTGCTCGATATGAGCTTCGCCGACGTGGACCGCATCTCGAAGCTGGTTCCAAAGCTGTTAAACATCAAGCTTGAACAGGCGATAGAAGATCCGGAGCTAAAAGCGCTTTCGGCGAAAGAGCCGCGCGTCAGGGAAGTGCTGGAAGTGAGCATGAAGCTGGAGGGTGTGGCGCGCAATTCCGGCGTGCATGCGGCGGGCGTGGTGATTTCGTCGGTGCCGCTAAAAGAGCTGGTGCCGCTCTACGTCACAAACAAGCAGGAAATCGTTACGCAGTACGATATGTCGGGGATTGAGAAGCTGGGGCTTCTTAAGATGGACTTCCTCGGCCTGACGACGCTGACGATTATCGATCATGCGACGAAGCTGATCAAGAAACATCGCGGCGAAGACATCGTGATGGAAGAGATTCCGCTTGACGATGCCGCGACCTACGAGCAGATTTTTTCGAGCGGCTTGACGAGCGGCGTTTTCCAGTTTGAGTCTTCGGGAATGCAGGATATTCTGCGGCGTTACCAGCCGAACCGCGTGGAAGATCTTTGCGCGCTGAATGCGCTCTACCGGCCCGGCCCGATTCAGGGCGGCATGATTCCGGACTTCATCGACCGCAAACATGGGCGCAAGCCGATTGTTTATGACGTGCCCGACTTGGAAGAGATTCTTTCCGAAACCTACGGCGTGATTCTGTATCAGGAGCAGGTGATGCAGATCTCGAATAAGCTGGCCGGCTACTCGCTTGGGGACGCCGATATTCTGCGGCGCGCCATGGGCAAGAAGAAGCTGGAAGAGATGGCGAAGCAGCGCGAGCGTTTCATCATCGGCGCCACGGAGCGGGGCCTGCCGGCCAAGAAAGTCGCCAAGATTTTCGATCTGATGGAGCAGTTCGCCGGCTACGGATTTAATAAGTCGCACTCGGCGGCATATGCCTATCTGGCTTACATTACCGCTTATCTGAAGGCGCATTATGCGGTCGAGTTCATGTCGTCTCTGCTCACCTCCGAGTCGGGCAACATGGACAAGATCGTGAAGTATATCAATGAATGCCGCGAGATGGGCATTCGCGTTCTGCCTCCCGATGTCAATCAGAGCGACTTGAACTTCACGCCGGCCGGAGATGCGATTCGTTTTGGTCTTGGCGCTGTCAAGAATGTTGGGCATGGCGCGGTGGAAGCGATTGTGTGCGCGCGCCACGAAGAGGGGGCGTTCACTTCCATCTACGGTTTTTGCGAACGGGTCAGCATGAGCGGCGTCAACCGCCGGGTGATTGAAAGTCTGATCAAGGCGGGGGCCTTCGATTCAACCGGAGCGAACCGCGCGCAGTTGACGGAAGCGATCGACCGCGCGATCGAGTCGGGCGCTAGGGCTTCGCGTGACAAAGAGATGGGGCAGCATGGACTGTTCGGCATGTTCGAGAGCGAAGAAAAGCACGAGCACCCGATGGCCAAGCTGCAGGATTGGACGATGGAGCAGAAACTGGCGGGAGAAAAAGAAGTGCTGGGAATCTATGTTTCCGGGCACCCGCTTGACCGCTTCAAGGATAAGATTATCGATTTGGCCACGCACTTTACCGATAAGCTGGAAGGGCTTGAAAAGGGAGTTCCCGTGGCGCTCTGCGCGATGATCACAAATATTGTCCGCAAAACGAATCGCGATGGGAAGTACTGGGCGGCGCTTAAAGTGGACGACGGGCGGGGCAGCGTCGATGCAATGGTTTTTGCGAACAAGTATGAAGAGATGCTGTCTTCGCTGAAGGAGGACGCGGCTGTTCTGGTGCGTGCCGCCGTGCTGCCCGAGGAAGGCGGACCGCCGAAACTTTCCATTCAGGATATGGTCTTGTTAGAGGATGCGCGGGTGGACCTGCCTTCGCTGATCTCTATACGCGTGTGGCTGAAAGACGAGAATGCAAGCGAGAAGGCGGCGGCGCTGGACGAGCTTTTTGTGAGGAAGAGCGGCCCCACGCTGGTGCGGCTCCGGCTTGAAAAGCCGCGCGATTTTTCGGTGGTGATGGATGTGGACCGGAAGGTTCGGCCAGACCGGGAGTTTCGCGCCGAACTCGAAAGGATCTGTGGTCCGGAATCGATGGAGATTCTGGCTAATTAATCATGGCTGAAGAAGAATCGCCCGCAGCGGCGCCGGACGCCACGACCGTTGCGCGCAGCACCAACCCGAGTTGGGAGCGCGTTCAAATGGCGCGTCATCCCAAGCGCCCGCAAGCTTACGACTACATCCACGCGCTGATCACGAATTTCCAGGAGCTGCACGGAGACCGGTTTTTTGGCGACGATAAATCCATCGTGGGCGGGATGGGATTTTTCCACGGCAAGCCCGTCATGATTCTGGGGCAGCAAAAAGGCAAGGACACGAAGGAAAAGCTGCTGCGAAATTTCGGCATGCCGAAGCCGGAGGGCTATCGCAAGGCGCTGCGCTTGATGCGGCTGGCGGAGAAGTTTGGGCGTCCGATTATTACTCTCATCGATACGTCCGGCGCGTATCCGGGCATCGACGCCGAGGAGCGCGGTCAAGCTGAGGCGATCGCCCACAACATGCGCGAGATGTCGCGTTTACGAACTCCGGTGGTGACTGTGGTGCTCAGCGAAGGCGGCAGCGGCGGGGCGCTGGGCATCGGCGTTTCGAATTGTGTTTACATGCTGGAGAATGCCTATTACAGCGTGATCTCGCCGGAGAGCTGCGCGGCTATCATTTATCGGGATTCGGGCAAGGCTCCGGAAGCGGCGGCTTCCCTGCGGTTAACGGCGGGCGATCTGCTTGAGATGAAGATCATCGACGGCATCGTGCCTGAGCCGCCGGGCGGGGCACATCTAAATCCGGAACCTGCGATGGAAGCGGTGCGCGTGACCTTGAAGGCCGCGCTGGACGAGTTGGGGAAGATGACGCCGGAACAGTTGGTTGAACAACGCTACGGTAGGTTTCGCGCCATGGGCAACTTCTTCATCGAGGCCGTGGTTTGAGCAAAGTTGGCCTGATCATAGCGACTTTTATAATCGGGTTTCTGGCGCTGGTTGCCTATTCAACTCTGCATGGGCCGCGTTACCGCGTGGAAATCTGTATGGCGGCGGACGGGCGCTCGGCTTGTAAGACGGTTTCGGGTAAGAGTGAGGAGTCCGCTCTGCGCACGGGCGTTACTAATGCCTGCGCTGATATCGTATCGGGGGTTACGGAAACGATGAAGTGCGAACAGAGTCAACCACAAAGCTTGAAGTGGCTGCAGAGACCTGCTGACGCAAAGTAGCCAAAGCTACTCCGATTTTAATGGCGGAAGGAATTGCGTCCACTCGCTGGCGGGAACCCATTCGCGAAGCCTGCGATCTTCCGAAGGCGACTGCACTAAGACTTCGCACAATATGTCGAGCCCCGTCGCCTTGTCGCGGGCAGTGCTGGCTCGCAAACGTTCCTCGGCATAATCGAGATCGTTCAAGTCCCTGTTCATACTGAATAGATACTACTTTAACGTTTTAGTTACTAATTGGTAAATTTACTGTACGGTAACGGTACCGCCGTTCGCAGGTATGATTCGGAGTTGGAGAACGAAGCGCAAGCGCGAGTCTTGGACTACTGGCGAGCGGTCGAACTGTTTTCTCCGCAGCGTGTTCCGAAAGAGAATCCCGCGGCGCGAATAAACCCGGTGGTTAGTTTGAAGGCCGACCGCCCTCTTCCTTGGGAAACGCTCTTACTGGCGAGCGGCGGGGGCGATCAAGTCTGGCGCTTCACGGTTTACGCCGGCATATTCAACCAGGCGAGAGTCCGCTGGTTTCTGTACCGGCATTTCGGACGCGATACCCAGTCGTTCGATCGCCGGATGAGCGGCCGGAGCTGTCTGTTCGCGTTGCAGATAACAGAGCAGGGACGTCCGCTGTTCGACACTTTGACCATTGCATCGTGCGCATGGGCGATTGGCCGGATGCTGAATCCAGGCTGTGCGAGCCCGGATTGGCTGGACGGATTTTCCGAGTTGATCGAGGAGCAGCGCCGCCGGGTGGAGCAGTGGTGGGCAATCGAGGAAGACGACGCTGTTGGACGCGAACTGCGGAAGGAATGCCGCATAGGCAGGCCACTGGACGCCGCCGATATTCTCGCTTGTGTCGATGAAATAGCGGGCGCGCTTGGGGTGGCTGGAGTGCTGCGGCCGGAGGGCGCGCGAATTGCCGGGATTCGCATTCGGAAGCAGAAAAAGATTGAGCCCGATTCGCATGATTTCCTGAACAGCTTCTTCGTCGAGGATCTGAAGACGGTTGCGCGAGAAGTGCGAACGGGGAATGCGGGCGCGGCTCTGAAGAGCTATCTGAAGCCGGCTGAGCTGCTGGACGAAGGCGCGCGGGTGAATGTGCGTGAGCGGTCCGACATCCTTTGGGACCGCATGGTTCCCGCTATGTTTCCAGTTGCACGGTGGCCAAGCGATTCCAGGGAGTCGCTGTACTTCAGCCAGCAGTTTGCCGTGAACTCGGCGCTGTGCGATTTGCGATCCGCGGGTGCGGGCCTGTTTGGAGTGAACGGACCGCCGGGCACGGGGAAGACGACGCTCCTGCGGGAGATGGTCGCTTCAATCGTGGTGGAGCGGGCGCGGGCGATCTCGCGGCTCAAGTCGCCGCATGAGGCGTTCCAGGGTGAGGAGCAATGGAAGTCCGACCATTATCACAGAACGATTTCACTTTGGAAGGATGCTTTCCGCGGGTTCGAGATGGTGGTCGCTTCGAGCAACAATCGGGCGGTTGAAAATGTCACGCTGGAGATCCCGGCGGCAAGCGCAATTGGTTCCGAGTGGCGCGGCGAGGCGGACTACTTCGCGGACTTCGCTAAAAGGATTCTGGCAAGCGGGAAGAGTTCGGGAGAAGCGTGGGCGCTGGTGGCGGCGCGTTTTGGAAACAAGAAAAACCGCCGACATTTCCGAAGCAATTTCTGGTTCAGGAACGAGGAAGCCGGAGAGAATCCGAGCCGCGCGGATTTGGGTTTTTCGGAGTATTTACGGACGCTTAAGACGCGGCCCTCCACCTGGAGGGATGCCGTGCGCAAGTTCAAGCGCGCAGTGGAGGCCGAACAGGAGATTAGGGCGGGGCGTGCGGAGGCGTGCCGGCTGCAAAGTGAGTTTGCGGAGTGCGAGAAAGCCGCGCGAGAAACTAAGTTGGCGCTTGATGCGGCCACGAACAAGCGCGCCCGGCACCAGCGCTTCAAGCCGGGATTGGTGGACGCCGTTTTTACGGCGGGAGTTTCCTATCGCGAGTGGAGCGAAGAGGACCGTCGTCTAGCCGCGGAGATCGATGCTCTTGAACAGGCGACGGCGAGGGCGCGAAATCGGTTTGCCGATCTCGAAGCTGCACTGCGGCGGTTGCGGGCCGAGACTTTAGTGGAGCGCGAGATGGGGCACGAAGCTCGCGAACTATCGTCACCCTGGGCGGACGAGGAGTGGAACCGCGCGCGCACCCGGGTGTTCATTGAGGCGCTGCATCTGCATAGGGCCTTTCTCGAATGCGTGCCCATGAGAATCAGGAGCAACCTGTGGGGCGCGATGGATATTCTCAGCGGCAAAGTGCCCGCTGGGACAGACCTTAGAGGAGTGGAGTCTGCCTGGGCGACGTTGTTCTTCGTGGTGCCGGTGGTGTCCACCACGTTCGCCTCGTTCGACCGGCTGTTCTCGCATCTAGGACGGGAGGCGCTGGGATGGCTGCTGATCGATGAGGCTGGTCAGGCATCTCCGCAAGCGGCTGCGGGGGCGATCTGGCGTTCGAAGCGAGTCGTTTCCGTCGGCGACCCGAGACAGTTGGAACCTATCGTGACGCTGCCGTTCACGGCGCAGCAGGCGTTGCGGCGGCACTTCGGTGTGCCCGAGATGTGGCTGCCCTCGGAGAATTCCGTCCAGAGCTTGATCGACCGGGCGAGCAAGTACGGCACGTATCTTGAATCGCAGGAGGACGATTCGTCGATCTGGGTTGGATCGCCGTTGCGCGTGCATCGGCGATGCGAGCGGCCGATGTTCGATGTATCGAACGAGGTGGCTTACGACGGCCAGATGGTCTATGCGACGCCCGCGCAGGCGGAGATCAACCTGGGCCCCAGCCGCTGGCTGCATGTCGCATCCACCGAAGCGGAGCGGCAATGGATTCCGGACGAAGGATTGATGCTGGAGGCGCTGTTGAGTGAGTTGAAGCGCGAGGGTCTAAGTCCGAATGACCTGCTGCTGGTTTCGCCGTTCCGCGCGGTGGCGGAGAGACTGCGGCAGATCGGCAAATCGCATGGAGTGAAGAAAGCCGGCACGATCCATGTGGCGCAGGGAGCCGAGGCCGATGTGGTGATCCTGGTCTTGGGAGGCGATCCGAAGGCCCCGGGTTCGAAAGAGTGGGCGTCCGACCGGCCGAATTTGCTGAACGTCGCGGTCAGCAGGGCGAAGCGCAGGCTGTACGTGATTGGGAATCGCGAAGAGTGGTCGCAGTACCCTTATTTTTCGGATGCTGTGCGGATGTTAAGCCGGGTGAAGTCCCAGGGAGTTTAAGCGCCGACTTGATCGGGAACTCGAAAGCGCTGCGCTTTCAAATGCAGTCGTGCGCCGTGGTACAGGCCATGTTCTCGATACGACGCGGAGCGCGCGACGTTGGCGAAGTCCGCGTAAAACTCCCGCTTTGTAAACCGGTAGACCCCCATGGGTGTTATCACCTCGAACTGTTCCTCGGGAGCAAGCGGCTCAATTAGATCTCTCTTGAAAGTGAGCCGCGTAGCTCGATAGAATGCGATCGCTCGACTCACGCCCACTTGCAACATCGGCATTTGGTCGTGCGCCGGAATGGGAGTGGACTGCACCGGTTGATCGCCAAAACTCGCATCCGCAATCAGCGCTGTTGCGCGAATATGACGGAGAAATTCTATCCATATTAATCCGTATCGAGAGGCGTACCGCTCAGCCATGAACGCAATCACCTGAGGGTTTTCTCCATCCCGACTGTTCCGCGCGCCGGGCGCAAGAAAGACATTGCAAGGATGCAGATTCCGCAAGAATCGCCTTTGCACTTCGTCTCGGGTCCAAAGCCGGAATTTAGTGTCGCCATTCTTTGCCGGATAAATATGCGCAACATACCAGCCATTGGCATTGGCGGTCTGATTTTTCAGCTTGGGGACGTCGAACATGTGGGCAGGCATCTCGAGCATTAAGTCACGGAAATCCCGGTAACAGGAGAGCCGCTGTTCCATAAGCAATGCATGCACTACCCAAGCGGGGGAATTGTCTGAGGGAGCAATTACCGTTCCGTCATCTGTTGAATAGACCTGTCGTCTTTCGGCGCCCCGGACGTACCGCACCGAGAACACCGCCGCAGGATCGTGACAATAGGCAATCAGCCATTCATGGAATCTCGCGACTGCTTCGATCGGAGGCAGATTCGGCTCGATGTGATCTCGAAAAAGTTCAAGCCAAGATCCGCGAAAGTGCTTTGGAGCAGGCAGCATAGTCTGCAACAAAGTGAGATAGAAAGCGAAAACCTCTCCTCAGCCTTTCTGTTTTTCGAGTTCCACGACGCGGCGCTCCAAAGCCCGCAGCGTTCGAAGCATATCCGGCAGGCGCGAGAAGGTGGCCGAGGCGCGCAGCCAGTCGCGTGAATCGAAGGCCGGGGAGCCGCTGACGATAGCCCCTTCCGGCACGTCGTGGCCGATTCCCGATTGCGCCCATACGATAGCGTTCTTGTGCACGGTGACGTGACCC
>OCTA010002264.1_pt1 | contig 17594 bp, 15 predicted proteins | sample 1538991 | NCBI WGS metagenome assembly OCTA01 (sample SAMEA3539302, study PRJEB22396) | soil metagenome | biome: tundra; feature: field; material: soil | place: USA | collected 2010-05 | depth 0.15 m | reverse complement strand
TGCGAGAATTGCTCGTTCGCCGCCTGCCAATACCGGCGGACGCCCTACCTGAGGGCGCGCCACAAAGAAACCAATGGAAACAACCGGTAAGCAACGGCTCCTGGACGCGTTGAAAGACCGCCCCCTGCTGGGCGATGGCGCCATGGGCACCCAATTGATGCTGGCCGGACTGGAGCAGGGCAACTGCGGCGAGGCGTGGAACCTGACCCACCCGGAAAGAGTGCTGGCCATTCAACGGCGTTACGCCGAAGCCGGCTCGGACTGCATCCTCACCAACACCTTCGGCGGTTCGCGCATCATGCTCAACCGCCACTCGAATGCCGACAAGGTCGTGGCAATCAACCGGGCCGCTGTGGAGATCGTGCGCCAGGCTTTCGGCGACAGGGAAGGATTCGTGATTGGCGACATCGGACCGTTCGGCGGGTTAATGGAGCCGTACGGAGATTTCACCGAAGAGCAGGTGCGCGACGCCTTCAACGAACAGGCCAAGGCCCTGGTGGACGCCGGCGCCGACGCCATTATCATCGAGACGCAAACGGGGCTGGAGGAGCTGCTGCTGGGTATCCAGGCGGCGCAAGAGGCCTGCGCGGCCTGCATCATCGGCTCCATGGCCTACGACGTGACCCTGGACGGCTCGACCTTCCGGACCATGATGGGGGTGGGCCCCGAACGGGCCGCGACGTTCATGGAAGAAAACGGCGCGCACGTCGTGGCCCTGAACTGCGGCACCGGCATGGATATGGAACGCGCCCGGCAGGCCGTGGAGCGCTACAGGAAAGTCACCAGCCTGCCTGTTATGGTGCAGCCCAATGCCGGGTTGCCGAAGCTCAGCGATATGAAAGTAATCTACGACGAACCGCCGGAGGAAATGGTGACCGGCGTCGTCCCGCTGCTGGAGGCCGGCGCGAACATCGTCGGCTGTTGCTGCGGCAGCACGCCGGAGCACATCCGCGCATTCCGAAAGGCGATCGACGAATACCTGGGAGGCCGAATATGAAAATCAAACTCTGTGACATCAACCCGGCCGTCACTGAGAAGCTACCGCAATTCACCGGCGACAAGTCGGGCATCGGCGTGCACTACGTGGACGCATACATCAAGCCGATGAATACCAAGCTGGAAGATGGAACGCCCGTCAAGTGCAAGCGGCGCGGCCTGAAGATCGTTTTTTCCGCGGGGGCCAGGAAGGGTGAAGGGCTGATGCGCAGGTTGGACGTGGGTCCGGATCCCGTGGTCATGCTCCAGGCCGCGCTCCAAGAGGCTGCCACCGCCTCCGGAATTGGGCTCGCCGTGGAAAACGGATCGATATTCATCAACCTCTGACAGGGGTCAACTCTTAAGGAGGAGAAGTGTCACCTAAGCTATGCGTTTTTTGTGCCCTCGTAGCGATGGGCCTCCACGCCGAGACCGGCCGTAGCGCCTGGTTGCGGTACGCCGGGTTGAACGGCGCCTCTGTTCGGCAGTATCGCGACGCCGTGCCGGCGGTGGTCGCGAGCCTGGGCGGCGCGGCGCCGGTCGAGAGCGCCCGCCAGGAAGTGCTTCGCGGAATTCGCGGCATGCTCGGCCGCACGCTGCGCGTGGAATCCGGGGCGCCCACCGAAAGCGCCATCGTGCTAGGCACGCTGGACGCCATGCGGCAGGCATTCCCGCAAGCCGGGCTGGACGGCAATCTCGAGCCGGACGCCTTCTGGCTGAAGAGCGTTCAGGTGGCCGGGAGGCGCTCCATGATCGTCACTGCGGCCAACGATCGCGGCGTTCTCTACGGCGCGTTCGCGCTCCTGCGAAAAATCGCCCTCGGCGAGTCCGTAACCGGCCTCGATGAAAAGCAAACGCCCTATGCGCCGGTCCGTTGGGTGAACCAGTGGGACAATCTCGATGGCTCCATCGAGCGCGGCTACGGCGGCCGCTCCATTTTCTGGGAGGGCTTGCATGCGCGCGAGGATCTCACCCGCGTGGGCGAGTATGGCCGCCTGCTGGCCTCGCTGGGCATCAACGCCTGCGACATCAGCAACGTCAACGCCAACCCGCGCCTCCTCGCGCCCGACTTCATTCCGCAGGTGGCGCGCATCGCCGCGGCTTTCCGCCCCTGGGGCGTCCGGGTGGCGCTGTCGGTGGATCTCGGCGGCCCGAGGACCATCGGCGGCCTGGACACGTTCGATCCGCTCGACCCGCGCGTCGTGGAGTGGTGGAAGTCCAAGGCGGACGAGCTCTACGCCGCCATCCCCGACCTGGCCGGCTTCGTCCTCAAGGCCGATTCGGAGGGCCGGGTGGGCCCGTCGGCTTACGGCAGAACGCACGCCGACGCCGCCAACGTGGTTGCCCGCGCTCTCAAGCCGCACGGCGGCCTCTTCTTCTATCGCGGCTTCGTCTACAACAACCGCATGGATTGGCGCGACCTCAAGAACGACCGCGGCCGCGCCGCCTATGACAACTTCAAGGATCTCGACGGCAAGTTCGACGACAACGTCATTATCCAAATCAAGAACGGCCCCATCGATTTCCAGGTGCGGGAACCGGCCTCCCCCCTGTTTGGCGCGCTCGAAAGGACCAATCAGGCCATCGAGCTGCAAGTCACGCAGGAGTACATGGGTCAGGGCCGCCACACCGTTTTTCTGGCGCCCATGTGGAAAGCCACGCTCGACTTCGACATGCACGCGACCGCGGCGGCCACGCCCGTGAAGGCGCTGGTGGCGGGGAAGGTCTTCCACCGGCCGTCCGGCGGGTTCGTGGGCGTGACGAATGTCGGGCTGGACGAAAGCTGGCTGGGCAATCACCTGTCCCAGGCGAATCTCTACGCCTTCGGGCGGCTGGCGTGGAACCCCGATCTTAGCGCGCAACGGATCGAAGAGGAATGGGCGCGGCTGACTTTTGGAGACGACCCCGAGGTCCTCCGCACCGTCAACGGCATCCAGCTTACCTCCTGGCGCACGTATGAGAACTATACCGGGCCTCTGGGCTTGCAGACATTAACGGACATCACCGGCAATCACTACGGCGTCAACGTGGAAGCCTCCGAGCGCAACGGTTGGGGCCAGTGGCACCGCGCCGACGAGCAGGGCGCCGGCATGGACCGCACCGTGGCGACCGGCACGGGCTTCCTCGGCCAGTATCGTCCCGCCGTGACAAGCATGTACGAATCCCTCGGCGCGTGCCCGGACGATCTGCTGTTGTTCCTGCATCACGTACCGTACACGCACGTGCTGCACTCGGGCAAAACCGTGATTCAGTACATCTACGATTCGCACTACGAAGGCGCCGATGCGGTCGCCGCAACCGTGCGCCAGTGGACGCCGCTCCAGGGGGCCATCGACGAACAGCGCTATCGCGAAGTGCTGGCGCAACTGGAGTATCAGGCCGGCCAGGCCGTGGTCTGGCGCGACGCCGTGACCAACTGGTTCTTCCGCGCGTCCGGCATCGCCGATGAAAAAGGCCGCGTCGGCAACTACCCGGGCCGTTTCGAGGCCGAGTCGATGACGCTGGAGGGCTACGCCGTGCGCGCGGTGACGCCTGCCGAAGATGCCTCGGGCGGAAAGGCCGTCGCCTGCGCCGCTACGCAGTGCACAGCCAGCTTCCGCTACGCGGGCGCGCCCGGCTGGTACACGCTCCGCGTCCAGTATTTCGACCAGAACAACGGCGTGTCGCACTTTGGACTGCGGGTCGGCAGCCAACTCGTCGACGAGTGGACCGCCGCCGATCGCGTGCCCTCGGCGCGGATCGATTCCTCTTCATCGGCCCGCCGCGTCATCCGCGGCGTCGCTCTGCGCCCGGGCGACGAAATCCGCATCGAAGGCGCGCCCGACGGAGGCGAACCCGCGGCGCTGGACTATCTGGAAATTGAGCCGGAGGAGAATTAACGATATGCAAATGAGAAAAGGCGCTCTGATCGTTTTGGGGGCGGCAGCCCTGCTTCTGGCGGCTGGGCCCCAGACTATTCATCCAGGCGATGTGTGGCCGGACGACCGGGGGCAGCATGTACAGGCGCATGGTGGCGGGATCGTCAAGGTGGGCGACGCGTGGTACTGGTTCGGTGAGGACCGCTCGCAAGGGTTGGACCCCGCCAGGCGCTACGTGAGCTGCTATTCCTCCAACGACCTGGCGCATTGGACCTTCCGCAACCAAGTCATGAAACAGGCCGATCCGGGCGACCTCGGCGCGCGCTTCGTTCTCGAACGCCCCAAAGTCTTCTACAACGCCAAGACGAAAAAGTACGTGATGTACATGCACATCGACGACGCCCGGTACGCCCTGGCGCGAGTCGGCGTGGCTGTCTCCGACACGGTGGACGGCGATTACCGGTATCTTCGGAGTTTTCGCCCGCTCGGGCAGGAGAGCCGCGACATCGGCCAGTTCATCGACGACGACGGCTCCGCTTACCTGATCTTCGAGGACCGTCCCGCGAAGGGCTTTCACATCGCCAAACTCTCCGACGATTATCTGAACGTCGAGAAGGACGTGTGCCTGCTCGACGCCCCGCTAGAAGGCGGCGCGGTGGTCCATTACAAGGGCCTGTACTATGCGCTTGGCTCGGCCCTGACCGGATGGAATCCCAATCCCAACAAGTACGCCACGGCGCGCAGTCTGGAAGGCCCCTGGTCCGAATTCAAGGACATCGCCCCGCCTGAGACGAACACCTATGGATCGCAATCCACCATGCTCTTGAAGGTCGTGGGGTCCAAGGCGACCAGCGTGATTTTCATGGGCGATATCTGGAAGCCTCGTACGCAATGGGACTCCCGATACATCTGGATGCCCGTGGAGATCGGCGACGGCGGCCTGCGCCTCCCGGCCCCGAAGGAGTGGACGCTCGACGTCGAAACCGGGGAGTCGGCCATCAAGAACTGATGGCGTTAGTGGGGCAGGCCTCCCGGCCTGCCCCTGGAGATTGGCCAGTTCCAAGAAGCAATTCGGCGAGGTGAACCACCACAGTGAGATTCAGGCCGCGAGTGTGGCGAGTGTGCAGTGCCTGCAGGAACAAGTAACAATCCCGGCTCTTCAGGCCCCCGTTAGGCCGGCGCCACTCCAGCAGTTCACAAACCGTGTGCGCTAGTTCGGTCAGGCTCAGAGTGGAAAAGTCGCGCGTGATCTGCCGAATCAGATCGAGTTCCTCCGGCCTCAACTCCCGACCACAGAACGTCAGGCCGCCACCGATGGTCACTGGCATGATGCGTCGCCTGCTTGTCGCAGGCCCTCATGCTCACCTTACAGAAATACCTCGGGAATGTTCAGAGAAATCTTTGCCGGTCCGACGCTCGCCCCTGGCCTGGCCACTTTATGTCGCAAAGGGCCAATCTCCAGGGCAACGCCCGAAAGGTGGCATAATGATGCCAACGAGGGGAGGGATTTATGTCCCTGGCATCCGTTCGCGCGATCGCTTTTTTCCCGGCTGCATTGCTGCTGCTCCCATCAGTTTTCGGGCAACAGCGCGGTACGTTCCCGCAGCCGGCGGCCCCCATCACCCAACCGGGCGCCGGAACAACCAGTCCTCCGCCGGCCGCCACGCCCACCAACGTGCCGACGACTGTCGCTCCGGTTTGGACGCCGCCGCCATCGTCGCAACCGCCGCCCGGGCTTCCGCAGGAACACCCGGAGCCGATCTTCGTCTCCGGCCGCGTGATGAGCGACGACGGCCAGCCGTTTACCGATCCGGTGGTGCTCGAAAGCGTCTGCGACGGCACCTCGCACGCCGAAGGGTTCGCCGACAGAAACGGCAACTTCGGCTTCCGGCTCGGCGATCGGAATAGCGGGATCATCCAGGACGCGAGCGTAGGGTCGTCGGACGATTACTTTAGCAGTCCTAACGTCCTGGAACAGTCGACCAACAGCACGCCAAGCTACATCACGCCCAAACACTTGGTGTTGGCGAACTGCGAAATACGGGCCAAGCTGCCCGGATACCGGTCCGACTCCATCAGCGTCGGCAACCGCAGGGCGCTCGACAATCCCAACGTGGGGACCATCATGCTGCACCGGGTCGGCCCAGTGGAAGGCAAAGTGATCAGCGCCACCTCCCTGGCAGCCCCGAAGGATTCCCGCGCCGCGTTCGAGAAGGGCCAGGAGGCGCTGAAAAAGAACAAGCTGGACGACGCCCGCAAGGATTTCGAGAAGGCTGCGCAAATCTATCCCGGATATGCCGCGGCCTGGTACCAATTGGGCAAGCTGGCGAGCGATCGCGGCCAGTTCGAAGACGCGCTCCAGTCCTTCCAAACGGCCATTCGGGCCGACCCGAAGTACGTGGACCCCTATCTTAGCGTCTCGGCCATCCAGGCCGTCGAGAAGCAGTGGCCGCAACTGGCGGAGACCACCGGCGCCCTGCTACGTCTGGATCCCTACGATTACCCGCAAGCGTACTATATGAACGCACTGGCCAACTACAACCTCCGGAACATCGACGCCGCCGAGAAGAGCGCGCGCGAAGCCGAGAGACTCGATACGCAGGGCCGGTTCCCCAGGAGTTGGCAGTTGCTGGGAGTCATCCTGGCGAACCGCCGCGCGTTCCCGGAGGCCGCCGATCAGATGCGCGGGTACCTGAAGTTCGCACCGCAGGCGCCGGACGCCGGGGCCGTTCGGGCGCAGTTGTCCCAACTTGAGACGCTCTCCGGCGGCGCCGCCGCCCAAACGCCGCCGCGGTAGCCCGCGCAGTGCCGCCAATTACGGGCGCCCGGCATGCGATAATTCAGGGCGGAGGTGGCAGTGTGAGAAGAATCTTCCGCATATTGACCCTCCTCTGGGCCGCCCTACCGATGTGCCGGACGGCTTCGGGCCAGAACACTCTGAACACCGTCTGGTATCTGACTGGCCGGGTCATTTTGGAAGATGGCTGGCCGCCCGACGAACGAGTGGACATCGAGACCATCTGCAACGGGCAACCCTATGTCGCGGCGCATACCGACAAGATGGGCCTGTTCAGCTTCCGTCTCGGCTCCGCCGGCAACAGATCCCTTCAGGACGCCAGCGTGGGGTTGGCCGATGGCTCCTTCGGGCGGCCCGCCGTCGCCATGGGGCCGCCGCCATCGGCCGGCGGGGCGCAGACCACAACGTCGGATTCGCAGCAGCAGCCGGCGGTCACCGATCCGGCGCCGCAGTCCACCACAACGACTGGTTCTGGCCCCCGTTCCGGCGGCAACGACAGGGCGTTCATGCGCTGCGACTTGCGGGCCAAGCTCCCAGGATACCAGTCCGAGACGATCAGCCTCGCCAACCGGAGGCCGATGGACAACCCCGACGTCGGAACCATCATTCTGCACCGGCTGATCCCCGTGGAAGGGCAAGTGGTCAGCGTCACCACGCTTGCCGCGCCGAAAGACGCGCGCAATGCGTTCGAGAAAGGCCGGCAGGCGTTGAAGGCGAATAAGCCCGACGCTGCGCGGAAGGATTTCGAGAAAGCCACGCGCATCTATCCCAAGTACGCCGCGGCATGGTGCGAACTGGGCAAGTTGCAGATCCAGCGGCAGCGGTTGGAAGAGGCGCGCCGGTTGTTCGAGACGGCCATCCGTGCCGATCCGAAGTACCTCGACCCCTATTTGCATCTCGCCGCTCTCCAGGCCGTGGCGGGACAATGGCCGCAACTGGCGGAAACAACCGGCGCCGCGCTCCGCCTCGACCCGCGCGGCTACCCGCAAGCGTATTACCTGAACGCGCTGGCCAACTTCAACATCCGGAATACGGACGCCGCCGAGAAGAGCGCACGTGAAGCCGAGAGGCTCGACACGCGGCATCAGTTCCCGGGAAGCTGGCAGTTGCTGGGAAGGATTTTGGATATCCGCCGCCAATTCACGGAAGCCGCCGCCCAGATGCGTGAATACCTGAGGCTCGCCCCGCGCGCCCCGGACGCGGCCACCGTTCGGATGCGGTTGGCTCAAATCGAAAGGCTTTCGATTGGCGCAGCCCCCAACGCCCAACCGAAGTAATTAGAGCAGCCACTTGAGGAAGACGGGGAGGGAATGCAATTGGTCCACGTGGTCGGGGGCGGAATTGCCGGCGAAACCGATTAGCAGGAACTTGCCGGCGGCGGCTTCGCTGAGTTGCTGCAACCCCATGGGGCCCCACTTCAGCACGGGGCGGGGCTTCAGGCCAAGTTGAGCCAGGATGTAGTCGGCGGTCTCGGTGGTGCTGGCGAACGTGCCGGGGAAGATTTCGGAATGCGTGATGACGGCGCGCTTCCGGCCTGCCATGGCGTCGCGGCCCAGTTGCAGCCAGATGTGGAGGTTCTCGGGGCCGATATTGGACTCGAGCGGTCCGGGCTTTCCGTCGGGGTAGTCCGTGTGGACGCCATCGATCAGGAGCACGGCGCCCACACGCGCGTAGGATTCCGGGGTGATCAGGATCTGCCGGATGGCGCCGCATCCGGCGCTCCAGCCGCCGAGCATCACGCGCCCGAACTTAGCGCCCAACTTGGCTTCCGCCTCCTGCAGGAGGCGCAGGAAGCGTTGGGGGTCGTCGAATAATCTGGCGTAGGTGGAGGAGCCAGAGCCCGCCTGCACGCCGATCACGGCCGTCTTGTTGCGCGCGGCGGCGACCTCCGGGACCCACGTGCCGCCATGGAAGAAGAACAGCAGCGGGGCGCCGTTGGCCTTCAGGCCGGCGGGGAGGAACAGAGTCCCGAGATCCAGCTTTTCGCGCCGGCCGGGCGGAGTCTGTTCGGTCAGGCGCAAGTGCGCCCGCGTGTGCTCCACCATGGGCGAAGGGTTCTGCGATTGCTGCGCGTGCGCGGCGAACAACGTCAGCGCGAAGACCGGCAGCAGCCGCATGAGAAGGGCCCCGGCGGCCGATGGTGTGGCTCCGACTGCATGAGCGGGCATCAGGCTAATGATACAGCGCCTGCCGGGGCGTGTCACAATGTCGGGATGAAGAAAATGTCGCGGGGCGCCGCGCTGGCGTGCGCGCTCCTGGTTCTCGCCGGCGCCCGCGCGGCCGATAACCAGATCACAGCCCAAGAGAAAGTCGCAGGCTGGCGGTTGCTTTTCGACGGCAAGACCTTCGCCAATTGGGAAGATCCCACGAAAAAATTGCCTCCGGGCGATTCGTTCACCATCGAAGACGGATGTCTGAAAGCCACGGCCCACCCGCGGATCACGGAAGACCTGTTTACCAATGAAGCCTTCCGCGACTTCGAGCTGGAGTTCGATTGGAAGATCGCGCCCGCCGGCAACAGCGGCATCAAGTACCTCATCCAGGACCACGTGTTCCTCGGCGAGCCGCAGTTGCGTAACTTCGAGGCCTGGGTCAACGCATCGCTGAAGAACCGGCCCACGGGACGGCCCGCCAGGGGGCAGGACTATGTGATCGGCTTCGAATACCAGCTCCTGGACAACGTGTTGAACCCGGACGCGCGCAACGGCACAACCCATCAGGCGGGCGCGCTCTACGACGTGTTCTCGCCCTCGCGGGACGCCACCAGGCCGGTGGGCGAGTTCAATCATTCGCGCCTCGTGGTAAGGGGCAGCCATTTGGAGCACTGGTTGAACGACGTGAAGGTGGTGGATGGCAGCGCGGACGCGCCCGAGGTGGCGCAAGCGGCCGCGCGCCGCTGGGGCGCCGGATCGCCGGTCTATGAGCTGCTCGTGAAGCAACCGCGCAAGGCGTGCCCCATTTCCCTGCAGAACCACGATAGTGAAGCATGGTTCCGCAACATCAAGGTTCGGGTGATCCGGTAGCGCTCTGAATTTTCCGGCGCAGTCGGTTATGATTGGGTCTTGCGGCGTGCGGCGCGGCTGCACACCGCGCCACATCATGGATGACGCGCTCTTCGTTCACCGGATCCATTTTGCTTTCACCGTCACCTATCACTACCTTTTTCCGCAACTGACCATGGGCCTTGCGCCGCTCATCGTGGCGCTCAAGACGCTGGCGCTGAGGACCAAGAATCCCGCCTACGACGATGCGGCCCGGTTCTGGACGCGGATCTTCGGCATCAACTTCCTGGCGGGCGTCGTGACCGGCATCCCGATGGAATTCCAGTTCGGCACGAACTGGGCGCGGTTCTCGCAACTGACCGGCGGCGTCATTGCCGGGCCGCTGGCCATGGAAGGCGTGTTTTCGTTCTTCCTCGAATCCACTTTTCTCGGCATGTTTCTCTTTGGCGAGAAGCGGCTCGGCCGCATCGGACACTGGTGGGCCGCTTTCCTGGTCTTTGCGGGATCCTGGCTTTCGGGGTTTTTCATCGTCGCGGCGGACGCCTGGATGCAACACCCCATCGCCTACAATCGCCTTCTGGACGGGTCGTTCCAGGTGACCAGCCTTTGGGGCGTTCTGGCCAATCCGTGGGCCTGGCTCCAATACGTCCACACGATGAGTGGGGCCGTAATCACGGGCGCGTTCGCGATGGCGGCCGTGGGCGCGTTTTACGTCCTGAGCGGACGCCACGCGGATTGTGGCCGCATCTTCGTTCGCTGCGGCGTGACCGCCGGGCTGATCGCGTCGGCGTTTCAGATCTTCCCGTCGGGCGATCTTCACGGGCGCTACGTGGCCCGCCACCAGCCCGTCACGACGGCCGCCATGGAGGCGCTGTTCCACTCGCAGGCGGGCGCTCCCGTGGTCATCATGGGACAACCCGATGTGGAACGGCAGAGGATCGATAATCCTATCGTCCTGAACGACGCGCTCAGCTTCCTGATCTACGGTACGACCAAAGCCGAGGTTGCCGGACTCGACCGTTTCCCCAAGCAGGACTGGCCCACCAACATCCCGCTGCTCTATTTCTCCTATCACGTCATGGCTGGGCTGGGCACGTTGTTTGTGGCGCTGATGCTGACCGCGGGGCTGCTGCTCTGGAAGGGTTCCCTCTTTCGCACGCGCTGGGTCTTGTGGTGCTTGATGCTGGCGTTCCCGTTTCCCTATATTGCGAACACGGCCGGCTGGCTGACCGCCGAGATCGGCCGCCAGCCGTGGCTGGTATACGGACTGGTGCGCACACAGGACGGGTTTTCCTCCAACGTATCGGCGGCCAACGGCCTTTTCACCTTACTGGGGTACATGGGCTTGTACGCCCTGTTGTCCGTTTTCGTCCTCTTTCTCCTGTACCGGCAGATCGAACAAGGCCCGGCGTCCGCGCCGGCCACCGTCCCGGGAGGCGTTGCTTAGTGCATGCTTCCGCAAATATGGCCACGTATCGATTGTGTTGGTGGGGCAGGCGATTCGCCTGCCAGCGGCCGAGCGAAGCTCGCCGCGTCCGCGCTTTGCGCGGAACGCGAACTCGGGCAGGCGAATCGCCTGCCCCACCCAGCGCCAACTTAAAATACGAGGCTGTATTTATGCAATGGAGTACTTAGGCACTTCCATGGAAACCACCTGGTTCGTTCTGGTCGCGTTGATGCTGGTGGGCTACGCTGTCCTCGATGGCTTCGATTTGGGCGCCGGGGCTCTGCATTTGATTGCCGCGCGAACGGACGCGGAGCGCCGGTTGGTGCTGCAATCCATCGGACCGGTGTGGGACGGGAACGAAGTCTGGCTGGTGGCGGCGGGCGGCACGCTCTTCTATGCGTTTCCGTTGCTGTACGCATCCGCCTTCAGCGGATTCTATCTTCCCCTGCACATCGTGCTCTGGCTGCTGGTCTTTCGCGCCATCGGTATCGAGTTCCGAATGCGCCTGGACGCGCGGGTGTGGTGCGACTTTTTCGACGGCGCTTTCTCGCTCGCCAGCATCCTCCTGGTCGTGGTGTTTGGGGCGGCCTTGGGCAACGTGATGCGCGGCGTTCCTCTAGGAGCGGACCATTACTTCTTCGTTCCGCTGTGGAACAACTTCCGGCCCGGCGCCGAGCCAGGCGTTCTGGATTGGTATACGGTGCTCTGCGGCGTGGTGACATTGGTGGCAACCGCCGTTCACGGTGCGCTGTACGTCGTCATGAAAACCGAAGGCCCGCTGAATGCGCGCATGCGGGCGGCGGTGCAGGGGCTTTGGCCCGCTCTGGTGGTGTTGTCCGGCCTGGCCGTGCCCGCGACGGTATTCGTGCGCCCGCAGCTTCTGGACAACTACCGCGCCGTCAGCGCGGGCTGGCTGATCCCCATTCTGGTGGCGGCGGGCCTGGGAGGGATTTTCTATTTCACGCGCGCGCGTCAGGAGCGAAACGCCTTCCTATCCTCCTGCCTTTATATCGCCGCGACGCTTGGTGGAGCGGCGTTTGCTCTGTATCCCACCCTCCTGCCGTCCTCCGGTAATCCGGCGAACGCCATCACCATCCGGAACGCAGCCGCCGGAAGCCTTTCCTTATCCGCGGGCCTGATCTGGTGGGGCGCCGGGATGGCGATCGCGGGCGGATACGTGATCGTGGTCTATTCCATGGTCAAGGGAAAAGTCCAGGCTGGCTACGGCGAACACGTCTGAGGTTTATTCGGTTCCCGGCTCGAAGCGGTATCCGATATCCCGAATCGTCTGGATGTAGGTGGGGTTGCGCGGGTCCGGCTCGATCTTCGACCGCAACGTCGCGACGCACCGGTCGATGCTGCGCGGCGTCACGATCACCGAACTGCCCCAGACTGCGTCGAGAATGTCGTTGCGCGCCAAGGCGCAGCCGCACCGCGCCACCAGGTACGCCAGCAGCTTGAACTCCTTCGCGGTCATTTCGATTTCCACGCCATCGCGGAATAGCTTGTGCGCCGTCAGGTTCATCTCGTAGCCGCCGAATTTGAACGTGGAAGTCTGTTTCGACTTACTTCTCCTCAGGAATGCGTTGGCGCGGGCGATCAGTTCCCCCAGGCGGAACGGCTTGGTGATGTAGTCGTCGGCGCCCAGGTTGAGGCCCAGGATGATGTCTTCTTCCTGCCCTTTCGCCGTGAGCATCAGGATCGGCATTTCGAGCCCGTGTTCGCGGACGGCGCGGCAAATCTCGTATCCGTTCACGCGCGGTAGCATGATATCGAGCAGAATCAGGTCGGGGTGTTTCGAGAGCGCGAGATCCAAGCCTGTCTCTCCGTCCTGGGCGGCCAATACCTCATAGCCCCTGGCCGCGAACGTGTCCTTGAGGCCGCGCAGCAAGGCTGGCTCGTCTTCCACAATCAGGATGCGCCCGCCGCTCAAGCGCTTGCCGCCTTCGGTTCCACGCCGAACGGCGTCAGGACGCGGAACGTGCTGCCCGCGCCCGGTTTGCTCTCCACCCGCACCGCCCCGCCGTGCGCCCGCACGATGAAGTCCACGATGCTCAACCCCAGACCGCAGCCGCCCGTTTCGCGCGCGAGGCGCCGGTCCACCTGATAAAACCTGCGAAAGATGCGCTTCTGCTCGCGCGGCGCGATTCCGATGCCATTGTCTTTCACCGCGAACACCACGTTGTTCCCTTCCCGATAGGCTTGCAGCAGGATGCGCCGGTCGGTTGGCGTGTATTTGTGCGCGTTGTCCAACAGGTTCAGGAGCACGGTCACCAGTGCGTCCTGGTCCGCGCGCAACACCGGCAATCCGTCCGCAACGTCGATCTCCAGGTGGCACGCCGGGGCTTGCAGGCGTTCGCGCATGGCGTGCACGGCGGCCCGCACCACGTCCTCTGGCCTCGTCTCGGTGAATTCGAATTTCTGGCGATTGCGTTCGATGCGCGAGAATGTCAGGAAATTCCCGATCAAGCGGCTCAGGCGCCGATTCTCGCCCGCAATCAACTCCAGGTAATCGCGCGTCTTCTCCGGCTCGAACTTATTCTCTTCGAGCAGCGCATCCACCAGCAGGCGCATGGAAGCCAGCGGGGTCTTGAGCTCGTGCGAAACGGCGGCCAACAGGTCGGTCTTGAGCCGAGCCAGGCGCCACTGCCGGCGGAACGCCTGGGCCACGATCAAGCCGGCCACCGCCATGGCCGCAACTGCGAGGAAGCCAACCCAGAGGTAGGCAGCCGTGCGGCGGCGGGCGGCCTCATCGAAAACCCTGGCGTCGAGAAGCGAAAACGAGAGCTGCCAGCCAGGCAGCATCGGGCCGGCCGCGATCGCCTCTTCCGCACTCGGCCTGCCGGGTTGGATCGCGACGAATTTCACGCTCTTCGCGGTCCCATCGTTCAGGAGGCCGGATATCGCCCGGAACACGGTTTCGGTACGATACAAAGCGATGGCGTGCCCTTTGCCCACGGCCAGTTTCCAAAGACCGGGCACGCGGGCCGGTTGCAGCGTTGGTCCTGCCGCGCGGGGAGGTTCCCCTTCCAGGAACTGCGCGGCCAGGCTCTCCGCATCATTGGTTGGAAGAACCGCCGGGCCGGGCGCCGCGGCGCGCAATTCGTCCATCAAAAACAGGCGTTGCGCGGACGGGATTGGCGCGTCCCTGTAATCGTTTAACAGCGCAGCCAGGCGGCGTATCGCCGGGAGATACCGCGCGTCGGAGGGCTTCATCAGGCGCAGCGCGAGCAGTTGCTCATCGGCGGCAATGAGACGCCTCTGAAGATCCAATCCGCGAGCTGCGGTTCCGGTCGCAAACCGCTGTTGGATCATCCGGATCGCTGTCTCTGCCCGCCCGCTTCGAACCAGACAGCGGATCTGCGCCTGTGCGGCGCGAGCGGCAGCCGACGGATCGGTCTCGGAGTCCGCGATCCGGCCCCAGGCGCTGGCGGCTTCCAGCGGCCGCCCGGCTTCGAGCGCCTGCGCGGCGCGCCAGTCCGGATTCTGGACCCGAGGATCGAGCGCTGGGACGGGCGGAACCGTGACCGGATACGTGACGACGCCGTTGTTGTCCAGGAGAACAAGGGAATCGCACAAGCCGGAGGTTACGATCCGCGTGAACTCCGGAGCGGTTCCGGCTCCGGAGTCCTCCGCGATGGCGTCAGCGCGGCTCTTCCAGTAGGAATCAATGTGGTCTCGAAGGAGCCGCAATTGCGCCCGATACGCCTCCGTCACGCTTCGTCGCGCCGACTCGGCCTGGCTCCGCGCGGCCTCATTCATGAACCAGAGCACGCAAGCCGTGGGCGCCAGAACTCCAAACACAAGGCAAAGCAGCAGGAGCCAAGTGGCCCTGTCCGGCGGCCGGCCTCGTCTGGTTCCAAGTCTCACGGTCCGTTTTCGCTAGGGAAGCCGCATCGCCGACGTGAGGCGATCCACGCTGTCCTGATACGAATAGATGTTTGTTGCCGGGGTATCGCCAAAGACGAAGACCACGGTCTTTTCGGTGCGGACGAATGTGAGATATTCGAGCATCTTCACTCCGTTCGCGTTGTTGAAATCGGCCACGGCGCTCATAGCCTGTTGTCCCCCGGGAAGCCATGGCTTCACCGTGTCAGGGCGCACCTTGTAACCGCTGTCCCCATTCACCGTGCGCTGTTTGACCTTGTAATCGATGTCGCTTGCCAGGAGACGGGGAATGTCGGCGGCAGCCTCGTTATCCGGCCTCAGCCAGACGGTAGCGCTCATGTCCCCATTCGCCAGACCGATTCCCTCTCCGCCGCCGGAGGACATGCCGTCGCCTGTCACCGTCCAGCCTGGCGGCAGCGTGATTTCCATGCCCGTCGTCGCATGGTGGTAGACGCCGCCCTGCAGCGTGCCTTGCGTGAGTTTCGGAGGGGCTGCGGCTTGAGCGGCGCGCCGGATGCCGCCACCCAATCGCGCCGTCACCGAGGCGATCAGTTCCTTCTGGTCCGAGTAATTCGTCAACAGGGTGTTGAATTCCTGAGCGGCGGCGGCCAGATCGCCCTTTTGCATCAGAGCGCCGACGATCTGCATCTGCGCTTGAGCGGCCAGCCCGCGCTGGGTTCCGGCCGAGGCGATGACCTGACGATAGATCTGAACGGCGGCGTCGGCATCTCCGGCGGTTTGTTGGGTGTAGATTCCTTTCTGAAACAACTCGGCGGCCGTTTGGGCAAATCCCGAGGCCGCCAGGAGCGATAAAGCAATCGCAGTTGTCGCGATGAACCTGCTAATCATGATTGAGTTCTCCTTTCCCGGCATCCCTTTTGGGGCCGGATAAGAATAGACTACAAGCCTGATGTTACCGAATTGTTACCTCCATATCCTTTTTCGAGGGCGCGCCATCGACATGGATAGCGCCCTCCGCGCCTCCGCGGCGAAGCGCTTGAATGGGCGGAGCGCGGCCGCGGCGTCCATGCTATATGATGGTTCGCATGTTTCGAACCACGCGCACTCTCGCTGTCTTCCTTCTGGGCTGCACTCTCGGAGTCGCCGAGAAGATGCCCGCCGCCAAACTCCTGGACCTCGCCCAAAAGGGCGGCCCCGAACTGGAGCAGGCTCTTCGCGACACCCTCACCGAGGACGCCATCCGTAAGGGCTCCGCCGTCGCCGGTGAGGGCGCGAACTTTATTTGGGCCGTGGCCAGCGATCAACCTCCGCGGCTCCAGGTGGACCTGCTGGACCCCGTCCCGGCGCGCAAACTCGGCGGCTTGTGGTTTTATCTGGGCAAGCTCAAGACCGGGACATCGCACAAGTATCGATGGATCGTCGACGGCAAGCCCTTCGGCGGCGCCAACGACCTCGCGGCGTACGGTCCGGACAGCTATCCGCAGCCCGGCGTGCCGGAAGGGAAAATCACCGGCCCGGTGGTCATGGAGAGCAAGATCTACCCCGGCATGAAGGCCAACGTGTGGTATTACGTCGCGGCGCAATATGACGGCGTGACGCCCCTGCCCTTGCAGGTGTGGGGCGATGGCCAGTCGTACGTCAAGCGCATGACCAACTACCGCGTGCTGGAAGCGCTCGACAACCTGACCGCGCAGAAGAAGATTCCGCCGATGGTGAACGTGTTCATCGAGCCCGGCAACGCCAACGGGAGGGCCATGCGCTCCATCGAGTACGACACGGTGGACGATACTTACTCCCGCTACATCCTGGAAGAGATCCTGCCCGAGATCGGCAAGTCCGTGAGGCTCCGCGAGGATGGCTACAGCCGCGCCTTCGTGGGGGAAAGCTCAGGTGGCATCTGCGCCTTCAATGCAGCATACTTCAAGCCGGACCAGTTTTCGCGCGTGCTGAGCTGGATCGGCAGCTTCGCCGCGCTCCAGACTTCGACCGCGGAGCCGGTGGGCGGCGCCGCGTATCCCATCAAGGTGCGCCGCGATCCCAAGCGCAACATCCGCGTGTGGTTGCAGGATGGCGCCGACGATCAGGAGAACCCGCGCGCCGGCAGTTGGCCGCTGGCTAACATTCACCTCGCCAATTCGCTGAAGTTGAAGGGCTACGACTACCACCTCTCGTTCGGCGTGGGTACCCACAACCAGGCACAGGGATCGGCCGAACTGCCCGAATCCCTGGTGTGGCTATGGCGCGATTATGACCCCGCAAAGACCACCCAGGATTTCGTTCAGGATCCGGAGGAGCAGGCCAAGCCGCTCTGGCGCGTAGTCACTTTGAATCGGAACTGACTACGCCCCAACGGTGTTCGTTTAGGGTTTGTCAACAAACAACCGTGCGCCTGTTGCTTCCCCACCGGTATCAGGCTTCATCCTAGTCGGCAGACTGGCCACCTTCGTCTTCCTAACGAGGCCGAATCGGGTTCACTTGCGTTGCGGCTCGCGTGTTCGCCCATGCCAAGTCTTCGCCAGATCGATTTCTCCATCCCGCGCTTGCTGGGCTACATGTCCGAACAAGCAATTTACATTGAACTCCTTTCAGTTCACAAGATCAGCCAGGCTTATCCTGGCACACCGACCGTCAGGGAGCGGTCCGGGCGTGAGGACACGGTTGTTTGG
>OCTA010002262.1_pt1 | contig 17598 bp, 20 predicted proteins | sample 1538991 | NCBI WGS metagenome assembly OCTA01 (sample SAMEA3539302, study PRJEB22396) | soil metagenome | biome: tundra; feature: field; material: soil | place: USA | collected 2010-05 | depth 0.15 m | reverse complement strand
AGACTTCACCACAAATTCGTCGGGACAGCTGACTACGCCGAGCGGTGAACTGGTGATGGGTTATCCGGCGGTAAACGGAGTGGTGTCGACCGATGCGGCGCTTGCACCGATCTCCGTGAACCAGGCGACGACGATTCCGGGCGTAGCCAGCACCAGTTTCGAGATGAGCACGAACCTCGACTCCAGCGCTATCGCAGGCACCAGCTTCAGCACCCCGATCACTGTCTACGACTCACTCGGAACCGCGCAGACATTGAGCGTGAATTACACGAATACGGCTCCGAATAGCTGGAGCTACAACATCACCCTTCCGGCATCGGCCACAGGCGGAACCGGAAGCCCGACGACAATCGCATCGGGAACCCTGGCGTTCAACTCTTCCGGGCAACTCACTTCGCCCGTTGGGACTGTAACCGGAATCAACATCACTGGTTTGGCGGATGGTGCGTCCGCGATGAACCTAACCTGGAACCTGAACGACGCTTCGGGGAATCCGATCATCACGCAGCAGAACGCGACCAGCGCCACGGCCTCGACCAACCAGAACGGCTATGGCGTGGGATCGCTGAGCGGCTATTCCGTGCTCCTGGATGGAACCGTACAGGGACAGTTCAGCAATAACCAGACGCTAGCGCTGGGCCAGGTCGCGGTGGCGAGCTTCGCCAACGCGCAGGGGATGGCGCAGACGGGAAGCAATGACTACCAGGCCACGTTTGCTTCGGGATCTGCCGTGGTTGGGCAGGCGGGGGTAGGCGGCAACGGCACGATCGCGGGCGGGTCGGTGGAGGAATCCAACGTAAACCTTTCGACGGAATTCGCGAACATGATCGTTGCTCAGCAGGGCTACGAAGCCAACGCCAAGGTGCTGACGACACTCGACCGGATCTCCCAGGCGACCATCCAGATGATGTCCTAGCGCTGGATGGAGCACTTAACTTCTTAGCCTGAGATTAGAGCCTCCTGCCAGGTGCCCCCCAAAACTGGCCGGAGGTGCTCTCCAGCCGCCCACTCTCATGCCTGTCTCACCCAGGCGGGCGAGTGTGCGGCTGAGAGCGATTTGACCGCAAATCATCTGAATTCAATAGACTAGCTGTCTACAAGTCGGGCGCGAGGTGGTCGCGCCCACTATTCCCATTTCGGCACTTGAATTGCATTGGTATTCGTGTAACTGCTCCACACGTTGTCTCTGGGGTTTGGTCAGAGATTCAAGGCCAACAACGGGACGGATGTAGCGGGGGCACGAGGTCCGAATGAATACTGCAGTCCAGATGCTGGAAGCCAACACAACCGAGCCTACCGCTTCGACGGCGGCGGAGGCCGGGCCAGAACTACTCGACACCATGCCGTGGCTGCCATGCACGCTCAGTCTAGAACTGCCGGTGGTGCGATTCACCATCGGCGACCTGCTGAAACTAACTAAGGGCTCCATTGTGGAGACCGCGACTCACAACACAAGCGACGTGCCCCTTCGGGTGAATCAACTGCTGATCGGATGGGCGGAGTTTGAAGTTGTTGGCGACCGATTGGCGATTCGCATTACGGATCAAGGATGACCGTGAAAACCAGCGTTCCGCGCTCTGCTTCCCCAAGCTCGAACTCTAGGTCGATCGCATCGGCAACGAAGCCTTTGCCAGTCGGATCCACGTTTCACGCCGCGCTGACTGCCTCCACTGTGGACAGGGCGGTGCGAGGAGCACTGCGGTTGGCGTTTGCTCCACGACCTGAGTCGGGCAAAGCAACGAGGTTAGTCCAAAATGTGCTGGTACGTGCATGGGCCTGGCTACATACGAAGTATGCACAAAGTGCGACGAAGCGGCTGCGTGTTGTGGAGACGGTAACACTTGGAGAAAAGCGGTTCGTGTCAATTGTGAGCGTCGAAGGGCGTGAGTTCCTGATTGGCGGGGGTACATCCGGCGTAGCATTGCTGGCTGCGTTGGGTTCGGCGCAAGAGTTGGCGAGCATAGGGCTGAAGAGCGTTCGTGGAGATGTGGCATGACCTGGCAGTCCCAAATAGAGAATATTGGACTGGCCGTGAGCCTTCTGCTTGCGGTTGCGATTCCAATGAGCGCGCAGGTTGATGAGCTCCCTTTCCCGGCTACAGCGGAGTCTCAGCTGTCTACTGCGCAGCAACGTGCCGCTGCGCAGGTGTTTCAGTTGCCGAGTGCGCAGAGCCTGGCGAGTCCGACTGAACCCGCGCCGTCGCAGCGGACACCGCTTGCACCCCGGCCCAGGATCACCAGCAAACCAGAAGTGCCAGCCGATCTCGGCGGCGTACTGCAGATTCCGGGTGTGAACGGTGGATCCGTGCCTTGGACCGTCATTGTCATGCTCACGGCTTTGACGCTGATTCCCTCCATCCTGGTTTGCATGACCCCGTTTGCACGCTTGCTGATTGTCTTCCACTTCTTGCGTCAAGCCCTGGGGCTGCAGACTACGCCGTCGAACCAGACGCTGATCGGGCTGTCTCTGATACTGACGTTCTTTCTGATGCAGCCCGTGACAAACCAGATTTACCAGAACGCGTTCGTTCCCATGCAGGCGAACGAGATCACCCCGACCGAGGCGCTGACGCGCGCCGAAGACCCGGTACGTCACTTCATGGCTCACTATGTACGCGAAAAAGACGTCGCTCTATTTGTCGACCTGGCCCATGAGCCGCGTCCAGCATCGATCAACGACGTGTCCATGCGCGTGCTCCTGCCGGCCTACATCTTGTCTGAGTTGAAGGCAGGTTTTCAGATTGGGACAGTACTATTCCTGCCATTCCTGATCGTAGACATGGTTGTGGCTTCCATTACTACATCGGTGGGCATGTTGCAGTTGCCTCCGGTGGTCATTTCAACCCCGCTCAAGCTTCTGCTGTTTCTGATGGTAGATGGTTGGCACCTACTGATTGGTTCGTTGATGAGGAGCTTCCAGTAGCCATGGACGTCGATCAGGTTGTCTTGCTCGGAAGGCTGATGCTGCAGGAGGTCATTATCCTGGTTGGCCCGATTCTGGCCGTCGCGATCTTTGTCAGCCTGACTGTCAACATCATCCAGGTACTCACGTCGCTGCAGGACACCACCGTATCTACGGTGTCCCGCCTGCTCGCTACTGGAGCAGCCCTGTTTCTCATGATGCCTTGGATGTGGCGTCATCTCGCCCACTACACCCTGACGACCCTCTCCGATTTCCACGGGTATCTGCAATGATCCAGATCCCCCTCCTCACGATCATCAGCGGGCTGCTGACCATCGGAGTGCGCCTCACGGGGCTGATGCTATTTGCGCCGTTCTTCGGCAGCGTCGTGATTCCTTCGCGGGTAAAGGCCATTCTGGTGCTGTCAATCACGGTGCTGCTATTCCCCACGGTTGGTCACAATCTCGCGGCATCCACGCTAGCCACCTGGCCGCTGATGATCTTCATGGAGTTCCTCATCGGCATAGGCATGGGGATTGCAACCAATGTGGTCTTCGAAGCCGCGCAAATGGCGGGGCAGGTGCTCGGAGTACAGATGGGATACTCCCTGGTCAACATCCTCGACCCGCAGACCCAGGTCGATACCACCGTGGTTTCGTTGTTCTATCAGAGCATCGTGATGCTGCTGTTCCTGCGCATGGATGTGCATTACTGGCTGCTGCGGGCCATCGGCAACAGCTTTCTCTACATGCCGGTCGGCACCATGCACCTAAGCGGCCTCTTTACGACGGCAATCGTCAAGACGGTCGGCCAGATATTCGGACTTGGCATCCAGATCGCCGCTCCTGTGCTATCGGCCACGCTGGTGGCGGACATCGTTCTGGGTTTGCTGGGCAAGGCTTCGCCGCAACTGCCACTGATGCTGCTTGGCCCATCCATCAAGAGCCTCCTTGGACTCACCATTCTGATCGCAACTCTAAAGTACTGGCCCGATCTCTTCCGTCGTCTATTTCTCGATTCGTTGGCGAACGGCGAACACCTCCTTCACCTGGCACATTGATACTTCATGGCTGACTCAAACAAGACCGAACAAGCGACACCGCGGCACCGGCTAAAGGCGCGGGAGCGGGGCCAGGTCACGCGATCGCGCGAATTGACCAGCGCGGTGTCAATGTTTGCGGTCGCCGGCCTTTTGTCCCTTACAGCTGAGCAGGCAGCGCATCACTGGTCAGATTTCTTCCGGAACGCGCTGGATGCAGCCAACACCAACTCGTTCGAAGCGGGCGGCCCTCTTCTGTTCTGGACCAGCGTCGAGACACTTCGCTGGATTGTTCCGATTCTGGCGTCGACGCTTGCCATATCTCTGGCGGTTGGCTATGCGCAGGGCGGCTCTGTCTTCGCACCCGAGGCGCTAGAGATCAAGCCCGAACGCCTCAGCCCTTCCGCGAAACTGAAGACTCTCTTTTCGCTCAGCGGGCTGAGCAACAGCCTCAAGTCTCTGCTGCCGTTTGCCGCCATTGCCTGGGTTGGCTACGCGTGCTTGAGCAGCCACTGGAAAGAGATCAATTCAGCCTCGTACGTGGATCCGCGCGGGTTTGTGGTTCTTGTTGGTGGCATGTTGAAGGAGGTCTGCTGGAAGTCTGGCCTGATTCTTCTAGGCTGGGCCGGCGTCGACTACTTCTTCCTCTGGCTGAAGAGCGAGGGCGACCTGAAGATGAGCCGCCAGGAAATCAAGGAGGAGATGAAGCAATCGGACGGCAATCCGCAAAGCAAGGCGAGGATCCGCCGGTTGCAGCGCCAGTCACGGCGCAAACAGATGATCAAGGCCGCGGAAACCGCAACCGTCGTAATTACAAATCCGACCCACTACGCAGTTGCTCTGCGCTACGAGATGGACATGCCAGCTCCGATTGTGGTGGCCAAGGGGCTGGATCTGCTGGCGCAGAAGATCAAGGAAATAGCGTGGGATCGCGGCATACCCGTGATGGAGAATCGGCCCCTGGCGCAGGCGCTGTACAAAGGCGCCGATGTTGGCGACGCCATCCCGTCCGCGCTGTACCACGCCGTTGCTGAAATTCTGGTCATGGTCTACAAGGCCCAGGCCGAGGTCAAGAAACGCGACACTCAGAGCAGAGCTTCCGCCGACACCCAAGGAGACATGAGACCCCTGTGACAAAAAAGCCTGGACTGCTAACCACACTTCGCGCATCAGGCGATTGGATCATTCCAACCGCCGCAGTCGCGTTGGTATTTGTGATGCTGGTGCCGCTGCCGAGCATCATTCTCGACCTGTTGCTGACGCTGAGCATTACCGCGTCCGTACTGGTCCTGCTGACGGCGATCCAGATTCTGCGGCCGACGCAGTTCTCCGTATTCCCAAGTCTGATCCTTCTGCTGACCTTGATGCGGCTATCGCTGGACCTCGCAAGTACGCGGCGAATTCTGCTGCACGGGAACGAAGGGACCTCCGCCGCAGGAAAGGTGATTGAGGCGTTCGGCCAGTTTGTGGTTGGCGGCAACTATATTGTCGGCTTCGTCATTTTCATCGCCCTCATCGCGATCCAGTACCTGGTCGTCAGCCACGGTGCGGTTCGTACAGCTGAGGTAACCGCACGCTTCACCCTGGATGCGATGCCTGGGAAGCAAATGGCGATCGATTCCGACCTGAATACCGGCCTGATCAACGCAGATCAGGCTCGCGCACGCCGCGATGCGGTTGCGCGAGAGGCGGAGTTTTGCGGATCAATGGATGGCGCCGCGCGCTTCAGCCAACGAGATTCTCTGGCCACGATTCTGATCATGGCTGTCAACATTATCGCAGGCTTCCTCATCGGGGTATTCCAGCAGGGCATGGCCTTCCAGGATGCGCTCAAGACCTACACCATCCTGACGGTAGGTGACGGGCTCGTCGCGATCATCCCCGCGCTGCTGGTGTCGGTTGCCGGCGGCATTGTCGTGACGCGCGCTGCGTCAGATCACTCCCTCGGCTCGGACATCAACAAGCAGATGTTCAAGACCGCACGCCCGCTATGGATTGTAAGCGGTGTTCTAATGGCGCTCGCCCTGATCCCGGGCATGCCCAAGATTTCGTTCTTCGCGCTGGGCGGACTTACGATGTTCGCGGCCTGGAAGATGAAGCCTGCCGCCGCCGGCGAACCGACCGCAGAAACAAGGGCGGCCGCCGCCAAGGCAGGAACACCTGCGATCGATCCAATGGATGCGGTGCTGAAATTGGACGATCTAATGCTGGAGGTGGGCGTAGGCCTTGTGCCGCTGGTAGATGCGAAACAGGGAGGTCAACTGCTGGCTAGGGTGAAAGCGTTGCGCAAGAATCTGGCGCAGCAACTAGGATTTCTGGTGCCCTCCATTCACATCACCGACAACCTTGCCCTGAAGGAAAGAGAGTATGTCATCTATCTGCGCGGCGTGGAGATCGCGCGCTGGGAGATGCGCCGCGATCAGTTGCTGGCCGTGAATTCGAACCCCAAGCCGGGAGATATTCTCGGCCAGGAGACGCGGGAGCCTGCATTCGATTCACCCGCAAAATGGATTGCTCCAAGCGTTCAGGCGCAGGCGATTGCCGCGGGTTACGCTGTCGTCGATCACACTTCTGTATTGGCCGCTCACCTCGCCGAACTGATCAAGCAGAACGCGCATGACCTGCTGACCCGCCACGAGACCAAGCGCCTGGTCGACCGGCTCGCCGACTCCCATCCGAGGTTGGTGGAGGAGTTGACTCCGAAGCTTTTGAGCCTGGGGGAAGTGCAAAAGGTTCTGCAACAGTTGCTTCGAGAACAAGTCTCGATCCGCGACCTTGGCACGATTCTCGAAGCTCTGGTGGAGGCTGCAACGGTTAACAAGAATCCCGTCAGCCTGGTTGAGGCCGCGCGGCATTCCCTTGGGCGTGCGCTCATTCGGCCGCTTCTGAATACCAGCGGCCAGCTCAAGGTCGTCACGCTGGATCGCACCATCGAAGAAGAGTGCGGCCGCACGTCTTCCCAGCAGGCGCAGTTCGCCGCAGGCGGGGCGCTACAGATTTCTGTGGCCCGCAGGGTTCTAGATGGACTGCGAACCATGTTTGGCGACCAGATTGCGCTGGCGCCTCCCGTGCTTCTCTGTTCCTCTCCAGGGCGCTTCTACCTGAAGCGGCTGCTGGAGCCATTCATTCCCAAGATCGTGGTGATCTCCCCATCTGAGATTCCTGCGATGACACAAGTGCAGTCGATTGGTTCGGTTGTATGAAAAAGTTCGGTATTTTTAGGCTGAACGAGGTGAACACATGACCCAAGCAGAAGTAGCGTATAAGACCAGCGCGGAGGAAGCGGACGATCGCAATGCTCTTGTGATGCAGGAGCTGTCACAGGTCTACTACATTGCCTCGCGTATTCGCGAACGGCTCCCGCAGCATGTCGAGTTGGAGGACCTTGTGAATGCCGGAGTGGTCGGTTTGCTCGAAGCCAGCCGGACCTTCGATAGTTCCAAGAACGCCCAATTCAAGACGTTTGCAAAGTTTCGCATTCGCGGCGCTATTATGGACAGTCTGCGCGACTCCGATTGGGGATCCCGATACTATCGCCGCAGAGGCCGCGAAATAGTAGAGGCAACCGCGCAACTCGAGGGCCGGCTAGGACGCCATCCCTCCCACGCGGAGATAGCAGAGGAGATGCATCTTGAGGCCGATCACCTGCGCAGGATCATGGCGCAGATCGACGGGCTTCATCTTTCCGGACCGCAGATGGCCGTCTCCAATGATCGCTCGGAGACGCTGGATGTGATTGAGTCCGCACCGAACCTGACCGATCCGGATCCTTTCGATCTCTGCCTCAAGGGCGAGATGAAGGCCCACTTGGCCGAAGCGATTTCCAAACTGAGCGAGAGGGAGCAACTCATCCTTTCTCTCTACTATCGTGAGGAGCTCACGATGAAGGAAATTGCCGAGGTGGTGGGAATTGCGCTTTCGCGCGTATCGCAGATTCGCCAGGCGACGATGGTCAAGCTAAGAAAGGAATTGGCCCACGTTTATGAACGGCCGACGCCTTCGAGCGTTGCGACAGGAGAGTTCTATGAATGTGCGTAGTGAAGAACAGATCGAAATAAGAACTAGCGGCCAGACAATGCCTGTGCAGCGAGAGACATCTGGTAAGCCGCGTTCCATCCAGCCGTGTAATTTCAGGTCAGCTGGGAGATTGTCCAACGAAAGTGCGCGCGCTCTCACTGCGGTTCACGAGGCTTTTGCGCACCGTCTGACGGACACGCTGGCGGAGTACGTGGGAAGGGAGTTAAAGGTAACCCTGCTGACTCTCGATCAACTTTCCGTCAAGAACCATATTGCGACCATTCCCGCGTTCAGCTGTATTGCTGCCTTTCCAATCAGCTCGGCTTCGGCCACCATGATCCTGGAATGCGATGCAGAGCTGGCCTTTCCGATCATCGACTTGCTTCTGGGAGGCAATGGTGTGTTAACGGCCGAGTCCCGCGCCTTCTCCGAAATCGAAGCGAATATCATGCAAGACGTGATGCTACTGATTGCACGTCAGGCGATCAACGTATGGGGAATGCCTGAGGTCAATGTTGTGGCTAGCGGCTGCATTGAGCCGGAGACGTTGCAGGAGATTTGCCCGGCAAACGAGAAGCTCACTCAAGTGATGTTCGAGGTCGAAGTCGCCGGCACCACTCGAGCATTTCACCTGGTCTTTCCAGCTTCGCTCGTCGCCGTTCTCATCAACCGCAGCAAGGTTGGCCGGCCTCAGAAGAAAGGCGCCTTGCGCTTTTTCCCGAAGGCCGGCATTCGCGAACGCATTCTCGATTGCGATGTGGTGGTTGCGACCGACCTCCCAGGTATGCGGGTACCGGTTCGCGACCTGATTGCGCTTCAGCCTGGATACGTGCTCAAGCTCCGAGCTCCGGTACAAACTCCGGGCATGCTGACCATTGGGGGACGAGAGATTTTTGAAGCGGTGCCGGTCAGGAACGGCACGCAAAAGGCAGCGCAGGTCGGCCGCCGCGTGCAACTTACAAGCTGGGGAAAGGCATAGAGCGTGGACAATCAAGGCACCAAGAAGGCGGCAGGAGCATTTGCCAATGCGTTCGCAGCATCTTTTGCCGAATCGCTAACTGAGGCTCTAGGGTCCTCATTCCTGGTTCGCACGTTGGACAGTCCCGATCTCGCCACGCGTAAGGGCCAGCCGGTCCATCTTCGGTTGACCGCGGGGGGGGGGCTCCGTGGCCAGTGCTTCGTCGAGCTTTACGAGCCCCAGGTCGCCGCTATGGGCTCAAAAATACTGGGCCTCCCAGCCGGAGACTTCAACGATGATCATGCAGATGCGCTTGCAAAGGTCATCTCGGCAGCAATGGCACGCATGGCTGCATCGCTGTCTGCCGAATATGGCGATCTCAACTTCAAGGTCGACCGGGTTGAAGACCTGGCCTTTGGCGGAATGTTCGTAGTGCCTCTGACCGTTTCCGCCGGCGACGATCCGGACATTCCCGTGCTGCTCTACTTCGACGGCCACCTTTTGACGGCCTTGTCTTCTGGGTCGGCCAAGGCGGACGTTGCCGCCGGGAGCTCTCCGATCGATCCAACCAATCTGAAGCTCGTCATGGACGTAGAGCTGACCATATCCCTTCGCTTCGGCCAGCGTCAATTGCCGCTGCGGGAGGTACTGGAGCTCGCCAGCGGCTCGGTCATCGAGTTGGACCGGCAGGTCGACGATCCGGTTGAACTGCTCTTGGACGGAAAAGTCATCGCGAGAGGCGAGGCCGTCATTGTGGACGGTAACTATGGCTTGCGCGTGACCGAAGTCCCGCAGCCAATCGCATCGCAACTAGGCTACTAACTTCTTATAAGGATGGGGTTTGATGAGATTGTCACTTGATTTGTTAGGGGCGGGCACCAATCGTAGGTGGAAAAACATATACACGGCCTGCGGCCTGCCGACGTGCCCAAACACACTCTTCATGCGGAGCGTCCAGAGCCGCGTGGGAATCAGTGTCGGCGAAACCTGGTATGGCGGCCCGGATTGCCTCTCAGCAGCCGCAGCCATGCGTTTTTCCGCTCTGGCGAGCACGAAAATCTTGGAGATGCCACATAGCCCCAGGCTCTCCATTGGGTTAGTGATGCTCTCTAAGGGTTACCTGAACGACAATCAATTGCGGTTAGCCATCGCCGAGAGCCAATTGCACGGCGAGGAGTTGGACCCCGCCCTGATCCGGATGGGGTTGGCCAGCGAGAGGCAATTGACCGCGGCCCGGGCTGCACAGTGGGGATATCCGGTCCTTGGACAGGAACGAATTGGCCAGATGATTGACTCGGACATCCCTTTCAAGCTGTTGCGCAGCTGCTCGGCGGCGCCCTTGCACAGTTCCGCAGCCGCGAAGCGGCTGCTCCTCGGCTTTGTCTACCGGGTAGACCACGGTCTTCTCAACGCCCTGCAACAAATAACGGGCTTTAGGGCAGAGCCGTGCTTCATCACTCCGACCGAGTTCGCGGGACAAATGGAGAGGTTGACCTGTGTACCGACGTTTGAAGAGGTGCTTTTCGACGATCCGACGACTCCTGCACAGATGGGAAAGGCCGTTGGCGGCTTCGCAGTGGAGGTTGGTGCGCGAGACGTGCGCTTCGCCCACTGCCGGGACTACGCCTGGGCACGGCTTTCTGGAAAGCGGCATACGGTCGACTTATTGTTCCGGATCAAGGGCGACCGAGCCCGGAACGCAGTGGGATCGCCTGTTTCCGGAGACATCCAGTCGGCTGGTTAGGGCGGTATTCCGACAGGTGTGTCCCGAAACGGGGGGCTTCGAACCGAGGTTTCTCAGGCAACCTCATTGCGGCATCTACCTTGAGAACGCTAATTGTGGAACCGCCCTATAAAGTCGGGCGAAACTGCCGATAACTGTGTCAGGTGATGGCACAGTGTTGAACGAGACTCCTCTTAATATCCGTGCTCGACGCGATTCGCTGGTGGAACGCCAACCTCTTCAGGTTGTGGGAAACCACGATCTGCCCGATATTCCGGTGATGCCGGAAACTCTGCTGATGCTGGATCTAATGATTCAGGAGAACTGCGTCGATCTTCGCCAGATGTCGTTGTTGATACTTGCGGATGTGGGCGCTACGCTGCAGATACTACGCATGGCCGGGCGTGAGTATGGAACGACTGAAGACCGCCCGACTCGTATTGCTGATTGCATTTCCGACCTCGGCTTGAGAGCCTGCCTGAAGGCCGTGTCAACGCAGACGATTAGCAGACACCGGTGTCAGAATGAGATTGCAGCGTTCTGGAACCACTCCAGAGTGGTTGCCGACCTTTCGAGGTCCGTGGCCCAGGAGATGTTGGAGACCGATCCCGAGGAAGCCTATCTGGTTGGGTTGTTACATGGCATGGGTTCATTGCCGGCGCTTCTCGGATGGAGAGAGTCCAGCATAGCTGACCCGGCTCTAGCAGGAGTTCGGCTCGCCAAACGATGGTGGCTACCCAGGTGCGTGACAGAGCTCTTCAGTGAAATGCAGCTGCCCGGACTTGCGACCGGGTGGTCGGGCATTGTTCAAAAAGCCCATCTTCGTGAAGACCGGTCCTCTGGTTACTGCTTATTTGAGCAGGATCCCCGTCTAAGTCTTCAACGGGTCGGCTCGGGGAAAATGGGTCCGAAACTTGTTTGGTAATCAACGCCCTGCTTTGGCGTGAAGATTGCCTCCAAAATGAGAAAAGTGGCACGGGTGGGCGGCAGTGGGCGCGTGGGACGGCGATTCTCATCGTCCCCTCATCAGGAATCGAGGTCTAGGGCTTGTTTTGTGCCCCTTTTGGGCAAGTTCTGCCCATTTGGGTTTGGCACGATTCGTGCAGTGTCCTGTGGCAAGAGGCACCTATGGACAGTGGATATTATGCCGCGTGCACAGCTCTGGTATCCCGCACAGAGGCATTGGATACGATTGCCAACAACCTGGCCAATGCAAGCACCGTAGGCTACCGGGCGCAGCATAACGTCTTCAGCTCCGTGCTTGCCGAGGCCGGAAGTGCGTCGAGCTCCCCGATCAGTCAGGCAATGAACAACTTCGGGATCCTCAGCGGGACCACACTGGATCAGAGCCAAGGCGCGCTGCAGAAAACAGGCAACGACCTTGACTTGGCGATCCAGGGATCGGGGTACTTCGTTGTGCAAACGCCGAATGGCCCTATGTATACGAGAAATGGCAGCTTTCAGGTGTCCAGCAAAGGACAACTGATCACCAGCTCCGGCGATCCCGTCATAGGATCGAACGGGACCATCACGATGCCTCCCGGCGAGGTGTCGATCAGTGCCGATGGGACGATTTCATCGCAAGGTGCCGTGGCCGGCAAGTTGAAGGTCGTGCAGTTTGCGCCCGGTACAACCCTGACCAGCGCCGGCGAAACCTACTACTCCGCGCCGCCCAAGAGCGAGATTCCAGCAACTGACTCGACTGTGAAGCAAGGTATGCTCGAAAGCTCGAATGTGAACCCAGTTACAAGCATGGTGGAATTAATCACTGCTCAGCGATCGGCGGAGATGATGCAGCGCGCGCTTTCAATGTTCAACTCCGAGATGGACAAAACGGCAACCCAGGATCTGCCCAAGATTAGCTAAAGGAGCTCAAAATGTTTCATGCCCTCTATACAGCAGCCAGCGGAATGACCGCCCAGCAGATCAACCTGGACAATATTGCGAATAACCTGGCCAACGCCAGCACGTCCGGCTTTCAGGCACGCCGCGTGCAATTCTCCGATCTCCTTTATCAGAGCGAGATAATGCCAGGCGCTGCGGCAACCCAGCAGACCACCGTTGCTGCCGGCCTGCAAGTCGGCCTGGGCACGCGACCCGGCAATACCGAGATCATCCAGACCCAGGGCGATCTCAGCAGCACCGGCAATCCGTTGGACTTTGCGATCGAAGGCTCTGGCTTCTTTCAGGTTCTTCTACCCAACAATCAGATCGGATACACCCGGGCGGGGTCCTTTCAGCCAAACCAGCAGGGAACTCTTGTCACCGCGAACGGCGACCAGCTTCAGCCAGCGATCACCATCCCGCCCAACGCAACCAATATTACCGTCGGCAGCGACGGCACCGTAAGCGCTACTCTCCCTGGACAGACCAATGCGTCGCAGGTGGGAGTCATACAACTCGCGATGTTCACGAATCCCGGCGGCCTCAACAGCATCGGCAACAATATCTATCTGCCGACCCTGGCTTCGGGCGATCCGGTTGTCGGAACACCCGGAGGAGTTGACGGCTCGGGCACCATCCAGCAGGGAATGCTCGAGCAGGCGAACGTGAACATCGTCGACGAGTTCGTCAACATGATTCTGGCTCAGCGCTCGTATGAGTCGAACTCGAGAGTGGTGAAGGCAGCCGACGAGATGCTGCAGGGGCTGAATCAGTTGGCTCAGTAGGTTCATTGGGATGACAGCACATAACCGCATTTCCGCTCTGATTGTCGCCATCGTGCTGGGTCTCCCGGCCGCGACGGTATCGGCCCAAAGCGCAATCGCTACGGGGCAGATTGCGGCAGCGCTTAGTAACGCGGGAATAAGTACAACGTCGGAACAAGTTGTCCTCTTGAGTGACGTCGTAGCCACCACCAGCTTCCCGGCCCTGAAGGTTGATTCAACAGAGATTTGGAGCGATCGCCGGATCAAGGTGCGTTTGAGTTGTGTAAAGCCAGAGGTATGCTTGCCATTCTTCGTGGCGGTTCGGGGGAGTCAGGCCCAGGCAGTATCCCCAGTGCTCGTTGACCCCTCCTCGGTCGCGATTCTCCGGGAAAAGCCTGACTCCCATTCTTTCGTTATGCCGGCGGGCGCACGTGCGATCCTCCTGCTCGACGAAGGCCATGTGCACATCCAACTACCTGTCGTCTGTCTTCAGGGCGGTGTCATCGGCCAGACAATTCGCGTTGCAAGTCTCGACCGTCGCCAGACATACCTGGCCCAAGTAAACGCCAACAAGATTTTAAGAGGAAAGCTCCAATGACACTACTCCCAAGGTGCGGCTGGCCGGTTCGTTTGATTGCGCTCCTATGCTTGCTTGCCTTGCCTTCGCTCTCAGTTGCCAAGCTGCCGAAGAAGTCGAAGAGCAGTCCCGAACATTTGCGGGCCGACTACATCACGCGCCTGCAGCAGCAGGACGTTCACGCCGCTACTGGACAGACGGTTGGCAGCCTTTGGACGCCAGGCAACACACTGGGCGACCTCTCCACGGACTACAAGGCGCGAAAGCTAAATGACACCATCGTTATCCTGGTGGCAGTACAGACCACCGCGGCGCAAAGCGGAGACTCCAGCTATCAGCGGACCGTTCAGACCAGCTCCGCGATCACCGGCGTTGGCGGGCTCGCTCCCGCCAGCCTGAACCCTCTGTTCAATGCAAACTCAGCGACTGCGCTGAAGGGCGCCGGAGCAACCAATTCAAATACCACCTTCCAGACCAGCCTCACCGGGCAGGTCATCGCAGTACTGCCGAGTGGCAACCTGGTGGTCGAGGCCCAACGCAAGATCTTCATGAACAATCAGCACGAAGATGTCACCGTCCGCGGAGTTGTGCGTCCGAACGACATTGGACCCAGCAACACAGTTTCTTCCGCCGCGCTTAGCAATCTCGAGATCGAGATGAAGGGCAAAGGCATCATCTCCGACAGCACCCGTCCGCTCAACCCGATCACGAGAGCCATACTGTGGCTCGTAGGATTCTGACCTTGATGAAATGCAAAATCTCGCCTGCTGGACTCCGATCGCTCGGCTGCATCGCCGTGGCGATCGGCCTCGTTACGGCCATGCCCTTGACTGCCGTTGCGGGTGATACCAATCGCCAGGTCATGGTGCGGGATATCACCAGCGTTGAAGGCGTGCGCGAGAACATGCTGGTTGGCTATGGCCTGGTTGTAGGATTGCGCGGAACCGGAGACACTCAGCAGACCGTCTTCACTGTCCAGACGCTGGCTAATGCGATGCAGAAGATGGGAGTGCTGATTCCTCCATCCACGGCCGTGGTCAAGAATGTTGCTGCCGTCTTTATTACGGCCTCGCTCCCGCCATTTGCCAGGCCGGGTTCAACGCTGGACGTAACCGTCTCCTCCGTTGGCGACGCCCGCAGTCTTGAGGGTGGCGTGCTCCTGATGAGCGGCCTCCACGGCCCAGACGGGCAGGTCTATGCGGAAGCTCAGGGTCCGCTTGTGATGGGCGGGTATTCCGCTGGATCCGGCGCCAACCGCAAAGAAGTCAACGCCGCAAACGTCGGCCTGATTCCTCAGGGAGCCATGGTTGAGCGCGATACCTCGGTCGATCTGAGCGGGTTCAAGACGGTATCGCTGCTGCTGCGCAATCCCGACTTCACCACAGCCTCGGACATCGCCGACGCAATCAACAAGGAATTCCAAAAGCCAATCGCCACCGCTCTCGATAACAGCCGCGTCGATGTCAATGTTGCGGAAGCGTCCTCGCAGTCGGTAACTGTCCTTATCTCCCGCGTGCAAAACCTTGTGCTCAAGGTCCACACGCCGGCTAAGATTGTCATCAACGAGCGGACCGGCACGATCGTAATGGGCGGAGACGTGAAACTTTCCCCGGTTTCGGTCATCCACGGCAACCTCTCCATCCAGGTCGTCACGTCCTACGACGTAGCCGCTGTTTTGCCGGTGCCAGGCGGGACGGGCTCATCCGAAGGCGACAAGAAGGCCAAGAACGCCGGACCGATTACGCTGGAGCCGGTTGTCGTGCCCGAGACGAATCTCAGCGCGAATGAAGATGCCGCACAGACCATGCGCCTGGATGAAGGAGCTAATGTGGACGAGCTGGTCAAAGGGCTGCACGCCATTGGCACAACAGCCCACGATGTCGTCGCGATTCTTCAGGCCATCCGCGCCGAAGGCGGCATACAGGCCGATTTGGAGGTCCAGTAAATGGGAACCAGCATGGGGTTAGGTTCACTCAGCGCGCAAACCAGCGCATTGCAGTCCAGCGAGGACCGCCTGATCCAGGGGGTCAAGTCGCCGAAGAGCGCCGCCGACGCCGCCAAGATCGACAAGGGCTCCAAGGAGTTTGAAGCCGTTCTGATTGGCAGTTGGCTGCAGCAGGCGGAGCAGTCATTTGCAACCGTCCCCGGCGCCGATGATGGCCAGGATGTCGGCCGCGATTCCATGATGAGCATGGGGGTGCAGACTCTGGCAACTTCAATGGCAGCTTCAGGTGGGATTGGGATCGGTAAGATGGTTGCTAAGGCCATGCATGCTGCCGCAGACAAAGCAAATGGTCAGACTCCCGAGCCGGTGGTAAGTCCTGCCGGCGGGAATGTTGCTCCAGCGTCGGTGCACTCAAAGATAATTGGCGAAAAACGTCAAAATGAGCATTGAAATCTTTCAGACAAGGTGCCGATAGAGAAACCGGTTTAGTGCGAAGGAGACAGGATGAGGATCGATTTATTCAATTCAACCGCAAGTGAGCTTTCGAGCGAACAGGCCTCAAAGAAGATCAGCTCGGAAAACGCCGCGAAGTCCGACCTGTCCGGTACCGAAGATCGGGCGACCCTGACTTCGGACTCCGCTTCGGTCAGTTCGTTGGCCAGCACCGCTCTCAGCTCGCCCGAGGTGCGCCAGGGCTTGGTAGACAGTCTGAAGCAATCCGTAAGCAGCGGGCAGTATGAACTCAACCCCGACAAGATCGCCGCGTCCATGGTGGACGAGAACGTCTGATCGCAGCAGCACCTCGGTTGATTCTGAGGTGAGAGGCATTCCAGAAGCGAGCGAAGCATGACCACCGCCGGCGATCAGGATCGCGAGTCGAAAGCTGCGGAGTATCTCCAGGCATTACGGTCAATGACCGGCGAATTGGAGCGAGCCATGCAGGCTATTGCCCGCAATGCCCTGTCGGACTTCGAGGAGAGCATCGACAACCAGCAGGTACTGAGCGCGCGCCTCGCCCGGTTAGCTGACGACTTGTCCGTGTCGCTCCAAAGCCAGCCTGCCATCGCCCGGGCCACTATGGATGAAGACATGACGCGACAGATCCGATCCGCCGGCGACACCCTGCAGCAATTGAATCGCCGCTACGCAGCGCTGCTCCAGCATTCCAGCCGGTCCGTCGCTCTTATGACTTCGTTTTTCAGCTCATTCCACGGTCAATTTCAGGAGGCTTCTGGCCCCAGGTTGAAGCATCAGACCTGGTCCTGCCAGATGTAATCGCGATGGGAGGTCTCAATACATCGCTGTTGATCGGCATGCAGGCGCTTGAGGCGACTCAGGGCGCCCTCGATGCCACCAGCAACAATATCGCCAACGCTAACACTCCGGGATACACCCGCGAAGTGGCCCAGTTCAGTGAGAACGCGGAGTCCGTGTCCGGCTCCAACGTCAGCGGAGGCGGAGTAACCCTCGACGGCCTGCAAAGCGTCCGCGACGAGCTGCTCAATCTGCAGATTCAGCAGCAAACCTCGCTGCAGAGCAGCGCCGACGCGCAATCCTCCACACTTCAGCAAATCCAATCCTATTTTTCGACGACCTCGGGCGACGATATCGCCAGCGCGCTCTCCGCGTTTTCAACCAGCCTCTCGCAACTGTCGGCGAGTCCGACCAGCTCGGCCGCGCAGCAGGGCGTACTCTCCTCCGGTCAGAACCTTGCCAATGCCTTCAAGAGCACGGAAAGTGGGCTGGCCAGCGCCCAGTCGGATGCAGACGGCCAGGTGACGCAGACGGTC
>OCTA010002260.1_pt1 | contig 17604 bp, 16 predicted proteins | sample 1538991 | NCBI WGS metagenome assembly OCTA01 (sample SAMEA3539302, study PRJEB22396) | soil metagenome | biome: tundra; feature: field; material: soil | place: USA | collected 2010-05 | depth 0.15 m | reverse complement strand
GCCGGCGTGACCGGGACGCCCGGGATCTTCCGGCTGGTCTTAGCCTGGTAACCGTCGTAGCCCGGCGGCCGGTCGGAGCCGTTATTGGAGGCCACGAGAAGGTAGTCGCGACCATCTCGTGCGTAGATGAGCGCGGATGTCCGGACTTGCCCGCTCCGCCGCCCGGTCGTGCGCAGCAGGGCTGAGGGGGCGCCGATCAGCCGGTGGCCGATCCGGCCGCCGGAGCGCTCATAGAGCCGCTGGTGCACGATCAGCAGGTTCATGGCGACAGTCTGGCCTATCCAGGCCAGCCCGGTCCACGGGCCGGCTGGCGCGCTTGTCGAGCCGTTCCCGGAGCCGGAGAAGGGCTGCAAGGGCTAGGCGGTGGCGGCCGGCACGCGGATGAGCAGCTTGCCGTCTTGAACAGTGATCAGCAGCTGCCGCGTGCTGCCCATGACATCGCCGTCGAGCTGCCAGTGCTGGGGGCGGTCGACGTCGATACGCAGCTCCCTGAAGGCGATGCGGGCCACCCGGCTGGTCGCCTGCCGTCGCAGCAGCAGATGCGCGGCCAGGGCCAGCCACGCCTTCCATCCCCGCGCCGTCAGCACGACGGCGTTCAGCAAGCCGTCGCCTGGTTCCGCGTCCGGGAGCAGCGGGAAGCCCGCCTGCAGTGAACCGACATTACCGATGATCACCGCGCTGGCCCGCCGCCGCAGCTGCGGCCGGCCATCGGCCCGCAGGGTCACCCGCATCGGCCGGTCGTGCAGATGGTGCAGCGCGGAGAAGACGTATGCGGCCCGCCCCATGCGCCTCTTGAGTGGCTCGCTGGCGCCCTCGAGCATTTTCGCGTCGAAGCCAAGGCCTGCCATGACGATGAATGCCTTGCCGTTCGCGCGGCCCACATCCAGCGGCCTGTCGGCGCCGGCCAGTGCTACGACCAGTGCCTGGTCGAGTTCGAGCGGCAGCCCGAGGTTGCGGGCCAGCAGGTTTCCTGTGCCGGACGGGATGAGCCCGAGCGGAATGCCGCTGCCCGCGATGGCGGCCGCACATGCCGTCACAGTGCCGTCGCCGCCGCTGGCCAGCACCAGGTCGACCCCGGCCGCCAGTGCAGCGCGCGCCTGCCCGGTACCTGGATCATCGACCGTCGTCTCCAGCCACAACGGCTCGTCCCAGCCGTGCTCAGACATGGCCGTGCAGACCAGATCCCGGAATTTCTCCTTGTCGTCATACTTCGTGGGGTTGGCGACGACCGCGGCGCGTTTCATGGCCGGGCGACAGCTGGCGCGGGACCGGCAGGTGACGCCGCAGTGACCGTCATGTCAGCGGATAGCGCCCGGCAGCATGCCGCGAGCATAGCCGCCTGTGATCAGGGCCGGTACTGCGTGGGCGGGACAGGCTGCTCGGGAAAGGCCGGCTGACCCGGCTCCGGCTGGGCGGGCTGAGCTTGCTGGATGGGCTGAGCTTGCTGCTCAGACCGCGCTGCCTGGGGGCCCGCAACGGGCTGGCCGGCCGCGGCAGGAGGCGCGGCCGCGGCACGGCGGCCGTCCATCCGGCGATGCCGCCGGGCCAGGATACGCAGCTGCACGATGCGCCCCGTTCCTGGAATCACCACGAGCAGTACGCCGAGGACCGCCGCGAGCAGCAGCGCGACGCCGAGCGGCAGATGGCCGTGCGCGCCGAAGTAGCCGATGTCCACCTTCTGGCCGTTCTCCAGGATGAAGATCAGCAGCAGCAGCAGCACGACAGCGAAGAGCGCCGAGGCGACCCACACCCCGCCCATGCGGGTGCGCTTCACCACGTGCTGAGCGGGCATCTGGCCCGGTGCCGGGCCCTGAGACGGGATACCAGAACCGGTGTTCTGGTCACCTGCTGGGGGCGTTGTCATGGTGCATCACGCCTTCCTATGCGGGCTGGTCCCCGCGCCTGTCTCCACTGCCCGCGGCCGGGCTCCCTAACCAGGGCTGATTACGTTCCGCGTGTGAGAGGCCCGCTTCGCCCGGGTAGCTGAGGCCGCTACAGTTCCCGGACAATGACGGACCTTCGGTTCGTTCGAACAGCTGCGGAGGCCGCCATGTGGCATGCCATGTTCGTCGGGCAGATCTCGGTGACCGAAAAGATCCTGCGCACGGTGATCGTCTACGCACTGATCGCCGTGCTTTTCCGGCTCACCGGCAAGCGAGGGCTGGCGAGCATGAACACCTTCGATTTCGTCGTCATCTTCCTGCTGTCCAATGTGGTACAAAACGCGGTCATCGGCAACGACAGTTCGCTGATCGGCGGCATTGTCGGCGCCATCACCCTGGTGACGGTCAACACAGCCGTGAACCGCCTCATCGCGGTCAGTTCCACCGCCGCGCGCATCTTCGACGGGCGGCCGACGACCGTGATCAGTGACGGGCACGTGGTCGAACGGGCCCTGCGGCGCCTGGGCCTGCGCCGGAGCGAGCTCGACCACGCGGTGCGCCTGGAGAACGGGGACGATGCCTCGCAGATCGCGCGCGGCGACCTCGAGCCCGGCGGCCAGCTGGTGCTGACGCTCAAGGCAGCTGAGCAGAACGCTACCAAGGCGGATGTGGCCGAGATCACCGACCGCCTCCGCCAGATCGAGAGCATGCTGAGCGCGGTCAGGTAGGAGCGCCGGCCGCGGGCAGCGGAGCCGGTAACCGGCCGGGATCAGGACGCCCGGCTTCGCCAGGAACCGGCGCGTCATGGAAGCCAGCCGATGGGGCGGCCGGTACCGTGCACCGATGCCAGCGCACCGCCCCCAGCACGGGTGATCTCCCAGTCCGCGGCGGCGGCGCACAGGACTGATGCCCCATCCGGTGACCAGAGGCACGAGTCGTAGCTGTAGCCGGTGGCGGGGAGCGGCCGGCTGGTGGCCTGCCCGCCGGACGGCCAGATTCTCAGCGCAAGTCCGCCGTGGCCGCCGCTGGAGACATACGCCAGTGACCTGCCGGACGGTGACCAGGCAGGTGTGCCCTGTACGGCAAGAGTGCTGGCGACCGTGTAAAGGACGTGACCCGCGCGGCTCAGCACGACCATGCCCACCTGGGAGCTGCCCGACGCAGGGGCGACGAGCACCGCTACCTTGTCGCCGGCCGGGTCCGGGTACGCCGAGAGGCCCACGGGAGGCTGCTCGCTCTGGCCGACGTCCCGGTTCAGCGCCGAAGCCGTGGCCAGTACCACGGCGGGCCGCCCGGCATCGCGCAGCTCGATCCTGGAGTCCGCGTTGACCTGCGTCACCGTGGCCGACGCCGCCGCCGGAGCCGCGACCGACAGGAACGCTCCAGCGGCCTGCGGGTCGCCTTCCACTACATCGCCGGTGCCCAGCGAGAGCGGGCGCCCGGTGGCGACCGAGTCCACCGAGACGGGGTTGACGGCCGACTCCGAGTATCCGTAGGCCGCCAGCATGACGAGATCCCGGGCGTGATCGGCGAAGGCATCCGGCCACGCTGCGAGGCTATCGCTGCTCAGCGCCACTTTCGCGGCATAGGGAGCCAGCGCGGCAGCACGCCTGACGATGGCCACCTGGCCGTTGCCCAGCGAAGCGAAACGGTCGTCCGGCGACAGGGAGGCGTACTGGCCCACGTTTCCCAGCGCGCTCACCGTGGTCACGTGCTTGCCGTCCGGATCCGCCAGCGTGAGCGTGCCGGCGGTCGTCAGCGCCACGACTCGGCCGCCGGGGGAAGCCGCAGCGGCATGCTGCCCCGCCGCCTTACCCGGCCTGCCCGAGGAGAACAGCCCCGCCGCCACCCCTGCGACGACCGCGCCGACGATCACGATCACGGCCACCGGCGCCAGCAGCCGCCGCCACCATGGGCGAGGCGGCGGCTCAGGGTCAAGAGCAGGGAACGTCCGCCGCTCGCGCTCGCCCTGCTGTGCAGTCACCTCCAAACGATAGAAGGTCGCACTCAATCCGGCCAGCACGCAGCCATGCCCGTGCAGCCCGGAGCCGGCGATGGCCGCGGTAATCGGAGCCAGGGCCGCCGCGCCGGCCGGCCACCGGTCGGCCTGGCTCTAGAGACAGGGTGCTTCATGGGCGCTTCTACCAGCAACAACGTCAGGTAGCGGCGTGTCCCGGTAGACTGCCCGGCACGGGACGCCAGGACTGGCCGTGCTATCCAGCTGGCCCCGGCCCCACGGCAACGGCCGCGGGCTTCGCTGCAATGGCCGAAGATGATTCGCTGCAATGGCCGAAGATGATGGGAGTCGGAATGCGCGTCCTGATTCTAGGCGGTGACGGATTTTGCGGCTGGCCGACCACGCTGTACTTGTCCGACCGTGGCCACGACATCACCATCGTCGACAATCTCAGCCGCCGGAAGATCGACGTCGAACTCGAAGTGGAGTCGCTGACGCCAATCCGCCCGATTGGGGAGCGGATCCGGGTCTGGCGCGACATCTCGGGCCGCGACATCGGCTTCGTCAACCTTGATCTCGCCACCGAATACGACCGCCTCGTATCGGTGCTGGAAGAGCTCAGGCCCGAGGCGATCGTGCATTTCGCCGAGCAGCGCGCAGCCCCGTACTCGATGCGGTCGGCGCAGACCAAGCGCTATACCGTCGACAACAACGTCCGGGCGACCCACAATCTGCTGACGGCGCTCGTCGCCACCGGCATTGACGCCGCGCTTGTGCACCTCGGCACGATGGGCGTCTACGGCTACGGCTGGTCGGGCACCGCCCCGATACCCGAGGGCTACCTGACCGTGAAGGTGCCCACGCCGGATGGCGAGCTCGAACGGGAGATCCTGCATCCCGCCAACCCGGGATCGGTCTATCACCTGACCAAAACGCTCGACCAGCTGATGTTCTCGTTCTATGCCAAAAACGACCAGCTGCGGATCACGGATCTGCACCAGGGCATCGTCTGGGGCACGCAAACTCCGCAAACGGGCCGCGACGAACGGCTCATCAACCGGTTCGACTATGACGGCGACTATGGCACCGTGCTCAACAGGTTCCTTATGCAGGCAGCGATCGGGCACCCGCTGACTGTGCACGGAAGCGGCGGCCAGACCCGCGCGTTCATCCACATCCGCGACACGGTGCGGTGCATCGAGATCGCGCTGGCCAATCCGCCCGGGGCAGGGTCCAGGCCGCTGGTACTCAATCAGATCACCGAGACGCACCGGGTCCTCGAGCTGGCCAAGCTGGTCGGCGACGCGATGGGCGTCGACATCGCGTACCTGCCGAACCCGCGGCGGGAAGCTGACGAGAACGAGCTCTGCGTTCGCAATGACCAGTTCCTCGCCCTGGGCCTGGAGCCGACCACGCTGTCGGAGGGACTACTCGAGGAGTGCACCGACATCGCCGCCCGCTACCGGCATCGCGCCGACCCGACCAAGATCGTTTCTAGGTCGGTCTGGCGGGCAGGCATGGAGACCGCGCCTGACCTGCTGACCGAGCTGCCTGCCGGACCTCAGCCGTCCTCGCCGACGGCCTGAGCGGCACCGAGCGCGCGCCCGGCCTGGTCAGCCAGGGTCACCGCGACCAGGCGCGGTTGCAGCGCCGCTGGCTTTGCTAACAGCACCCAGACGGCCGCGCGGTGAATTCTGACGGTATCGATAAACCAGGTCGCCGGGACCGTCCGCCGCGCCGGTACGATTCCGGATGGCAGGCACTTTCTGGATTCCCGGGCCGTTGACCTCGTGCGGTGCAGGTAGCGCCGCTCAAGTCCGGGTAGCTGCGATGCCGGATGTTCTCGCGAGAGGCTTATTTCAGTGCTCCTGCAGCATGACGCCGACGACCAGCAGCGCGCCCTGGACGCCCGGTGGCTGGCGACGGGCGCGCTTACCGCCATCGGGGTGAGCGTCGCGGTGGTGGCCGTGGTCGGCCTCCAGGGGCGGTCGGCGGCAGTCCCGCTGCTTCCCAACTCAACCGGCTGGCCACCGTACTCCTTCGCGGTGCATCCGTCGCCTGCGGAGACATCGCTGGAGATCTGGGCAGCGGTTCTGCTCGGCACCGCTGGCCTGGCGGCGGCCTTGCTAGCGGTCAGGTGGGGGTGGCGGCCGTCATCCCGGCCGCTGGTCATCGGTTCCGCGATCGCTGTCGTCGCGCTGATGCTCGTGCCATCGGTGGGCTCGACAGACCTGCTCGATTATGCCGTCTACGGGCGGATCGCGGCGCTCGGCCACAGCCCGTACGTCATGACGCCGCTGAATCTCAAGCACACCGGGGATCCGGTGGGCCAGATCGCGCCGCATCCGTGGGACAACAATCCGTCCGTCTACGGCCCGCTCGGCACCGCTTCGGAGTGGATGGCATCAGCACTGAGCGGCTCCTCGGCGCCCCGCACCGTGTTCTGGCTCAAGGCGTGGAATGCGCTGGCGTTCCTGGCGGTGGCCATGGCTATGGGCTGGGTGTTCCGCGGGGACCCGGCGCGCAGGACCCGCGCCCACCTGCTCTGGTCGGTAAACCCGCTGATGCTGTTCGCGGTCATGGCCGGCGGCCACATCGACGGGCTGGCTGCTGCGCTGGGGTTCTTCGCCGTGCTCGCGCTACGCCGCGTCAATGTGGTCCGGGGGCTGCTGGCCGGAGTACTGATCGGGGCGGCTATCGCCATCAAGGCACCGTTTGCCTTGTTCGGGCTGGGCCTCGCCTGGGCTGCGCGGCGCTCGCCGTGGACACTTGTGGCGCTCGGTGCGGGGGCAGCCGCAGTGCTGGTGCCCAGCTACCTGGTGGCCGGACCGAAAGCGATTTCCGCGGTGGCTGGCCGTGCGGCCAGCAGTGGCGATCTTTACGAGCCCTGGCAGCTGCTGACCAGGGTGGTGGGCTGGCCCCTGCCCCAGACGGCTGGCCCGCTGGATGACGTGGCGCTGGTCGCATCCCTGGTGCTGGCGGTGATCTTGCTCTGGCGGCTGCCTGCCGGGCCGCCCGGACTGGCAAGCGTACGGCCCGCACTTGCGCTGTCGCTCGCCTGGCTGTTCTTCTCGCCGCAGCAGCGTCCCTGGTTCGATGCCATGATCTTCCCGCTGCTGGCCCTGATGCCTGCCACCCGGCTGGACTGGATCGCAGTGGTCCGCCTCGCGGCGGCAACCCTCGCCGAGCTGCCCGGCGTGACGTACTTCCTTTACCTGAAACCGGGCTGGCTCTTCGGTACCGCGAACATCATCGCCCGCTGGATCGCCCCCATCGCGCTGGTCGTCGCCCTCGTCGCGACGCTCTGGCTGTGCTTCACCGGCCGGTGGACGTCCGGGAGCGCCGGCGACAGCGCAGCACCTCCCGAGCTGCTGCCGGCGAGGAGCCGGCCGTTCCGCGGTCTTCCGGTGCCAGGGCAATAGCCGCTGCCTGCGTCCGGCCGGGGGGATCGTCCGCCGCGGCGATCCTAGGCGCTGGCCGTCGCACCTGGCGGTCCGCCCGAATCCGCCGGTCCGGCCGTTCCAGGTTTCCCGGCCGCATCCGCCGGTTCGCCGGGCCGTGGCGCCCTGACCCTTGGCCGGCTGAGCCGCGCGCTGACGCCAAGGACACTGATCACGACCGCCATCGGCACGTCGTTGTGCGAGCCCGCGATGCCGACCAGCGGCGCTGCGGCCGCGCCGATCGCGAACTGTGCCACGCCGACGACAGCGGCCGCGATGCCGGCCTGGCGAGCGTACCTGGCCAGCGCGAGGGCAGTTGCGTTCGGGAGGATGAATCCGACGCTGGACACCATGGCGAACAAGGCCGGCAGGATGAGCGGCAGGCCGATCCGCAGGAGCGCGGCGGCCAGCAGCAGGAGTCCGCCTCCGGCTGAGCAGGTGAGCCCGATGGTGAGAAGGTCGCGCGCGGACCGGCGGCCGATCATCTGGCGGGACGCCAGACCGGCGCCGATGATGCCGAGCCCGTTGATCGCGAAGATCAGGCTGAACAACTGCGGTGAAACGCCGAACTTGGCCTGGAGCACGAACGGCGATCCGGAGATGTAGGCGAACATCGCGCCGAAGGCGAGGCCGCTGGCCAGCGCGTAGCCGGTGAACTCCCGGTCGGTGACGAGCCGTCCGCCATCGCGCAGCAGCGCGCGGGCGCCGCCCCGGTGCCGCCGGGCGGCGGGCAGGGTCTCGGGCAGCCACCCGGCGGCCACGATGAGCAGCACGGCGCCGACCACGGCGAGCACGGCGAACACGCCACGCCACGAGGTGAACCGCAGTAGCTGGCCGCCGATGATCGGGGCGGCGATCGGCGCCGCGCCGTTGACGATGAGCAGCAACGCGTAAAACCGCGCCAGCTCGTTGCCCTCGTAGAGGTCCCTGACCATGGCGCGGGCGATGACGATGGCCGCCGCGCCCGCGAGGCCCTGCAGGAGCCGGAGCGCCAGCAGCGCCCAGATGTCCGGCGCGACGACGCAGAGCAGCGACGCTGCGGTGTAGGTCGCCACTCCGGCCAGCAGCGGGCGCCGCCGCCCGAGGGCGTCGCTGAGCGGTCCCGCGAGCAGCTGGCCTACGGCGAGCCCGGCCAGGCAGGCGGTCAGGCTGAGCTGGGCGATCGACGCGGACGTCTCCAAGCCGCGGGCCAGCGACGGCAGGGCCGGCAGGTACATGTCGATGGACAGCGGGGCGAATGCGCTGAGCAAGCCCAGGATCCACACGAGCCGGCCGCGCCGCAGGCTGCCGGCCGGCCCGGCTACCCGGTGCCCGGCCGCCTGCCCGGATGTCATGGCGTTCTCCCTCCGCCCGCCGGATCCGCCCGCCGGATCCGCCCCGCCGGATCCGCCCCGGGGATCCGCTCGCCGGATCGGCCCCCAGAAGCCGGGCGCGGGCTGCACGCAAGGCTACGAGCGTCTTCCCGCCGCCGGTAGGGCGGTGCGGCTCGCCCGGCGGGTTCCCCCGGCGGGTTCCTCCGCCGGGTCCGGCGCTCCTACGCTGGAGCCGTGACGGATATCGATGCTGCCGGTAATCTCGGCATGGCCCGCGAATTGCTCAGCCGCTACCCGGTCGTCGACGGTCACAACGACCTTGCCTGGGCACTGCGCGAGGCGGGCGCGCCCGAGCTGGGCGACACCGATCTCGCCGCAGAGGTGACGTTTACCCATACCGACCTGCCCAGGCTGGCCCGCGGTGGCGTGGGCGCCCAGTTCTGGTCCGTCTACGTCCCGGCAGAACTCCAGGGCGACGCGGCGGTCGCCACCACGCTGGAGCAGATCGACCTGGTCCACGAGATAATCCGCAGCTATCCGGCCGCGCTGGAGCTGGCGCTGACGGCCGCCGACATCGAGCGGATCATGGCGGCCGGGAAGATCGCCTCACTGCTGGGCGCTGAGGGCGGCCATTCCATCGGATGCTCGCTGGGCACGCTCCGCGTGCTCTACGCCCTCGGGGTTAGGTACCTGACGCTCACGCACAACCTGAACGTGCCCTGGGCGGACTCAGCCACCGATCAGCCCGCCGTGGGCGGCCTGACCGATTTCGGCCACGAGGTGGTCGGGGAGATGCAGCGGCTCGGCATGCTCGTCGACCTGTCCCATGTATCGGCCGGCACCATGGCGGGCGCGCTGGACGTGGCGGCGGCACCGGTGATCTTCTCCCACTCCAGCGCCCGCGCGCTCTGCGATCACCCGCGGAATGTGCCCGACGACATTCTCGCCCGGCTACCTGGCAACGGCGGCGTGTGCATGGTCACCTTCGTGCCCGCGTTCGTCTCGCCGGCCTGCCGGGAGTGGGAGGCCGGGCTTGCCGCCGAGATGCAGCGCCGCGGCCTGGACCCGAACAACTTCGCCGACCGTCTCCAGCTCACCGATGAGTGGGCCGCACTCCATCCGCGCCCCCGGGCGGCGCTGGCGGATGTGGCCGACCACATCGACCATGTCAGGGCGGTCGCAGGTGCCGAGCATGTCGGCATCGGCGGTGATTATGACGGCACCGACCAGCTGCCGGACGGCCTGGGGGACGTCTCGTGCTACCCGGCGCTGATCGGCGAGCTATTGTCCCGCGGCTGGACCGAGGCGGACTGCGCCAAGCTCACCAGCCGCAACCTCCTTCGCGTGCTGCGCGATGCTGAGGCGGCGTCCCGCGAGATCTCGGCGCGCCGCGGCCCGTCAAGGGCTCGCATCGCTGATCAAGGGGCCGGCGCCCCGGCCTGATGATCAGCTGAAATGCGTGCGCGGCCTGTCCTGCGCCGCGCCGTCGATGAACATGTCCACCTTCTCGTCGTAGAAGCAGGCGAGCCCGGCGATCTTCTGGCTCTCCGGCAGCGGGGTGCGGTAGATCCAGACGATGTCGGCGTGCACGCCGCTGCCGGTATCCACCGACCAGTAACCGGCGGTGCCCTTGTACGGGCAGTGCGACTGGGTGGCCGATGGCCGGAGCAGCTCCATCCGGAGGTCGGTGAGCGGCATGTAGTAGCGCGGCGGCAGACCGGTCTCGAACAGTATTCGCGGCTGCCGCGATTCGGCGAGCGTGACACCGTCCGCCTCGACCCGGACCTGCCGTGAACTCGCCAGGATGTCTACCCGCGCATACGGGCTGCGCGGATGGGTGTAGACCGGTTCGTCTTCTTCGAACCATTCGCTCATCGCATCCCACTCAAGACGCACCAGGCCGCGAAGATCCTCCAGTGGCGATTCGGGATACCGGCGGGCCGCCAGGTCCGCCGTCGCGGTGGCCACCTTGACATGCAGCAGCTCCGCGTCGCCACGGCTGGGCGAATGCTCGGTCTGGCCAGCCGGGATCAGCTCAGCCCGCACGTCGGCGGCCGGCACGTAGTAAGCGGGGTAATAGGGCCATTCCCAGACCAGGAACGGCCTGATCGTGTCGGCGACGAGTTCGCCATTCAGGTAAGCGCGGACGCGTTTACGGCTCGGTTCGATCTTGACGCTGCCGCGCGAGCTCTCGGTCATTCCGGCCTCCAGCGAGTGAAGCGGCATCCGATAGTCCCGAACATACCGCCGCTCGCAGGCACGCGCGGCGCCGGCCCTCGGCCGTATGCATGCTCTTTGCCCGCGGGTTGAGTAGCGTCAGGGTATGCGACTGGGTGTCCTGGACGTCGGATCCAACACTGTCCACCTGCTAGTGGTCGACGCGCACCGCGGGGCGCGCCCGCTTCCGGCGTTCTCGCACAAGGCTGAGCTGCGCCTCGGGGATCATCTGGATCCCGCTAACCGGCTATCCGGTGAGTGCACTTCGCAGCTGCGTGCCTTCGTTGACGAGGCGCTGCGGATCGCCGAGGACAAGGGCGTGCAGCAGTTGCTGGCGTTCGCCACCTCCGCGGTGCGGGACGCGGTCAACGGTGACGAGGTGCTCGCCCGGATCGAGGCGGAGACTAAGGTGCACATCCAGGTGCTCCCCGGCCGTGACGAGTCCCGGCTGACGTTCCTGGCTGCCCGGCGCTGGTTCGGCTGGTCATCAGGGCGGCTGCTGATGCTGGACATCGGCGGCGGCTCACTGGAGATCGCGTCCGGCTACGACGAGGAACCCGACGTGGCGATCTCCCTGCCACTCGGCGGCGGCCGCCTGACAAGGGACTGGCTGGTCGGCGACCCGCCATCGCGCCAGGAGGCGCGGCAGCTGCGCAAGCATGTCCGGGCCGAGATCGCGGCCACCGCAGGGGCGGTGATGCGCGAGGGGCCCCCGCACCACGCGGTGGCGACATCAAAGACATTCAGGCAGCTAGCGAGGATCGCCGGAGCGGCGCCGTCCAGCGAAGGCCCGTATGTGAAGCGCATCTTGCACCACGCCGATGTCACAAAGCTCGCTGAACGGCTATCGCAGACCAGTGCCGATGAACGGGCGCAGCTGCCCGGTGTGTCCCATGGGCGCGCCCCGCAGCTCGCCGCGGGGGCCATCGTGGCTGATGCGGCCATGGACCTATTCGGCCTGCCGCAGCTGGAGATCTGCCCGTGGGCGCTGCGCGAGGGGGTCATTTTGCGGCGGCTGGACGCCATGCCGACCTGAGGCTGTCGCCCGCCGGCGGCTAACCGGCACGCAGGCCCGGCCCGGCCCGGCGCTGGACGCTGGCCGGGCCGGTTTCGCTACAGAACCGGGCTCAGGGCCGCGGTGCGGGGCCGCTCGGGGACGGCGTCCCGGCCGCGTGCTTCGCCCCGTCGCCCGGCACCGCCGGCTGCGCCTGGATGGCGGTCTCGCGCTCGCGCGGCTGGCCGCTGCCTGGCCGGGGAGCGGCCGCTGGCTGGCCTGGCCCATTGCCGGCCGGGGTCTCGTCCAGGCCCTGCCCCGCGCCCGCCGCGCGGAAGACCTCGCCAGCCCGGGACTCTGCGCCAGGGCCCGGACGACTCGCTGCCGCTGCCTGCGCGCCGGCCCTGAGGCCCTGATCGGCGTCCAGATCGCGGCCCTGACTCTGGCCCGGCCCGTGACCCTGGCCCCGGCCCTGACCTGGCGCCTGCGGGGCCTGACTTGGCGTCTGCCCGCCCTGGCCGTGTCCCGGGGTCAGCTGCTGGCCGCCGACCCCTGGCACCGCCGCGCCAGGAAGACCCGGCGCGATCCTGCGCTCGGCCGCTCCGGCGCCGCGGGTGCCGTTACCGGCTGCTACGGCCTGCTGTCCCTCGCTCGCCGCGATGGAACTCGCGACCGCCTTGGCGACCTCGTCCTCGAGCGAGCCCCGGGCGGCCTCGCCGGCGACCAGGCCGGTGGTGACGTCGCGGATCTCGGTCAGCCGCCTGATGGCCTCGGCATGCCGCGACATGAGCAGGTTGAGCCGGCGCTCCGCGCCATCGTGGATCGCGGTGGCGCGCGCAGTTGCCTCGTCGAGCATCTGCTTGGCCTGTGCTTTGGCGTTAACGACGGTACTTTCCGCCTGCTTGAGCGCGTCGCCGACCGCGCGCTCAGCCTCAGAACGCGCCGCCGTCCTGGTCTTCTCCGCCTCGCCACGGGCACTGGCGATCGAGCTCTCCGCCTGCTCCTGCGCAGCGCTCAGCATGCGCTCAGCCTGCTCCTGTGCCTCGCCGCGGAACTTCTCTGTCTCCTGCCGGGCGTCGGCGCGGAGCTTATCGGTCTCCTGCTTCGCATCGTTCCGCAGTTTCGCGATCTCGTCGGCCGCGCGGCTCTTCTGCGCCTTCGCCTCATCATCGGCCAGCTTCAGGATCTGGCCCACCCGCTCGCTGATCTCCGCATGCGCGGGCTTCTCGTCAGGCGGCCGCCTGGCCGATGAGAGCTCCAGCCTGAGCCGCTCGTTGTCGTCGAGCGCACGCGACAGCTTGTCTTCCAGTTCATGGGACTGGCTACGGGCCCGCGCCACGAACTCGTCCACCTGCCGCCGGCTGTAGCCGCGCATCTCTTTCTCGAACTGGTCTTCCTGGCTCATGTCGGCAAGGAGGTCGTTGCGCTCGCTCATCGTGTCACCCGTCAGGATGGTCAGGCGGACCCTGGCTGGGCCCGCTGTTGTGGTTGCCGAGTCGGCCGGGCAGGCCGGTCTACGTCGTGGCTCGGGGAATCGTGGGCCGGCAGCTGAGCCTGCCGGATGCCGGGACCGCTTGTGGAACTATCTGGAACAACGCGCATGACTCTCGTCCCGAAGGGCCGCCCGCGCAACCGAAACGGCTGACTATCCCGTTTTGTCCAAGTTTACCGACGCACAGTAGCGGATTTTTGACATCACAGCAGATGCGCCCCTCGAAGGGGGCCCGGGCCAGTCGCGGGGGCGGCCGGCGATGATGGGTGCGCTGCCAGTCCCGGCCAGGTGGGAAGAGACCGCCTGTACCGGATCGCGCAAGGAGGGATCCCCGTGAGCTTGGTCGGATCGCTGGAAGGTGACGGACCCTCGGTCGGCCCAGGCGCCTGGATCGCACCGGGGGCGGTGGTGGTCGGCAGGGTAACGCTGGGCCCGGCGGTCAATGTCTGGTACGGCGCCGTCCTGCGGGCTGACGACGACGAGATCGTGGTGGGCGCGGAGTGCAACATCCAGGATCTGTGCTGCCTGCACGTCGATGCGGGCCAGCCGATCGTGCTCGGGCCGCGGGCCAGCCTTGGCCATGGGGCGATGGTCCATGGCGCGCATATCGGAGCCGGGGCCCTGATCGGCATCGGCGCGATCGTTCTTGGCCGGTCGCGAGTGGGCGCGGGCTCACTGGTAGCCGCAGGAACGGTGGTCCTGCCCGGTGCCGAGGTGCCGGCCGGGGTCTTGTTCGCAGGCGTGCCCGGCAAGATCGTGCGCGAGCTGACTGATGCCGATCGCGGCGTATTCGCGAACACGGCCGGAAGTTACATCCAGCGCGCCGCGCGGCATCGCGCCGCAGCCTGGCAGGCCCCGCGGCGTGAGATCTGACCATCTGCAGGAGTATTGTCCATCATCTGCCCGATTGCCGCAATTTGTTACCCGGCTCCTGGGTAAATAGCACCAGAAGGTCTGCAGGAAATGATCCTGATGGGTCATGCGCAACGCCGGGCGCCGCCGTAACCTGGAGCCAGGTTCCTGCGGATCTGCTCGGTAACGGAGGTGGCGCGGTGCGTGAATATCTCGATTTCCGCGTCCATGACCGGGTGGCCCTCGACGAGATCGAGCTGTACGCGGAGGTGCTCAGTGCCGTGGCGGCCTCCGACCGGCCGCTGACCCCGGCCGAGCTCGACACCGTGCTTGGCCTCAGGCCGGTCGCGGCGATCTCAGTCAGCCCGGCCTGACTTACCCGGTCCGGCAGCGCGGTCCGGCTTCTCGGCTAAGGCGTCCGGCCTGCCTGCAGGCGCGGACGGCATGCGCCTGGCTGGCGCCCAGATGCCCTTGACCGGCTTGCGCCAGGCTCCGCGCCGCTGGAAGGGTAGTCGCGGTCCAGGCAGACGGGGGGCAGGTGGAACCAGCGCAGGGCCTCGAAGTCGCCGGGCAGGCCGGTGCGGCCCTCATCGAGGTGGTCCGCGCGTGCGGCAAGCAGGGCGTCTGCCTGGCCGAGGTAGCCGGCCAGGGCGTCTTCGCCGGCATGACAGTGCCGGGCGGCACAGGTGAGATTCCCGTCGGGAGCGTAGCGCAGGTCGCTCAGGCGCAGTGGCGGCTGCGGTATGCCGTCGCCGTGGTGCCATCGGCCGGTGCGCGGGTCGAAGCGGTAATCGGCGAGCAGCCGGTGGCCGCGTCGCGCGATCAGGTCCACTGCGTCGATGAGGTAGTCGGCCGCCGTGTCGGAGACGAAGTAGTTAAAGTTGATCCTGGTCCAGCCGGGCTTGATGCCCTCGCAGCCGTGGCCGATCTCGTTGCGGAAGGCGTGGGAGCGGGCCGCGTCGATCTGCAGTAGCCGGTGGCCGTACGGGCCGGCGCATGAGCAGCCGCCGCGGGCCTGGATCCCGAACAGGTCGTTCAGTACCGCCACGACGTAATTGTGATGCAGGTAGCGGTCACCGTGGCGGATGCGCAGCGAGACGATGGACAGCCGCTGGGCATCTGCGCTGCCGAGCACCTCGATGTGCGGATTGCGCGACCAGCTGGACAGAGCGCGCTTCCACAGGCGCTCCTCAAGGACCTGGATCGCCTCGGTGCCGACCGCCTGCTTGAGCGCGAACACCAGGCCTGCCCGGATCGACTCGACAATGGCCGGTGTGCCGCCCTCTTCCCGGGCGACTGGGTCGTCGAGGTAGCGGTGGCCGATCGGGTCGACGAACGCGACCGTGCCGCCGCCGGGCACTGTAGGTACCTGGTTACCGACAAGTTCCTTGCGGACCACCAGGACGCCGGGGGTCTGCGGGCCGCCGATGAACTTGTGCGGGGACAGGAAAATGGCGTCTTTATGGTCACCGGTGCCGGGAGCCGACTCGCGGGCCCGGATGGGGACGTACGGGCCGGCTGCAGCGTAATCCCAGAAGGACAGCGCGCCGTGGGCGTGCAGCAGCGCGGCGATCGCGTCGGAGTCGGACAGGATGCCGGTGACGTTGGAGGCGGCGGAGAAGCTGCCGATGCGCAGCGGCCGTTCCGCGTAACGGGCCAGCTGCGCTGACAGGCCGGCCAGGTCGATGTGGCCGTCGGCGTCGGTGCCGATGACGACCACGTCGGCGATTGTCTCCCGCCAGGGCAGCTCGTTGGAATGGTGCTCATACGGCCCGACGAACACCACGGGCCGCTGCCCTGGCGGGATCTGGCCGAGGAGCCGGTAGCGTCGGGCGAGGCCCTCGGGCAGGCGCAGTTCCAGGATGCCGATCAGCTTGCTGACCGCCGCGGTGGCACCGGAGCCGCAGAAGATCACCAGATGGTCAGCGGCGCCGCCGACGGCGTCGTGGATGATCTGGCGGGCGTCTTCCCGAAGCCGGCTGGTGGCAAGGCCCGTGCCAGAGCTCTCGGTGTGGGTGTTGGCGTACCGGGGCAGCACCTGCTGGCGGATAACGTCCTCGATGAAGTCCAGCGACCGGCCCGACGCCGTGTAGTCGGCGTAGGTGATGCGCCGCGGCCCGTACGGGCCCTCGAGTACCTCCCCGTCGCCGATGATTCCTGCCCGGATCCGGTCCACCAGGGCCGCAGCGGGTTGCATCCTGGCCGGGTGAGCCGCGGCTGGCACCACGGGCGCGCCTTGCGTCATGTGCCTGGTCTGCGGAGTGCTCACATCAGGTCGATAGCGACCGATGGCGGCGAGGTGAGGCTGTTATGCACGGTGCAATGCGCGACCACAGCCCGCAGCGCCGGCCACCTGTCGGCGGGCAGGCAAGCCGGGACCAGCACGGTCAGCCGGATGCCGCTTACCCGGGCCGGCCGGTCAGTTGCCATGTCGTAGTCGGCCGACACGCCTAGGCCGTCGCGGCTGTACCCATGACGGGTGAGGTACCGGCCCGCATAAAAAGCCACGCACGCGGCCAGCGACGCGACGAACAACTCCGTCGGGGTCGGCGCCGTGTCCTGCCCCCCGGCCTCGGCCGGCTGGTCCACCATCACCCGGTGCCCGCGCACCGCCACCTCATACGACTCCCCGGCAACGAACCGCACATCCGTCCGCAGAGCGTTTCCGGCTGCGGCTCCTGCTACCGCCGTCGACAGTACCTGTCCCATAGCAACTCCCCGTTAAGGCCCAGCGCCACTAGTTTAACTAAATACCCGCGGGGGTACTGGCGGCAGGTACGAGGGTCATGCCGGGACGGGCCTTTGGTCCCGAGCCGCGCGCCATGCTCGCAGCGCGCACATCGCCGCTGGCGAGTATCACGACCTCGCCGGCCTTCAACGCCGGCGTGCGGCGCTTAAGGAACAAGCCCTGCCGGGAAGCTTGCAAAGGGGTAGCTCGTAATCTGGCCGGGTGGCGGAAGGTTAAGCAACGTCCGCCGCTGGCTTCATGGCCGCGATCCCCTGGCGCTCCGTGCCGGGCGGCTCAGCCTGCGTCGCGCAGAGCGTTCAGAGCCGCTCTGAGCCTGGTCGCGGCTTCATCGGCGACTGGCTGGAGTGACGGCCGCCCGGCGACGGTGACCATTGTCTGCGGGTCGAGGGCCTCGATCACGGTCTGCGCGGCTTCGGTCCGGATTACCACGTTGCAAGGCAGCAGCAGCCCGATCCTGCGGTCAGCGGTGAGCGCGCGGTGCGCCAGGGACGGGTTGCAGGCGCCGAGGATGAGGTAGGGCTCCATGTCCTCGCCGAGCTTGTCGCGCAGCGTGGCCTGTACGTCGATCTCGGTCAGCACGCCGAAGCCCTGCTTCCGCAGCGCGTCACGGACGCGCTGCACGGCGTCCGTGAAGGGGGCTGAGATGCGGACGGTGATCCCGTAGTCCATCTGCTGCTCCTAGCGGTCTCTGGCGGGCACGATGCTCC
>OCTA010002259.1_pt1 | contig 17610 bp, 18 predicted proteins | sample 1538991 | NCBI WGS metagenome assembly OCTA01 (sample SAMEA3539302, study PRJEB22396) | soil metagenome | biome: tundra; feature: field; material: soil | place: USA | collected 2010-05 | depth 0.15 m | reverse complement strand
GCCGCCGCGCCGCACCGCCCCTGGGACGGCCTGGCGCTGGGCCCTGACGAGCTGGCGCCGGGCCCGGGCCGGCTGGCGGTCGCCCCGGCCCCGGCCGCCGGGCTACCGGACTAGTGCAGCGCCGCGTTGCGGGCCTGCCCCGCCCGCGGGCGTCACTACCGCAGGACGAGAACGGGTCAGGAATCAGGCGTCCGGCGGGCTTGCGGGCCGGTCAGCCAGTGCCGGGCGGATCGCGGACGACTGTGCCGCGGACGACTGTGCCGCAGCTGACCGGGCCGCGCCCGCGGTGCTGCGACGGCGACGGCGGCTCGTCTGTTCCGCGGTGTTCCAGAACGAGGTGAGCGTGCTGGCTGTGGTCTCCGGCGCTTCGATGGCAGGCGAGTGGGCAGCGGCCGGAATGCAGACCCGCTGCGCGCGTAGCCGCCTGCCCATCCGGTCCTGCACCTTCGGGGGCCAGGCGTCATCGTTCTCGCCGTAGATGACCAGGATGGGCGGCCCGTTGAGGCGGGCCAGTTCGGCGGTGCGGTCCGGGCAGCTGAGCAGGAAATTGCCCATGACGACCAGCCCGGCCGGGCAGTTACCCAGATGCCGCTCGCGCAAGAACGCGATGATGTGCTCAGCCAGGCCCTCGGCCCGTACCTGCGGTCCGATGTGCTCTTCCCACAGCTGCTGCGCCCACGATTGAAGCGCGATCGTGTCCGCCGCGCTGGCGGCGCCGGCCGCGCGGCCGGTGTCGGCGATCCCCCGCTCGGCGATACCGAGCAGGTCCAGCATGGAGCGCAGCGCCTCCTGCCGGCGGCCGGTGATACACCCGGGACCCGAGCCGAGCAGGGCCAGTGAACCGATCCTGGAGGCCCCGGACAGGACGGCATGGCGCGCGATAAGCCCGCCGAGCGAGTGGCCGAGCAGGTGTACCCCGTCATCGTCAGGTGCGACCTCATCGGCCAGGGCGCAGATGTCTGCGGCGAGCTCATCGGGGGTGTAGCCGTCCCCGCTCGCCGCGGCGGCGCTCTGGTACTGCCCGCGCATGTCGATGGCCGTGACGATGCGGCTCGCCGAGGCCAGCGGCCGCAGGACCGGAATGAAGTCTTCCTTGCTGCCGGTGTACCCGGGAACGAGAATGGCGGGCCTGCGCTCGCACACACCGCTGGCCGGCCGCGACTGCAGCGCTGCGAAACTGCCGCGCCGCGTGTGCATGGTCACGGAGCGGACCAGGTCAGGGAGGTCCAGAGACCTCGGTGTGCTCACGGAGAGGCAGCCTACCCCGCCAGACTCGGCCTATTTCTATGAGTTTTGCGCAGATCCGGCCGGCGTGCCAGTCACCTGGGCAGCGTCATGGCCGTTCTTGGCGCGAGACCGGCGCCGTCGCCGGTTACCTGGCTGACCGCTCAGCCCGCCGGTGTCGGCCGCGGCCGGCTCGGCCGCGGCCCGCGGAGTGCCCCGGCGCGAGCGGGCCTGACCTGCGCGGGCCTGCTCGTCTTGACCTGCGCGGGCCTGCTCGTCTTGACCGGCGCGGACCGGGGCGCCCGCCCTGGTCCTGCGGCGGGGGCGCTGCCGGGGCTGCGCGGCATCCCGGGACCGGGCAGGCTCGTCGCGGTCACTGCCGGACCGCGTCCCGCGCTCCGGCAGGCCGGCGCGGGAGCCGCGCTCGCCGCCGCGGCCGCGGTCCCTGCTACCGTTGCCGTCCGCGCGGCTACTGCCGGCGCGGGCGGCCTGTGACCGGTTGCGGCCGGTCTCGCCGATGTCTTCCAGCGACTCGGCCTGCAGGCCAGCACGTTCTCGGCGCGCGCGGGGCAGCGTGCCGGTGGCGTCCCGGCGAATGCGCAGCGGGTCGTAGAGGTGGTCAGAGGTGGAATATGTCTCGACGGGCTCGGGCCTGCCGAGCACCAGCGCCTCGTTGATCATCTTCCACCGGTGCATGTCGGCCCAGTCCACGAAGGTCACGGCCACTCCGGTGCGGCCGGCCCGGCCGGTCCTGCCGGTCCGGTGCAGGTACGCCTTGTCATCTTCAGGGCATTCGTAGTTGACCACATGGGTCACGTCGTCGACGTCGAGCCCGCGTGCCGCGACGTCCGTCGCCACGAGCACGTCGACCTTCCCGGTCCTGAAGGCGCGCATCGCTCGTTCCCGCTGGCTCTGGCCCAGGTCGCCGTGGACGGCAGCGGCGGCGAAGCCGCGTGTCGTCAATGCGGTCGCGACCTGGTCCGCCGCCCGCTTCGTGCGGCAGAACACGATCGTCAGGCCGCGGCCTTCGGACTGCAGCACCCGGGCGAGAACCTCGATCTTGTCCATCTGGTGCGCGCGGAAGACGTGCTGCTCGGTGAGGGGCACCAGGACTGGCTCGTCGTGCTGCTCGGCGCGGACGTGCATCGGGCGGTGGAGGTGGCGCCGCGCGAGCGTGACCACCTCGCCGGGCATGGTGGCCGAGAAAAGCATGGTCTGCCGGTGCTGCGGGGTCAGCCGCAGGATCTTCTCGACATCGGGCAGGAAGCCAAGGTCGAGCATCTTGTCGGCCTCATCGAGGACCAGCGCCTGGGTATGCGACAGGTCCAGATGACCCTGCCGCTCCAGGTCGAGCAGCCGGCCGGGGGTGCCGACGACGACGTCGACGCTCATCAGCGCTTCGATCTGGGGCTCGTAGGCCCGCCCGCCGTACAGCGTCACGACGCTGATGCCGCTGCGCGCCGCCGCGATCCGCAGGTCCTCGGCAACCTGCATCGCCAGTTCCCTGGTGGGAACGACGACCAGGGCCCGGGGCGCGGATGGCTTGCGCTCGGGTGCGAGCTCGAGGCGCTGCAGCAGCGGGATACCGAAGGCGAGGGTCTTGCCGGTGCCCGTCCTGGCCTGTCCGATGACGTCGTGACCGTCGAGTGCGATCGGCAGCGCCAGCGCCTGGATCGGGAAGGCGCGGGTGATCCCGGCATCCTCAAGGGCGGCAGCGAACGGCTCGGCCACCCCGAGGTCGCGAAACGTCTTCTCGATTCCGGCCGCGTCCGGCGCCGCCGGGTCGGACGTCAGCGGCTCAGCTATCAGAGTCTCAACTGCGACTTCCTCGATTGCGGCTGTCTGGGCGGCTTCTGTCTCAGCGGCTGTCTCAGCCGCCAGAGTCTCAGCTCGGTCGGGCATGGCGCGCTCATCTTCCGGCACGCTCTGCATGCTCCATGTATGCGTTGTCAGGGCTTCCGCCTCCATCAGTGGTCCGCGGGTCCGCCCGGCGCCTGCGCGCCGTGCGTCCGCGTCGCGGACTGGCATTTGACCTCCCCCGCGGGACGGCGGGTGCTGTCGAAGCGCGGCACTGGCCACGCACTCGCGGAGAGGGTTCAACGCGGCGCTCGAGAGCGATCAAGGCTCTCGTCACTCGCCGTGCCTTATTTCTCGGGTACAACAGGACTCGGGGTTACCGCATTCCTGATACGGGTTATCACGCAGTCTAGCAACATCATTCAGCAGCGGCGCCAGGTACGGGCCGGCTCACGCTGACCTGCGCGCCAGAGATCTCCTGCAGCTTCGGCTTTGGCGCGAGTGCTCGCGGTCGCAGTCCTGGAGTCCATGGTGGAGCGCAGCTGCCTTGGGTAGGCTGACTGACGCAGGGTTTCGGCTACGCCGAGAGCCGCAACCCCAAGAGCGCGGGCCAGGCCGGGGCGCCCCAGAAATTTTCCGCAGGAAGCGGAGTCATGCCTATTGCTACCTCAAGGCCGCAGGACGGATCCCGCGCCGCTCGGGCGGCTGCGGCCGCGGCGGCTGAAACCCACGGTGCGGATAACCGCTGGCGGCAGGTGGACGTGCGCATCCGCCGGCTCGGGGCCCGGCCGGACGGCCTGATCGAGGTGCTGCACACCGTCCAGGAGCTCTTCGGCTACCTCGACGATGATGCCCTGGCTTACGTCAGCGGCGCGCTAGGGGTGCCGCCGAGCCAGGTCATGGCAGTGGCCACCTTTTATTCCCATTTCATGCTGAAGCCGCAGGGGGAGCACACCTGCGTCGTGTGCATGGGAACGGCCTGTTACATCAACGGAGCGGGCGCGCTGCTGCAGAAGATCCAGGACGAGTTCGGCGTTGGCCCCGGAGCCACCACAGCCGACGGGAAGCTCTCGGTCCTGCGCGCCCGTTGCCTGGGCGCGTGCGCCATGGCGCCGGCGGCGGTGGTCGACGGCGAAGTCCACGGCAAGATCACGCCGGCCGAACTAGCGGGCATCCTGGAGCGCCAGTGACTGGCCCTGCTAGGACGGCGCCGGTACGCCGGCATCGCCAGAAGCCGCTGCTGCCAGCAGGGCCGGTGCGAGCCTCGGCCAACGTGTGCCAGGGATCAGGCTGCCTGTCGATGCAGTCTGACCTCGTCTTCGACGAGATCCGCGAGCGGGTGGAGGCCGCCGGCCTGCCGGACGTGGCGGTCCGGCGAGTGGGCTGTCCCGGCCTCTGCGCAGCAGGCCCGCTGGTCGACATTCCCGAAAGCGGACGGCTCTTCGATCATGTCCTGGTCGGCGACGAGCCGTCCCTGGCGGCGGTCATGGACACCCTCGCCGGTGGTGGCGAAGGCGGTCGGCCTACCGCCTCGGACCCGTTTTTCACGCACCAGGTCAAGGTAGTGCTCGAGCACTGCGGCACCGTCGATCCTGAGCGCGTCGAGGACTACGTGGCCGTCGGCGGCTACGAGGCGCTCAAGGAAGCGCTGACCACCATGACTGCGGCCGAGGTGGTGGCCGAGGTGGTGAGCAGCGGGCTGCGGGGCAGGGGCGGGGCCGGGTACCCGACCGGGCTCAAGTGGATGACGGTGGCCAAGGCGGCGTCCGGCGAGGGCAAGTTCGTCGTGTGCAACGCCGATGAGGGTGACCCTGGTGCCTTCATGGACCGCAGCGTCCTGGAGAGCTGTCCCCAGCAAGTACTCGAAGGCATGGCGATCGCCGGCTACGCCGTCGGCGCCTCGCGCGGCTACGCCTACGTGCGCGCCGAGTACCCGCTGGCGGTCCGGCGGCTCACCACTGCCATTCATCAGGCCGAGCGAGCCGGCCTGCTCGGCTCCGGCATCGCCGACACCGGCTTCGACTTCCACGTCGAGGTTCGCATCGGAGCCGGCGCCTTCGTCTGCGGGGAGGAGACCGCGCTCATCGCGTCGATCGAAGGGGGGCGCGGTACGCCGCGACCCCGGCCGCCCTACCCCGCCGCGTCGGGGCTGTGGCGGCGGCCAACACTGATCAACAACGTGGAGACGCTCGCCAGCATCCCGGCCATCATCTCCAGGGGCGGTGCCTGGTACAGCTCGATCGGCACCGAGCGGAGCAGGGGCACGAAGGTATTCGCCCTGGCGGGCAGCGTGGTCAACACCGGGCTGATCGAAATCCCGATGGGCCTGACGTTGCGGCAGATCGTCTTCGACATCGGCGGCGGTCTGGCCGGCGGCGGCACATTCAAGGCCGTGCAGACCGGCGGGCCCTCGGGCGGGTGCATCCCCGAGGACCTGCTCGACATGCCCGTCGACTACGACTCGCTCTCGGCAGCCGGCTCCATCATGGGCTCGGGCGGCATGATCGTCATGGACCAGCGAAGCTGCATGGTGGACGTGGCTAAGTTCTTCATGGATTTCTGCCGCGATGAGTCCTGCGGCAAGTGCCTGCCGTGCCGGGCGGGCACTGTGCAGATGTACGGTCTACTTGACCGGATCACCAAGGGCGTGGCCACCCGCGGTGACCTGGCCAAACTGGAAAGCCTTGCTGAGATGGTCCGCAACACGAGCCTGTGCGGGCTCGGCCAGGGCGCCCCCAACCCGGTGACGAACACGCTGCGGTACTTCCGTGCGGAGTACCTGGCTCACATCGACGACCACATCTGCCCGGCGGGTGCCTGCCAGATGGAGCCGGCCCTTGCCGGGGCCCCAGCGGGACAGGAGACGCGATGAGTGTCCTCACGCTGGTCATCGACGGAAAGGACGTGGCTGGCCCCGCCGGTCAGAGCATCCTGCAGGTGGCGGAGGAGAACGGCATCACCATCCCGACGCTCTGCCATCTCGACGGGCTGTCCGAGGTCGGCGCGTGCCGGCTGTGCGTTGTCGAGGTGGCGGGCCGCCCAAAGCCGGCGCCGGCCTGCGTGACCGCTGTCGAGGAAGGCATGAGCATCGTCACCAGTTCCGAGACGCTCCTGGCCTACCGGCGGCAGATCATCGAGCTCTTCTTCATGGAGCGCAATCACATCTGCGCGGTCTGCGTCGCCGACAAGCACTGCGAGCTGCAGGACTATGCCAGCGAATTCGGCATCACCCATTTCGAGCTGCCGTCGCTGCACCCGGCGGCGAGTGTTGATGCGACTCACGAGCGCTTCGTGGTCGACCATAACCGCTGCATTCTGTGCACCCGGTGCGTCCGGGTGTGCGCCGAGATCGAGGGGGCGCATACCTGGGACATCATGGGCAGGGGCACCGAAGCGCGGCTGATCACGGACCTGGGTGTCCCCTGGGGTGAGTCCACCACGTGTACCAGCTGCGGCAAGTGCGTCCAGGTATGCCCGACCGGAGCCCTGTTCGAGAAAGGCAGATCGGTGGCCGAGGCCAAGCGCCGCCGGCCTTACCTTCCTTATCTGGGTACCAGGCAAGGAGATCAGGCGTGACCAAGCCCCGCCTGGCGACCATCTGGCTGGACGGCTGCTCGGGCTGCCATATGTCGTTGCTGGACATGGACGAACGGCTGCTCGAGGTCGCCGCGCGGGCTGACATCGTCTTCGGGCCGCTGGTGGACGTCAAGGAGTTCCCCGCGGACGTCGACGTCACGCTGGTCGAGGGAGCGGTGAGTACCGAGGACGACCTGCGCCGGATCGTTGAGGTGCGGCGCAACAGCCGGGTTCTGGTTTCGCTGGGTGACTGCGCTGTCACCTCCAATGTCCCCGGGATGCGCAATCCGTACGGGCCCCAGCCGATCCTGGATCGTGCCTACCTGGAGAACGCCACGCTCAACCAGCAGATCCCGACGGTGGGGCTGCCGGCGCTGCTCCCGGAGAGCCAGCCCGTCCATGCCGTCGTCAAGGTCGACGTGTTCCTGCCGGGCTGCCCGCCGTCGGCCGACCGGATCTTCGACGCGATCGACAAGCTGCTCTCGGGCCAGGCACCCGACGTTGCCGGCTCCATATTCGGATGAGAAAGGCACGCCATGCCTGAGATCGTCATCGAGCCGGTCAGCAGGATCGAGGGACACGCCAAGATCACCATCCAGCTTGACGAGTCCGGCGAGGTCGCCGACGCGCATTTCCAGGTGACCCAGTTCCGTGGCTTCGAGCGCATCTGCCAGGGCCGGCCGCTGCACGAGATGCCGTCGCTGATGGCCAGGATCTGCGGGATCTGCCCGGTCAGCCACCTGATCTCATCGGCGAAGGCCTGCGACGAGATCCTCGGCGTGACGGTGCCCCCGGTTGCCCTGCTATTGCGCCGGGTGATGAACCTGGCCCAGATCATCCAGTCCCATGCCCTCAACTTCTTCTACCTGTCGGCGCCCGACTTGCTGCTCGGCTTCGACTCCGACCCGGGCCGGCGCAACCTGATGGGCGTTGCGGCGGCCGCTCCCGAACTGGCCCGTGACGGGATCGCGCTGCGCCGCTTCGGCCAGCAGATCATCGAGCGTCTCGGCGGGAAGCGAATCCACCCGGCGTGGATCGTGCCTGGCGGCGTCAGCCGCCCCCTCGAGGCCTCGCAGCGCGACGCCATCCTCGCGGAGGTGCCGGACGCGCGGGCGTGCGTGCTGCGCGCACTCGGCTGGTACAAGTCCAGCATGGCCAACTGGGTCGACGAAGCGGCCAATTTCGCCAACTTCCCGACGGCGTATATGGGGCTGGTGCACGAGTCGGGCAACGTCGCTTACTCAGACGGGCTGCTGCGGGTGGTGGACGGCACTGGCTGGATGCTGGCCGACGAGGTGGACCCGCGCCCGTACTGGGAGTACCTCGGCGAGGCGGTCGAGCCCTGGTCGTACTTGAAGTCGCCGTACTTCAAGCCGCTGGGCTACCCCGAAGGCCTCTACCGGGTGGGACCGCTAGCCCGGCTCAACGTGGTCGAGCGCCTCGGAACGCCAGCCGCCGACGCCGAGCTCCTGGAGTACCGCGAGCGGCTTGGCCGCTATCCGTCCAGCTCGTTCCATTACCACCAGGCCCGGCTGATCGAGATACTGCACTGCGTCGACACGATCGAGCAGATCCTCTCCGGTCACGACATCCTGGACAGCCACGTGCGGGCCCGGGCGGAGATCAACCGCAACGAGGGGGTCGGGGTTTCCGAGGCGCCCCGGGGGATGCTCATCCACCATTACCGCGTCGACGACAACGGGCTGGTCCAGTGGGCCAACCTCGTCATTGCCACCGGTCACAACAACCTGGCGATGAACCATGGCGTGGCGCAGGTAGCCCGCCACTACGTGCACGGTGACCACGTCGAGCAGGGCATGCTCAACCGGGTCGAGGCGGTCATCCGGTGCTTCGACCCGTGCCTGAGCTGCTCCACGCATGCCGTCGGCCAGATGCCGATGCAGGTCGACATCCGGGCGGCTGACGGCTCGCTCGTCCGTCGGGTGCAGCGCTGACCAGTGCGGGCCTGGGCGCCGGGCCGGGCGCCGCCGGTGCCGGCCGGCGACACGATGGCGTGCTCATCGTCGGGTACGGCAACCCGCTGCGCGGCGACGACGGCGTCGGCCAGGAGGTCGCGGAGGTACTGGCGGTGCACCTGGCTGGCACCGGAGCCAGCACAGTGCTCGCTCACCAGCTGCTCCCCGAACTGGCGCTGGATGCGAGCCGGTCGCAGCTTGTCGTATTCATTGACGCAGCCGTGGGCGAGCCGGCCGGATCAGTGTCCGTGCAGCCCCTGACACCCGTCGCCGGGCCACCAGCCGATCCGGCGGCCGCCGCGGCGCGGGCTACCAGCACCGCTGGCGCGTTCTCCCATCAGCTCGGTGCCGCCGACGTGCTTGCCCTGGCTCGCGACCTTTATGGCGCGTGTCCCGAAGCGGTTCTGGTCAGGGTCGGGTCTGGCCGCCTTGAGCTGGGCGCGGGACTGTCGGCGGCCGTCCGCGGCGCCGTCCCCCGGGCGGCCCAGGCGGTGCTGGCGGCGATCGATGTGGCGCAGCGGGCCGGCGGTGCCTGCGGCGAGCCAGCCAAGCCAATGACCAGAGTGCCATACGCTCTGGGCGGAGGAACGGTTCATCAATCTGAGCATTGCGGGTGACCGGCATGCGCGAGGACGGATCACAAGCCCCGGCTGCCGCGGCTCTGGCAGGCAGCACGGAGGCGGCCGGCGTCATCGACCTGCTCGGCTTGCTCTCGTATGCCTCGCTGGTTGCCTTCTTCCGGCTTTCCGACGATGCGGCGGTGGCAGTGTCGCTCGCAGATAAGGAGGCGCTCGCCGCGATGGCGGTCGCGCAGTTCGGTCACTTCCAGCTGTTGCGCACCCGGCTTGAGTCGATGGACGCCGATCCGGAAGCGGCGATGTCGCCGTTTGTCCCGGCCATCGACGCGTTCCACGCCAGGACTGCGCCGGCGGACTGGCTGGAGGGCCTCGTCAAGGCGTACGTCGGAGACGGCATCGCGAACGATTTCTACCGGGCGCTCGCGGAGCTGCTTGACGAGCAGACCCGGGCACTCGTTAGTGAAGTGCTCGAGGACGCAGGCCAGGCGGAGTTCGCCGTGGCCCGGGTCCGCGCAGCCGTCGCGGCGGATCCGAAGGTCGCGGGCAGGTTAGCGCTGTGGGCTCGGCGCCTGGTCGGCGAGGCCCTTGGCCAGGCGCAGCGGGTTGCTGCGGAGCGGGAAGCACTCGCCCGCCTGCTGGCGGGCGAGACGGTGAGCCAGCTCGGCGAGCTTGGCCGGATGTTCGCGCGGCTGACCGACGCCCATGCCGAACGGATGGCTGCACTTGGCCTGCCCGGCTAGGCGAGTCTCGCCGCGGCCGCGGAGCGCCGGCCGGGCGGGGAGCTCAAAGGGTGGGACCGAAGCCGACCCGCCGGGGCTCTGCGCCACCGATCTCTACATAGGCGATCTTGTCCGCCGGAACCATGACCTTGCCGCCCTTTTCGTCGGTCAGGGCGAAGACGCCGCCGTCGGTGATGGCAGCCGTCAGCGCACGCTCGACCTCCGCGAACGAGGACTCGGTCTCCAGGACTAGCTCGCGCGGGACGGACTGAATTCCGATCTTGACTTCCACGGCAGCTCCTCTCCCAGGCAGGCTAACCCGATGGCCGCCGCAGATGGGTCAACAGGACCGCCGTGGGGCTACGCCGCCAGCGAAACGGCCTCCGGCGGGTGTCCGCGCCCAGGCTCCGGGCTCAGCTCGCCCGCGGCCAGTCGCTGATCCCGCGCCAGGCCAGCCTGGCCATCAGCTGCTCAGCGGCATCCTTAGGGATCGCCTGGCCAGTGCTGAGCCAGTACCGCGAGCTGACCTGCGCCATCCCGACGAGTGCCATGCCCAGCAGATGCGCCTCGTCATCGCCAAGCCCCGCGTCCGAGTGAATGAACTGGCTGACCATCTCGGCGCAGTCCCGCATGGTCGACTCCAAGCGCGCCCGGACGGCTGGCTCGTTGCTCAGGTCCGACTCGAAGACCAGCCGGAACGCCTCGCCGCCGCTGACCACGAAGTCGAAGAACGCTCTGAAGGTGGCGGGAACCCGCTGCTTGTTGTCGGTGGTCGAGGACAGGGCCGCTTGCACGATGCCGACCAGTTCGCCCGCGCTCTCGTCGAGCAGCGCGAGGTAGAGGTCAAGCTTGCCGGGGAAATGCTGGTAGAGGACCGGCTTGCTGACCCCGGCCCGCTCGGCGATCTCGTCCATCGCCGCCGCGTGGTAGCCCTGAGCGACGAACACTTCCTGTGCCGCGCCGAGGAGCTGCCTGCGCCGTAGCGGTCTCGGCAGCCGGGTGCCGCCTGACTTCGCGTCCGGCGATGCTGTCACGAGACTCTCCGAGTGTGTGCTGTACTGCGACGATTTCCCGCTGCTCCGGGTGCCATCTTACGACTGGGGGGCCAGTGGCACCGGCCGCCAGCGGGGCGCGCAGGTTGCCGGCCGGGCGGACCGCCGGGAAAGCCCTGCGAGGTCAGCGGTATTCGTCGTCGTCAGCGCGCACCTCGCGGCTTTGCTCAGCCGCGTCAGCTTCATCAGCCTCAAAAGGCACCTCTTCCTGCCCAGTCCCGTCCTCCTCATCGGCCCCAGGGATGGCATCCTGGTCTTGCTCGGCCGAATCTGCTTCAGGCCGTTCGGCATTCATGTCGCTCATATGAGGCGTGCTCCTTGTCGGCCCGGCTCATCGAACATATTGCCGAGCAGAAGAATCCGGACAACACTGCTTGTATCAGGACCCGATCTGACGGGGTAGGGAGACAGCATGCACAGCATGTGGAAGGGCTCGATCTCCTTCGGGCTGGTCATGATCCCCGTGAAACTGTACGCCGCGACCGAGCAGAAGGACATAGCCTTCCGCCAGGTTCACCGGACTGATGGCGGCCGCATCAGGTTCCGCCGGGTCTGTGCTGTGGACGGCGAGGAAATCCCCTACGAGCAGGTCGCCAAGGGGTACGAGCTGCCGAGCGGCGAGATGATTGTCCTGACTGATGAGGACATGGCCGACCTGCCGCTGCCGACCACCCGCAGCATCGAGGTACTCCACTTCATGCCCGCGGATCAGCTGGATCCCATCCTGCTGTCGCGCAGCTATTTCGTGGAGCCGGAGTCGGCAGGCGCCCGGGCCTACGTGCTGCTGCGCGATTCACTCGAGAGGTCGGGGAAGGTGGCGCTCGCCATCGTGGCGCTGCGGCAGCGGGAATCGCTGGCCACGCTCCGCTCCAGGGACGGCGTCCTGGTGCTGGAGACGCTGCTGTGGCCAGACGAGGTGCGCGCGCCCGCGTTCGGATTCCTTGACGATGACATTGAGGTGCGGTCGCAGGAACTCAAGATGGCCGCGTCCCTCATCGACTCGATGACGGTTGACTTTGATCCTGGCGACTACCACGACGGTTATCGCGAGGCGCTCCAGGAACTGGTGAGCGCGAAAGCCGAAGGGCGCGAGGTGATCCAGCCGGAGGAGGGCAAGAGCGCCGAAGGCGAGCCGGCCAGCCTGGCGGAGGCGCTGAAGGCCAGCCTGTCGGCCGCCCAGGATGGAACCGGTACCGGCAAGACGCCCGCGGCGCGGACCGCCGCGGCGAAGACGGGCACGTCCAGAACGGGCCCGTCCAGAACGGGCCCGGCCAGGTCGGGTACCGCCAGGACGAGTACGGCGCGGAGCGGCGCAGCCAAGGCGAACGGTTCCAAGTCAGACGTGGCCAAGTCAGACGTGGCCACGACGGGAACCGCCAAGACTGGCGGGGCCAAGACTGGCGGGGCCACGACGGGAACCGCCAAGACTGGCGGGGCCAAGACTGGCGGGGCAAAGACTGGCGGGGCCAAATCGGCCGAGGCCAAGCCCAGGTCGCGCCGTCGGGCGAGCTGACTACCGGGCCGATCGCCAGCCTGGCTGGCCGGGCCGATCACTAGGCCGATCACAGGCTGGCAGGCCGGCTACCAGACCGATCATCACGCTGACCAGCGGGCCGATCACGAAGCTGACGCCCGTGCGCGCAAGGCGTGCCATACTGGCGAGTAACATTAGGGATATGGCTGATCCGATTCCCGTGTGGCCAGGCCAGCTCGCCTCGTTCGGCACTGGCGAAGTCTTCGTGCGCAGCGCGCCGGCGCTGCCTGGCGCTGAGCCCGCACTCTTCGTTCACGGTCTGGGCGGGTCATCGGCCAACTGGACCGATCTGATGGATGAGCTGCGGCAGCCGCCCACGCAAGGACAGCCTGGACCGGCGCTCGCTTGCGAGGCATTGGACCTGCCGGGCTTTGGGTTCTCCCCGCCGCCGCCCGACGGTGATTACTCGATCGACGGGCACGCGTCATCCGTTATAGGCCTGATCGAAAAACGTGCCAACTGGCCGGTCCACCTGGTCGGCAATTCCCTCGGCGGCTCTATCTGCACCCGCGTCGCGGCGCGGCGCCCCGATCTGGTGCGGACTCTCACCCTCATCTCGCCCGCCCTGCCTGACCTGCGCCCGCGGCTGATCCCGTTGCGGGTAACCGTGCTGTGCTCACCTGCCCTGGGACGGTGGCTGGCGACCCGGGCGCAACGGATGTCGGCGGCGGCCAGAAGCGAGCTGCTGCTCAAGGACGTGTACTTCGATCCCCACTCGATGCATCCGAAGCGGCGCGCCGAGGAGATCGCCGAACTTACCCGCAGGGACGGCCTCGAGTACGGCAGCGAGGTACTGATCAAGACTTCTCGCGGCCTTGTCTCGGAGTATCTGCGCCGCGGGGCGCGCTCGCTGTGGCGCGACGCCGCACGGGTCACGGCCCCGACGCTGATCATCCACGGCAGCCACGATCGCCTGGTCAATCCGGTGCTGGCGGCCCGGGCCGCGCGTGTCTTCAGCCGATCGCGGGTGGTAGTGCTGCCGCGGACCGGTCATGTCGCGATGATGGAACGGCCCCACTGGGTGGCCAGGGAGATGCGCACTCTGCTGGCCAGCGCCCCGCCTGGCCCGTGACCCCGGGCCGCTCGGAGCCGGGCCGCTCGGAGCGGGGCCCCTCCAAGCTGGGCACCGCCGAACCAGGCGCCTCAGACCTGCTGGTCGCGGCCGCTCAGGTGATCCCGGCCACGCCGGGATCACACCTCCTCGCCCCCGGATATGTCGCGGTCAGCGGCGGTGTGATCACCGACGTCGGTGCCGGGCCGCCGCCGCGGGCGCCTGACGTCGAGCTTTCCTCCGGCCTGCTGCTGCCAGGCCTGGTCGATCTGCAGGTGAACGGCTACTTCGGCGAGGAGCTGATGACAGCCGGGCCGGACGGGTGGGACTTGATCGCCGGACGGCTGCCGGAGACAGGGACGACATCGTTCTTGCCGACGTTCATTACCGCGCCGCTCGCCGCGCTCGGTGGCGCATTGCGAGCGGCGTCCGACATTGCGCCGGCCCTGGCCCCAGGCGGTGCCCGGGTGCTCGGGATACACCTGGAAGGCCCGTTCATCGCGCCAGCCCGCCGGGGTGCGCACAACGAGGCGTGGATCACCACGGCGACCCCAGCCGCCGTCGACGAACTGCTGGCGGCCGGGGGCGGCCTCCTCCGGCTGGTCACGCTGGCACCCGAACGCGACGGCGCCATCGGCGCCATCGACCGGCTGGTCGGGGCGGGCGTGCGGGTCAGCATCGGGCACAGCGACGCGACCGCCCGGCAGGTGGCTGAGGCGGCTGATCATGGTGCCCGGATGGTTACGCACCTGTTCGACGCACAGCGCCCGTTGCATCACAGGGAACCCGGCGTGGCGGGCCAGGCGCTTGCTGATCCACGGCTGACCAGCGGCCTGATCGCGGATCTCCGCCATGTCTGCGCCGAGATCTGCGGGATCGCCTTCGCCGCGGCGCCCGGCCGGATCTGCATCGTGACGGACGCCGCGGCCTGCGCTGGCATGCCGCCCGGCCGTTATCTGCTGGGCGGCAAGCCGATCGAGTTGCCTGCGGGGGACGGGATGCCGCCGGTGCGCGGCGATGGCACGCTGGCGGGATCGGGTCTGCGGATGGACACCGGGATTGCCAACATGGTCAAAGCCGGAGTCGGCCTGGCCGATGCGGTCGCGGCAGCCACCCGGATCCCCGCCGACCTGATCGGCAGGCCAGACCTTGGCAGGATTGCCCCGGGTGCCGCTGCGGATCTGGCCTGGGTAGGCGATGATATGCGGACTAACGCGACCTGGATCGGTGGTGAGCTGGTGTATTCACGGGCGGGACAGGATCGGGACCGGGACCGGGCGTGACCGATACGGCAGCCACCCACATGGCGATGGAGATCGCCGAGCAGTCGGCCGCGCCACCACCTACTCCAGCCGCCTGGATCTGTCCGGCGCGCTGGCCGTTGCGCTTTCCCAGTCGGGCCAGACCGAGGAGATCGTGGAGACGCTGGCCTGGGCACGTGATTGCGGGGCGCGAACTCTGGCGATCAGCTGGTTACCGGCGCTGGAGCTCGCGCCTACGGGATCGGCGGCGGCCGGCTTGCCCGGCAATGTGCCCGTGCGGTGCCAGGCCCGCGGCTGCCCGAGTGGCTCGCGCCGCTCGGTACGGCCTGACCGTCCCGGCCTGGCTCGGACTCAGACCGGATCCCATGGGATGCGCCGATAGAGCTCCGTCAGCGTCGTCATGATCTCTGGGTCCACCGGGAGAACTAGATCGTCCACCTGTCCTACCGGAGAGATCCCGCTGGAGTTGGCCAGGACGACTGCGCGGAAGGAAGCCAGGTCCCCAAGGCGAATGGTGCTGCGCTGCGAGCCGATGCCAGCGCCGGGCAACGCCTGCTCGATCAGCTGCATGGTGGTCCCGTGGAGAGCGGGCGCGTCAGGCCAGATCATCGTTTCGCCGTCATAACAGCCGATGTTGGCGATCGCGCTTTCGGACACGATCCCGTCGCGGTCTATCAGGAGGGCCTCGTCGAATCCGGCACGTGCCGCCATCCGCCGGTAATGGATCTGCGCGAACGTTCCTGCGTGCTTGAGGTGAGCGAACGGCCGCTGGTAGGTAACCGACTGCAGCCGCTGGGGACGGCTTGGCGCACTGGCCGGGGCGCGCAGGCTGACCATCAGCGACGGGTCGGCGCCCGGCTCGGCCCCGCGGTCCGGATCGGGGCGGAAGACGTTGACGCGGACTGAGGCGTCGCTAATCTCATCGCCAAGTGCGTGCCGGATGTGAGCCCGGATCCGGTCGCCGTCCAGCCGGACTCCGTAGAGCTCGCGGGTAGCAGCATCCAGCCGGCTGAGGTGACGATCCAGACCACGCACCGCCCGGCTTCTGACTTGCATGGTGGTGAAGTGACCGTCGTTGACCAGCGCGGGAAATCGCAGCTCCGCGGTGCGCGCGGGGCGTCCGTTGATCTCGACTCGCGGAAACGACGGATTGCTCATTGCTCGCACGGTACGCGAAGCTGTCCTGGCTCAGGATTCCCGGTGGACTTTGTGCTGGGCTGCCTGGGCAAGCGGCCGCAGGACGATCAGGTCGACATTGACGTGCGCAGGCCTCGTCACCGTCCAGGCCACGGCATCGGCTACGTCCTCAGCGGTGAGCGGTTCCGCGACTCCCGCGTAGACTGCGGCGGCTTTCGCGGCGTCGCCACGGAACCGGTGCAGCGCGAACTCGTCGGTCTTCACCATCCCGGGCGCGATCTCGATGACGCGGACCGGCTGGCCGCAGAGTTCGAGGCGCAGGGTTGCGGCGAGCGCGTGCTCTGCGTGCTTGGCGGCCGCATAGCCGCCGCCGCCCTCATAGGCGACGAAACCGGCGGTGGATGACATCACGACGATCGTGCCCGCGCCGCTCGCGATGAGCTTGGGCAGCAGCGCCTGAGTGACATGGAGCGTGCCCATGACGTTGGCCTCGTACATAGCCAGCCAGTCGTCCGGATCGGCGTCAGCTGCCGCCTCCATGCCGATAGCCCCGCCGGCGTTGCTGACCAGGACGTCACAGCGGTCCAGGGAGTCGGCGAAGCTGGCCACGGCGGCCCGGTCGGTGACGTCCAGCTGATGGGTGCTCGCCAGGCCGCCGCCCTCGCGGATCCGGGTGGCAACGGCATCGAGACGATCGGCGCGGCGGGCGGCCAGCACTGCGTGGTAACCCGCCCCGGCCAGCTTGACTGCGGTGGCCGCTCCGATTCCGATACTGGCGCCGGTGACTACGGCTGTGCGCTGCATGAGTGAGATTCTGCCAGCATCGGCTGGCCTGGCTATCCCGGGTAATGGCCTGGGATGGTGGTGAACTGCCGGCCGTTGGGCAAGGTCCAGATGAAGACACCTGGCTCGGGCTGGTCAAGGTGCCAGCCGGGAGCCAGCTTGGCGCCATGATGGTGGCGGCATCCGGGATTGTGCCGATGCTCGCATGTCCATCGGTGAGTTCGCGGCACCGTAGTGCTGGCTAGATTCCGTCCGGGACGAGCGTGTCGAGCATCTTCCGCATGGGCTCCGCGTCGCCGCGCATGATCGCGGCGGAGGCCTCGATGTTCTGGGCGGCGTCGAGATGCTGCCAGGCGAGTGTGTAGCCCGCGTCGCGGGCGAGCTGCTCGAAGAAGGCCCGCTGGGTCCGCCCGTTGCCCTCGCGGAACGGATGGACCGCGTTGACCTCGCCCAGGTAGTAGGCCAGCCGTGCGACGAACGCTTCCCTGTCCAGGTCACGAAGGCAATTCTCGCTGCGCAGCGCGCGGAAGATCTCCGCCGCCGACGTCTCGATGTGCTGGGGCAGGCAGAACAGGCTCCCCTTGGCGATGCCGACCGTCCGGATCTGCCCCGCCCAGTCGTAGATGTCGCCGAAGATCCTCCGGTGGATCGCGCACACATGCGGCAGGTCGTAGCCAGGATGAACAGGCGACTCCCCGAGCAAGATCAGCGCCGCGTGGGTGATCTCCCGTTCAGCGGCCTCCAGCTCCGCAGCCGTGCCCAGCCCGAGCTTGTTGAGCAGGACTCCCGTAACCGGGTCGGTGTACGGATCCTCCGCCACCTACGGCTGCCGGTACCGGGCAACGGTCCTGCGGTACAGTTCCGCAGCGCTGATCTCCCCGTCCACATAGGCCGAGACCTCCCGGTCATGATCCGGGGTGA